>JGI12269J14319_10003503_pt1 | contig 14684 bp, 11 predicted proteins | sample PeaSoiSIISIP2007_FD_14319 | JGI IMG/M metagenome (IMG submission 14319) | reverse complement strand
ACAGTCCCGGTCGCACTGAGACGTCGGCAATCGGCCGAATCTGACTGGTTGCTGTCCTTCGCCTTGCCGGAAAGCCGCCATTACTAATCGCAAGAACAGACACACGGCGCGCGTTCTAACCCGCCTCGACGAGCACCGCGAGTTTCGGGAGTGACTTCTGCCAGCCGACCTCGCTGTCGGCGGTCAAAAGGCCTCGCGGTAGCCCGTCGTGCACGGCGAGGACATTTGTGCCGCCGTCGGCATCGGCGACCAGACGACTTTCGCAAAAGAGGTGGCTGCCCGGCAACGAGGGCGCAACGCCGAGCACCGAACCGTCCAGCGGACGTTTACTCGTCAAGATGCCGATCGCAAACTTGGTCGCGACTATGTTTCGAAATTAACAGGTTCAACTACTAGAGAGAGCCAAAAACGCGCGCTGTAGCCTTGCGCCACTGCGCGTGCCTTTGCAACTCCTTGCAAAGAACTTTAGTTATTGAATGAAGAAAATATAGTTAAAACAATGTCTTACGAATTCATCGCGGTAGCCGCAGTTTCTTTCAAGTCAGGTACGTTCGACCACTCTGCCACCTCTCCCGGTGTGATGCGTCGACGCGAGCAAGTTCATCAAACGACGGATGGCGCTAGCCGCTCGATGCCGCCCAGGTAGGGACGCAGTGCCGCGGGGATGGAAATCGAGCCATCGGCCTCCTGGAAATTCTCCAGCATCGCGACCAGGGTGCGACCGACTGCCAAACCGGAACCGTTGAGCGTGTGCACGAATTCGATCCTGCCCTGTGCATTGCGGAACCGCGCCTGCATGCGCCGCGCCTGGTAGGCCTCGCAATTGGACACCGAGGAAATCTCGCGGTACGCGGCCTGCGCCGGAAGCCACACTTCCAGGTCATAGGTCTTAGCGCTGCCCGCGCCCATGTCGCCGGTGCACAGTAGTACGACCCGGTATGGCAGTTCCAGGCGGCGCAGGATGTTTTCCGCGTGGCCAACCATCTGCTCGTGTGCTTCGTAGGAGTGGTCGGGGTGCGCGATCTGCACCATCTCGACCTTATCGAACTGGTGTTGACGGATCATGCCGCGCGTGTCTTTGCCATAGGAGCCAGCCTCGGAGCGGAAACATGGCGAATGCGCAGTCATCTTCAGAGGCAAATCCGCCTCGCGCAGGATCTGCTCGCGCACGAGGTTGGTCAGCGTCACCTCGGAGGTCGGAATGAGATACAAGGGCTCGCCAGCGCCATCCTGCCCGCCACGCTGGACGCGAAAAAGATCCTGCTCGAACTTGGGCAACTGGCCCGTACCAATGAGCGTCTGCTCGGTGACCAGGTACGGCGTATAGCACTCGATATATCCGTGCTCGACGGTCTGGGTGTCGAGCATGAATTGCGTCAGTGCCCGGTGCAGCCGCGCCGCGGGGCCTTTGAGCACCGCAAAACGAGCGCCGGAGAGCTTGGCGGCGGCGTCGAAGTCCAGGCCCAGGGCGGCACCCACGTCAACGTGGTCCTTGACCGGAAAACGGAACTCGCGCGGTGCGCCCCAACGGCGCACCTCGACGTTGTCTTCGCTCGATACGCCGACGGGAACGGAGGCATGCGGAAGGTTGGGCAGGCCTAGCAGCAGGTCCTGCAGACGCAGCTGCACGTGGCTCAGGTGCGCTTCGAGCTCTTTGAGCCGATCCGGGATCGCCGCCACTTCGGCGATCACCGCCGCGGTGTCCTCGCCGCGCGCCTTGAGTATCCCGACCTGCTTGGAGAGCGAATTGCGCCGCGCCTGCAGATCTTCGGTGGCGGCCTGCGCCGATTTGCGTTCCTGTTCAAGAGCGGCAAACGCCGCCACGTCAAAGGCAAACGCGCGCGTGCGCAGCCGGGCGGCAACGTCCTCCGCGCTCCTGCGCAGCAGATGAATGTCGAGCATTGGGGTCGTTCCTGGTGACTATGTCTTGTCGTCGGTTTTCGTTGCCCGCTCGTTACGCGCCCGCAGCTGTGCCAGGCGCTCGCCGATGCGCTGCTCGAGCCCACGGTCGGTCGGCTGGTACCAATTCTGTGGCGCCACACCATCGGGCAGGTAAGTCTCGCCCGCGGCAAAGGCGTCCTGTTCCTCGTGCGCGTAGCGATAGCCTTCGCCGTAGCCCAGATCACGCATTAAGCGCGTGGGTGCATTGCGCAGGTGCATTGGTACCGGCCGCGAGCCGTCGCCTGCAACAAACGCCCTTACGGCGCCAAAGGCCCGGTAGACAGCGTTGGACTTGGGCGCCATCGCAAGGTAGACGATCGCCTGCGCTAAGGCGAGCTCGCCCTCGGGTGAGCCCAGGCGCTCGTAGGCCTGCGCGGCCTCCAGCGCAAGCTGCAGTGCACGCGGATCGGCCAAACCGACATCCTCGCTGGCCATTCGAATCGCGCGCCGGGCGACGTACAGCGGATCGGTGCCGCCATCGAGCATGCGCACCATCCAGTACAGCGCCGCGTCCGGATCGGAGCCGCGCACGGACTTGTGCAGGGCCGAGATCTGGTCGTAGAAATTCTCGCCGCCCTTGTCAAATCGGCGTAGCGTGGCCGGCAGCGTCGCACGCAGGAACTCCGCATCGATCGGCCGCTGGACTTCCTGCGCGGCGTTCGCAACCACCTCCAGCGCGTTGAGCAGTCGCCGGGCGTCGCCATCGGCCAGCTCGATCAGCATGCGCCGCGCCCCTTCCTCTATCCGCAAATCCGGCAGGATGCGCGCGCGCGCAGTCTCCAGCAACTCGCCCAGCTCCTGTGTCGACAGCGGCTGGAGCACGTAGACCGCGGCGCGCGAGAGCAGCGCACCGACCACTTCGAAGGATGGGTTCTCGGTGGTTGCGCCGACGAAGACGAAGAGGCCGGATTCAACGTGCGGTAGAAACGCGTCCTGTTGTGCCTTGTTGAATCGATGGACCTCGTCGACAAAGACCACGGTCGACAGGCCCGTGCGCGCCTGCGTGGCCTTGGCGCGCTCGACGGCGTCGCGTATGTCCTTGACGCCGCCCAGCACTGCGGAGATCGCGATGAAGTCCAGCCCAAAGGCGCCCGCCATGAGGCGCGCCAGCGTGGTCTTGCCCACACCCGGCGGTCCCCACAGGATCATCGAATGCGGATGGCCAGACGCGAAGGCCATGCGCAGGGGTTTGCCCGGACCGAGCAGGTGGCGCTGGCCAACGACCTCGTCCAGGTGCCGCGGCCGCATCGTTTCGGCCAAGGGAACCTGCTTCAGTTCCCGCGCCGGCGCATGGGGCGCGCCGGTGCCCTGGCCTCGGCCGGTGACAGCGTCGCCTGTGTCCAGGAACAGATCGCTCATCGCTCTTGGAGCACATCAACGCCCGGCGGTGGCGTGTATTGAAACCGATCGCTCGATATGGCGGGATTGCGTTGCACGTGATCAAACGCGAGCTGCGTCGACTGCCCGAAGCTGTCTCGCAGCTGCATCGCCACCGGCATGCCGTCCTGGAATCCGATGCGGATCCGCTCGAAAACCGAATCCTTGGCGGTGGGCGTGGCCCGTATCCAGTCGATTCCGTCCTGGCTGCCGTCGTTTTCGACTTTGAAGTCGCGCTCGAAGTCGTTGGATCCGAACAGGATCGACGCCGGCGACGCGGGCAGTGCACCGGCGAGTTTTTTCTCCGTCACCTGGTTCAGATCCTTGTCGTACAAGAACAGGTGTTCGCCGTCGCTGATGATGAGCTGCTCATAGGGCGTGCGATAGGTCCAGCGAAACTTGCCAGGCCGCAAAAATTCAAAACTGCCGCGGGACACGACGGTCGTGACCGGGGCGCTCGTGCCGGCTGCGCCGGGGCCCTTGGTCACGGCTGGGTTTTGCCGGGGACTCTGCTGCGTGAAGTCCCCGCGCGCGGTCCTGGTCTGGGCCAAGAACTGCCGCAGCTGGTCGATCGGTTCGGCCTGCGCACCGGCGCACCCCAGCGCCAGGACCAGTCCGAGCAGGAGGATCGCAGAGCGGCGCCCGATCATGTCGCGTCCCGCGATGGAACGAGGATCTCGCGGTTGCCGTTTGGCTGCATGCTGGAAACCATCCCGGCCCGCTCCATCTCCTCGAGCAGGCGCGCCGCGCGGTTATAGCCGATGCGCAGGTGGCGCTGGACCAGCGAAATGGAGGCGCGCCGCTGCTTGATGACGATCTCCACCGCCTGGTCATACAGCGGGTCGGCCTCGCCACCACCTTCGGGACTCGTCGCAACCGGCTCCCCGGCCGCCTCGGGCGCGTCGAGCACACCCTCCAGATATTGCGGGGCTCCTTGCTTGCGCAGCGACTCGACCACGCGATGGACTTCCGCATCCGAGACAAACGCGCCGTGCACGCGCGTGGGCACCCCGGTGCCCGCCGGCAGGTAGAGCATGTCTCCCTGGCCCAGCAACGACTCGGCACCCATCTGGTCGAGGATCGTGCGCGAATCCACCCGACTCGATACCTGGAACGCGATCCGCGTCGGAATATTGGCCTTGATGAGACCGGTAATGACGTCCACCGATGGCCGTTGGGTAGCAAGGATGAGATGCATGCCGGCAGCACGCGCCTTTTGCGCGATGCGCGCGATCAGTTCCTCGACCTTCTTGCCCGTGACCATCATCATGTCGGCAAGTTCGTCGATCACCACAACGATCACCGGCAGGGCCTCGAGCGGCGCGGCCTGCTCCGCGTCCGGCTCGAACGGATTTACGAGTACTTCGCCGCGCTCGCTGGCTTCGAGGATCCTCTGGTTATATCCACCCAGGCTGCGCACGCCCATCTTGCTCAGCAAGCGATAGCGGCGATCCATCTCTGCCACGCACCAGTTGAGCGCATGGCCGGCCTCCCGCATGTCGGTTACCACCGGCGCGAGCAAGTGCGGAATGCCCTCGTAAGCGGAGAGCTCGAGCATCTTGGGATCGATCATCAGCAGGCGCACCTGCGAAGCATCGGCCTTGTATAGGATCGATAGAATCATGGCGTTGATGCCGACCGACTTGCCCGAGCCCGTGGTGCCCGCGACCAGCAGGTGGGGCATGCGCGCCAGGTCAACGACCACCGGCTTGCCCGAGATGTCCTTGCCCAGGCCCAAGGTCACGGGAGAGTGGCTTTCCCCATACACGGCCGAACCGAGGATTTCCGACAGTCGCACGACCTGGCGGCGTGCATTGGGCAACTCCAGGCCCATGAGATTCTTCCCGGGAATGGTCTCGACCACGCGGATCGACACCAGCGAGAGTGCGCGCGCCAGGTCCTTGGCTAGATTGACGACCTGCGCGCCTTTGACGCCGGTGGCCGGTTCGATCTCGTAGCGCGTGATCACGGGGCCCGGATAGGCCGAGACCACAGCAACTTCCACGCCGAAATCCTTGAGTTTTTTCTCGATCAGCCGCGAGGTGAATTCGAGCGTATCGGTCGATACCGCCTCGGGCCCCGCGTCGGGTTCATCGAGCAATTCCAGGGCTGGCAGGCCGCTCGCCGTGACCTCGGCAAAGAGCGGCACCTGGCGCTCCCTTTGCTTGCGCTCGGACGCAGCGACCCGTGCGGACTGGCGTTCGATGTGCACCGGCTCATGCTCGTCTAGGCGCTCGCGCTGCGCCGCTAACGTGGCTGCACGCTCCTCCGAGGCCGCTACCCCGATGCTGCGATCCTGCTTGGCCTCGCGCAGCGCGCGCACCCGCGCGACCACGCCCTCGGTGGCGCGGCCCAGGCCTTCAGCGACGGCCAGCCACGAAAATCCGAAGGCCAGGCTCGCGCCAACGGCACAGGCAACGAGCAGCGCCACCGTCCCACCGGTAGCGCCCAATGCCTTGAAGACCCAGGGTGCGATGTTCGATCCGAGCAGTCCGCCCGCAGCGCCGGGCAAACGGCCGGCAAGCGAATTCAGGCGCAAGGACTCGAGCGCGGTCGCCGCGAGCAGCAGCAGGACAAACCCGGGACCGCGTACCCATGGAGACAGTGCAGCCGAAGGGCCCGTGCGGTGCAGCCGGACAAATTCGCGCACCACCCAGCCGGCGGCGAAGGCGACCCAGAGAAAGGCGGAAAATCCGAACAGGAAAAGCATCAGGTCCGCCAGCCAAGCGCCCGCGCTCCCACCCCAATTGAGTATGTGCGTCGTGCTCGAGGCGATGGTAAATCCGGGGTCGCTACGGTGGTAGGAAACCAGTACCGCGGCCAGTGCCACCGCGACCAGCGCAAGGACAATCCAGCGGGCTTCGGCCAGCAGGCGCGCACCCCGGTCAAGCACTACGGGATCGGCCACGACGCCGGCGCGCGCCCGGCCCGTTCGCCCGGGCGCCTCGCGCCGCTGTGCGCGAACATCCTCTAAGCCCCGCAACCCCGGTCCCCCAGCCATGGGCCGATTATAGGATTGGCGCGCGCCCGCGCAGCGCAGCGCCTTTTTGCTTCATATAATCGTACGTTTGAAACCTACTAGTGGTTTTGTGCAAAGGATATGCCATGTCGACGCCCAGGCACTGCCGGGTCCTGATTCTCGGTTCCGGTCCGGCGGGCTATACGGCCGCGGTCTACGCGGCGCGTGCCAACCTTGCGCCGGTTCTTGTCACCGGAATGGCGCAGGGTGGTCAATTGATGACGACTACCGAGGTCGACAACTGGCCGGCGGACGTCCACGGCGTGCAGGGTCCGGACCTGATGCAGCGCTTCCTGGAGCACGCAAAGCGCTTTGAGACCGAGATCGTTTTCGACCATATCCAGAGCGTCGATCTGCGTGCCCGGCCCTTGCGTCTGCTCGGCGATTCCGGCCAGTACAGCTGCGACGCCCTGATTATCGCCACCGGCGCTTCGGCGCAGTACCTGGGATTGCCCTCCGAACAGGCGTTCATGGGGCGCGGCGTATCGGGTTGCGCGACCTGCGACGGCTTCTTTTTCCGCAACCAAGACGTCTGCGTAGTCGGTGGCGGCAACACGGCCGTTGAAGAGGCGCTGTACCTGACAAAGCTGGCCAAGATCGTTCATTTGATCCATCGGCGCGATCGCTTCCGCGCTGAGCCGATTTTGGTCGATCGCCTCATGGAGCGAGCACGGGAAGGAAAGATCCGCCTGCACCTGTGGCATCGGCTCGAGGAGGTTCTGGGGGACGAGAGCGGCGTCCGGGGCGTGCGCATTCTTGACGTGCGCAACCAGGCCGCGCAGGAACTGAACCTGCAGGGCTGCTTCATCGCCATCGGCCACCGGCCCAACACCGAGATTTTCGCTGGCCAGCTGGAAATGAAAGACGGCTACATCGTCACGCGCGGCGGCAGCGAGGGCATGGCGACCATGACCAGCGTCCCGGGCGTGTTTGCCGCAGGCGACGTGCAAGATCATGTGTACCGCCAAGCGGTCACCTCCGCGGGTACCGGCTGCATGGCGGCACTGGACGCGCAACGCTGGCTCGAGACGGAGATCGGCAAGCCGGCCCAAGCACGCAAAGCGGTCGCGGCGTAGCTTTTTGGCTCTGTCCCCATTTATCCAATGCTGGCTAAGTGGGCGAATTACGCCCATAATCGGTACGTAGGGATAGCGTATTTGCGGAACCATCTCTCCTTGCAGAGACTCTTTACCGAAGGCTGCTCCTAGTGGCCAAGGGCTTGGCAACGAAAACGTGAAAATACGCTCCACCGCTGGACCGTTCGCCACCCCTCCGCGCGCAGCCGCTGCCGCGCTGGCGGTCGCTTTGGCGTTTAGTCTTCCCGAGGCCCTTGCGCTTGGCTTTGGCGTCCCACAGATCTCGAGCACCCTCGGCGAGCCGCTGCGGATGCGCATTCCCTTGCGTGTCGATCCGGGCATTGAGCTGACCTCGCAATGCGTGCGACTGGTGCCCAACGCAGAGGGCGACGATTTGCCAGCGCTGACGATGGCCACGGCCCGGCTGACCCTGGAGATGAACAGCGATCAGCCGCCCGCACTCCGGATCGATAGCGCCTCGCCCATCAACGAGCCGGTGCTGCACGTGACGGTCGAAGCCGGCTGTTTACAACGCGTGCAGCGCCAGTTCACACTGCTGCTCGACCCACCCGAATACTCGCCCCAGCTCGCCTTGGCGCTACCACCTGCGCAGGTCGCTGCGACGCAGGCTCCCGCAAACACGGGGACGGGTGCGCCAGAAGCTCCTCCGGCGGTCGCCGCGACGCTTCCACAACCGCCCGCGACCCCAATGCCTGCCCCGCCCACAACGGACCTGGAGCTAGGGAATGCGCAGATCGTAGGACGCGTCGGTCAACCGCTATCGATGCAGATTCCGATTTTCGGTGCGCGTTCTGCAGCGCTGGATCCGAACTGCGTACGCTTGGCCGACGCGCTGTCGGGCGACGGTGCCCCCGTGCTGAATCAGGCCAATCTGAGCCTTGCGCACGTCGGTACGGAAACGACGCTGCAACTCGTTACGCCACAGCCCGTGACCGAACCGGCCGTGCGCGTGGTTCTCGAGGTCGGCTGCGAAGAGCCGATGCGCCGTGAATACAGTGTGCTGCTCGATACTCCGGCGGCCCCTGCCCCGGCCCCGCTCGCCGATGCAGGCCCGGGCATGCAACCTGCGCAACCGACGCAGACCCCTGCGCCAGTTCCGCTCGCCGATGCAGGTCCGGGCATGCAGCCCGCGCAACCGATGGAAACCGCTGCGCCGCCTCCGCTCGCTGAGGCAGGCCCGGCGATGCCAGCAGCCGTGGCAGCACCGGTCAAACCCGAGCACAAGACGACGGTGCACCGCTCCAATGCGCCGGCAACTGCGTCGGCCTCCCCAGCGCGCGCGGCGACCGCTGCGCCCGCTTCTGCAACGCGGGCGAGCACTGCCGTTGTGCCGCCCCCGGCACCCGCACTGGTAGCGACATCGGCAACACCGCCGACACCGGCAACGGAGCAAGAACCCGCTGCGCAAATCAAGAAACCCGCGGGAGCTGCGGACCACCTCGTGATAGCGGCGGTCGAGGATCAGCCCGATGCGGGCGCTGCGCGGCTGGCCGAAATGGAAAAGCGCGTCGACGGTTTGAGAAAAGAGCTACGTCAATTGCGTGCGGAGCTCGATACGGAGAAACAGCAGCGCCAATCCGAAATGGACGCGTACGCACATCAGGTCGAGTTCGCCTGGGTGGCGGCCATTTTGGGCGTGATCGGCGTGGGGATCGGGGGCTTGCTCAGCTGGAAGCGCCGTACGCCAAGACAGAAGCCAGAGGTGAGCCGGCCCTCTTGGGACACGATCGTCCGGACGGCCGATAAGCCGCCACCCACGACCATGCCAATGGCCAAGCCAATGCCGCGCGAGGATCTGCCCAGGTCGACAGCGATGATGGCTCAGACACCCGAAGGTCCTGTCACGGAGCCCGGCGCGGGGGCTTTCCCCACGAATGCGCCCCACACTCGGATCGAAGTGACGGAGCTGCACGACTCCGCCCAGTCCATCGAGCAGCTGTACACCCTGTTTCACGATGCCGGCGAAAACGCGTTGCCGCCCGCCGCCGCGCCGAACACGGAAGGTCTCGACATCGATCTGAACCCTTCAAAGCTGGACGCCGGCGCGTCCGCAGAAGCGGCCCTGTCCGGTCTGGGCGCGGCGGCACAGGACTCGCACGATGACGCGCCCACATTTGGCCCAGCGCAGACGCAGTCGCCGACGGAGATAGCGCTGGACCTGGACCTGACGACGCGCGTGGTGCCGAAGCCACCACAAGAGCCATCGAATACGCAGGTGCCGACCGAGATCGCGCCGCTGGACCTGGACCTGACGACGCGCTCGGTCCCACCCACTTTCCACGACCTGGACCTGACTGCGCGCTCGGCCCCGCCCGTGTCCCGCGACCTAGTGGACCTGACTGCGCGTGCGGTCCCGCCTGCGACCCGCGAACTGAACCTGACTCCGCGGCCGGTGCCGGCCGCCTCCCGCGACCTGGGCCCGCCGGCGCGCTCGGCCCCGCCCGCCTCCCAGGGCCTGGACCAGTCCGCGCACTCGGTCCCGCCCGCGTCCCAGAGCCTAGGCCTGACGCCGCGCTCGGCCCCGCCCACGTCGCGCGATCACGATGAGCCGCAAACCCACGCGCCGACGGAGTTATCGCTGGACCTGGATCTGACGACGCGAGTAGTCCCGCCTCCGCCCCAGGATGAACCGCATACCCAGATGCCCGCGACGGAGATGGCGCTGGACCTGGACCTGACGACGCGCATCGTTCCGGCCCCCCCGCCTCTGGAGGAGCCGCAAACCGAGATGCCCGCGACGGAGATGGCGCTGGACCTGGACCTGACGACCCGCGTGGTCCCGGATAGCGAAGCACCAACCAATCCGGTCGCAGGGGCGAACAATAAACCGGTGCTGCGAACGGTACCGAAGACAAAGACGGGCAGCTGAGGCTAGGCCGCGCCGCGAACCGCGGCGCATAGCGCTAGCTACACGGCGGCGTCGCCGGTCTCCCCGGTACGGATGCGAATGACCTGCTCGACCGAGCGCACGAAGATCTTGCCGTCGCCGATCTTGCCGGTGCGTGCGGCGCGCGTAATCGAATCAATCGCGCGATCGATCAAATCGTCCGAAACCACTGCCTCGACCTTGATCTTGGGCAGAAAGTCGACGACGTACTCGGCGCCCCGATACAGCTCGGTATGGCCTTTCTGGCGCCCGAATCCCTTGACGTCCGTTACGGTAAGCCCCGTGACGCCGACCTCGGCCAAGGCCTCGCGCACTTCGTCTAGCTTGAACGGCTTGATGATTGCGGTGATAAGCTTCACGACCGTCTCCCGGGATTCGGCCACATATTACCGAACGACGGCGTCCTTAGATAGAGACGGATCCCCACGGTCGAAGGAAATTTCATCGTCGTGGAAGCGATTGGTAATGGGGTAACGCCAATCCCGTCCAAAAGCACGGTGCGTGACGCGAATGCCAACCGGCGCCTGCCGGCGCTTGTATTCGCTCAACCGGATCATCCGTACGATCCGGCGCACCTCGGGCTCCGGGTAACCGGCAGCCACGATTTGCTCCAGGCTCGCATCCTGCTCCATGTAGCGCTCGATCACCGCATCGAGCAGGTCGTACGGAGGCAGGGAGTCCTGATCGGTCTGGTTGGCGCGCAGCTCGGCGCTCGGGGCACGCTCGAGAATGCGCTGCGGAATGACGGCGGCGATGCCGTTGCGGTAGCGCGCCAGCCGATACACCAGCGTCTTGGTGATGTCCTTGATGACCGCAAAGCCGCCGGCCATGTCGCCATAAAGCGTGCAGTAGCCGACCGCCATCTCGCTCTTGTTGCCGGTGGTCAACACGATCGACCCGGTCTTGTTCGATAGCGCCATCAGCAAGGTGCCACGCGCCCGAGCCTGGATGTTCTCCTCGGTGGTATCCCATGGCCGACCCTCGAACTGCTGCGCCAGGGCCGCAACAAAGGCGTCGAATGCCCGCGTTATCGGAATCTCGTCGTACCGCACGCCCAGCCGCTGCGCCATGTCGCGCGCATCGGTTAGCGAGATCTCGGCCGTAAATTGCGATGGCATCATGATCGCACGCACCCGGCCGGCTCCGAGCGCATCGTTGGCCAGCGCGAGGGTCAGTGCGGAGTCGATGCCTCCGCTCAGACCGATGATCGCCCCCGGAAAGCCGTTCTTTCGCACGTAATCGCACAAGCCCAGCTGTAGCGCACGGTAGGCCTGCTCCTCGATCGGACCTGGCACGGTGCACTCTCCCGGCTGCGCCACGCCATTGACGAAATCAACCAGCAGCAGGTGCTCGACGAACTCCGGTGCCATCGCAACCTGCCGCCCTTGCGCATCCAGCGCAAATGATCCGCCATCGAACACCAGTTCGTCCTGGCCGCCGACAAGATTGGCATACACCAGTGCCAGGCCGTGCCGGCAGACATTGCTGCGCAAAACGTCCAGGCGTTGCGATCGTTTACCGAGGTGAAACGGTGAACCGTTGGCAATCAGCAGCACCTGGGCCCCGGCAGCGGCCGCGCACTGTGGCGCGTATGAAAACCAGGTGTCTTCGCAGATGTTGATCCCGAATCGGGTCCCGCGGACGTCGAAGACGAAGGGACGGTTGTCCGGCCGGAAGTAGCGCTGTTCGTCGAATACGTCGTAGTTTGGCAGGTCGTGCTTGCAATAAGTGCCAACGACGACGCCACGCGCCAACACCGAAGCGGCATTAAAGCGCTGGCCCTCGCGGGCCAGCGGGTGACCGACAATGACCCGCAGATCCGAAAACTGCGCAAGTTCCTCGGCCAGGGCCGCCAGGGCGGTATCGGACGCCTGGAAGAAGGCCCCGCGCAACAGCAGGTCTTCAGGCGGATAACCCGATAGCGAAAGCTCCGGCGTCAGCAGTACGTCGGCGCCGGCGCGCACTGCGCCGGCGGCGGTCTCGACGATACGACGCCGATTGCCCGCAAAATCACCAACGGTGCAGTTGATCTGGGCAACGGCGACGCGAACGGGCGGGCTCATGAGGTCGCATGCAGCCTAGATCAGCACCGCGGTCCTCAAAAGGCCGGCTTGACCGCGGCCGCCTCGTAGCGCGCGATCGCCGCCAGGATCTCTGCGCGGGCCTCATCGACGCCCGTCCAACCGACGATCCGCACCCATTTACCCGGCTCCAGATCCTTATAGTGCTCGAAGAAGTGCTGTATCTGCATGAGTCGCTCCGGCGCCAGATCCGAGGGCGAACGCCAGTGCTTGTACCATGGCAGCACCTTGTCGATCGGCACCGCCAGGAGCTTGGCATCGCCGCCACTCTCGTCTTCCATGGCAAGCACGCCTAAGGCCCGGCAGCGGACCACTACGCCTTGGTGCAACGGAAATGGGGTGATGACGAGCACGTCGATCGGATCACCATCATCGCCGAGGGTGTGCGGGATATATCCATAGTTGCAGGGGTAGTGCATCGCCGTGCCGATGAAGCGATCGACGAACAATGCGCCGGTTTCCTTGTCGACCTCGTACTTGACCGGATCCGCGTTCATCGAGATTTCGATCACAACATTGAACTCATCCGGAAGCGCACGCCCGGGGCCAACTTTGCTCAATCCCATCGCAGACCTTCCTGAAAAAAACCGCGAGCGGCATCAACCACACCGACGGCGCATTGTATCGTCCGCGCGATCGCACGAGTCTTGGCCTCGCCACGCCGGACTGCTGTCGGACGGTTCGCGCGCGGAGCACGGCGCCGCGACTGGTCGTGTACGAAGCGCGTTTTGTCTCTAAAGGCTCGGTTCCCGCCGGAACCGCCGCCGCCGCGCCGGCTCCGGCGCCGCCATTCGCGCGGAGAAACCGACGGCGGCCTCGCGGAAACACTGGGCCGCCAGCGTACCGTCACCGACCGACTCGGCCAGCTCGGCCAGTACCAGAGCGGTCTCAGCGCTGTTCGCATCGAGGCGTTGGCTCTGTTCCAGGTACGAGCGGGCCTTGCCCCAGAGCTTTGCACGCAGGCAGATCCGGCCCAGGCAGCGCAGCGCCACCGCCGTGCGTCCGTGCAGACGGATCCACGCCTCGACCTGGGCGATCGCCGCGCCCACATTGATGTGGGCCGTGCGACCGTATTCCTCGAGCAATGGTTCGCTCCAATTTTCCTGCAGGCAATGCTCCAAGGCGCGCGCCGCGTCTTCCCCGCGTCCCAGCGCATTGAAGCAAAGCGCCGCCTCCAGCGCGAGTTCCGGGGCGCGACGATCGGCGCCGGGCACCGTGTTCCAAATGCGCGCGAGCGCCTGTGCGTCCTCGTCATTATTGCGCAGCAAGCCGCGGTACGCGGCCACCTTGTAGGCGGTCGAGGCCGGCGCGGCGAGGCCGCGGTGCTTGTCCAAGGCGCGCACGATGCGTATCGCCTCATCCCAGTGCTGCGACTGCAGATGCGCGACCAGGGCGATGCGCATGGCGTAAATGTGCCGGGCACCGGTTCCGTGTAGCTGCTCGATTACCTGCAGCGCGCGCGCATTATCGCGCTGCTCGGACCACATCTCCGCGCTAAGAACGAGGCGCGCCGTGACGAGTTCCGGGTCCGCCTCGGCGCGTTCTAGCCATTGTTCGCGCCTCTGGTATTCCTGCATGCGGTGCGCCGCCCGTGCCCCGACGAGCGCCGCCAGCGCCGCTACGGGGGTAACGGACTGGGCCCGCTGCGCCGCGCGCTCGGCACGCGCAAACCGCCCCTCGAAGAGTGCCTTGAGGGCCTCACGCAGCCCGCGCAAAGCGCCCAATTCCGAGCGCCGCTCGCGGTAGGCCCGAACACGCTCCGGGAAGTCCCCCAGACGCTGTGCCAGGCGGCCAAAGCGATACGCCAGCCACAGCGCCAACAGCAGCAGCAACAGAAAGAAATTCAGCGAAAGATCGATCCGCCACGGCGGCGCCAACGCCACCACCGAGCCCTGATTGGCTTGCAGGCCGATGGCTATCGCCGCCGCGACGATAGCCAGCACGAGTGCCCACAGCAGAGTCTTCACGGTCCTACCCGCTGTTGGCGCTGCGTGTCGCGCGCAAGGCGCCGAGCGTCTCGTCGAGCGAGGGCGGGGGGGCCGGCATGGCTGCAGCGGCGGTCGCGCGCAGCTGGGCGAGCGCCGCTACGACGCCGGCCTGGTTGGGATCGAAATAGCGCGCGAGCAGCGCCTCGAGGGCGCCCTCCTCGGATCGAATCAAGCGCTCGTCGCGCGCCAAAATCGCCTGGCGCAGGTCCAGGACACCCAGCCGGAATCGGTCGCGCACCAGCTGCTGCTGCGCGGGCCCCAGCAGCAGCGCTTCGGGGGTATCGACCTCGCGGA
>JGI12269J14319_10003498_pt1 | contig 14693 bp, 14 predicted proteins | sample PeaSoiSIISIP2007_FD_14319 | JGI IMG/M metagenome (IMG submission 14319) | reverse complement strand
TGGCCGACCGGCGCGCCGACTTCATCGGCAACCCCGGCCTGCCCCACACCTACAGCTACGTCCCCGACATCGCCGCCGGCCTGGCCACCCTCGGCACCGAACCACGCGCCGCCGGGCAGGTCTGGCACCTACCCGGCCCGACGACCGGCACCACCCGGGCGCTCATCGACCTGGTCGCCGCTGAGGTCGGGCATCCCATCGGAATCCGGTCGCTGCCCAAGCTGGCCGTGCGCGCCCTGGGCCTGGCCAACCCGGTGCTGCGGGAGCTGGCCGAGACCTACTACCAGTTCGACCAGCCGTTCGTCCTGGACACCACCAAGTATCAGGCCGCGTTCGGAACGGCCGGCACCCCGCTGGCCGACGCCATCGCCGCGACCCTGGCCTGGTACCGGACCCGGTCCAGCACGCCATGACCACGAACCCCGCGGGCGGTCAACGCCCCGCCAGGCCCGGCCTCGCCCGGCACGAAGGGACGATCATGACTCAGGCAGACACCCCCGCAGCCGGGTTCCGGCCCTTCTTCAACCCCGCCACCGGCGAGTGGATCACCTACACCGCCCTCGCCGAGGACAACGGTGGGCAGCTGGTCCGCTTCACCTGGCGCAGCGTACCCGGCGGAGTGATAACCGAGCACATCCATCCCCGCCAGGAGGAGCGCTTCACCATCGTGGCGGGTCAAGCCCACTTCACCCTCAACGGCCAGGAACGCGTGGCCGGACCGGGCGAGACGGTCATCGTCCCGGCCGGCGTGCCCCACTCCGAGGGCAACCCCGGACCGGGCGAGATCGACGGCATCGTCGAGCTCCGCCCGGCGCTGCACACCAAGGAACTGCACGAGGCCTTCGCCGGCCTGGTCGCCGACGGCAAGACCACACCCCGGGGCGCACCGCGCAACCCGCTCCAGCTCGGCGCCACCTTCTGGCACTTCCGCCACGACAGCCGGGTCACCTCACCACCCATCTGGGCCCAGAACCTCATACTCCCCCCGCTATGGGCGCTGGCCAGGGCCTTCGGCGTCCGCCCCTACTACCAGCGCTGGGACAGCCGGATCCCGGACGCCGGCTCAGGACACCCGCAACTACCCCGCAACTGACCGGTCGCGGTGTCCGCGTCCGGGCCCGGCGGCACTCCGCTCGACGCCCATCGCCACGTCACCGCCTAACCCGGAACACGGCCGGGCCCACCAAGGACCCGCGCCCACGACCAGCCCCGGCGCAAAATACCCGCCCGGTTGAGCGCCTCTACGCAGCATCAACCCGCCGAGGAATCGGCTCTTACTCGAGTGGAGAAGTCGATGGATAAGACGGCCCGGACCCGGCAGCGGGTGCTGGCAATGTACCTTCCCATCGCCGCGGCGCTCTATATAAGCGCCGAGGCACTGAGCCCCGACTGAGCCCCAAGGGCACCGACCAGGTGGTAACGGACACGGCCACCGCGCTCAAGTTGCTGGCCTGTTAGTCGCCACGTGCTCACGGTGTCGTCGCACGCCCCCCGCCCGCAACCGAAACCACCACGAAAACACGCTCACCCGCAACGACGCGATCACCCCAACGACGCCCACCTTGAATGGCGACTAACACTCGGTCCCTCCCGCAGCCGGACTCCCAGCTGGATGTGGTTGCCGGCGAGGACGCCCAGCACGGCGCCGACCGTGCCCAGCCGCTCGAACAGGTCGAAGACCAGGCGGACCACGGGCCGGACCTGCTCGTCCGGGTCCAGCACCACCTCACCAGACGGACGGCGGGCAAACCCGCCCGGCAGCGGCACCGCCAGCTCGCCGCGGCGGGCCTGGGCGACCGGCCCGGACCACATCCGCCCTGTTCAGGTGCAGCTCAGCCTCGCTGATAGTGCCCTTCAGGCCCAGCAGCAGCCGGTCGTTGTGCTCGGCCGGGTCATAGACGCCGTCCAGGTCGCCCAGCAGCGCCCCGGACAGCGCGCACAGCTCCAGCAGCTGATGCCATTCGCGGCCCGACCGGGCCAGCCGGGACATCTCGATACCCAGCACGATGCCCACATGATCCAGCCCCACCTCGGCAACCAGCCGCGCAAAGCCCGGCCGCGCATCAGCCCCGGAGGCCGAATGCCCCAGGTCCTCATCGATCACCAGCGGTGGTCAGGGCCTCGCTGGCCGTTGACGAGTAACCCGACTTATTGCCGCCCTCCCAGCCAGTGCAGGGCGGTCGCCTTCTCCCTACCGAAGCGACGACCATCTTCGGCCCGAAGGAGAAACCATGTCCGTCACGACCACCCCACGTTTGCTGCTCCTGCTCGCGGCCCTGCTGGCCGTGGCGCTCAGCGCGACGGGCTGCACCCGCCAGACCGGCGGCGGCCCGCAACTCCGGCTTCCGACCGAGCCGCTTTCGGCCCTGGCAATCATCGGGCCCCGGCACGCGCTGGCGCTTGCGCCCATCCCGGGGGCGATCTCCGGCTCAGCTCGCAGCGGTGAGTACATCGAAGTAGTAGACCTGGCCGGCACCGAGCCAGTCCTCGGGTCCTCGCTTGCTCCCGTGCCGTCGAGCATGCCTGGTCCCGTCCCGCCTACTTGGCCAGGCTCTGGCGCAACCAAGTACCTCGTGGATCAGTACCGCGCCCAGCACCAGAAGTACGAGCAGCGGCTCGCCACCGACTGGAGCACGCTTGAGCAGGAGTTCAGCAGGAGCCTCGGGTCCTGGTCGGACTCGATCGAGGCCGATGTGTCCCGCGCGCCCGCCGACCGCGGGCAGGCGCCGAGCATCGTGGCGAGCCTGTCGCGGGCAGAGGCCTTCTTCGGCAGCCTGGACCAGGCTGGCTTTGGCCTGGGCCCGCGCAAGGTCCTGGTACTGGTCGGCACACCAGCCATAGCTGACACCGTGACTCCGCTGCCCCCGAGCAGCCTGGCGGGCATCACGGTCATCCTGGCCAACTTCACCGGCGGCCAGACGACCGAGGCGGAGTGGCAGGCTGACTTCCTCCTGGCCGGAGCGAGCCGGGCCGTTGTACTGTCCCCCGCTACCCAGGGCGAACTGGCCCCGGTCATCGCGCAGGGGCTCGATGGCGAGCGCGGCCCCGCCACCACCGAAGTGCGCTTCGCGCTCAACGAGGCGACTCTGGGCCCGGCCTCGAGGGCCGGGCTCGACCGGCTGGCTGCGTGGCTCACTACGCGGTGCCAGCACGCGCCACTCACCATCCTGGGCTTTGCCGATCCGCTGGGATCGCCCGCCCGCAACAGTCAGCTCGCCCAGCGGCGGGCGATGATCACCATGGCTTACCTAGCTAGCCGCGGCGTCAGTTCCGCGCGGATGTTCGCGGCCGGCTACGGCACCAGCCTGCCCGCGGCCCCCAGCAACGCCCAGGGCGCTCAGCCGCTCGACAGGCGGGCGGTCATCGTGATCGACCCGGTCGCAGGGCAGCCCGGCTGCTAGCGGTCAGACCTAGGCCAGGGCAGGCATCATGGCCCCCGCAGCCGACAGGCTCACGGATCGCCGGTCCCGCAGGCGCCAGCAGCGACGACCTGCCTACCCGGCCCGAACCCTTCATCTCATCGATATCGAGAATCTGGCCGGAACAGCCAGGCCGGACCCCCGCCAGGTCCGTGCCCTGTACTCGATGTATCGCCTGCGGGTCGGGCTGGGCGCCATGGATCAGGTGGTGGTCGCCTGCAGCGAACTCACGATCAGGAATGCCGGCTGCTGCTGGCCTGGGGCGCGCTGCCTGGTCCGCCCCGGTCCGGACGGCGCGGATCTCGAACTGCTGGCCGTCATCGAGCAGGAGCGCGTGGCCGAACGGTTCAGCCGCGTGGCGATCGCTTCAGGCGACGGCATCTTCACCGCGGCAGCCGCCGACCTGGCCGTTGCGGGCTGCCAGGTGACTGTGGTCAGCCGGCGAGCGGGTCTGTCCAGGCGGCTTGCAGTCGCGGCGGCCTTGCGGGTGATCTACATCGACACGCCCCGCCCCGCTGTGACCGCATCCGCGGCCTGACCGGGCCAGTGGACGGGCCTCCCCCTACCTAACAGACAAGCCCGGCACGTGGTGACTGGGACAAGAGAAAGGAACCTGTCATGTCAGATATCCTGCCGCACCGGCTGGTCCTCCTCCCCGGGGCGGTCGAGCGCGAGGAAGAGCAGGGCAAGCCGACTCCTGAAGAGGCCGTCGGGCGAGTGCTCGCAGGAAACCCACACGCACCGGGCCTGCTCTCCAGGGCGAGGTACTACGTCGGAGCCGTGCGCATCACGGCCACGACGGCCCATCAGGCAGCCCGCGCGTGCCGAGATGCCGAGCTGGAATACGAGCACATCCGGCGCGAGCACGACCAGGGCAGAACGCGGAACCTGCACTTCTGGCTCGCTGCGGGCCTGCTCGTCACTCTGGCAGGCCTAGCCGGCGCGATCGTCGCGGTGATGGCGTGGCACATTGCGCGGCTGGACCGGGTCGGCTTGGCGGTCGCCGCCGTCCTCCTCGGCGCGGCCATGGCTGCGGGGGTCAGCAGGCGGAGGCACGCCGCGGTGCGATTCGGCCTGGCCGGCCTGGTGATGTGCGTCATCCTGGTCGTGCTGTCCGTGCTGTGGTCGGCCGGCCCACTCCTGCCCCGAGTGGGCGAAGCGATCGCGTTCGGCCTCGCCCTGGCCGCCGCCGGGGTGGCCACCGTACTGGCCCTCGATCACGCGGAGGGCTGGTGCTGCTACAAGAAGCGCCGCGCCTATCAGCTGGCGGCGCGCCGCCGCGAGGATCTGGTCAAGCAGATCTCCCTCGAGGAGGCCACCGCCGAGGAGGCAGTCGGCGCCTGGGTTTCCCTAGTCGTCGAGGAATGCCAGCTCGGTCCGGCCAGGGACGCGGACACCAAGTCCTGGGTCGACGTCTGCGCCGCGGCAGCCCGCTGGGTCGCGATCCCTGGCTGAGTCACGCTTTCCCATTTAATCAGGATCGACCTGGCCGCCGGTCGCCGTTCGGAGTTCGAGCAGGCGGCCGGTGGCCTCTATCACGTCAGACCACAGCCAATCTCCCATATACTCGGCCAGCACCGCGAAATGATCATCGTCGCTTCCCTCGTCCTCAACGGCATGCCGCGCGATCCGGTCCGCCACCAAGAACGCGAAGGCCTGGTCATGAAAGAACCTCCAGCCGCCACTGGAGGCGGTGAACAGGTGGGTGACGCGCCCGGCGCGCGCAAACGCATCACGTTCCGCTGGGCGCAGGCCGTCAACGAGTGCCTGCTCCGGGTCGCCGCTGGCCAAGGCAGCTTCAGCTTGGTCCCTGGCCTGCGCCCGGGCAATGTCAGCCACGGTGAAGTTTCCGGCAGGGACGCCCTTGGCCAGCGCCGCCCGGAAGGCGAATTCCGCGAGCTGGCGCCGGTCGTCGCTCCGCTCACCGAGCAAAACCTCGATCGCGCGGTCGAACAGCTCCACGGGCCCCGACTCTCCGGTACGGCCGCGTCCAGCAATCACGCTGATGGCGAGCAGCAGCGGGTTCCCGGCAAGCTCGCGCGCCCGGCCAGACAGCGACGGCAACCCGCCCGGCATCGCGGCCAGGAACCGGTCAACGTCCCGGCGGGATAGCGGGTCGAGGCCCACGGCGGCGACCTGACCGGGCCTGCGCTCGAACAGCGTGTGCGCGGCCGCAAGGTGGGCTGGACCATCCCTGCCGCACAAGACGACCTGCGGAGGATACTTAGGCCACCAGTCGAGGTCTGGATCCCGCCGGGTGGCCGTGATCATGTCGACAAAGCGCGCGACCTGATCCAGCCCCGAGCCGCCATCAGGGCGCAGCGCCCGGTCGGTGCCGTCCACCACCACCAGCGCCCGCCACTCACGCCCCGCCTCCCCCTGCAGCGCACTAGCGAGCGCCCCCGAGATGTTATACGCCGACCCCCTCCGCCCGGGGAGGGCTTCGGCTGCCGCATGGAGGAGGCTGTCCCAGTCCGGGGGAAGCGCCCCGAGCGGCAGGTAGAGCGGCAAGGTAGCCGGATGCGCCCGCCTCGGACCGACCGCGCGCATACGATCGACGGCTGCCCGTGCGGCGTCGGCGACCATGCGCTTGGCGGTGATCGTACAGCCGCTGCCGGCGTCGGCAGTGATAACGAACGAGGTCCCCGGGTACCTCCTGGTGAGCGAATGGGCCGGGCACGGCCTGATATCCCGTCCGCCGGGATGGAGGTGGTCAGGCGCCGGGCCTGGGCCGGTGCCTTCGGCCGAGAATCCGTGCAAGCGCCGACTCATGATCTCGAGCAACGGCATCTGGAGCCCAGGTTGCCCCTGCCGGTCAAGCCATTTCTGCAGCCACGGCTCCGGAGCCACCAGCCGGCAGGCGGCCTCCAGGTAATCACCGAGGTGACGCCACGGCTCGATCGCCCGGGTAAGGGCGTCTTCGGCTACGTCGGTGTACTCAAGTTCCACCATGAAGGCCGGGTCCTGCCAATCTTGCCCTACCGGGCAGATGACGGAGCGGATGCCGTGGTCAGCGGCCGCATGGATCTTCCAGCGCGCGCCGCCGACCTTACCGAGCCGCCCGGTCTTTGAGACGTCGCCCGTGAAGGCCACCTGGTGCCCGGTGAAGACTCTGAGCTCACTCAGCGAGCGGAAGGCCACGTAGGCGCTCAGGGCGGCCGACCGCCCCGAGATAGTCCGTTCGGCTAGCGGATGCAACGGGTTTTCTATCTGGAGATTCCAGGTGATGAATTCATCAGGCCCGCCCAGTCGCCCGACTCGGCCGGCTGCGGCGAACGCGTCCGTAATCGAGTCCAGGAAGTCGGCCTCGGCATGGCAGAACGCCAGCCGGGCCAGGTCTGGCACCGGCGTGCCAGGTGGCGGTTGCAGCAACGAGTACTGACGGCGGGCCTCGAACCGGCCCAGCTCACCGCGATCGGAGACCAGCAGCACGTTCGCCCACGCCACGTCAGGCGGGTCGTCCGGCCTGGGAGCGCACGCGCGCAGGTTCATCTCCCCGGCCGCGAGGCGCTCGATGAGGTGCGCGGTCCCCCACGCCGTAGGCCCGGCGCTCCCCCGCCGTCCCAGCGCTTCGTGCGCGAGCCGCGCCGCTGCCTCTACCGGAGACATGCCGCCGCCGGGGGCCGACAGGCCGGGCTCGCTGCTGAGGTCAGTCATGGTCAGCGTGCCGCCGCTGCGCACCAGCCAGCCCGCGGCCAGGCCGAGGGAATCCGGGACGCTCGCAGCCGGCAGGCCCGCGCCCACGGACAGCGATGACCGGCCGGCCTGGATGAGCTCGTTGCCGGCGATCACGTCCTCGCCAAGCTGCAGGCCGTTCCAGCGAAGGTGCTGCAGCGCTACGGCCACGTCGAAGGCGGCGAGAGCGAGAGCCTTCGCGGCTGATACGGCGGGCTCCTTCAGATCAGCGCCTGCAAGCGCCCAGCCGCGCGCGGCCGAGGCGGCGAGCGCCGAGGCAGCCAGGCACAGCCAGGGCGTGCGGAGATGGACCTGGCTGAGCAGCTGCACGTCGAAGAACTCATCGACCCCGAGCACGGTGCGCCACTCCGCAGCCTGATAGTCAGCCTGGCCCGCGAGTTCGGTCAGCGGCAGCCACCACTTATCCAGGTCATATGCCCAATCGTCGGGCTGGTACCGGAGCTCGTGCATGGTTCAGATCTCACCTCGCCGGGCGAGCGCATTGTTGACCGAATCTCGCAGCGGACCCGACGGCAGCCGCTGTGCCAGCGCCAGCCACGCCCTGCCGGAGTCGGCGTACAGCACGCTGCGACCGATCACCTCATCGGAACCTTCGCCGAGATCGGCCAGTAGTGCCTCGCTGTCGCGCACGGTGACGTTGTCCATTCTGATGCTGTCCGCGTCGGTGCCGTACAACGTTCCGGCGAACGCCCGTGGGGTCGGCGCCAGCGGAACCACCCACCGATGCGGGTGGCCATCGCGGTCTTGGGTCGTGAAGGCGACCGCATGCGCGCCCGCCTCCGCGGCGAACGTCCCGCTGATGCCTGGCACCAAGATCGTCAGGTCATAGCCACCCTCGCGCTCCATGCCCCACAATTCCGCGGCGCCCAGGGGGATAGGCCATTGAGGCGCTCGGGTCTCCTCGGCTACGGTCTCAGCGGTCTCGGCATCGACCGCCGCGGCCAGACGCAGCCCCCCGCGTCGGAGGGTCCGGGGCAGCTGAATCAGTGCTCCCACGTCCTCCACGTCGAGGACGGTCTCAGTTCGCGCTTCGCCGATCACGATTGCCATGCTCCGCCCGACCCCGCTGATGCTCACCCGTCCGCCCGGATCCGTGACAACAACATCCTCGCTCGCCCCGATGGTCACCCGAAACGCCGCGGCCGATACCGGATGGCGAGCCGCGTCGGTCACGCGGATCGAGGCAGCTAGCACCCCGCCCGGGCCCGCCAGGGCGCAGACCGTGAGAGTGGCGCCTGCGGACGTGGTGACCACCTCCAAGTCCCCCGGCCACAGCGTGAACCGTACGTTGCCGACGCGCTCCCGGGCGGCCAGCACCTGGCTGAGCAGCCGGGCCGCCACAGCCGGGTCAGCCTGAACCGCCTGAGCGAACCGGTCGAGGAAACCCGCCGAGCCGGGGTCGCGTTCGACGAATTTCGCCGCTGCGATCAGAAGATCTTCAGCATTCCGAATCGTCCCGACCATCACAGCGCCAGCCTTACTCATCGTCGTCCCTGTGCGGCTTATCATCATCCTCACCGGGATCCTGATCAGAGACTGCGCCCTGGGCGCTGGACATGGCAATCCGCCTGCATTGCATAAGCAACTCGATTCCCTCGTCTCCGGCGCTTTGCTTGAATTGGGCAATGTCATCGCGCGACCAGCTCGTCGCGACTGCCCACATGTCCTCCGGCGTTCGGACCCTGAACCGGTTCGCCGGATCCAATCGGATGAGCTCCTCGCGGAGCCAGCGCAGGTCGGACTCGCTCAGCCGATGCCCGCTCTCCGCAACGGCCACGACATCTTCCGGCCTCGCCGTGTCTCGCAAGTCGTCCCACGCCTTGCTGAGCGGTAGTAGCACCCAGCCGTACTTGAAGCCTGCGTGGTGATCATGCGCAGCCTGGCCACAGCCTGGATTCGGACAGTAGTTCCCCGAGCGGGAGTAGCGACCAGAGATGTCGCACACCCATAGCGGTCCGAGCGGATCAGTCGGCAGGTAACCCGACATGCCATCGCCCGAATCGACGATAAGCCCCAGCTTCGGTTTGAGGAGCCGCTGGCCGCGCCGCACGCTGAACTCGCTCTGGTAGACAAGTTGCTGGCTGGTGCAGCAGTGCCGCTCGATCCGGGTATGGCCGCCCGCGTCGCGGATCGTCCTGACCTCAGGGCGTCTCAGGCAGTTGAGGCAGAATTCGGGAAGGATGCGGTCATAGCGGAGCACCGGCCCGCCGAGCCCGTGTCCGGTGGCCAGCCATTTCCTGGCGACAACGCTGCCGGCGACGTCATGGGACCGCAGCTTCGGCCGGCCGCTAGCGTCCATCGCACTGCCGCCGCCAGGTCCGCCCAGCCAGCGGCGGAGCCAACCCCAGAGCGTGTCCGCGAAGCGGCTTCCGGCCCGGCTGCCGGGCTTAACTTCCCCGGGTCGCCAGCACCGGATGTCGTGGTCGGCCTGCCGGCATGAGCCTCGGGGAGTGAACCCTATCTGGTGTGGGTCGATACTATCTTTGCAGGCGCAGCCGCGATGCAGCTCCTTCGCTTCGGTGAGGATGAATTCACCGAGACTGGCCTGACGTTCAAAGCTCCTGGCCGGACGGAATTCCACGCCGAGCCACTGCTCGATAGTGTTGACGGCGTCCCAGGCCGCGCTCGTCCCGAGCTTGCAGAAGATCCGGAATGGGAAGCGCCATTGATCCGGCAGCACACCGGTCGCCGACGCGGTGCCGCCGACCACCGCTGCTGCCACCGCCTCGGCCAGCATCCGGTCGTCCGGCTCTACCCCGGGCCACGCGTGCTGACGCCGGTCCCGGGCCGCGGTGAGCAAACCGAGCACTTCCCCGGTACGGTCCGCGAGGGCATCGAGTGCCTCCTCCCAGCTGGGATTTGTGAACCAGCCGAGTCGGCTGCGCACGGCAGCCAGCGCCGCATCATCCGGCATCCAGCTCAGGTGGATTGTGGACAGGGCCGAGATCGCCACGACGGCGGTCACCCTGGCGTCCGGGGCGGTCCCGCCGAACGCCTCACCATGCCGGCTCGGTACAGAATTGATGGCCGTTGCCTGCGCGGCAACGTCGATGATCCCGCCCGCCAACAGTTCGAGCGGAGCATCCAGCATGTCGCTGCCGACCTCGGCGCCCGCTACTGATTGGCCCTCGGCCATGTGCCGCCGACGCCGTCGCAAGAGGTTTAACGGCTCAGCCGTGGTCAGGGCAACTAGCAGCGACGGAGAATACGGCAAGCGGCCGCTGCGCGAGAGCGGCTCGGTTCCGGCAAGCGGCCGCTCCGCAAGGGCAGCAGCCACGCTGGCGATAACCTCAGCCCAGCTCACCGATCTACCTCCCCCCAGGTCAGGCCGCACCTCGACACGCCTGCGTCACCGACAGGGGGTAGGGAGAGAGCGGCCACCCCTTCGCCCTGCTCATGTGCGATCCATCGGGGGCCGGTGAGCCGGGTCGGCCCGCAAGTCTGCCAGCCCGGCCTGCGCGATGGTCGCCCAGGCGTCCAACCGTTCCGCCGCAAGCCATCGCTCGGCGGTCTCCGCCGCCAGTCCCTCCCACGCCGCGGTTTCCCGCACGGCTTTCGCCGCAGTCATCGCCCGGACGTGAACAGCCAGTTCGGCTGCGAACGGCGCGGGCCATTGAAGTTCCGTGGCGAGCTGCCATCTGCTGGCGGGTTTCTCCCCCAGCCAGGAACTCAGCAGCAACGCAGCCTGCGCGGGGGCCAGCCGACCCCGGAGGAAGTACGCGGCAACCTCGGCGGTCTCCCCTGAGCGGAGTACCGAGGTCAGGCCGCGGAGGACAAGGGACTCGGGAAGCGGCTGCCCTTCGAGGACGGAGAGCGCGGTCCACACCAGAGCTGGGTCCTCATGACCAACGAGCCCGACAAGATCACTGAGCACGTCATGGGGAAGCTCGCGGCCGACCAAGAGATGGAGAGCGGCCACGACCACGGTCGGGTCGCTGTCCTGGAGGCTCATGCGGATCTGCCGCAGGAGAGGCTCGGCCAGGGTTCGCCCTTTCATGACCGATCGCATGCGGCTCAGCACTGCCGGCTCTCTCGCCCCCAGCAAGCTGACTAGGCTCGCCAGGACGCTCTCCGGAATGTGCTGAGTTTCGAGCAGCAGCAAGACCTCACCGGTCAGCCCAGGATCTCCACGCTGGAGCAAGCCCGCCACCCGTTCCACCAGATCGGCAGGAAGATGCCGACCCTGGAGGGCGCGCACGGTCCTGGTGACAACCGAGAGATGGTCGTGATCAAGCCCGGTCGCCACATGCGTGACCATGTGATCCGGCGTGGCCGGGGCAGCGAGGACGACGCACGCGGTGTCCGCGACCGCCGGATGCTCATGACCCAGCAGGTTCATGACCTGGACGACAAAGTCCTCGGGAAGGTGCCGCCCGTCGACGAGTTCGGGGGCGCCCGGCACCACCGCCGGACCGCCGGGATGGATCTGGCTGATGACCCGGGGAAGCATCGTGAGCACACACCCAGGGTCCTGGCGGCTCAGCCCGATCAGAACACTCAGCGCAGTCAGCGGATCCGTGACCTCGAGCCGCCGCACGATCACCGTCAGCGTGCCTTCGGGCAGATCCTGATTCTCGAGGATGCGCAGCGCCCTGAGCCTAACCTTCGGATCGCCGTGCTCCATCAGCAGGATGACGCGGGCGAGGATGGCCCGCGTCAGGTCCTGTCCGGCGAGCAGCGATGCAGCATGGTCAGCCGTGAATCCGGCAGGGTCTTCCAGCAGGTTGACGCAACGTACGAGAAGCTCCTCAGGCAGGGCTCTATCGGCCAAGGCGATCCGCGCGCTCGCGCTGACCCGTGGCTCGGGATCACGCAGCAGATCGATGAGATCCTTTAGCACGCCAGACGGCAGCTTGCTGCCCTTGAGCACACGCCCGGCACTCTCCGTCACTGACGAGCCGCCCTGTCCGAGCAGCTCGGCGATCCGGTCCAGGAGATCATCAGACAGATCCTGGTCCTCCAGCACCCGCAAGGCAGCAGCAACGACCTGCTGATCCTCATGGTCGAGCAGTTCGATCACCCGAGCCGTGAGCCCTGCAGGGAGTCGCTCGGCGGGTGCCCGTACTCCGCCAGGCCGCAGGCCTGCCGCCGAACTCAGCCCAGCGAGCGCGTCGATTACCACGCCGGTATCAGGCTCGGACAGGAGCCTCAGGTAGATGTCCGCGACGCGCTCGTCATCCAGGTGGCAGGCGAGAGCTGCGCACGCCGAGAACCGCATGGCAGGATGCCGCAGGGCCGCCACCAGGACGCGAGAAGCTGGACGGAGCCGCGCGATCGCCAGTGCGGCGGGCAGCCGCTGGTCTTCCAGCCCAGCCATCACGAGAGCGAGCTCGTCGTGGAGGTCATCCTCAAGATCGTGGGGCCGGTCTTCTAGCGTCGCGACCGCACCTGCCACCATGATCAGTAGATCCAGGTTCGGCTGGGCAGAGGCAGCCGAGTACAGCCAGCGCACGTACTGCTGGGCCGCCGTGGCCTGCGCTGCCACCTCAGTTCCTCCCCCGCCGGGCTCGCCACCTCAGCCCGGCCTGCCTTCTTCTCCCTACCACTGATTTGCCGCGAAAGGTGGCAATCGGCGTCACCTGTGGTGAAAGGGAGATTACTCATGTCCGTGTACCCGCTGCAAGACCCACACCAGCCCGACGAGCCAGGCGAGAGCGATCCAGTGGCCGCCGCCGCGCTTGGCATGATCGGCACGATGATCGAGCATTCGCCGTTGGCGCGTGAGCAGTTCCAGGCCGCCCGGCACTACCAGGCTCAGGCACGCCAGCTCGACCAGCAAGCTGACACCGCGCGGGAGCACGCCGGCCACGCTCAGGCCCGGGCCGCCGCCGAGCAGCTCAAGGGTCACCCGAGCCAGCACATCCCGCGGGGCGCAGGCACTGCTCTTGCTGTCGGGCTGGCGGTGCTGGACGCGGTGCCCGCCTACTGGAGCGCCCAGGCGTTCGGCCTGGACCAGGCGTCCACCATCATCATCACCGTGCTGCTGTGCGCTGCACTCGGCGGAGCGATGTGGCTGCTAGACCTGTTCACCAGCCAGCGCCGTCGCCGGGCGCTACGCACCCTGCAGGCCAGCCTGACCGCTGGGCTGCTGGCCCTGTTCGTGCTGCGGCTGGAGTTCCTGGAAGTCACCGGCGCCGCAAGCTTCTGGGTCGCCGCCGTCCAGGCGCTCGCGCTGACCGCGCTATCGGCCGTCCTAGTCACGGTCGGGTACGTGCTGCTCGCCCACCGGATCCCCAAGACCCTATCTGTGGCCCAGCGCGCCGCCCGCCAGGCCAGCGCGGCCTCCGCCGCAGAGGCCGCCCGGGAGGTGCACGCCCAGGCCAGCGCCTCCCGCGACGCACTCGAGCACACCGCCATCACCTGGGCCCTCACCCACGCCCAGGACGGCATCAGCCACGACCAGCTGCTACCGGCCACCCGCCAAGCCCTCACCGCCCTCCTCAACCAGTAACCTCCTGCCCACGGCCGCCCTCCCCCAAGCCGGGGAGGGCGGCCGCCTTCCGGCTGAATTCCCAAGGAATTGACGGAGCCTCCGAAACCCAGCACGCCTACTCGGCGGGCAACGGTTGAGCAGATCGGACCACGGTACGGGTCGCCCCGGGTACGCTTCCGGAGCTTTAACCATCCGATGTTGCTCGGGATCCGGGCCGGATAAAGACATTAAAGCCTGTGGGGCTCGGAAATACGATTCGGGGTAGTGACCTGTGGGCAGTCAGGCAGCGACGAAGTACTCGTGGGTGAGTCCGCCGAGGACTTCCTTCCGGTGGATCCGGTACTCGGCGAGGTTGATCGGTTCGGGCCGCCGGGTATCGGCTTGGGCANGGGTGAGCTGGTCGAGGGAACGGTGCGGCCGGGCAGCGTTGTAATGCCGTAGGTACTCGGTAAGCACCTGCCGCAGGTGGTGCTCATTGACGATCAGCAACCGGTCGAAGAGTTCCCGGCGCAGGGTGCCAATGATCCTTTCGCAGATCGCGTTGCCCCCCATCGTCAACTACACCTGATCCGCGTGATCGGTACCGACGGGTCCGGGTGACGCACCCGTTCCATCCCCTGTGCGGCCAGGACTTCGAGTTCGTCGTCTACCGCCAGAACTGGGGCGAGGACCGGGTCCACCTGCACGACGAGAACGGGCAGCTGTTCTCGCTGCCAGCCGGGTGGACCGACGTGGTGCCCTTGGATCCGTTCGTGGTGATCGCGGCCGGACGGTGCCCGTTCACTATCGATGGCCTGCTGGCGCTGGCTGATCTGGCAGACCGGCTCGGCGCGCAGCGAGACGGCGGCGGGACTGTAAAGAGAATTATGCCGTGAGTGTCAGCAGGATTATGCCGCACTGGCTTGCCCGGCTGACAACCAGCCTGCTGTCCTCCAGCACAATTACCTGGGTATTCCTGAAGAAACTGGCGACACGCTGGCTCATGAGCGTGCGGACAGTATCCCTATCCGGCAAAATCTTCCTGACAGCAATGATGCTCAGGAGGCGGCATGGCCAGGCGGGATGCCAGACCGGACCCCAAGGAGGCCGCGCTTGCCGGGGCCCGCTGCCTGAACCCGCACCCGGAGCAGGTGACCGACCCGGGG
>JGI12269J14319_10003496_pt1 | contig 14698 bp, 17 predicted proteins | sample PeaSoiSIISIP2007_FD_14319 | JGI IMG/M metagenome (IMG submission 14319) | reverse complement strand
TCCGCGCTGCAGCCGCTACAATGATCAGGTTTGCCTGTAGCACCAATCCCTACAGACACTCGGGGCTTTGGAATCGAGGGAAGGAGAAGCATGTACGCGGTCATCCGCACCGGAGGTAAGCAGTATCGCGTCGCGCCCGGGGACGTGATCCGNGTGGAGAAAACGCCGGTCGAGGATGGCCGNGTCGAGTTCTCGGACGTGCTGGCGGTCAGCGCCTCGGAGGGCCAGATCGGCCGGCCCGGCGAGGGGCGCGTGGTCGGCCAGGTGGTCGAACAGGGCCGCGCCGATAAGATCCTCGTCTTCCACTACAAGCGCAAAAAGCAATACAAGAAACTACGCGGACACCGGCAGCCGTTTACCGCGGTGCGCATCACCGAGATCGCCTTCGACGGCCAGAGCTTCACTGCTCCCGAACTTCCGGCGCCGGAAAAGAAAGCCAAGCCGGCACGGCCGAAACCGGCCAAAACCGAAGCGGCGGAAGCCGAAGTTGAAGCCGCTCCGCATAAGGCTGCAGCGCACAAGAAGTCGGCGCCGAAGAAGACGGCAAAGAAAGCCGCACCCAAGAAGAAGCCGAAGAAGTAATTAGAGATTGTCATCCCGAGGAAGCGCGAGCCGAGCTTGGCGACGCGAGCGCGACGAGGGATCTTGGTTTTGAACTGACAACTGACAGCTGACTACTGGTTTTCTATGGCACACAAAAAAGGATTAGGCAGTTCACGCAACGGCCGCGATTCCAACGCGCAGCGGCTGGGAGTCAAGGCCTTCGGCGGGCAGCTCGTGCCCGGCGGCACCATCATCGTGCGCCAGCGCGGCACCCGCATCAAGCCCGGCCTCAACGTCGGCCGCGGCAAGGACGACACCCTGTTCGCCAAGGTCACCGGCGTCATCAAGTTCGTGGACAAGGGCGGCATGGGGAAGTTCGTGCTGGTCGAGCCAGCCGAAATCGCCAAGGCCTGAGCGCCGCGCTACTGCACGAAGCACAGCGCCAGCAGGATCAGGCCGAACAGCAGCGCTTGCCAATTCTCCCGGATCATGGAGTCCTCTGCTGGTCAGAGAGCAAGCCCCGCGCCAGTCCTGTCGCGCCACCAAATCAGCGGTTTATGCTCCAATAGCAGTCCTGGGCACGAGCCGCCGTGTCACGCCTGACGCACCCGGCGTGCCTCACCAGACACGTTGGTTTTTGCTGGCAACTGGCAACTGACCACTGGCAACTGTCTTCCATGTTCATTGACGAAGCCAATATCCGCGTAAAGGCCGGCGACGGCGGCAACGGATGCCTCGCCTTCCGCCGCGAGAAGTTCGTTCCGCGCGGTGGGCCCTCGGGCGGCGACGGCGGCCGCGGTGGCGACATCGTCATGGAATCCAGCGAGCGCCACAACACCCTTGTCCACTTCCGCTTCAACCCCGAGCACAAGGCGCAGCGCGGACGCCACGGCGAAGGTTCCAACCGGACCGGGCGCGAGGGCGCGGACGTCGTCCTGAAGGTGCCGGTCGGGACGATCGTCTACGATGCCGACTCCGGCGAGCGTGTACACGATTTCGCGCGGCCGGATGAGCGCGTAGTGATCGCCCGCGGCGGTCGCGGCGGACGCGGCAACGCGCGCTTCGCGACTTCCACTCACCAGGCCCCGCGCGAGTGCGAACCCGGACGTCCCGGCGAAGAGCGCTCTTTCCGGCTTGAGCTGAAGCTGCTGGCCGATGTCGGTCTGGTCGGTTATCCCAACGTCGGCAAGTCCACGCTGATCTCGCGCATCTCCGCCGCGCGCCCCAAGATCGCCGACTATCCCTTTACCACGCTCGAGCCCAACCTGGGCGTGGTAGCCGTGGGCGAAGAACCGGAGCAGATCAGTTTCGTGGTCGCTGACATCCCCGGCCTGATCGAAGGCGCACACGAGGGCACCGGCCTGGGCGCGCAGTTCCTGCGGCACATTGAGCGCACGCGGCTGCTGGTGCACTTGGTGGACGTGTCGGACTCAAGCGGCCGTCCCGACCCGGTGAAGGATTTCGAAGTGATCATGAACGAGCTGGCCAGCTTCGGCGCCGGCCTCGAGACCAAGCCGATGTTGGTGGCGGCCTCGAAGATCGACGTGGCGAATAAGAGCAAGCTATCGAAACTGCGCCAGTTTTGCCGCCGCAAGAAGCTGGCGCTCTATCCCATCTCCGGCGTGACCGGCGACGGCATCGACAAGCTCAAGTACGCCCTGGCCCAGCGCGTGGACGAGATCCGGAGAGAAACGCCACGGGTTTCCACGGATGAGGACAGATAACACGTGACGACCCGTGGCTCGTCTTCCTCACTCTTTTTTTCTGCCGTTGGGGCCACTGCCGCTGGTGAGTTGGGGCATGCGTACTGCCACCGGATGCCGCTCGAACTCTTGCTGCGGCTCGAGCTGCAAGACCTTACATAAACGAGCGTCGACGGCCAGCTCGATCGCAGCGGCAGGCTCGCGACGCATGTACCGGGCAAACGAAGCTTGCTCCATCCGGTTATGAAGTCGCGCCGACTCGAAAGCCTCGAATCGTACTTTGTGCAGCGCATCTGTGGACTTGCTGGTTGTGCTGCGTAATCGCTGGATGCGCGCTACGGCACGGTCGACCACCCGAGCGAACTCGGCGCCGTAATCCGGCGCGCGGTCTTCCTGTAAACGCCGTTTCGCCTGCCCGGCAGAGAACCAGGTGGGATTTCGATTGGCCTCCTGCGGCGGGTCCAGCCGCAAGACCTCACACAGATGAGCGCTGACGGCAACCTCGGCCGCCGCGGAATGCCCGTTGCCGCCACGCTTGCGACGAATGTAGCGGGCGAAGGAAGCTTCCTCCATGCGGCCGTGAACGCCCGCCTCCTCGAATGCCTCGAGGGCCGCGACTTGAGCGTGCGTCAGCCCCGGTTCGAGGCCACCTTTGGGGAAGGTCCAGCGTCCGCTGCGGGTCCGAACCAGCAGGAATTCGATGCCACTGCCGCGAGCCCGGTAGCACACGGCAGCCACCTGCTCACTTCCCCGCAGTTTGCGAAGTTGCGGCGGCCGAAAGAACCTGGCTGAGCGTGGCCCGCCGTTGGGCGAGCGATCCCCTGCACTCATAGCGGTAGAGTGCGCGATGCGGTTCGCTTCTGGCTAGAGCACAGCTTGGTTCGGGCTCTTCACAGCTTGAACTCAGCTCGCAGGAATCTTTCTCCATACTTGCGCCGGGCTTGGGCTGCAGACAGTATTTTCTTGGCCCCACCTGGCCGCCTGCACGGGAGGATCTTTGGAACACCTGTTTTGTCTTCGCTGCAATCGCGAGCTCGAAGCCGGACAAAAATCCGTTGCGGTATATATGTTCGCGCAGACCGTGGGCATCAGGCCGCGCCAGAAATCGGCGGCGCAGCGAATCTGTTTCTGTCCGCAATGCTCGGTCTCCCTGGCGATGGGACCTCCGCCCGAGGGCGCGCTCAACATTGCGGCGTGGAAAATGATCCGCGACCTGGTGGGCTCCGACCCCGCCCTGAACCAGGCGGCCTGGGAGACTCTGCGCGGAATCGTAGGCCTGCTGCCGGTCGGCGAAATCGATGGCGGCGGCGCGGGAGCCTACTTCGAATTCTGACCAGAGTCGGAATAAACGCGCTACCGGTAGATACGGCACGGCCTTTCCCCTAGAATCTTCGCTGAGATCAAACGGTTCGGCAATCATGGCAACAGCTCCCGCAAGCGCGCCGGAAAAGCGCGGCATCCGCTACTGGATGGAACGCGCGGTGGCAGAGTGCGAGCGCGTCCGGTCCGGGTTCGCCGCCGACCCGGTGCACGACCTCCGGGTTGCCCTGCGGCGTTGCCGCTCGATGGCGGAAGGATTTCGTGCCATTGATCCCGATCCCACCTGGCGGAAGATGCGCAAAGCCGGTAAGGCGCTCTTCTCCGCCCTGGGAGAACTGCGCGACGTTCAGGTGCTGAAGGACTGGGTGGAGAAGCTGGGCGCCGCGGACGACCCCGTCAAGGACCGCCTGGGCACATATTGTGACGCGCGCGAGCGGGAGCTGAAGGTACAGGCGTCCGCCGCACTGTCGGGCTTTGATGCTCGCACCTGGCTGCGCTGGGCACAGACTTTGGATTCGCGGGAGCGGCAGCTTCCGGTTGGTTCGGATATCTTCCAGGTGATCGCGCTGGAAAAGCTGGAAGACGCCGTCCGCTTGCATCGAACCGCCCTTCGCAATCGAAGCAAAGTTGCGCTGCATGCGCTGCGCATTGGCATCAAGCGGTTCCGCTATGTCATCGAGAACTTCCTGCCCGAGCACGATGAACGCTGGGCCAAAGACTTGAAACAGTTGCAGGATGTTTTGGGGGAGATCCACGATTTGGACGTGCTGTGGGCCACGGCCTTGCATATCCGCAGCTTTGCCACGCCGGAGGAGCGTGAACGCTGGCAGAGCGCCATCGGCCGCGAACGCGCCGAACGCGTGGCCGTGTACAAGCAAAAGCTGGCGGGCCGGACGTCACTGCTCGGGCATTGGCGCCAGGGGTTGCTTTCCGGCGACAGCCTGCGGCGGGCGATTGCCAGGAAGTTCCAGACCTGGGCCGGATTCATGGATCCGGATCCGGCGCATGCCATGCGGGTCCTGCGGAGGAGCCTGGAGATTTACGATGGGCTGGTGTCGTGCGGGGTGACGCGCAAAGTGGCCATCCACGAGGTGGACGCTCGCGAGCTGCTGCGCATTGCCGCCATCACCCACGAGGTAGGGCGCGCCGCGGGCAAGAAGAAGCGGCACAAACGCAGTGGCCGCATGCTGGAGAAGTTGGACACGCCGCCGGGCTGGACCGCCGACCATCTCCGGACGGTGGGGCTGGTCGCGCGCTATCATCGCGGCGCCCTTCCCTTCGCGCACCCCGCCTATGCGCGGCTGGCCCGCGCGAAGCGGCACATGGTGGCGCTGCTCAGCGGGATTCTTCGTCTGGCCGAAGCGGTGGATAGCGGCGGCCGGACGAGCGTTCGCAAACTAAGGCTCGAACGCCACAACGGGTTCGTGGTTCTCCGCGCCGAGGGATACCCCGCCACCGGCAAGCGGCCCGAGCGCATCGCAGCCGGCCGTTACCTGCTGGAAACCGCGTGTGGCCTTCCCATCCTGGTGAGCAACACTGGTTGACAGGAACAAAAATGGTAGGCACGTGGGGACTCGAACCCCAGACCTCTACCGTGTCAAGGTTCACTTAACCAATATTTACAACAACTTCCGCGAACGCGGGGAAACTGCCAAACCCCTCTAAATACGCGTAAGGCGGGCCAATCACGGGCTGGAATCGCGGGCTGGAATTGCTAATGCCCCCAGCACTCATAGACGAACAAAAAGCGAAAGTGATAATATCGCGCTTGTGGACGAAGGCCGCAAACGCGTGCTGGCGATTGTGGCAGGAATCCTGGTGGCGCGTCACCTGAAGACGGCGGACGACCTGTTCGATTCGAAGTCAAGCCCGAGGACGGAATCGCTGGTCGCGGCTGCGGTGCAATGGGCAGAGCGGATCATGAAGAAAATTGATAGCGTGTTTCCGAGATAGACTCTGGCCCAGATTTGTGTTGGTGATGGTCCCTAGAACCCACCGCTCTGCCGCTCAGATGCCGAGAGAGGCATCCCGACCCTTCTCCCGGACCAATACCTCCACCGAACTTTTGGACACGTTGTCCAGAAGTTGACGTCTGTTTCTGCGAAACTCTTAGGCCATGCTTCTGCGCAGTTGGATCGGGGGATGCGGCCTAGATCCGGGCCAGCTACGTGCGGAAGCAGAAGACAGAGTCGGCGGGATGCTTTCTCGGCCAGTGCCGTCGGTCGATATACGCGTGTTCAACCGCCATGCCTTCCATGCCCAGCGCCTTGCCCGATCACGCCCCCGGCGAGCCGCGAGAACTGCGACCAGTTGCTGCCGAATATCCCCCGGTGCAGTTGGCGCAACTGCAAGCCGCGGTGCGATGGCTGGCGGGTTGCATGTGGACCTGGGGGACTCCGGGGACTTGGGGGACTCTTATTCCGAGGGCGAGGAATCGTAGCGCCTCAAGTTGAAGCGCCTCCCTGATAAGCCTAAAATCTGACACGGCCATGACTAGCCCGATCCAAACTTGGGCCTCGTTCCGCCCGGCTTACCTGTCTCTGTGGAAGTCAGGAGGGCTCGCCAGGCGGGTCGGACGGGCGCTGAGCAAACTCGCCAACTGCGTGCTCTGCCCGCGCGATTGCCACGTTGACCGATCGGCCGATAAGTTCGCAGTCTGCCGCTCCGGCCGTTACGCGCGGGTCAGCAGCTATTTCGCTCACTTCGGTGAGGAAGACTGCCTGCGGGGCACGCGCGGCTCGGGCACCATCTTTTTCAGTGGCTGTAACCTGCGCTGCGTCTTCTGCCAGAACTTTGATGTCAGTTGGCAGGTGGAGGGCAATACCACTCCGCCGGAGAAACTAGCAGCGATGATGCTCGAGCTCCAGGCCCGCGGCTGCCACAACATTAATTTTGTGACGCCCGAGCACGTAGTTCCGCAGATTCTTGAGGGGCTGCTCATCGCCGTGGAAGGCGGTCTGCGGCTGCCGCTGGTGTACAACACCGGCGCCTACGACTCGCTCGACTCGCTGGAACTGATGGATGGCCTGGTGGACATCTACATGCCCGACTTCAAGTTCTGGGACCCGGAGATGGCGCGCCGCTACATCCGAGCCCCGAACTACCCCGAGGCTGCCCGCCACACCATCAAGGAAATGCACCGCCAAGTCGGACCGCTGGTGCTCGATGAAAACGGATTGGCGTTGCGCGGCCTCATCGTCCGCCACCTCGTCATGCCGGGCGAGATCGCTGGCACGCGCGAGATTCTCAACTGGATCGCCCAGGAACTCGGGCCTAATACCTACGTCAACGTCATGCCGCAGTATTACCCCGCGGGCAAGGTGAGCGAGAGGGAGCACGCCGAGATCAATCGCTCGATTACGCTCCACGAGTTCCAGCAAGCGTTGGATCTGGCCGACGAGGCCGGGCTGCAGCATCTCGACCCGCGGTCGGTTCTGCGGGCGATCATGCAATAAGGAGTAGTGATCGCGGAATGTGCTCCTATGAGACTGCGCCCCCATTCCTCGGCAGCGCGAAGTCAGATCGTTCCAGTCGCGCACTGGCAGGTACTGCCCGAGTTGGAGAGTCACAGGGTTCCGTTCGGGGCGCTGGTCCTGGACGCCAAGTATTGCGAATTGTGTGGGTGCAACTTTCTTCGCAAGAAGCAATCGAAAGATAGGTATTGCTCCCAGTGCCTGCTGACGATGCTCATCGTAAATCGGGAAGAGGATGAGAAGCTATTGTCCCAGCTGATCCATTGATCCCGAGTGCCGGCGCCGCAGTTTTATTCGCGAAGGCCCCTTTTGTCGGTTTACGTCGGCGTGTTGCGGGCGCAGTCGTGTTTTTCGAAGTCCTCCTGAGCAACTCGGTTAAACGCCAGCGCGGCCACCGTGCTGTCCAAGCGCGGCGCAGTCATGCCCCAAGCGCACACCGAGCAGCACCAGCCAGCGTCAGGACTGAGCAAACCACTGAATGCAGCAATTCCCGCTGGTACGCGCGCTTCTGGTTCTCGCACTGCACCAATCTTGAGCAATTGACAAGGCCCTAGCTTGGCGTAGAGTTCGACTGACACCGCCAGATCAATCGGAGGTCCATCATGCCTCACTACGAGTTCTTCTGTCACGCCTGTAAGAAGCTGTTCCCAAAGGTCCTGACGCTCGCCGAGCACGAAAAGGGCGCCGTCGTATGTCCATATTGCGGCAGTGACAACGTGGAACAGAGCTGGTCAGCCTTCCACGCCATCACGTCCAGGAAGAGCGCGTGAGAGACGCGCAGGCAAGTTGCACCAGTTCCGGGTAATTGACCCCGCAAGCGCCCCGGCGTAACGTACTCTGCCAACCCGCAACCTTACCCCGCCCTGTCCGCGGGGTCCCCGTAACCGTCACCGAACGAAAGGAATATCCCATGTTTACGCGGGTGCTTGAATTCAACGCCAAGCGAGGCCAGGCGAAACAGGTAGCCGGCGCGCTGAACGACAAGGTGCTGCCCTTGTTGAAAAACCAGTCCGGATTCGTGGATGCCATCGTGCTCACCTCCACCACCCAGCCGGACCGCCTCCTGGGCCTGAGCTTTTGGAACGCGAGAGAAGATGCCGAGCGCTACAACCGGGAGCAGTATCCGAAGGTGAACGAGATCCTCCGGCCCATGCTCGAGACTGCCCCCACCGTACAGACGTTCAACGTGGACATTTTTACCACCCACAAAATCGCGGCAGGCAAAGCAGCCTAGAATTTCGAAAGAAAGCTCGGGCGAGCCCGCACGGCTCGCCCTTTCTTTGTCTGCGAACCCCAAAAACCGCGCTAGCCTTCTCCGTCCAAAACCCCCGCAAGAAGTCGACAGCTCGGGGCCTCTTCTACGTCTTCTCCCTTCCAAACCCAGCAGAATCACAAAATCGAGAATTCGATCCGGCAGTCCTGTGACCAATTGGCGATCCAGGCACTTACCAAGCCGGTGGACTCGCAGGACATCTGCTTTTCAGCAGCCCGAACAAAAGGCAGGCCCCGAGCCGCGAGTAAATGGCTATGACTTCCTGTTCCCCTTGAACCGTCCAAGAATCCACAGAGCCACGTAAGCAACAAGCCCGATTGCCACCAGCACCGCCGCCGCAATTGCTGCAGCTTTCATCCGGCAAGCGTAGCAAAGTCCGTTTCTTCGCCAAAGGCCTGTTGATTCTCACCTTTCCGCCGAACTGCACCAGTTTTAGGTAATTGAACCTCGCCCTCGCTCGGCGTAGAGTCGGGATCAAATCACCGGATCACTCGGAGGCGACCATGAACCCTGCAAAGCGCTCCGAACCAACCCGTACAACACCCAGTCCTACAATTGAGGAACAAATCCGCCGCCGCGCCTACGAGCTGTACGAAGGGCGTGGCAAGCAAGACGGTCACGAACTCGACGACTGGCTCCAAGCCGAAGCCGAGATCCTCGGCACAAAACAAAAGGCCGCCGCCTAGGTAGCGCGAGTACGCTAAGAAGCCTTGCCTTCGCCCCGCGCGAAGGCTTTTCCTTTAGCAATAAACATACTAGCGCGGAGGTGTGCGTGAACGAGTGCAAGCGGCAAGGTGATCGAGCTGGCTCCGCGCCGTCCGCCATCCCCGGATGGCTCTTCACATCAGGGCGTATACTTCCCGGAACCTGCACGCGAGGGGAGGCGGACACCATGAAAACCCTCTACGTCGGCAATCTCAGCTTTCAGATTACCGCGGGGGAGCTTCGCAACCTTTTCGAAAAATACGGCAAAGTCGATCAGATTTCGGTCCCGCGCGATGCAACCACCGGCAGGGCCCGCGGTTTCGCGTTCGTAGAGATGCAGGACGAGAACAACGCCGGCGCGGCAATCCGTGCCTTGAACGGATCAGAACTCGGCGACCGCACGCTGGTAGTGAATGAAGCCCGTCCCAGAGCGGCGCGGGCAGAGGACACGGGACGCGGCAACGGCGAGCGCCGCTTCGGCTGCGGCTAGCTCCTTGCGTAGTGGAGTAGAAATGAGCGAGCATCCTGCCACCATCCCGCCAAAGTCAGCGCCGCTCAATACAGCGCTCTTGATCTTGCGCCTTGCCTGCGCCCTAGCATTCCTCTACCACGGCAGCGCTATTCTCTTCGGCGCCTTCCGAGGTCCCGGTCCCGAGCGCTTTTCTGCCTTCATGCACGTGCCGCTCGTCATCGGCTATCTTGTGGGGCTGGCGCAGTTCGCCGGCGGCTTGGCAATGTTACTTGGCATTCTCGTTCGGCTGGCTGCGGCCTGCCTTATCGTCGTCATGCTGGGAGCCATCTTCCTGGTGCACCTGCCGCACGGTTTTGATGTAGGCAAGGGCGGCCTGGAATATGCCTTAACACAATTGCTGATCGTACTCGCGCTCCTCCTCACCGGCGGGGGCGATTATTCCTTGGCGCCCTGGCTCCCCAGGTGGCTGTGCAAGCTGTAGCTCGTTAACTGCCGAACAATCCGGGCGTTGCGGTACTGCAGGTCTCTAGGGATTCGAAAATGGACAGCGCGCTCCTGATTCATCGCCTGCACTTTGCCTTCACGATTACGTTTCATTACCTGTTTCCACAGTTGACCATGGGGCTGGCGCCCCTGATTGTGGTGCTGAAGACCCTGACCCTGCGCCAGAACGATGAGATTTACAACCAGGCAGCCCGCTTCTGGGCCAAGATCTTCGGCATCAATTTCGTACTGGGGGTAGTGACGGGCATCCCTATGGAGTTCCAGTTCGGCACGAACTGGTCACATTTCTCCCGTTTCGCAGGCGGGGTGATCGGGCAGACGCTGGCCATGGAAGGCATGTTTGCCTTCTTCTTGGAATCGGCGTTCCTGGGGCTGTTCTTGTACGGCGAGAAGCGTCTCAGCCCCAAGGGCCATTGGTGGGCGGCCTTCGCAGTATTCCTGGGCTCCTGGCTGTCCGGCTTCTTCATCATTGCAACCAACGCGTGGATGCAAGACCCCGTGGCCTACACGCGTACCCCTGATGGGTCATTTCAACTCAGCAGCTTTTGGGGATTGGTGTTGAACCCCTGGGCCTGGTGGCAGTACGCCCACAACATGAGCGGGGCGGTGATCACCGGCGCCTTTGCCATGGCTGCGGTGGGCGCGTTTTACCTGCTGTGCGGACGGCACCAAGCGCACGCCCGGACGTTTGTGAAGGTGGGAGTGCTAGCGGGCGTCATGTCGAGCATCCTGCAGATCTATCCCACCGGCGACGGCCAGGGACGGATGATCGCGCACCACCAGCCGGTGACGCTGGCGGCGATGGAAGCGCTCTTCCAAAGCCAGCCGGGCGCGCCCCTGGTCCTCATCGGCCAGCCCAACACAGCGGCGCGCAACATTGACAACCCCATCATCATCCCCAAAATGCTGAGTTTCCTCACCTACCGGCGATGGCGGGCGCAGGTTCAGGGTCTGGACGCGTTCCCCGCGGAAGTCTGGCCGCCGAACGTACCGCTGCTCTACTACAGCTACCACATCATGGTGGGCCTGGGCACGATCTTCATCGCCATCATGGTAGTGGCGGCATTTCTCTTGTGGCGCGGCAAGCTGTTTAACGCGCGCTGGATGCTGTGGGTGCTGCTGCTCAGCTTGCCCTTCCCTTACATCGCCAACACCGCCGGCTGGTTCACAGCAGAACTCGGACGCCAGCCGTGGCTGGTGTATGGCCTGCTGCGGACGGACCAGGGATACTCCCGCACCGTTTCCGCGGGCAACGGCCTGTTCACCCTGCTGGGGTTTATGGGCATGTACACCGTGCTGGGAATCCTGTTCCTTTTCCTGGTGCGGCGCGAAATCGAACACGGCCCCGAGCCCGTTCCAGGCGAGCGCTCCGGCTTCGGGCCTATTACGCAAGCGGATGTTAAGCAGGGGCTCTGAATGGAAACGCTCTGGTTCATTCTCGTTGCCCTGATGCTCACCGCCTATGTGGTGCTGGACGGCTTCGACATCGGCGTGGGAATCATTTATCTGCTGATCGGCAAGACGAACCGGGAGCGCCGGTTGGTGTTGCGAACGATCGGCCCGGTGTGGGACGGCAACGAGGTCTGGTTGCTGGCCGCAGGCGGCACGCTCTCCTTCGCATTCCCCCTGCTCTATGCTTCGAGCTTCAGTGGCTTCTACCTGCCTTTGATGATGGTGTTGTGGCTGCTCATTCTGCGCGCTATCGGGATTGAGTTCCGCACCCACATTGACAACCAAGTGTGGCAGAGCTTCTTCGATGGTGTCTTCTCCGTGTCCAGCGTGCTGCTGGCCGCCTTCTTCGGCGCCGCGCTGGGCAACGTGATCCGGGGCGTGCCCCTTGGTCCCGACGGATACTTTTTCGAGCCGCTGTGGACCAACTGGAAGATCGGACCTCATCCGGGCATCCTGGACTGGTATACCGTCGTGGCGGGGGTGGTGGCGCTGGCTGCGCTAGGCGTCCACGGCGGTCTCTACGTGGCCACCAAGACGGAGGGCGCGCTGAACGCCCGCGCTCGCGGCATTGCCGTGCTGCTGTTGCCCATGCTCGTGCTGCTTACGTGTGCGAGCCTGGCAGCTACCATCTCCGTACGACCCCAGGTCCTCGACAACTACAAGGCTCATCCCATCAGTTTCTTGATCCCGATCATTGTTTTCGGCTGCCTGGGCGCAATGCTTTGGGCGGCACGCAAGGGAAAAGACAAGCTGGCATTTGCCGGGTCCAGCCTCTACCTCGCGGGGATGCTGGTGGGGGCGGCCTTCGGGCTCTATCCGAATGTGATGCCGGCGGCCACCGATCCCGCTTACAGCCTCACGATCTACAACACCGCCGCTGGTCGCCATGGCTTGATCGTGGGTCTGGCTTGGTGGAGCGTAGGCATGATCCTGGCGCTCGGCTATTTTGTCTTCATCTATCACAGGTTCCGGGGCAAGGTCAGACTCGAAGCGGCAGATGATGGCTACTGAGCTATAGCCCGGTACCCGCCGCGCAACAGCCGGGGCTCGGCTCTCTCCCCGATGTGGAGAAGTCTCCTGAAGGGCGGACCCGACCCTTTTCCTGGGCCAATACCTCCACGGAACTTTTGGACACGTGTCCAACGGTTGATGAACCGCACGCTCCTTTCCGCTTTGCATTCCGCACGGAGCGTCGCCCTCTTCTCAACCTTTCTCAGCCGCTGCTCTGCAAACGCGGATGGTGATGCCGGGCGTCACTGACAAGAATCTCCTCGACCACCGCTTTGGGCGCGCCGGCACTTCGCAATAAGCCGTTTAGCAGCGCGTGCGCCCCACCCGCCCTCGGTGTCCAATACGCCAAAGGTCGAGTGACAAACGAGGGGTCCTACCCCTAGACCCGTCTCCCGAGCCACAAAATACAGCAGCTGAGCGAGGCCGAGCAGATTGCCGAGCGCCTTCTCGATGTAGTAGTGGTACCGGTAAAGCACCGTCAACATGACATGATCCTCAGGCAGCAACTTGAAACTTAAATGGGTCAGGCAAGGCTGATAGCGCGTTCGGCGCGCATCGCACAACGCGTCATAAATCGGCAGCTCGAGGAAATCGCCTTCCTCCACCAAGTTGGCTTCGTACACGGCGCGCATCCGGCCGTCGCCCGACTGTTTCTTGATTTTCTCGACGATGATTTGGAGCGGGTTGATCTGGGCGGGCCCTGCGCACTGGCTGTTCGTCGGTTTCCGCAGCATGCGAATCGCATAGAGAGCTGACCAGTTAGGAATATGGGCATAAACCTGCGCGAAGGTGTTGTACAGCTCTTCGGCACCGCCGTGCAGGTAAAAGTTGGCCGGAAAGATTGTGCTCGCGACGGTGGTTAACGGTGCGCGGTCGTATTCCCGCAGAAAACCATCCACAATGTCGTACACGGCAAAATCGGCGGCCGTCAGAATCGAAGGAGAGCGCACTGCAAGCACCAAGTTGTACGCAGGGCCGCGATTGCTCTGAAGAAATTCCACCGCCTGCAGCCATGCCTGCGTACAGGTATCTGCTTCCACTAGATGAACCAACGGTTGCGTCACTCGCATATCCGCTATTCTCCCCATAGGGGCTACCTGTGCTTTGTGTTGGCCCCCGAGCGCTTTGTGTACTCGGCTTTGAGCCACGAGGTGACGTCCTGCACAAATTCTTCGCGGTCGTTGTAATCCCCGCGGAGGATCGTGGACTTCGGAAGTCGGAACCCGAGTAGCGGTTCAAGCGGCAGCATTGCCAATACCGCTTGGAAGGATGAGATTTCCGGCTGAATCTCGAAGACGGTTCCGCCCGCCCGCCGGCACTCTCTCGGTGAGCGGCGCCGGGTAAGTGTTGAGCTTGTGTATTGGTTCCACCATTCCCGCAAGGCCGATGCAACCTTGGCGCATGGGAAAGCCGCTGGACGCTTGTTTGATCTCGGTGCCATTTTTGTACCCTTGGTACTGTTCTACCGACGGTCGATCCAATTCAGCTACGTTTTGCAGGGAAAAATAGCGACAATGCCGACGGGCCCAGTAGGGTATAGCAGGCGCCATCCTCGAATTGCCGGCGCCTCACCTCGATATGAACCAGCAATGTCTTCGCGTTGCCCCGGCTGATCTGCCTCGTGGGATTCGCCCGACCAAGGTGTTCGACACGTACTGGAGGTTCGCGGCCGAGCGGCAGGAGATTTTCTTCCGCCGTCTCGCCGGTGCCCCGCCTCCCTGGACCGCAGACCCGATCCTCCGTCAGTTCCGTTTCACGTCGCCATATCGTGCCTCCGATCGGGTGAGCCAATACCTGATTCAGCGGGTTATTTATGCTGGGGACCAGGAGAATCCTGACGAACTGTTCTTCCGGGTACTGCTCTTCAAGATCTTCAACCGGATTGAGACCTGGGAGCTGCTGGAGCACACATTAGGCGAGGTCCGGTTCGCAACATACGATTTCGGGCGCTATGACTCGGTGCTGAGCAACGCGATGGCGGCCGGTCAGTGCATTTATTCCGCCGCATACATCATGCCCTCCGGCGGACGAGGCGGCGATCCCAGAAAGCATCGTGACCATCTGCGCCTGATCGAACGCACGGTGAGGGACGGCGTACCAAGACAACTGCAACGGTGTAAGTCGATGGACCAGGGGTTCCGGCTCTTGGGGTCGTACCCGATGATTGGCGACTTTCTGGCGTACCAGTTCATCACCGACGTTAACTACAGTCCGCTGACGGATTTTTCGGAAATGGAATTCG
>JGI12269J14319_10003493_pt1 | contig 14705 bp, 23 predicted proteins | sample PeaSoiSIISIP2007_FD_14319 | JGI IMG/M metagenome (IMG submission 14319) | reverse complement strand
AACTTCTCTACTTCGAGCGTCGTCGGATCGCGTTCTGCGGTCAAATCCGCGAACGTGACAGCGATAGCGCCCTGAATGTCGAAGTCCGCTTCCGTGCGGTTCTTGCCGAGTGTGCAGCTCCACACCTTATCGGCGAGCTTCATGTTGATCTTGCCGTTGCTGAACGTGCGGAACCAGAAGCTCAGCGCCTTGACGCGCTGGCCAACCGGTAACGCATTCATCAGGGCAACCGCGCCGGTGCTATCACCGTGAGCACGGACATGATCCAACGTCGAGCAAGCAATGAGATGAATCTCTTTCTGCACGTCCGCAGCATTCGCCCCTAAGCGGACGATGCGGGCCTTGACGTCGGCAAGCGTCAAAAAGTCTTTAACTGAGAGTGACATGTTCGAATCTCCTGACAGTGGATTATTGGGACTGGTTCCCGATCTGGGCTCTCTTGGAATACCAAGAGAACCCAGAGCCCGAATCAGTCAATACGGCCGGCGGGGTCGCTTCCCCACATGATCGCTGCGAGTGAGACAGGACCAGCGCGCCGATGGCGTCGAGCGGACACTTCCCGCCAACCGGATGTTACTCCCGCTGCTGACGCCATTACTCGACGCGTGTACGCGGTCCGAGCTAACGAGCTTGCGCTCGACTGGGTAGAATCGATGCCCGATCTTGATGCAAGCCCTACCATGAACGATCTCAATGCGATTAACATACATACGTGCTCCTAGATGAATGACAAGGCTTATACTCATAACGTCTGTATGTTAAGTAAGGCAGCGTGTAGCGTTGTTTGCCATACGCGTAGCGCGTGCGGGATCAGTCAGGCGCAATGCGGCAATCGAGTCGTATCGAGCACGAAGCATACGCGCTCGTTTGAGCGATTGTTCGGCTTGAAGTGAGTAAAGACTCGCCATAGGCGCTGATTCGGCTGCGCGGGCTTGGCCGCGCCTCGCTTGTGCCTCGCTTGCCCTTTGCACGATATTTCGAACGATGATCGCCATAGCCGCGTCGTAAGTCATTGGATTTACTCCCAAAGAAGTGAGTATACCATAGACCCGTCTCGGATGTCATGTGTCTCAGCACTCCCAGCAAATCTACCGCGTTTAGAAGTGAGTAACCTATATCTCTATTATTACTATTTTAACTAAGACAAGTAAGACAATAGTATATATAGGTAGTAAATCAATGGGTTATCCTCCGTCTCGCTTGGTGACTCGCTTGCGCGAGCACCTCGGCCAAGCGAGGCAAGCCCGCTGCGCCCGCGTGGCAAGTACAACACTCGGCACACGCGGGCTTACAGACATTGTGAGAATAAGCCCTGTCAGGATGCTTCTAGGTTCGGCCGTTGATAGGCGCGCCTGTACTGACACTATCGCTGACCGGCCTTTGCGGGCTCAGCGGCTGTCATGCAGCGTTATCGGGCATAGGGTACCGGCAGATTAGCGGAGTTATCCGCAGCCGTATCGGTTGTTGCCGAGTGTCGTAGCATGCGACATGTTCTCTTGAAGCTTTGACCCAGACCCTAGCGCTATCCGCCAAGCCCGTAACGTAGTCGCCACCGTCAAGCATGAAGCCCTGACACTAGACCCGTTGTCCGTGAAGCTCTCGGTACTGTGCTGCGACGAGCTTCCAACCATAGGGGCGCAGCCTGCATTATGACAAACCGACCCTTGGGTAGATGGACCGGGGGGAGGGGGCGGGCGGCGCGGCCTCATCCGCGCAGCCCATAATTTTCTCTCAAAACTGTGTATACATACGTTTTACCCACACATTCCGTATTCCGGAATATGGAATGCGCCGTCACTTGAGCGCGCGCGTTTGTGCAGTGCACTTGCGACTAGTAATTATTTGTGCTAGGAAATTTTTTGGAGTATAAGTCTTACAGGACGAATGATTTTCTCATGGATGGGAAACGGCATGCCGCAGCTTACTGGGGACTTGTCCTCAAACCTCGACGTGGGACTACCGGGGAATATTTCGGTAGCAGTAGAACTGACGCCGCAAGGGATTGCCAAAGTCGCTTCCCAGGTCGAGGTCTCTCCCGAACTCGCGCTGGATGTTGCTACCGCCGTCGCCCAAGCTATCGGCACACAGGCCGGTAATGATCAGGTGCCGACCGCTAAGTTACAGGACCAGTTTAATTATCCGCTCGGCTGCGCGCTCACGTCAAACAGCGGGTACATTAGCAGCNCCNCTGTCCTACCCGCCATGTCACTCCATCAGGCGCTCATTGGTGATGCTACGACTGGGTCTTTCGTGGTTACTCTACCGACGATCGGCGGAAAAGATCGTACGATCGAGATATCTAAGGCAGATCCCTCGGCGAACACTATCACGATTCAGTGCAGTGACGGCGACACGTTCGTCGGCGGCGATACGTCAATTACCATGTCGGTTATCAATGATCTACTGGTTATTTTCTCGTCAGCCAATGACACGACCAACCGCTGGATCATCATGGCGAGCCGCGTGGGTGGCCTTCCGGTCGCGAGTCCGGCGCAGACCCTTGCGCTCGCAGCCGGACTTTCAGCAGCGCTGAATACGGTCACGGTCTACAACAACACTGCATCCGTGCAGCCCGCCGACACGAACATCGGCGTGGTAGCGCTGCCGAACGCACCATCTCAAAGCAACTGGACACTCACGCTCCCGGCCGTCAGCGCCGGCATTCGCCAGTTGCAGATCAGCCGCGTGTCTCCTGTCGAGGGGCCACCGAGCACCGTGACCGTCGCCTGCGTTGGCGGAGATTTCATCTACAGCAGCGGCGTCGCCTCTGTCGCGCTCTCGATGCAGGGCGACTACGCCCGTCTGGTGAGCGTACCGAGCATCGGCGGTTACTGGATGCTGCTCGGGGGCCGGTTCAACGGCGTCGCTTACTAGCTCCTTGTTGACTCGGACGACGACAGGGTGTCATAATCACGCAGCCATCTAATTTTTGACCCGAGGAATGCCATGCCGCTACCCACAGATCTCGTTGCGAGCACCCGCGCTGCAGCTGAAGCGATCGACAATGCGAACGCTGCTGCGTCTTCCCTGGCGGCTGCGATCCCGGCGAACGCCGTGGCCGAAGCCCTGATCGCCGGCACGAACGCTGCAGACGATGTACATAGAGCGGCCGCAGCTAAAGTCCACGCTGCGCTGACCCAGGCATCCGATTCGTTCGTTGCCCTCGCGGCGAAGGCCTACGGCTCCTACCCGAATTGATCCACTACTCTCATACAAGGTACCCGACCATGAAGTTCCTCAAATCTCTTCTCTCTCTGCTGGCGCTGTCGGCTCTCTCAACGGGCGCTGCACTGGCCGATGGCCAGGTTGGTCCCCAGCAGATCGGCGTGCTACCGGCTTACGGACTCGTCTGTAACCAGCAGGCTGTCGTGTCCTACGGGTACCAGCCGGGTTGTGCATTTGACAACTCGACCATCGTGGTCTCCAGCACGGGCGTCGTATCAACGGCGGCCGCGGCCCTCCCGACCCAGACCAGCAAGGGCGGTGATGTTCTAGGCACCAATGGCACGACCGCTGCATGGGTGAACTCAGCCCTCGATACTACGGCCACGTTCACCATCGGTTCGGGTACCGGCGCATGCGCCACCCAGAGCACGCTGACGGGCGGATCGCATACGGGCAGTTTCCTCTGCACGGGCACCGCGGGCGCTTCGACTGCAGTGCTGGTCCTTCCGACCGCCCCGCACGGCTGGTCGTGCTGGGTATCGGATCTGACGTCGGGCGTTGCCGGCGCGACCGTTGCGCCCCTCTCGACCACGGGTGCCACGCTGAAGATCACGATTGCGACCACGTCTGACGTGGTGCAGTTTGGCTGCAACGGGTATTGATCCATGGCCATCAAGAAGGTATACACGATAGCGATTCGATTTCTCGGCGACGGATCGGCTACGACCTACGCGGTCACGCTGAACACTGATACCGTAGAACTCGTCAACGCGGCGCTCCCCGGTGCGTCCCGGCAGTCGCAGGGATCGCAGTCTGTGTTCGCTGCGGCGACGCAGTTCTCCCCGGTGCCGACGTCGTGTTTAGCTGGCGTCACCGCCAACGGCGTCCCATACACCGGGGCGATCTCGACAAACACCTTGACGTTCACTTTTGGGTCTGCCCCGCCTGCGGTATATGACAGTTTGGTGGCAACTCTCACAGCCTGATGCACCTCCTCGCAGTCCTGATGGCGAAACTGTTCGTGGGGCCGTACGGGTTCCTCCTGGACCTTGCGAACAAACACAAGGGCTTCCGTAGGGGCCTCGTGGTCTGGGCAGCTATGCAGTGTGGCTGGGTCATACACCAGGTCTTCGGTCACATGGAACAGATCAGCGCGAGCGTGGTCTCGGCTCTGACTGTCACAGTTGCCCCACTTGTGGCGCTGATCGTGTACTACGTCAAACTCAGAAACGACAACGATGACGGCGACGACGACGCCGGCCCCCCGAAGGCTTGACTTCGGCGTACAGACGTTTTACGCTCTGTATATGAGTCCGTATTTCAAAGTTGCCATCGCGTTCCTAATCGCGGTAGTGATGCTCGCCATAGCGACGTGCGCGCAGTCCGCTGAGCCCGATCCGAAGTGTTGGGTCTGCAAGATCATGCCCCCGGCGCCGTCAGGGCATGTGCCTCCGAAGGCTCTGCCCCCGGCGGATCAGGCACCCGATCCGGACGTCATCCCGAAAGATACGAAGCCCGGCCCGCTATTCGATATGGACAAATGTGACCCGGACGCGCAACTGATCTACAACTGCAACCGCTTGGAGACTTAATCATGGAGACGATCGTTCTGATTCTATTGGCGTTAAGCAATGGCGATGTGTACGGCAAGACCATCCAGATGCCGGCGCATAGCACCCACAAAGACTGCCTGGAGGCCGGCGCGCAGTGGATCTCCACTCAGGATTCGAAGACGTCCCCGCAGTATCTGTGCGTCGTCAAGAGCGATGTATCACAGATGAACGAGGGCGGGCCTGCAGAATGACGATCTTCTCCCCCGGTACCTCGCGCGCGACTGCGCCCGCGATTCCCGAAGAGGCGCAGGCCAAGCTGAAGCTGATGGGTCTCGTGGCCGAATGGGATGCCGTGAACCGCGTGTTCAATCTCTACCTGCCGTCCAATCCCGCGCAGGTGTGGTACCACGTCTCCTGGCATGACTCCTGGGACCCGTCCTTGGAGAAGGTGGCCAACGACGTGGCCGCAAAATATCACGCCTCTAAAGCCGCAGGCGCGGCCAGGGGGCGTCGATGAGCCTCACCAAGCTGACCCAGCTGACCCAGCTCGCAGAAGACTTCCCGGTCGACTTCGAAGTCATTGGTGAGCACGTGCCGCACACCGAGATCCTGGCCGCGACGGGCGCCGGCGATCCGCAACCGGTCATCCCGGACAACCTGCACGCCATGCTGATCATCAGCGGTTGCACTGCCCAGTGGATCTCTCTGGGACGCTACTTCCGCGTGGTCCACAAGAAAACCGGCAAGACGACGCATCTCAGCGTGCACTTCGAATACGAGGAGTGGCGTGAACAGCTGAACCGGATCTCGAAGGATCAGGTCTACGGCGAGGCGGCACAGGGAGTGTTCTGATGACGCGCATCGACGTCGGCCATAGGGAAAGGGTCAATTTTTATTTAGATGCCAACATCCTGGACGGCATGAAGAAGTTGTCCGGAATCCTGAACATGACCTACAGCGAGGCCATTCGGCAGGCATGCCGCGAGTGGCTGATCCGCGAGGGCCAGAAAGCCATCGACGGCCAGAAGACAATCATCGAGATCAACCATGAGACTCCTTGAAGGTCGCGCAGCCCGCGAAGATGGGTGGGATCTGAACGGTGGGCAACCGCGGGGGCCGAAAGTCATCATCCGCGGGGCCAAAGATCCGGTCACGTTCCCGACCGATCCGGGACTGCTCAAGACCATGACCGATAATATGTGCCTTGGCCAAATGGGAGAGGACTGCTATATCCTGAAGAACGTCTATGATGACACCCGAAAAGTGCGCTACGGAGCATCGGTTGAGGAGTGGAATATCGCTTGCAAGGAACTATTGGATATCGCTCTCGAAAAGAGTCTCACACCATGATCGACCCAAGCTTCTGCCCTCCTATTGTTGCGCCCCTCCCTGCAAGCGAAAGGCTTGATGGCATTACTGATCACGATGCACGCCTGATCTTTGATCTGGTCGCGAACCTGCGGCCGAAGTCCGCGGTACTGGTTCAGTATGGTATGACCGTGCAGGATCTGGCATCGAAGGCGCAGAGTCCCATGTGGCAGGCTGCCTACCGCGAGACCGAGCGCCTCTGGAAGTCGGAGATGAACACGGCGCAGCGCATCCGCCTGAAGGCCGCGTTCCTCCTGGAAGACTCACTCGTTCCGCTGTCGCAGATCGTGCATTCGCAGAACATGCCGGTGAGCTCGAAGCTGCAGGCGATCGAGCAGCTCACGAAGATCTCGACCGTGGCTAACGTACCGAAGGATTCGGCTACTGGCGAACGGCACAGTATTACTATAAACATAGGGGGCGGAAAAGCGCCCATCGTCATCTCAACGGAGAAGCCCCATGGCGGAACCACAATCGACGCCTAACCCGCCGATCGAGGACGGGAAATGGTACCTCACTATGGTCGATGGCGTTGAGGCCATGATCGTGACGAAGCGTACCGCGCTCCAGGCGGGCACCGAAGCGGAGGCGCTGCGGCAGCTTGCGTCGAAGCAGGACGCCCGTATCAAAGAGCTACTGCGCCAGAACAAAGATCTCCAGTCCGTCAACGCGGATCTCGCGGAACGGCTCGACTATTTGCGTAGAAATCACCGCGCGGTGATCGCCGCAAAAGTCGAGCAACAGATGAGCGATCTCGGCTATTTATCAACCACACCTGAAGGATGAGCAACATGTCCAAGTCAATTGAGACCCTGACCGTCGTGCTGTCGAAAGTGCAGCAGAACTACCTCAACGTTACCAAGGGCGTCGCCCAGGCGCGCGCACAACTGGCTGACCAGCCGGAAGACGTGATGGCTGCCGTCAAGCTGCTGGTCGACACGTTCAAGCACCCCGAGGGTGTGATGGCAATTGTCAAATCGTACGGGCAGATCAATTTCCTGGAGACGACCCAGGTAGAACTCGCTGCTATGATCGCCGGCCTCCAAATCGTTGTCGGCGAACTTCCGCCGGAACGCCTGGATGCGCAGGTCGCGGCGAACGAAGAGGTGCTCGACTCCCCTCTACCTTCAGCCGGCGCAGGCCGCCAATCTGCGTCGGCAGATCCGGCCGCACCTCATGCGCCTGCCGCCGTCTCTACGGAGGCAGATCACTCGGGGGATGAGGGATCGCCGATTTCTGAAGACCACTGACATACAGCTGCGTAAGCTATTTGGGACGACGAAATGAGCGCCAGAAGGTTGATCGCAGAGCGAGTGATCTATATTGATCCTGTCAACTGTGCATCCAGGATAGGCTACCGTATCTATCGGGGATACGGTGGCATCCTTCTGGGCCAGATAAGTCTGACCGAGTGTAACAAAGAGATCAGCTGGGATTTGCGCCTTGATAAAAGCACTAATTCTGATCTGAAACTATTGCTCGCTGCCAACTTTCTTTTGGAAGCCAGATACAAGTGGCGCGTGGCGGTAGCAGCAAAGAGGCGGAAGCGCCGGCGGAAAAGAAGTGACTGACCTGACCTATGACGCGCCGCCCACTATTGCTGAGCTCATGCGTTCAAACCAACGCGTGCGGATTATCCGTGGCCCGGTCGGCTCCGGCAAGTCATCAGGCATGGTCATTGAGCTTCTTAGGCGAGCAATGGAACAAGCACCGGATCCGCGGGATGGCATCCGCCGCTCCCGGTTCGTGGTCGTCCGTAATACTCTCCCACAGCTTCAAACTACCAGCGCCAAGACGATTGCCGAGCTACTGCGTGGTATCGCAGTCTATGAGGCCCAACACAAAACTTTTTGGATCAAAGTCAACGACGTGGAGTCCGAATGGATAATGATGCCCCTCGACACCCCGGAAAACGTTCAGCGTTTGTTGTCGTTGGACATCACCGCGGGGTGGCTATCCGAATTGCGGGAACTCCCCCCGCAGATCCTTCTGGATGTCCTGTCTCGGTGCGGACGATTCCCGTCGATGATGAACGGCGGACCCTCCTGGTACGGGGTTATAGCGGAAACGAATTCGTTCTCCGAAGACTCCCCATGGAACAAAATACTCGAAGAAAAGGATCTGATGGGAAAGCCGCTTCCTCCGACGTGGGGGTATTGGGTCCAACCTGGAGCCCGAGACCCAGGCGCGGAAAACCGAGACAACCTAGTCCCCGGATATTACGAGGACCTTATCGAGTCCAACAGTCCGGATTGGATCGAGCAGTACATCGACAACCGCATCTCGCCTTCTCTGTCCGGCGAAGCTGTGTACCGGAATTCATTCAAGACAGAATTTCACGTAGCGAAGTCTATTGTTATGCCCATCCCGGGGACAATGGTGATCATCGGTATGGATTTTGGCCGGAACCCAGCAGCGATCGTTACGCAGATGGACCCCCGTGGCCGTTTGGTGGTGCTTGATGAACTCTTCGCGCCTAGCATGGGAGTCGAACAATTTGTCACGACAATGCTTCGGCCCCTATTGTCGCAAGCTAAATACGCCCGACTCCCGGTCGGCCTCGTGGGGGATCCATCCGGTATTGCACGTGGGCAGATCGGCGAAGAGAGCGTCTTTAAAGCTCTCGGGCGGCTTGGTTTCTCTGCCCAGCCCGCGCAGACCAATCTTATTGACCCGCGTCTCCGGGCGGTTGAGAAATGGCTTCTCCAGCAGCGTGATGGTGGGCCGGCAATGCTTATCAGTCCAAATTGTGTCGAACTCATTCGGGGACTTCAGTCGCGCTATCGTTTCGGAAAACTTAAGGACGGAAGCCTCAAACCTGTTCCGGAGAAGAATCACCCCTGGTCGGATCTGGCTGACGCTCATCAGTACGCGGCGCTTGGCCATAGTGGGACGGTTCTCTCACGATTGATGCGTGTACGCCGAGACAGCAAACCACGGCCGCCTCCCAGCGCTAAAGGCTGGACTTGACGTGAGAAGCGTCGTAACATAACGCAGACGTAATTCCCACGAGGCATTCCCATGGCTGGCAAACCCTTCGGACATATCAACAAAGGCGGATTCCATCGTTGGCTAGGCAAGTCTCAGGATGCCCCGATCACGAAAGCCGATATTGCCAAGGGCAAAGCGGCCGGCGGCCACCCGGCGAAGATGGCGAGTTTTGCGGACAGCGCGCAGAAAGGTAAGTTTCATCACGCTGGACATCGCGGCCACGTAGCTCGCCAGTATCAGGCAACGAAGTAATGGACCCGAGCCCGATCCCGACCAAAGGCAAGGCGCCGCGGCAGTCGCAGCGTAAAGGCCAGGGCGGCAACGGCCCTGCGGCCATCGGCTTTACTGGGCCGGGCGGCCAGGGTGCGAACCTTGGAACCTCAGCCCGCGCAGCAAGCCCCGTCCCAGGCGTCTACGATGGCGCTGCAGCCCCGAGCGCGAAGCAGGCGCATGACTACCTCCCTATGAAACATCAGGGCAAGGGGCTGCTCCGCGTGGTCGGAAACGACGAATTGGACGCAGCTGAGAAGCAATCCAAGGATTTGTCGAATCTCGACAATGAAGTCATCACTGATTTGGCGAACTACATCCGGCAGCGGTTCGAGAAGGCGGTTCGACACCGCCGCGTGATCGCGGTCGATGACGAGCTTATTCGCGACATGCGCGCCTACAACGGTCAGTACGATCCGGGGCAGTTGCAGGCGATCTCACAACAGGGCGGCAGCGCGGTGTACTCGCGGCTCATGGCGATGAAATGCCGTGGTGCCACTGCTCTCCTAAGAAACGTCTATATGAACTCAGATCGTCCATGGAGTCTTGAGCCGTCGGCCGATCCTGTTGTGCCGGACTCAATCGACAGCCATGTGGCGAACATCGTCACGCAGGAAGTCCTGCATGCGAACGCACAGCAGGTAAAGATCCCGCAAGAGCAGATCGAGGACCGGCTGGAAGAACTCTACGAGGCAGTGAAGCTCGCCGAGCGCGAGAAAGCACGGAGCGAGGCCAAGGATGCTGAGCGCAAGATCGACAAGGTTCTGGAAGACGGGCAGTTCTACCACGCCCTGTCCGAGTTCCTATCTGATCTGCCCGTCTACAAGTATGCGGTGATCAAAGGTCCGATCACGCGCAAGATGACGCATCTGAAGTGGGATCGCACGAAGAAACTGCACGCGCACGAGGAGGCGCAGTTCTTCTGGGATCGCGTCTCCCCCTGGGATATCTGGTTCTCGCCAGGCGCGACGAACATCAAGAACACGGAAGTCTTCGAGCGGCAGCGCCTCTCGGTGACGGATCTCTACAATCTAATCGGCCTCCCCGGGTACCGCGAAGATGACATCCGAGCAATCATTCAGGCTTACGAGGGACGAGGATTCAAAGAGTGGATTCAGATTTTCGACTACGAGCGCGCCCAGATGGAGGGTCGCAACAACGTTCTCGATGACACTTACATCAACGCCATCGAATTTCATGGCTTCGTGCTGGGTCGATATCTCAGCGAGTATGGGGTGCCGGGTGTTGACGACCCCTATAAGCCCTATTTCATCACCGCATGGATGGTTGACAAGCGCATCTTTAAGGTCATGCTTAACCCCAGTCCTCGGCTCCGTGTTCCCTATTACGTTACGAGCTTTGACAAGATGCCGGGAACGCTATATGGGAACGGGATTCCGGCTCTTGCCAACGATCTCACGGACGTCATCAATGCCACCCTCCGTGCGCTGGTCAACAACATTGCGATCAGTTCAGGCCCACAGGTATGGTTCGACGAAGAGTTGATGTCGCCTACCCAGGACGATAGCCTCTATCCTTGGAAAATATGGAAGTTCATCGGCGATCCGGCTAACCCGAGCCGCGTGCCGATCAACTTCTACCAGCCAGCGAGCAATGCTCAGGAGCTGATGGCAGTCATCGACAAGTTCAGCGTCATGCTCGACGACGTCTCGACCATCCCGAGGTACCTTACTGGATCCGGTCCTGCGGGTGGAGCCGGTCGCACGGCGTCGGGCTTATCCATGTTGATCAACAATGCGAACAAGACCCTCCAGAATGTGGCCGACAACATCGACAACGATGTGTTTTCGCCGCTTTTGGAGATGCTCTACGACTTCGTGATGCTCACGGACAAGACCGGGATGCTCCGCGGCGACGAAACTATCGTCGTGGACGGTGTCCGGCAGGCCGCGAAGCAGGAACAGGACGTCACCAAGCAGCTGCAGTTCCTCCAGATGGTCTCGAACCCACAAGTTCAGCCTCTTCTGGACCCGGCCGAGATGGGCCGGATCGTCCAAAAGATCGCCGACAACACCGGGATCGAGATCAAGATCAGGCAGCCAGGCGATGTACCGGGCTCGCCGCCTCCGGGACTGCCACCGGGCGTCGCGCCGGGCGCAAATGGGGACACTTTTGGACCTCAGCCGCCCCCGGCACCTCCTCCGCCGCCACCGCCGCCACCTCCTCCGAAGGTACAGGTGCAACTGCGGGGGGGTCTGCCGGCCAATATGACTGGCGCAATGCTCGGAATGCCCGGCGCAGGCCGAATCGGACCCGCTCCGGGTGGCATTGGACCGAATCCGAGCGGAAACAACACCCCGGCGCCCTCTGGAGCCGCCCCAGCAGGTGCTGGAGGCGTCCAGGGGATCCCCGTGGCACCCCAAGTGGCTCCTATGAACAACGTTTCTAAGAACGTTAAGGGCTTGCGTGGGAAAAAGCGGTGAGTTATTATGTCCAACGCAGGATCTTACCAACTTCCCTCTGAGGAACTGTCCCCATGAAGATGCACACCGGAAAAATTAAGGCCAAAGGCGTCGTTCCGCATGCCAACGGCCCCACCAGCACCATCAATGACGCCGCCAAGTTCCATGGAGCTGGCAAGATCACCGGCAAGTACGAGAACGGCGTCATCTCGCAGAAGGCGGGAGCCATTTTCACCGAGAACTCGACTCATATCCCCTCGATGAACCCGTCCAAGCACGGTAGCGAGAAGGAACTCAAGTCGAACAAGTCGACTGTGTCCATCAAGGAGCACATGACGACTGAGGATTTGACTGTGACGCAGAAAGGTAGCGGTGAACCGACCGACCGGCCGTATCCGCTGGCCAAGAGTTACGAGAAGTCGGGCAAGACGGATCGCATCCCGAATCGAGCGGACCGATAATGGCGCTTCCAGGGACCAAATCTCCTCCTTGCTGCTTTCCGAAAGCTGCTGATGGCGAATCGCAGCTGGGTGATGGGTGCAAGCAGATCAAATATGAGAACCTCCGTTTCGATGGCGGGATCTCAGACATCGGCACGGCGCCAACCAGCCGTGTCTACACGAAGGATTACAGGAAGATCGGACGTGACGTGGACGACACGGACACTGTTACCGAGGCCCTGGGGAACCCACTCCGAGCATGAGCTATTCCCGAGAAGAGGCGGCGGTACACATCCGCCAACTCAAAGACCTTGTCAGCTGGCGTCATTATGTGCAGACGCTAGAGACCGAATTCAATGAACGTGTGACCGCTTTGCTGCTTAGCGATTACCCGGATGAGGCACTCCGTGGAGAGTGTCGCGCTCTTCAAAAGCAGCTCAAACGCATTAACCAGGACTCCAAACCATGAACGCACCAGCAGCTCACGCACCGTCACAGCCGAGCCTCCTGCCGCCCGCGGCAAGAAAGCAGGTCGACGAGGCGAATCGCCTGATACGCGAACTGAATCAACAGCCTTCCGACGCCCAACCGCCCGTCGCGGCCGCGCGTTCCGAGTGGGTAGCCGCCACCCCGCAGCCGTCAAATGCTGCTCCTGGTGTACAGGACCCGCCTGCCCCGCCTCCGACCCGTGGCGCCCCGCCCCCGACTGCCGCCGCAGTAGCTGCAGCCGCCGCGGCCGCTGTGCCCGCGCCCCAGGACGAAGAGATGCGCCGCTTGCGCGCCGCCTACGCGACGCTGCAGGGCAAGTATAATTCCGAGATTGCCGGCCTCCGCGCTGTCACGACTCAGCAGACTGAGTTGCTGAACCAGCTCGTGAAGGAGCGCACACCGGCTGCCGCCCCCGTTGCTCCGAAGACGCCCGAGGAGGTCATGAAGGCCCTCGGCGCGACCGACAAGGAGATCGAGGACTTTGGAACGCTGCTCCCCGTGGTCGCCCGGATTGCCGAGAACATGTTCAAGCCGACCCTTGCGAAGCTCGAAGGCGAGATCGCGCACCTACGGCAGTCACAGAACGTGACGCAGAATACTCTTGTCAAGTCCCGTCAGGACTCCCTGGAAGACATGCTCGATACTGACATCCCCAACTGGCGTGTCATCAATGAGTCTCAGGAGTTCCTTGACTGGCTCGATACATATGACATAATGGCTGGTACTACTCGACGGGTTGCACTGTCGAGCGCCTACAAGGCCCTTGATGCGGTACGAGTCTCGGGGATCTTTCAGGCGTATGTGCGGGAATACCCCGCGGCTCTATCAGCCTCCGACGGCCCAGCAGTGGACACGGAGACACTGATCCAGCCCGCCCCAGCAGGCGGGCAGCCGCCGGCGGCTCCTGGAGGTGGTGCGAGTAAGAGGATCATCCCCGAATCAGAGATCCGAGACTTTTACACGCGCGTACGGAAGAAACAGGTTTCGCCAGAGGAATATGCAAGGTTCTCGGCGGAGATCGCTGCGGCGACGGCAGAGGGACGGGTGAAACCGGACCGCGTTGATCACCACGGCAACAGCAGATAATTCTTTCGAAGGCAATACCTTCGGGTGGTTTAGAAGATGAGCGGCTATCCAGTTTCAGGTGTCCCGTATCTTGGTACAAGTCCAAGTCCGGCATATACCGGCGTTTTCATCCCGACGATCTGGTCGGGCAAGTTCGTAGAAAAGTTCTACGATGCGACGGTGCTTGGCGCGATTGCCAGCACGGATTACGAGGGTGAGATCCGTAACTACGGTGACACCATCAACATCCGTACGCACCCGACCATCACCATCAACGCGTACTCGGCGAACCAGGCACTCACTGTGCAGCGTCCGTCCAGCCCGTTGGTGCAGCTCCAGATCAACCAGGGCGCGTACTTCAATACCGTCCTCGACGATGTCATGGAGATTCAGGCGGACGTCGACATGCTCAGCAACTGGGCTGACAACGCGTCCGAGCAGATGAAGGTCTATGTCGACACCGCGGTTCTGACGATCGACTCGATCGGCAACCTGGTGAGTGCGAACAACATGGGGACCGCGGCCGGCCGCATTTCCGGTTCGTTCAACCTGGGCTACAGCGCGAATACGCTGACGGCCTCTTCGACGTCTGGCGTCCCTCTGTCGCTGGGTTCGGTCGCCGCGGGCACGGGCTCGGGCAGCACGAACACCAATGCCCGCAAGGTATTGGACTTCATCATCGACGCGGGATGCGTCCTTGACGAGCAGCGCGTTCCGGAAACTGGCCGCTGGATCGTGCTACCGCCTTGGGCGGCCGCGATGGTCAAGCGATCAGCGTTCCAGCAGGCGTACTTGACCGGTGACGCGGTGTCTATCGCGCGCAACGGCCGCCTGGGCATGATCGATCGGTTCACGGTGTACGTTTCGAACCTGCTCCCGTTCGGCCTCTCGGCCAACTCGCAGGCAACCGGCACCTCCTACCCCGAGCTGGCTTCTGCCAG
>JGI12269J14319_10003491_pt1 | contig 14707 bp, 12 predicted proteins | sample PeaSoiSIISIP2007_FD_14319 | JGI IMG/M metagenome (IMG submission 14319) | reverse complement strand
GGCCCCCGCCGGCAGCAGTAGGTGCGCTCAGCGGCGGGTGGCCCGCCAGCAGCGGCAGGCCATCGGCAGCTCGATGGTGGCCCCGCCGGCAAAGGACTCGTGGTTCGCGGCCAATCGCTCCACCCGTTCGAGGATCGCCGCCCGCTCCTCGTCGGGGCTCGTGATGACCGCGCTGTAGGTGCCCGTCACGCCGACGAGCTCGTCGCGGGTCATCGGCGTCGACCAGGCGACGACGGTCGCCTCCGGCGTCGTGAACGGGGACCCCGGCGGCAGCTCGACGCGGTGGCGCCCGGCGTGCTCGCCGACGGGTCCGCCCATCTCACCCCTGCGTCCGAGCAGCTCGGCGACCCAGTCGATCTCGCGGGCGGGCCCGTTCCACAGCACGCCCAGGCGGCCGCCGGGCCGGAGCACGCGGGCCACCTCCGCGACGGTCGGGACCGGGTCCATCCAGTGCCATGCGGACGAGACGACGACCGCGTCGAAGCTGGCGCCGGCGAACGGCAGCGCCTCCGCACGAGCCCCGACGGGCAGGGCTCGCGGGCTGCGCCGGGCGAGGACGGCGCGCATCCGGGCGTCCGGCTCGGCTGCGACCACCGGGCCGGGCACCCGCTCGAGCAGGAGGCGGGTGAGGGCGCCGGTCCCGGCGCCGAGGTCGAGCACGTCGGTCGCGCCGGCCGGCAGCACCCAGTCGACGGCCTCGCCCGGCGGCGCCGGGCGGTAGCGGTCGTAGGTGTCGGCGACGGCGCCGAACGAGCGCGCCCTGACGGCGGTGGGTGAGTCGGTCACGACCGGGACGATACCGGCGGGCACCCGAGGGTCGCGCTCGTGCGGGCCCCTTGGTGCCTCCCGGCGCCATCATGGGACCCGGACCGGACCGGCCGGCCGCCGGCCGGGTGCGTGCGGCTACGCCTCGCCCAGGCCGGACGCCTCGGGCCGTGCGGCCAGGCGCTCCATGAGGTCCTGTCGGCCGCGCGCCACCCGGGACCTGATGGTTCCGACCGGGCATTCGCACACCGCGGCGGCCTCGGCGTAGGAGAGGCCGACGATCTGGGTGAGGACCAGCGCGAGCCGCCGGTCGAGGTCGAGCCCGGACAACAGGTCGCCGAGCTCGGCCGCCTGCTCCGGGTGGGCGGTCGGCGCAGGCCCCGGCGCAGCCTCGGCCAGCTCGAGCCAGCGTCGCCTGCCGCGCGCCACCCGCTCGGCGGTGCGGCGGGCGATGGCGAACAGCCAGGTCCGCGCCGACGCCTCGCCGCGGAACGCCGGCATCGCCCGCCACGCGGCGAGGTACGTCTCCTGGGCCGCGTCGGTGGCGTCGTCCGGGCCGACGAGGTGGGCGCAGAAGCGCCAGACCGAGGGCTGGGTGAGGCGGACGAACAGCTCGAGCGACCGGCGGTTCCCCGCCTTCGCCTCTCCGAGGAGCCGGGTCAGCTCGTCCACGGACGCGACGGTACTGCCGCCGCGGGCACCCGCGCGAGACCTGGCACGGGCCGACGGGAACTTCTCGCCCCTCGGCGCGCACTATGACTACGGGAACACGAACCGCACGGACACCACGACAGGGACACGGGCGGAGCCGGACGGGCTTCGCCTCACGGACGAACCGGGGGATCGACGCGACATGCCGGGGATGAGCTCGGGGCTCCAGTCGAACAACACGACGATCGTCTCGGCGTTCCAGTCGATGCTCCTCCACCAGGGCCTGGTCGTCCTGGCGCTGCTGGCGATCGTCATCGCGGCGTGGAACGTGCTCCGCACGGTGCAGCTGCGCCGGGCCGTCGCGGCGTCCGCCGGCGCCGGGTCCGCGCCCGCGCCGCGGACGGCGCCCGCCGACCCCGAGCCGCCTGGCCGCCGGGTGCTGCGGATCGGATTCGGCCTGATCTGGATCTTCGACGGCGTCCTCCAGGCCCAGGCCTCGATGCCGCTCGGCATGACGCCGCAGGTGATCAAGCCGACCGCGGCCGCCTCGCCGGCCTGGGTGCAGCATCTCGTCAACGTCGGGGGCACCATCTGGAACAACCACCCGATCGCCGCGTCGGCATCGGCGGTCTGGATCCAGGTCGGCATCGGGCTCATGCTGCTCGTCGCCCCGCGCGGACGCTGGTCGCGCCTGGCCGGGCTCGCCAGCTTCGGCTGGGGGACCCTGGTGTGGATCTTCGGCGAGAGCTTCGGCGGGATCTTCGCGCCGGGGCTGACCTGGCTGTTCGGCGCGCCGGGCGCGGTCGTCTTCTACGCCCTCGCCGGCCTGCTCGTCGCCCTGCCGGAGCGGTACTGGGCGAGCCCGCGCCTCGGCCGGGCGCTCCTCGGCGTCATGGGGAGCTTCTTCGTCGCCATGGCCGTCCTGCAGGCCTGGCCCGGGCGGGGCTTCTGGCAGGGCCACCTCCGGGGGAGCTCGGCGCTCGGGACGCTGCCCGGCATGGTGCACCAGATGGCCGCGACGCCGCAGCCGGGGTTCATCTCCTCCTGGGTGGCGAGCTTCGCCGCCTTCGACGTGGCGCACGGCTGGGGGGTCAACCTCTTCGCCGTCGTCGCGCTCGGCGCGCTCGGGCTGGCGTTCCTCACGGGCCGGGCGCCGATCGTGCGCGTCGCCCTCCTCCTCGCCGTCGTGCTCTGCCTTGCCGACTGGGTGCTCATCGAGGATCTCGGCTTCCTCGGCGGGGTGGGCACCGACCCGAACAGCATGATCCCGATGCTCCTGGTGCTCGTCGCCGGCTACCTCGGCCTGACGAGGATCCCGGCCCGCACCGACGCGATCGTCCCCTTCCCGACCACGGCGGCGGCCCGGCTCCCGTGGCGCGAGCGGATCGCCACCCAGCCCGTCTACGTGCTCCGCTCGCTCGCCGCGCTCGGCGCCGTCGCGGTGACGCTGCTCGGCGCGGCACCGATGGCGATCGCGTCGACGAACCCCAACGCGGATCCGATCCTCGCCCAGGCGATCGACGGCACGCCGGACGCGACGGACATCCCGGCCCCGCACTTCCAGCTGGTCGACCAGTACGGCAGGTCGGTCACGCTCGGGACGCTCCGGGGCAAGGCGGTCGCGCTCACCTTCCTCGACCCGGTCTGCGTCTCGGACTGCCCGCTCATCGCGCAGGAGTTCAAGGACGCCGACCACCTGCTCGGGAGCGACGCCCGCAACGTCGAGCTGGTGGCGGTCGTGGTCAACCCCCTCTACCGCGCCCGCGCCTACCTGACCGCCTTCGACCACCAGGAGGGCCTGAGCGGCCTGCGCAACTGGATGTTCCTCACGGGGTCGGCCGCCGCGCTCGAGCGGGTGTGGAACGCCTTCGGCGAGCAGGTCGCCTACTCGCCGGGCGGGGCGATGATCGCCCACAGCGACATCGCCTACGTCATCGACGCCGGGGGCGACACGCGCTACGTCCTCGACGCCGACCCCGGGCCGGGCACCGCCGCGACGCGCTCGTCCTTCGCCGTCACCCTCACGAGCTCGATCGAGCACGTGATCCACTCCTCGTGAGGCCGCTCTTGCCGGCAGAGCGACCCGCCGCCGGCCGGGGGCGCGCCCTCGTGGCGGTCCTGCTCGCCCTCGGCACGGTCGCCGTCTCGCCAGCGCTCGCACGCGGCGCCGTCGGCGCGTCCGAGCCCCGCCCCCTCGTCGCGCTCGCGACGCCGGTCGCGACGTCGATCTCGACCTCCGCCGGCACGTGGGCGAGCCTCCCGATGGGCCACCTCGACCAGCCGTTCAACACGTTCTGGCAGCTCTTCGACCTGCCGAGCCGGGGGGGCGCCCACTGGACCGACCACGCCGCGTCGCTGGCGGTGGCGACGAACGGCGGGCTCGTCCTCGCGACGCCCGGCGGCAGCTCCCTCGTGGTCGGCATCCGGCCGTCGAACCTCCTCGACTTCTCCCCGCTCGTCGCCACCACCAACGGCACCGCCTGGTCACCCGTCCCCCCGGTCTCCGCCCTCGACAAGCGGCCCGACGCGCTCGCCGCGGGCCCGGGCGGCGACGAGCTGGCGCTCACGAGCGCCGCCGGGGCGCCGCAGGTGCAGTCGCTCGCCGCGGGCCGGTCGGCCTGGCGCACGCTCGTCACGCAGGCGTCGCTCGCAGGCTCGCCCGCGGGGCGCGCGTGCGGCGTCACCTCCCTCACCGCCGTCGCCTACGGGCCTGCCGGCGCCGCGCTCGTCGGCGCGGCGTGCGACCGGCCCGGCGTGGTCGGCGTCTTCGCCGACACCTCGGGCGGCTGGCACCTCGCCGGGCCGGCCCTTCCCGCGGGCTCCGGCCAGGACCAGGTCGAGGTCGTGCGGCTGCAGCAGGCGGGCGCGGGCGTGGCCGCGCTGCTCGCGCTCTCCGACAGCTCCTCGTCACGCCTCGTCGCGGCCTGGTCGGCCTCGGCGGGCACGCGGTGGTCCACCTCGCCGGCGATCACCCTCACCGGCTCCGAGCGCCTGGTGTCGGTCGGCCCCGCCGCCGGCGACGGCGAGTTCGCGCTGGTGAGCGACGGCTCGGGTCACGAGCGGGCGGAGGTCGTGGGCGGGCCCGGCGCGCGGTGGCAGTCGCTGCCGCCGCCGCCGCCGACGACCGCCACCATCGCCTTCGGCCCGCACGGGCGCGTCGACGCGCTGGCCGTCGACGACACTGTGCTGAGCGACTGGACCCTCGCCCAGACGGGGCATAGTTGGACGCGGACGGAGGTCATCCGGGTCCCGATCCAGTTCGGCTCGTCGGGATGAGGGCCGGGCACAGCCGCCTCGTGCCGTCCGCCGGCGGCGCGTCGGCGGCGGCGGGGTCCGGCGGCACGAGCACCAGCGGGGAGGTGGGGTCGCAGCCATGAGCTACATCACCGCACACTGGTCCTTCGACCCGTTCGTCATCGTGGCGGCGGTCCTGATCGTGCTCAACGAGCTCGGGCTGCACCGTCTGCGGCGGCGCTCGAGGCCCGAGCGTGCCCGGCAGCGGCGGAAGCGCTCCTTCGCCTTCTACGGCGGCCTGGCGATGCTCCTGCTCGCGGTCGACTCGCCGATCGACTACTGGGCGGACGACTACTTCTTCGTCCACATGATCGAGCACATCCTGATCATGTTCTTCGCGCCGATCCTCATCGTCGCCGGGGCCCCCTGGCTCCCGCTCATCTTCGCGTTCCCGGTGAAGGTGCGCCGCGCCGTCGGGCGGGCGGTCATGCTCAGCTCCTGGGCCCGGCCGCTGCGCGCCGTCGGGCGGTTCCTCGCCAACGGCCTCGTCGCGGTGGTGCTGTTCAACTTCGTGATGATCCTGTGGCACATGCCGGCCGCGTTCGACCTCGCCGAGTCGAACCAGGTGGTCCACATCTGGCTCATGCACTCGAGCTTTTTCATCGCCGGCGTCTTCTTCTGGCTGCAGATCATCCCGTCGCACCCCTTCACGCCGAAGCTGTCCACCACGGGCCAGATCGGGGCGATCGTGGGGACGAACGTCGTGATGTTCGTCCTCGCGATGGCGCTCAGCATCTTCACGACGAGCTCGTGGTACCCGGCCTACGACCACGTGCCCGGCGTCACCCTCTCGCCCTTCGCCGACCAGCAGATCGGGGCGGCGATCCTGTGGGTCTGCGGCGACTTCTGGGCGGGCCCCGCGCTCCTCGCGGTCATCCGCAGGGCCATCGACGAAGAGGGCTCGACGAGCGCCCTGCTCGACAAGATGCTGCGGCACCGGTCCATGCCCGAGCTGCCCGAGGTGCCCCGTGCGTAACGGCGCGCCGGCGAACCGTGACGGCCGGGGCCGCGGCGCCGGACCCGTCGCGTCCCGCGCCCCGGGCGCCGGGCGGGTCGAGGAGGGCGACGTGTTCGGCCCGAGGGCGCACCGGTGCTGACCAGGTGCGAACTCGTGCTCGAGGCCCTCTCGGCGCGCCTCGACGGCGAAGCGGCGCCCGTCACCGACGCCGAGGTCGACGAGCACCTCGGTGGCTGCCCGTCGTGCCGGGCCTTCGAGGCCCGGCTGCCGGCGATCACCCGCCGGATCCGGATGCACGCGCTCGGCCCGATCCCCGACCTCACCGGCGAGCTCGTCGGGCCCGCCGCGGGGGCGCTCGACGCCGTGACGGCCGCGGCCGGAGGAAGGAGGTGGGGGCGGTGGCCGGCCCGCGGGCCGGTCCAGTGGGCCTTCGTGGCGCAGTGGGCCGCCGCCGTCGTGCCGCTCGGGATCGCGCTCCCCGCCCTCGCGCTCGGCGCGTTCACCCACGTCCACGTCGTCCCGTCGCACGTGCCGACGCCGTGCACCCTCACCCTGCTCGTGCACCATCTCCGAGTCGTGCGATGATGCGGTCGTACGGCCGCAGAAGCGAGCGCCGGGACGACCGGGCCCGGCGATGAGCACACGCGGGGAGGTCTGATGCCAGCGACCGGCATGGGTCACGTCGAGTTCACGTTGCACAGCGCGCTGACGCGCTGGCAGTGGAGCGCCTTCCCGCTCTGCATGCTCGCGCTGCTCGTCGCGGTCGCGATCTGGTACCTGCGCGCCGACTGGGCGCTCGCCGCGCGCGGCCGCCGCTGGCCCGGCGGCCGGACCGCCGCGTTCATGGCCGGGCTCGTGTCGATCGACATCGCGCTGCAGTCGTCCGTCGCGACGTTCACGGGCACCTACTTCCAGGCCCACGTGATCCAGCACCTGCTCCTGATGGCGGTCGCGCCGCCGCTGCTCGCGCTCGGCGCGCCCTCGACGCTGCTCCTCCAGACGGCCGGCCGGAAGACGAAGCAGCGCTGGATCGCGCTGCTGCGCTCCGCCCCCTTCGCCGTGCTCAGCCACCCGATCACGGCGTGGTTCCTCTACTTCGGGCTCATGGTCGCGTTCTTCCTGACGCCCCTCATCAACGTGGCGATGAACCACATGGCGCTGATGGACTTCTTGAACCTGACCTTCTTCTTCGGCGGGACCCTCTACTGGTGGCCGATGATCGGGAACGACCCGATCATGCACGGGCGGATGGGCCACGGCGCGAGGATGCTGAACATCCTGCTCGGCTCCGGCGTCGAGGCATTCCTCGGCGTCGCCATCCTCGCCAACGTCCATCCCATCGCCTCGATGTACAACCTGTCGAGCACCCACGCCGGCGGGGCGCTGCTGTGGACCTCCACCGAGGTCGTCACGCTCGCCGCGTTCGTCCCGATCTACCTCCAGTGGATGCGATCGGAGGACCGGGTCGGGGCCCGGGCGGACCGGGACTCGGCGGTGGCCGAGGCCGCGGGCCCCTCGGCGCCTGCCCGGCCGCCGGTCCTCCGGGAGCTGACGGAGTGGGAGCTCGCATGGATCGCGCGCACCGGCTCGGTGCCCCTGCAGGGCGGCCCGGCACCACGCCCCGAGCAAGGCTGATCCCGGCGGCGGGTGCGGCTCAGCGCGCCGTGGCGTGGTGGGCCAGCGCCGCTCCGACCTGAGCGGCGAGCGAGACGGCGACGATCCTGCGGTCGAGCGGGACCGGCCGGTCGCGGATCGGCGTGCACACGAACCGCCCGTAGACGGTGCCCTGGTACTCGGCGACCACCTCGAGCTCGCGGCCGGGGAAGCCGCCGTGCGCGACGGACCACACGGCGCCGGCCCAGCGGACCTCGCCGTCGTGACCGAGGCGCGCCGGGTGCCGCTCGGAGGGCCCCGTCTCGAAGCGGCACGCCTCCAGGCCGAGGAGGTCCACCATCATCGCTGCGACCCGGCCCGCCACAAGGCGCGGCGACGCGCCGCCCGCCAGCATCTCGGCGGTCTCGTAGAGCAGGGCCACCTCGCCGCCGCTCGTCGCCGCCCGCTCCCGAGCGTGCCGGCTCCTGACCGCGATCTCGGTGATCGCGAGTCCCACGACGAACAACGTCACCGTCGTCTCGATGTCGTTGCGATGGGTGATCGCCAGGCGGTCGTAGGGGCGCGTGAGGAAGAAGTCGAACCAGATGCTCGACGAGATCGTCGCCACGACCCCGGCAAGACGGGAGCCGAGCGCGGCGACGCCGGTGACCACGCCCACGAGCACGAGCGCGGCAGCGGTGTTGGCGAAGCTCGACCGCAGGGGGACGAGCACCAGGGCGACCACGAGCGGGAGGCAGACGGCGAGCACCAGCGTGGCCCCGGCGCGATGACCACGCACCGCCATCCCCAAGCGGGGCCGTCTCGGATCGTCGTCGCGTGAGGACAGCGGCATCGTCATCCCGACAACAGCTCCAGGGAAGCGCCCGGACGGCGCGCGCCGGGGGGCCAGCGTCCCTCGCCGATCCTACGCGAGCGATGCTCCTACGTGTGTCAAGGCCTCCACGATGTTCCGTAGCCAGCGAATGAGATAGGGCGGAGGCGCGTCGACAGCCGAGGCATGGCAGGACAGGGATGAGCCACTCGAAGAGGGCAAGCTCTTACTAAGCCAGATGTCCTGGGCCGTTGGACGCGGCGGTGGACTCGACACGGCGGGCCGGCAGATCGTTCTTAAGAACAGCCCCAGGGGGCGTCAGCCGATTCTTGGGCCAGGCCCACCGTGTCGAGCGATCTAGGTCACGGGAAGGTGCTTGTAGACCTCGCGGGCGACGTAGCGCTTGAGCACGCGGATGATCTCGCTCTTCGAGCGGCCCTCCTTGAGCCGGCGCTCGACGTAGGCCTGCGTGCGCGGGTCGTTGCGCATCCTTGTGATCACGATGCCCCACAGCGCGCAGTTCGCCTGGCGGTCCCCGCCGCGGTTCAGCCGGAGCCGGTTCACCTTGCCCGACGAGGCCGGGATCGGAGCGACGCCGCAGAGGTGGGCGAAGGCGGCCTCGGAGACGATCCGACCGGGGTTGTCCCCGACGGTCGTGAGCAAGGTCGCCGCGGTGTCGATGCCGACGCCGAACACCTCGAGCAACGACGGCGCGGTTGCCTCGACGAGCTCGCCAAGCAGCCGGTCGAGCTGCTCCTTCTCCTGGTCCAGCGCGACCACCCGCCGGCCGAGGATCGACAACGCCGACTTTGTCGCGAAGACGACCGGATCACTGCCCACCCGGGGTCGGAGGGCGGCTGCGGTTGCGCCGAGCTGCTGGCGTGAGACGTCTTTCAGTCGCACGCGGAGCTCCTCTGGGGCGGTGAAGGAGAGATGGCGGATCTGGTTGAGCGTCTTGATCTTGGTCGAGCGACAGCTGCGCTTTGCGACGACGAGCGTCCGGATCGCCTCGACGTTGCCGTCCTTGGTCTTGCCCGCTCCCTGGGCCCGGCCAGAGAGTGCGGCACGTGCCGCCTCGAGGGCGTCGGCGGGATCGGACTTTCCACTTCGCCGGCGCGCCTGGCGGTTCGGACGGTCGACTTCGACCACCTCGACTCCCGAGTGGCGCAGGAAGCGGGCGATGCCCGCGCCATAGGAGCTCGTGCCTTCGATGCCGACACGAGCCACGGGGCCGAAGGCCTCAAGAAAGCCGAGCAGCTCGCCATGGCCCTTTGTCGTGGCCGGAAACTCGGCAAGACCGAGCAGGGCACCGAGCGGGTCGAGCGCTGCAGCGACGTTTAGATCGAGGTGGGTATCCACCCCACCGGTGACCGGGCGCGTGGCATCTACAGTGGTCATGGCCATCCCTTCTCTCTCAACCGTCAAGGGGTGGCACGCGACGCACCAGGTGTGCGACGCCGGTGAGATCGCCCTGTTGGTGCAGGGCGATCCGCCGCACTCGGGGTCCGGGCGTGCCGTTGACCCTGGTGCTCCGGTCGACAGATCGTTCTGAAGACAGGCTGACCGTCAGCCGATTATCGGGTCAAGCCGGAACCACCAGGTGAGGCTGAACGTACTCGGAGCCGTCAAACAGCTGGTGGATCTCCGTCGCAGTCAGCCTGATCCCATACTCCCTGCCGAGTATGGCACGGACGACCCAAATGGATCGGCAGCGGCACTCACGTCGTTCTGTTGGGGCAGACGACGCTCGCAAGGCGGGGATTCAGCCCGCTCGTCGCCGGCTCCTGACCCTGGTATCAGGTGGCCTGAACTCGGCGGTCGGCTGCCCCTGTGGCGTGACGGGAAGATTCATCTACGGGACCAGCGGATCTTCGCCGCCCGGGCGGGCGAGACGTACCCGTGCTCCGTGTACCAGCGAGCGGAGCGCTCGAGTGCCTCAGCCGCCGTCCGGGACTCATAGCCGAGCTCGCGGCGCGCCCGCTCGTCGGAGAAGACCCGTCGTGAGGCGGCGATCCGCGCCGCGGCAACGGTCACCGTTGGGTCCCTGCCGAAGAGCCGACCCTCGAATGCCTCGGAGAGGTGCGCCACCGGGCGCGTTATCCAATGGGGCACCTTCACCTTCGGCGCGGGGAGGCCCGTGCAAGTAGAGAGGAGTTCGAAGATCTCCCGCAGCTCGAGGTTTTCGCCGCCGAGGATGTAGCTGCGCCCGACGGTCCCCCGCTCGGCGGCGAGCAGGTGGCCGAGCGCGACGTCGGCGACGTCGACGACGTTGAGCGCCGTGTCGACCCAGCCGACCATGTGGCCGTTTAGGAAGTCGACAACCATCCGACCTGTCGGCGTCGGCACCCCGTCCCCGGGCCCAAACGGCGTTGTCGGCAGGACGAGCACGACGGGGAGCCCGGCGGCTGCCTCCCGGAGCGCCTCGTGCTCGGCGACGTACTTCGACCGCTCGTAGCTCCCGACCAGCTCCTCGAGGCGGGCGTAGCTGGTCTCGTCGACCGGCTCCGCGCCGTGGTGCCCGAGTGTCGCGACGGTGCTCGTGCAGACGACTCGCTCGCTGCCCGCCGCTCGGGCGGCGGAGAGAACGGATCGCGTCCCTTCGACGTTCACCTTGTAGAAGTGGGACGGACCATCCGGCCAGAAGCGGTAGATCGCCGCGAGATGGAAGACGAAGCGGGCGCCGGCAGCCGCCCGGCGAAGCGCGTCGGCGTCGTTGATGTCGGCGACCACCCGCTCGACCTCGAGGCCAGCGAGGTTCGCCTCTGAACCTTGGGGCTCGAGAATCGCGGCGACCCGTGCGCCCCGCTCGAGGAGCGCTCGGGTCACTGCAGAGCCGATGAAGCCCCCCGCCCCGGTCACGAGTACCCGGTCCTCCGCCTCGATGCGAGTCTTCTCATCTGCCACCCTTCCTCCTATCCCGCTCGGCTGAGCGCGCCCTTCGCGAGCCTGAGGCCGAGCCCGAGGGCGGAAGCAGGGTGTTCGTGCACCGCACGGAGCACGTCGTCGAGCGCGCCCACGAACCAGTCGATCTCCTCCTCGCCGCAGACGAGGGGCGGCAGGATCTTCACGACGTTCATCTTGTCGGCGGCCACCTGGGTGAGCACCCGGTGCCGGGTGAACAGCGGTCCGACGACCAGCTGGGCGAAGAGTCCGGTCCGAACGAATTCGAGCGCTCGGAACTCGGCCCGGAGGCGGCGCGACGACGGCTCACCGAAGACGAGGCCGACCATGAGGCCCTTGCCTCGCACCGAGTGGAACAGTTCGTAACGCTCAACGAGCGGCTGCAGGCGACCCATGAGGGCTTCGCCGGTTGACTCGGCGCGGGCGACGAGATGCTCGTCTTCGATCACCGAGAGCGTCGCGAGGCCGGCAACCATCGCGAGGGCGTTCTGTTCAAAGGTCGAAGAGTGAACCTCCGCTCGGTCCATCGAGCCGTAGACGCGCTCGAGGATTCGTGACGAGCAAAGCAGCGCCCCGACTGGGATATAGCCCCCCGAGAGCGCCTTCGAGAGCGTGACGATGTCGGGCCGGATGCCCCAGTGCTCGAGCGCGAGGAGCCGGCCGGTCCTGCCAAGGCCCGTCTGCACCTCGTCAGCAATGAGCAACGTCCCGTAGCGCCGGCAAAACTCGCCCGCCTGGAGCCAGTAATCCTCCGGCGCGAGGTTCACGCCCTTGCCCTGGATCGGCTCGACGATGAACGCCGCCACATCGCCCCGCCGGAGCTCGCGCTCGAGCGCGGCGGCATCGCCGAATGGGACGCTCGCGCAGCCCGGCAGCAGCGGGCCGAAGCCTCGCCGGAACTCCGCCCCGCCGTTCACCGAGAGCGCCCCGAGGGTGAGGCCGTGGAAGGCGTGGTCGCAGTAGACGATCCGAGACCGCCCGGTGGCCGCCCGGGCGAACTTGAGCGCCGATTCCACCGTCTCTGCACCCGCGTTCGTAAAGAGCACCCGCTCGAGGCCCTCGGGAGCTCGCTCGACAAGGGCGCGGGCGAGCAAGCCGGCGAGCGGCGGGCTGTCCATCTGGACGAGGCTTGGGAGTTCGAGGTCGAGCGCGTCCCTCAATGCCGACCTAACAACAGGATGGTTGCGCCCGAGTGCGAAGACGCCGAAACCGGCGAGAAAGTCAAGGTAGCGCCGACCCTCGCGATCGAACAGGTAGCAGCCATCGCCGCGCACGTAACGTCGGTCAAAGCTGATCGCCCGGAGCATGCGGACCTTGTCCCGGTTCATGAACCGTTCGTGGAGGGCCGGGCCCTCCCCCGCGTTCTCCTCGAGGAGCTGGCGCAGGTCGAAGGTCATGGACGTGACGACCGCGTTCGACACGAGCGTCCGCCCTGGTACTGGGTAATGCCACGCATCGCCACTCTCCCCGCATCGGCGGGCCGAAGGTGACCAAGCAATCTGAGCGTGCTCGGTCGCCGCTCCCGAAGACAGGGCCATTGGTCCCGAGCAGTGGATGGGGAGTTAGCAGGGGAAAGGGGGAGTGATACGCGTCTTGCGGTGTTGCCTTACTCCTGATCAATTCCGTCAGCGTGCCCCGCTCACCGAGAAATCCAATGGGCAACGAGCAGGGTGCCTGAGCGCCGCGAGGAGGCCGGCTCTCGCCACTTTGAACCACATAAGCTGTCGCCGCCGCCTGAATACTGACCCCCTATCGCCGGTTGAAAACTGACCCCCTCTCCCGGGGATCCACCGCTTTCAGTGGCTTGGACTCGATCCTGGTCCGCCGACAGCGGCCCGACCGGGAGAAGGAATGTGATCGACGTGGAGGAATGGGCAGAGATCAGACGGCTGCACCGGGCCGAGGGGATGAGCATCAAGGCGATCGTCCGCAGGCTCGGCGTGGCGCGCAACACCGTGCGGACGGCACTTCGCGCCGAGGACGCACCGAAGTACGAGCGTGAGGGTCGCGGCTCCGCGGTGGACGCCTTCGAGCCGGCGATCCGGCGGCTCTTGGCGGTGACGCCGGACATGCCGGCGACGGTCGTGGCCGAGCGCATCGGCTGGACGCGTGGGATCACCGTGCTTCGTGAGCGCGTCGCCGAGCTCCGCCCGGCCTATCAGGTGCCGCAAGCCTTCGGGCGCACCGAGTACAAGCCGGGCGAGCTGTGCCAGTGGGACCTGTGGTTCCCCGACTACGAGATTCCCGTCGGCCACGGCCAGACCGCCGTGCTGCCGGTGCTCGTCGGCGTGCCCTGCTACTCGCGCTGGACTCTCGCGCGCATGATCGGCTCGAAGGAGTCCGCCGACGTGCTCGGCGGGCATCTCGACCTGCTCGTCGAGCTCGGCAAGGTGCCGAAGATGGGTGTCTATGACGGCGAGCCCGCGATCTCGGTCAGACGCGGCAAGCGCTTGATCTACACCGAGAGCTACCTGCGCCTGAAAGGAACCTTGGGCATGGGCTCGATCGTGCTCGCGAAGGGCCACCCCGAGCGCAAGGGCGTCGTGGAACGGACCAACGGCTATCTCGAGACGAGCTTCATGCCCGGGCGGCGCTTCGCCGACCGCGACGACTTCAACACCCAGCTCAGCGACTGGCTGGAGGCGAGGGCCAACCTGCGGGTCCACTCAGGGCTTCGGTGCCGGCCCTCGGAGCGCATCGACGAGGACCTCGCCGCGATGACCGCGCTCCCGCCGGTCCTTCCCGACATGGACGCGCACCACGACCTGCGGCTCCCGGCCGATCACTGGGTGCGCCACCAGACCAACGACTACTCGGTGCACCCCAAGGCCGTCGGTCGACGCGTGCACGTCAAGGTCGACGACGCCGAGGTCACCGTCACCCTCGGCAGAGAAGTGGTGGCCCGCCACGAGCGGGTGCTCGCGAGACACGTCACCGTCACGGACCCGGTCCATGACCGGGCCCGGGAGAAAGCCCGTGCACTCGCTGGTATCCCGAAGCCCTCGAACGACGAGGTCGAGGTCCGCAGCCTCGCGATCTACGACCGGGCCACGGGTGCGGCGTGAGCAGCGCCCGGGACCTCGCCTACCTGTGCCGGGAGCTGAAGGCCCCCTCGCTGCTCGCCGGGGTCGAGCGCCTCGCAGAGCGCGCCCGGGCAGATGCCTGGAGCCACGAGGACTTCCTCGCCGCCTGTCTCGAGCGCGAGGTGTCCTCCCGCCAGTCCCACGGCGGCGAGGCCCGCATCTCCCTCGCGCGCTTCCCGGCCCGAAAGACCCTCGAGGACTTCGACTTCGACCACCAGCGCAGCGTGCGAAAGGACGTCGTCGCCCACCTCGGCGCCCTCGACTTCATCGAGGCGCGCTCCAACGCCGTGTTCCTCGGCCCGCCAGGCACCGGCAAGAGCCACCTGTCGATCGCGCTCGGCATCAGGGCGTGTCTGGCCGGACACCGGGTCGCTTTCGCCACGGCGGCGGAGTGGGTGGACCGACTCGGTGCCGCGCACGACGCCGGCAAGCTCCAAGAGGAGCTGCGACGTCTCGGCCGCTTCCCGCTCGTCATCATCGATGAGGTCGGCTACATCCCGTTCCAGGGCGAGGCCGCCAACCTGTTCTTCCAGCTGGTGAGCTCCCGCTACGAGCGCGCCAGCATGATCGTGAGCTCGAACAAGGCCTTCAGCCGCTGGGGCGAGGTCTTCGGCGACGACACCGTGGCCG
>JGI12269J14319_10003489_pt1 | contig 14711 bp, 15 predicted proteins | sample PeaSoiSIISIP2007_FD_14319 | JGI IMG/M metagenome (IMG submission 14319) | reverse complement strand
TACAGGGTGTCGACGCCCAGCGCCTGCAGCCGGGCGAGTGTCGGTCCGTACGCCGGGGCGCTGGGCCACCAGGTCGAGGTGTTCCACTCGTACGCCCCGAATTCGGCGCCGGTGGCGCCGGTGGCGCCGGTGGCGGACGTCAGCACGGGCTCCGCCCGAGCCGCGCTCGGACCGGGGGCGAGGGACACCCCTGCCGTGCAGCAGACAGCGGCGACGACCACCGCCACCCGCCGACCCGGCCAGATCACGGCTCCACCCTAGACGCCCCGTTCTCCCAGTTCAGGGGCCGCTACGGCGCCAGGTGCCGGGCCAGAAAGGCGAGCGAGGGCGGCTCGGCGGCGGCGAAGAACGAGCCGGTGTGACAACCCTTGGAGAAGTGCACCGAGGATGGGGGTGGGAGGACCCGGGCCAGTGCTTCGACGCCCGCGTGGAACGGATCGTCGTCGCCGGAGGCGATGCGCACGGGGATGCCGTCGAGAGCCCGGGCGTGGGTGACGGCGTCGTCCCGGGCGAAGTCCTCGGCCGAGGCGTAGGCACCGGCGTTGGCACTCCGGGCCTCGGGGTAGCTGGTCCAGATGGCCGGACTGATGGCGGCCACCGCCGCCACGAGATGCGGGTTCTTCTCCGCCACGAGCAACGCTCCGTAGCCACCCATGGAGATCCCCATGGTGCCGATCCGTTGCGGTGGTCGGCCCAGACCCATCCCCTGGCACATCGGGATGAGCTCGTCGACGACCATGGCCATGGGGTCGTCGCCCGGATGCGGGTTCCAGTACCCACCGCCCCCGTCCGCTGCGACCAGGGCCATGGGCGCCAGCGCGTCGCCTCCGACCCGTAGCGCCGACGCCTGGGCCAACGACATGCCGGCCAGCGCATCGCGGTGATTGCCCCCGTACCCGTGCAGCACCACCACCATCGGCAGCCGGTCGCCCGGTGCGTGCCCCGGTGGATAGGCGATCGTGTACCCCACCGTCGTGTTGCGGGCCCGGGAGAAGAAGTTCCCCGACTCGACGGGCCCGACGGCACCGAAGCTCGCCGGCGGTACCGCCACGTCGCAGTCACCGAGCAGCGTGATCAGCTTCTGATGGCCGGGAAGGACGGAGTGGTCCACGAGCTCGAAGAGCGTGGCTCCGCCTCCCAGGACCACCGCACCACCGAGGGCGGACCACCGCAGGAACCGCCGCCGGCTGAAGGACCCGGGTGGCACGACTAGAACCAGTGGAGCCAGGGGTGCCCGTTGCGCCAGACGATGATGTCCACCTTGCCGATGATGTTGCCGACCGGGAGCGTCCCCCAGTAGCGGCTGTCGCCCGAGTCCCCCCGGCAGTCGCCCATGACGAAGTAGTGGCCGGTGGCGATCTTGGTGGTGGGGATGTGCTCGTCCGGCTCGGTGCAGATGCCGGTGAGCCGGGGGAGCCAGTGCTCGGGCAGCGGCTTGCCGTTGATCAGGACGGTGGTGCCCGACGACGAGATGGTCTCCCCGGGGAGCCCGATGACCCGCTTCACCAGGACGGGCGGACCACCCACGTCCGCCGGCGGGTTGTGGAACACCACGATGTCCAGGCGATGGACCGTCCCCGACAACTTGTCCACGATGATGCGGTCGCCGGGCAGGAGGGTCGGCGTCATCGACGGCGACGGGACGTAGAAGGTCTGCACGGCGTAGGCGCGCGTCGCCGTGGCCACGAGCAGCACGACGACCAGGAACACGACCCACCCGGCCAGGGCCCGCAGCCGCGAGTGCTTCGCTGGGTCGGCTGGGGCGGCATGGGTCGGCCGGGACCTCCGAAACGGCATCCGGACATCTTGGCGCACCGCCGACCACCCCCGTCATCGCGCCGGCAGGCCCGTGCCGGGGCACCCGGGGCTGCATCACGGCGGATGGGCCAGCGGGTGGGGCCCGGGGGGAAGGTCAGGGCTGCACCATCGTGTTCCCGAGCGTGGAGTACGCCACGAACACGATGGGGAGGAGAGCGGCGAAGGTGATGACGAGTGCCTGCCAGCCCCTCCCCCGCACCTTGACCGCCACCGCCACCAGGACGGGGAAGGCCCACGTGAGGAGGCGGGGCTTGAAGCCCAGGCTGTTGCTGGCGAAGAGGACGAAGAACACGCCGACGCAGTACACGTTCACGAGGGCGGGGAGGCGGGCCTTCCACAGTGCCAGCCCGGCCCCGGCCACGGCCAGGACGCCGAACCACTCCAGCCACCCCGGGCCCTGGTAGCCGTGGCTCCACAGATGGGTGAGGATGCTGAGCAGGGAGCGCCCGACGTCGACCGCCGCCCCCCACGCTTGGCGCTGGAGGTGCCACCAGTAGAGGGTGTCGTGGTACCGCACGCCGAGCCAGGCGGCGAAGCCCAGGAAGCCCAGGGGGACGAGGACCACCGTGGCGATGGCGCCCGGGAACTGGTGGCGGCGCAGCGACTGGACGACGGGCACCAGTGCCGCCAGGGCCAGCGGGAGGGCCATGGGGCTGGTGGCGGTGGCGAGGAGCCCTACGACGCCGGCGGCGAGCCAACGCCGGCGCAGCATCAGCAGCAGGCACCAGGCGGCCAGGGCGAGGCCCACGCACTCGCTGTAGAGCAGGCCCCAGGCCACGCCCATGCCGGGGAACACGGCGAAGAGGACGGCCGAGCGCCACGCCCCGGCGTGGTCGGTCAGTTCGAGCGCCAGCCGCCACACCAGCACCGTGGCCAGCGCGCCACCCACCATCGACACCGCCACCGCCGCCGCCACCGAGGGGACGTGGGCAAACGTGACGATGGCGACGAGCGCCGGGAACACCGGCTCGAACGCCGCCGTGCTGTAGGTGTAGTGCCCGTTCAACAGGGGCGCCACGGCCGGATAGCCGTGCGCCGCCACCTGGAGGTACAGGTGCGAGTCCCACGAGCGCAGAGGTCCGTTCAGGTCCCCGCCGTAGTCGAGGTGCGCGGACAGCACGTCGGCCAGGAGAAGGACGACGCGCACCACGGCGTAGACACCGAGGAGGCGCAGCACGGGTCCGGCCCACGGGACGAACACCGGCGGCTCGGGCTGGTCCGGGGACGCGTCGGTCGGAGAGACGAACAGCGGTGCCTCGACCTGGCCGCCGGGCGCGGCGGCTCGGCGCACACCGGTCCGTCGGTCCGTTACGGCCATGTGCCCTCACTCCGGTCCGGGGCCCGGCGTGCCGCCGACGCCCGGGCGGTGCCGGCCCGGACGCAACCCCCCTCGACACGCTCAAGGCTACGCGCTGCAGCCCCGTAGTCCCGGCCCGGCGACCGGGCGGGGCCACTGCGCCCGGCGACCGGGCGGGGCCACTGCGCCCGGCGACCGGGCGGGGCCACCGCGCCCGGCGACGGCGAGGGGACCACCCCTCGGGTCGTGCGCGTCGCTCAGGAGCCGAGGCGTTCCCAGTCGGTGCCGTTCGTCGTCCGCCACAGACCGATCCCCGCGTCGCACACCCAACCGTGCGTGGCATCGACGAAGACGACGTTCCCCGTCCCCGGGCCCGCCACCAGCCCGGCCGCGGACAAGGCCGGCGACGACGGCCCAGGACCGACCCCCGTCGGTCGTCTCGAACACGGAGGCCCGGTCGGGGAACAACCAGGCGGTCGTGGGCGTGAGGACGGCGAGGTTCTCGTGGCCGAGCGAGTACGGGGCCACGTACCCCGCCACGGGCAGATCGCCGGTGACCGGCAGGGTGGTCCCCGTCAGCGCCGGGGCGTTGGCCGTCGCCGCCAGGGACCACTGCAGACCGCCGTCGTCCGAGCGGTACAGCGCCTTCGCCTGTGCACCGGCGCTCGCCTCGGAGGCGCACACCAGCCACAGGTCGTCGGTCCCCGACGCCGCCACCTGCTCGCCCAGCCCGAACGAGGTCGGACAGGGGTCGGGGCGCGTCGACCACGTCCGGCCACCGTCGTCGGTGAACGCCAGGCGTCCGCCCGGTGCGTGCGGGCTCGTGGACGGGCTCGAGGCGGGGGTCGTGGACGAGTTCGAGGCCGGGCTCGTGGGCGAGGCGAAGCTCAGCACGTAGGCCCGGGCCACCGTGATCCGGGCCAGCTCGATGCTCTGGTCGCTCAGCGACGCCACGGCGTCCTCCGACAGGGGCGGGGTGCCGGGGGTCGCCGCCCACGTGGCGCCGTCGTCCACCGACACCTCGACCACCACCGGGCACAGCGGACCCGGGGTGGCGCGCACCGGGCACGTCCCCACCACGGCCCACACGTCGGGGCCGATGGCGCTGACGTCGGACACCACCGGACCGATGGACGCTCGTCGCCACCTCTGTCCGCCGTCGGCGGTCACCCACAGCGGGACCGCGCCCGACGACGACGGCGTCGCGCCCCACAGGTAGCCGTGGACGGCGTCGGCGAACTCGAACTGGGCCGGGAACGCCACCGGAAGGCTCGGGTCGACGACCGACCACGTGTCGCCGCCGTCGGTCGTGCTCGCCAGCAGGGTCTGTTGGCCCCGCACCGCCAGGCCGAACCCCCGGAGGTCGCCGGCGAACACCACCGTCGCCAGGTCCGACGGCGGGACGGGCGTCCCCGACGGGAGCAGACCGCTCTGCGAGTCGAACACGGCGAACGTCTGTGAGTGCGGTCCTGCCGACACGAGGAGCCCGATCACGATCCCGAAGGCCAGGGCCCCGGCACCAACCACGCCGAGCGCCGACCCCACCCGGCGCCGGCGCAACGCTGCCGCCCGGGCCAGGACGGCCCCCAGGGTGCGGCCCGTCGGGACCGGGGGGGCCGGATCATCCAGATGCTCGAACATCGTCTCCTCCTCCCGCCCCTCGATCGTCCAGGTGCGCCCGGAGATGGGCCAGTCCGCGCGACGCATGGCTCTTCACGCTTCCGGCCGAGCAACCGAGGGCGGCGGCCACGTCCGATTCGGGCCAGTCGGCCATGTAACGCAGGACGACCACCTGGCGTTGACGCCGGGGCAGGCGGCGCAGTGCCCGGGCGATGTCGATGCGCTCGGTCAGGTGCGTCTCNACCAGTGACACNGGGTCCTCGGTGCTGAGCTGGGCCCGGCCCCGCCGGCGCAGGCGGTCGATGGCGAGATTGGTGGCCACCGTCGCCACCCAGCCGTGGGGCTGGTCCCGCAGTCGCGGCCATCGCAGATGCGTGCGGGCCAGCGCCTCCTGGGCGACGTCCTCGGCGTCGCCCCGGTCCCCGAGGACCCGGAACGACACCCGGTAGGCCAGCCGGTACAGGTCGGGGAAGGCGTCCTCGAATCTCGGTCCCTCGGACACGGCCCGCCACCTCCCGCCCGGATCACGGGTCTACCAGCTCTCACGCCGGAGAGTCACGGGAGGTTGTCACGGTCAACGCCGATGGCCGGCTGCTCGACGACGCGGACGGCGACTGCTCGCCCGCACGTGCCGACCGGGACGGTCAGCCGCAGGCCGGATGTCGCCGCCGGCTCACCCGTGGGCCGAGCTCACGGCCGCAGGCCGGATGTCGCCGCCGGCTCACCCGTGGGCCGAGCTCACGGCCGCTTGACGATCCACTCGAAGGACACGGCCGCGCTGTCGGCGGAGTCGGACACCGTGACCGTCACCTTCCGGCGCATCGGCACGGAGGCGAGCCCCGAGATGTCGCCGGAGCCGGCATCGATCGACAGGCCGGTGGGGAGGTTCGCCGCGCTGTACGACAGCGTCTGGCCCGCGNTGGAGTCGGTGGCCTCGACCTGCAGGTTGACGGCCGTGCCCTGTCCGGTCCGCTGCCTGCCCGGGTTGGTGACGGCGATGGGACCGGGCCAGCATCCTGTCGAGGACGAGAAGATGGGCGCGGTCGTGACCGGGAGCCCCGCCGGGGGATCGACCATGACCGTCGGGTTGTCGGGGTCCATGATCGAGTTGGCGCGTGTCCACGTGCTCTCGCAACGCAGCAGGGCGCGTCGCTCGGGCTTACGGACCGACGCCGCGTCCCCGCCGGCCCACATGTCGAAGCGGTAGAGCCCGTACTTGGCCCAGTCGGCGTCGCACTCCGAGCACTCGTCCTCGTGGATGAAATAGCGCTCCATGTACGGGACGTAGATCTCCGTGCACCACGGGAGCTCGGCCACGTCGGTGGCGAAGGTGATCGGGTCGGCGTAGGTCCCCGTCCCGCCGGCCGAGGGGTGGATGCACCCGTGGGCGATGATCGGCCCGGGCGGGGAGTTGTCGGCCCAGCCGTAGAGGGTCAGAAAGGCGGTGACGTCGGTCGTCCCGGCCTGCGCTGCGGTCGGGGCGGCCAGCGGGCTCAGCACGGCCGCCGCCGCCAGCAGGGTCACGACGCCCCCCGAGACCCACCGTTTCCGGGTCCTGCGCACGCTGCGAGCGTACCCGTCCCCCCTGCCCGGTGCCGGGCCCGCCCCCGGGGCCCTGCTGGACCCGCGCCGACTCCCGTGTCCGGCGCGTCAGTACAGCGGCGACCACGCGCTGGTGCGCAGCAGCTTGCTCTCCCACGTGTCACGGAAGGCGAGCGCGTCGAACATGAACTGGCCCGGCTGCCGGTGGGCGGGATCGGTGTCGTGGGTCAGCAGGTGCAGCAGGACCTGTTCGTTGACGATCTTCTGCATCAGGATGGCCTCCTTGCGGCGGCCGGTGCCGAACGCCACCTGGAAGACGGCCTGGATGTCGAGCAGTCCGGCGCCCCGCGCCTTCATCGGCTCGTAGTACCCGGTCCCCCAGAACTCGACGTAGTCGTCGATGGGGGCGTGGGGCCACCCCGTGTCCTCCATGTAGAGCGACAGCTCGTGGGTGGCGCCGTCGGTCGGCACCGTGCCCAGGTCGACGTCCGCCATGGGCGACCAGTGCACCGGGAACAGGAGCTTGCCGGTCACCCCGTGGCGCAGCTCGTCGACCTGGCGCGCCCACGGCTGCAGGTCACCGCGCTGGATCCGCCGGGCGAGGTCCTCCCACGCCGCGCCGTCCCGCAGGGCGGTGATGGTGACCACGTTGTAGGCGGGGCCGCTCCCGTGGGCGTGGTTGCAGTACCACAGCAGCCGGGCCCCGTCGCCGGCGGCCAGTGCCGGCATCCATGCGTCACGGAAGGCGGCCTCGAATTCCTCCTCGACCGCCCCCTTCACCTGATGTACCTCGTGCAGGAAGAGCATGGGGGTCACTGTACGGCGTCTGCGGTTCGGTCTCCCCGTCAGGCGCCGCCGCTCAGCGACCGAGGAGCGGCCCCACCTGCTCGCCGAAGGCGGCCATCTGGTCGCACAGCTCCTGCACCGACCGGCTGGGGAACCGCATCTGCAGGTGGGTGGCGCCCATCTCCACCAGCTCCGCCAGGTTCTCGGCGATGCGCTCCGGGCTCCCCGACACCGTCCCCCGGGCCAGCTCGTGGTCGGGCTCCCCCACGTGGAACGTGCCGGCCAGCGCACCGATCTCGATGGGCGCACCGTCGCGCCACGTCCGGCGCAGCTCGAGCAGCTGGGCCACCTGGTCCCGCATGTCGCTGCGCCGCACCGTCTGCGGGAGCCAGCCGTCGCCACGCTGCGCGGCGCGTCGCAGCGCCGCCTTGCTCGAACCTCCCACCCAGATGGGCGGGCGCGGCTGCTGCACCGGTCGTGGTGTCGCTCCCAGGTCGCTCGCCGGCCAGCGCGGGCCGGGCAGCGTCGGGAACTCGTCGCGCAGTGCCGCCGCCAGGGCGTCGATGGCCTCGTCCAGTGCCGCCCCACGCTCTTCGAACGGCGGCCCGAAGATGTCGAATTCCTCGTTGACGTGCCCGGCGCCCACCCCGATGACGAGGCGCCCCCCCGACAGCACGTCCAAGGTGGCGAATTCCTTGGCGGCCCGCAGGGGATGGCGCTGGGCCGCGATGTAGACGTGGGACATGATCCGCACGCGGGTGGTGACGGCGGCCAGCCACCCCAGGGTGGCGATGGTGTCGTACCAGGTGGTGCTCATGGCGCCCGCCAGGCGACGCGGGATGGCGGTGTGGTCGCACACCGCCACGTAGAAGAACCCGCTGTCGTCGGCCTGCTTCGCCACCCGGGCGAGCTCGGCCGGACCGGACCGGTGCTCCCAGTCCTCGGCGTAGATCGTCGACTGCGACTGGATCGGCAGTTGGATGCCGAAGGCGACGGTGCCGTCGGGGATGATCTTCACCGGCTCGCCCGGCGCCGTGGCGCCACCTCCGGAGACCTCTGCCACGTCGCTCCCCTCGTCTCGTACCACTGCGTGTCGTGTTCAGTAGCGCTCGGCGACGAGCTCGGCCAGCCCGCCGTCGTCGACCACGCGGGCCAGCACGCGGGCCCGCATCAGGTAGAGGTGCGCCGGTACCTCCCAGGTGAACCCCATGCCCCCGTGGACCTGGATGCAGCTCTTGGCGTTGGCCACGGCCGCCTCCGCCGCCAGCAGCGCCGCGCCGGCGGCGGCCCGCACGCCGTCGCCCACGTCGGGCTGGTCGACGGTCACGGCCGCGGCGTGCACCGCCGCCCGGGCCACCTCGGCCCGCACCAGCATGTCGGCGCACAGGTGCTTCACCGCCTGGAACGACCCGATGGGCTTGCCGAACTGCTCCCGGTCCTTGGCGTAGGCGACGGCCATGTCGACCGTGGCCGATGCCAGGCCGACCAGGAGCGCACCCCCGAGGACCTGGGTGCCGCGCCGCCACCGGGCCGCATCCTCGCTCCCGCCGATGCGCTCCCCGGCCGGGAGCCCGGCCACGCGCCACAGCGGGGTGAGCGGGTCGAGGGACCGCTCGACGGCGGAGGCGTCGAGGGTGGCGGGGTCGACCACGGCCAGGCTGTCGTCGTCCACCACCACCAGGGTGTCGAGGGCGCCCACATGCTCGACCAGGAGTGGCGCGCCGGTCTTGGGGCGGGTGCCGTTGCCGGCGGGCCGGGGCCGACGGACGCAACCCGCCACCACCTCCCCCTCGGCCACACCCTCGATGCTGCCGGCCGCCAGGGTGGAGGCCAACACGGGCCCGGGGATGAGCGCCCGCCCGAGCTCCTCGTAGACGACGGCCGCGGCCGCCATGGGCAGCCCCAGCCCACCCTCGGACTCGGGCACGCGCAGGGCGAAGACGCCGGCCTCGGCCAGCTCCGACCAACCCGACGCGTCGACGACCGTGGGCTGTCCCTCACCGGCCCGGAGGCGTTCGAGCGGGAACCGCCCGGCGCACAGGCGCCGCATCCCGTCGGCCAGGGCCTGTTCGTCCTCCGACAGCTCGAAGTCCATCGTCGCCGTCCCCCGGTCAGCTCTTGGGGAGGCCGAGGATGCGCTCGGCGATGATGTTGCGCTGGATCTGCGACGTCCCGGCGGCGATGGTGCGGGAGAAGCTGTGCACCCACGTGCCCACGAGCTCGGCATTCCCCGGGTGCGCGGCGTCACCCGGTCCCCCGCCGAACTCGGGGAGCGGGTCCCACACCATGACCGCCGACCCGGCCACCTCCATGCCGAGCTCGGCCAGGCGCTGGCGCAGTTCGGACAGGGCCAGCTTGTAGACGCTGCCCCCGATCCCGGGCACGCCGGTGCGGGCCGCCTGCGAGACGTTGCGCCGGGCCAGCGCCCACAGGGCGTCGAGCTCGGCACCCAGGTGCCCCGTCCGGCGGCGGATCTCGGGATCGTCCCACGCGCCGTCGCGGCGGGCGATGACGCGCAGCCCCCGGAGCAGCTCCATGGACTGCAGGACCTCGCCCACGAACGCCGTGCCCCGCTCGAAGCTGAGGGTGGTCATCGTGACGCGCCAGCCGTCGTTCTCGTCGCCGACCCGATTGGCCACCGGTACCCGGACGCCGTCGAGGAACAGCTCGCCGAACTCCGTCGACCCGGCGATGGTGCGCAGGGGCCGGAACTCGATGCCGGGCAGGTCCATGGGCAGGATGAGCCAGGTGATCCCCCGGTGCCGGCTGTCCTCGGGCCCGGTGCGGACCAGCAGCTCGCAGAAGTCGGCCACCTCGGCGTGCGACGTCCAGATCTTCTGTCCGGTGACCACGTACTCGTCCCCGTCGCGCACCGCCCGGGTGCGCAGCGACGCCAGGTCGCTGCCCGCACCCGGCTCCGAGAACCCTTGGCACCACACCTGCTCCCCCCGGAGGATGGGGGGCAGGAACCGGGCCCGCTGCTCGGGCGTCCCTTCCACGATCACCGTCGGGCCGGCGTGGAGCAGCCCCACGAAGTTGACCCCGACGTAGGGGGCGTGGGCCCGCTCGAGCTCCTCGAGGTAGATGAGCTGCTCGACGGGGCTCGCCCCCCGGCCGCCGCCCTCCACCGGCCAGTCGATGCCGGCGTAGCCGGCGTCGTAGAGCATGCGTTGCCACGTCGTGTCGTAGGCGCGCCGCCCGGGCCAGTCCAGGTTCGAGGGCTTGCGGGGAAGCAGCGGGACCACCTCCGCCAACCACCGGCGCAACCCGGCGCGGAAGGCCTCCTCGGTGTCGGAGTAGCGCAGGTCCATGGCAGTCGAGACGTACCGGGGGACGGACCGGACGGCGCCTTACGGCGCCAGGTGGTCGAGCCCGAAGAGTCGGATGGCGTTGCCGCGCACGATCTTGCGGCGGGTGTCGTCGTCGAGGCCCGCCATCTGGCGCTCGGCGATCTCCTTGGTGTGGGGCCACGTCGAGTCCGAGTGGGGGTAGTCGGACTCGTAGGTGATGTTGTCGGCACCGATCTCGTCGACCGAGCGCAGGCCGTGGGCGTCGTCGAAGAAGCACCCGTAGATCTGGCGGCGGAAGTACGTGGACGGGGGCTCGGGGACCTTGTCGGCCACGCCCCCCCAGCCGCGGTTCTCCTCCCACACCTTGTCGGCCCGCTCGAGGATGTAGGGGATCCAGCCGATCTGGCCCTCGGAGTAGGCCAGCATGAGCGTCGGGAAGCGGACCAGCACGCCCGAGAAGAGGAAGTCCACCACCGAAAAGGTGGCGTTCGTGTGGGTCAGCGTCGAGCCCACCGCCGGCGGGGCGTCGGCGGAGGTCGACGGCATCTTCGACGACGAGCCGATGTGCATGTTGACCACGGTCGACGTGTCGGCGCAGGCCTGGAAGAAGGGGTCCCAGTAGTTGTCGGGGTCGTGGACCGAGGGGAGGCCCAGGAACGGCGGGATCTCGCTGAAGCACACCGCCCGCACGCCGCGGGCCGCGTTGCGGCGCACCTCGGCCGCGGCCAGCTCGGCGTCCCACAGGGGGATGAGGCACAGGGGGATCAGGCGGCCGCCGGACTCGGCGCACCACTCCTCCACCATCCAGTCGTTGTAGGCCTGGACGCACAGCAGGCCCAGGTCCTTGTCCTGCGCCTCGGTGAAGGTCTGCCCGCAGAAGCGGGGGAACGTGGGGAAGCACAGCGAGGCCTCGGTGTGGTTGACGTCCATGTCCTCGAGGCGCGGCTTCACCTGGTACGCCCCGGGCCGCATGTCCTCGTAGGTGACGCCCGAGATCGTCACCTCGTCGCGGGGCACGCCCACGGCGGCGTCGAGGCGCAGCAGGGGGCGGCGCAGCTCCTCGTAGTACCACCAGTCGGTGGGGACGCCCTCGCTGCCCGGCTGGACGGTGAGCTTGCCCCCGATGAAGGTGATCTCGCCCATCGGCGCCCGCACGATGCGGGGGCCGACCTCGCTGTACTTGGACGGGAGCCGGTCCTGCCAGACGTCGGCCGGCTCCACCACATGGTCGTCGACGGAGATGATCAACGGCAGGTCGGCCACGCGAGCGAGCATAGCCACGCATCTGACGGCGTGTCAGTTTGCCCTGCCACCCGATGGAGAGCCCCCGGTACCCTGAGGTCGATGTGCCTGCTCGTGGTGGTCTCTCGGCTCGACGCCGGCGTGCCGCTCGTGGTGGGGGCCAATCGGGACGAGCGTCTCGACCGCCCCAGCACCGCCATGACCGTGCTGCACCCGTCGGGGCCGCGCATCCTCGGCGGGCGCGACGAGGTGGCCGGTGGCACGTGGCTGGCCGTCAACGAGCACGGCGTGGTGGCGGGGCTCACCAATCGGCCGGCCCCGGACGGCCCCGACCCTTCCAAGCGGTCACGGGGCGAGCTCCCGCTGGCACTGGCCGCGCACCGTGACGCCGCATCGGCCGTCGACGACTTCGTGACGCGTTTTCGTCCCCGCCACTACAACCGGGCGTGGCTCCTCGTGGGCGACCGGACCTCGCTCTACGCCATCGACATGACGGGCGAGGACGCCCCCCGGGCCGAGGCGCTCGGGCCGGGCACCCACATCCTCGAGAACAACCCCCTGCAGGCGGCCTCGCCCAAGGTGGACCAGGTGCGGGCCCTGCTCGGCGACGCCCCGCAGCGAGGAGCGGGGGAGACGCTCACGAGACTTCGGTCGGTCCTGGCCGATCACCACGTGCCGCCGTGCGGGTCCGAACGGCCTCCCGAGACCCTGGCGGCGTGCGTGCACTCGACGTCCTACGGGACGCGGTCCTCGACACTGGTCGCCGTCCCCGCCGAGGTCGACCCCCCCTCGGTGTGGGTGGCCGTGGACCACCCCTGCTCGGCGCCGTTCACCGACGTCACGGAGCTGTGGCAACACTGATCGTGTGGGCCGCCAGGTGGCGGACGGTTACTTCCCTTCCCAGGACTTGCGCGTCTGCTTCTGGGCGGCCTGCTTCTGATGCTTGGCCGCCCGCTTCTCCTTGAGGGTCCGGCCGGGCTTCTTGGCCTCGCCTGTGGGTCGTGACTTCTCTGCCATGAGCTCAGCCTACGACGGCCGGGAGCCGGCGCGCCGCACCGGCGCCCGGCCCAGCGCCGGATGCCCCTCCGGCGGCTACGTTGCGGGCCGGGTCGACGGCCGGAGACCGCCGACGCCATCGGAGGTCGGGCATGGGTGGGCCGAGCAGGGGTTCGTCGTCGTCCGACGCCGCCCGCCGGGAAGCCGTGGTGCGCGAGCACATGGCGTCGGAGAACGAGCTGCGCTTCGACGACACCCTGGCCACCTTCCGCCATCCCCGCTACGAGCTCGTGGGCACCGGCCAGGTCTACGACGGCGCAGAGGAGGTGGCGCGCTACTACGCCAGCTCGAGAGCGGTCTTCCCCGACCAGCGCAACGAGGTGCGGGCCCTCCACGTCGCCGGCGACACCGTCGTCGTGGAGTTCGACCTCCTGGGCACGCACCTCGGCTCGCTCACCGGCGAGGAGCCCACCGGTCGCTCGTTCCGTTGCCCGATGGTGGCCTTGTTCGAGTTCGAGGGGGACGGCATCGTGTGCGAGCGCGTCTACTTCGACGCCGAGACCATCTACCGCCAGCTGCGCGACGACGCCGGGTAGCAGCGACCGCGCCGAGACGGCGCATGGACCCGCTCGGGAACCCGGCCGAGCGTCCGTTCGTCTCACTGCCATGGTGACCGTGTGCGGGAGACGGAGGAGACGAGAAGGGACCCCGGTGAGGCGGCGGCGGATCCGCCGCGCCGTGCCGGTCGGGGTGCTCACGATCGGGATGGGGCTGACCGCCTGCAGCACCCCGACCGCGGGGCGCACCGCCGACGCACACGCTGCGGTCGCCGTCACCACGTGCCACGTCCCGCTCCATCCCGTCCCCGTGCTGGCCGTCACCGAGAGGGGCAGCGCCGAATGGCTCGACCCGGCCACCCTGGGCGTGATCGGCACATTGACCACGTCGGTGCTGCCCGACCTCGGCATCGCCCTGCTCCCGCAGCTCGACATGGCCTACGTCACCGCCCCGGGCACCGACGGAAAACCGGCGCTGTGGGCCCACTCGCTCACCGACTGCCACCGCAATCCCGTGATGGTCGAGCGCGACGCCGAGCTCCCCTCGGTCAGCCCGGACGGCGGCTTCCTGGGCTTCGTCACGCTCGACGGGGACGGGCGCCAGACGGGGGTGGGTATCACCGCGCTCGGCCGCGCCGGCGAGCCGACGGGAACGGTGCGCCGCTACCGGGCCTCGTCGACCCCGCCGCCGCTCCCCATCACCGGTGTCGCCGTGGCGCCCCGGGACGGCGAGCTGGCGGTGTGGGGCGGGTTCGTCGATCCCTATCTCGGTAGAGCGCACCCCACCGTCGGCACCCTCGACCCCTCCACCGCCCGGTCGCTGGCTGCGCTCGCACCCGTCTTCGACGCCCAGGGCATGTCGGATGCGGCCGGCGCCAGCTCGTCCCCGGGCCACACCGTTCCCGAGCCCGAGGACTGGCAGGCGGCTCCGGCCTACCTCCCCGACGGCTACCTCCTGGTCGGGGACGCATCGGCGGAGATCTCGATGCCGTTCACCGACACCACCCCCGGTGTCGACGGTGGTGGGATCAGGACCATCGTCCACGACACGGGGTCGATCGTCTCGCTCGCCGCCGGGAACGGGGGGGCGGTGGCATTCGTGCGCACCGACGGCACCCTCACCCTNGCGGTCGGCGCCGTCGACCTGCCCTTCGGGCCGGCGGCCGACACGGCGCCGGGCCCGCCGCCGACGGAGCGCAGCGCGACAGGACGATTCACGGCGGTGGCGTGGACGGCGGGCACGGGGACGCAGACCCCGGTCTCGACGCGGGTGTTCCGGATCGTCCCCCACCTGCCCGACTTCGTGGGCCTGTCCCTGCCCGCCGCCACCGCCGCCCTCGACCTCCTGGACCTGCCGTCGATGGTGGGCAGGACGGTCGTCGACGACACCGTCCCGGCCGGCACCGTGCTGGCCCAGGACCCCGCGGCCGGGACCGGCATGGCCTGCCAGTGCACCGTGACGCTCACGGTGTCGAGCCGGGGCTGACCGGGGGGTGGGCGCGCCGGGGATTGGACGCGCCGGCGGTCAGGCGCGCCGGGGTTGGGCGCGCCGGCGGTCAGGCG
>JGI12269J14319_10003484_pt1 | contig 14720 bp, 21 predicted proteins | sample PeaSoiSIISIP2007_FD_14319 | JGI IMG/M metagenome (IMG submission 14319) | reverse complement strand
GCTGCTCGTAGGGCAACTGCAGCCGGGCGGTGTGGATCACCACGTCCGCGTCGAGGGCCAGGATCTCCTCGATGCTCCGGGTGGCGGTGATCCCGGTGTCCGGGTAGCGGGCGATGGCGCCGGCGTCCTGCCCGGCCTTGCGCGCGGCGTACACGTACACCCCGGCCAGGCTCATGTCCGGGCGGTCAAGGACCGCCCGCAGGCAGGTCTTGCCGATGGCCCCGGTGGCCCACTGCACGACTCGGTACGTCACGACCCTCCAGAGAAAGTGAGCGGTGGGTGCCGGCCCTGACTGGCCGGCTTGGGAGTGGGTCGCCGGATCGGCACCCACCGCCGTCTATGGGCCTACGCTTTCATCCGGTCACAGGCCGCCGGTGCAGTTGGCGGCCCCGAGGATGGCCGGGCAGGTGTCGATCACCGAGCCGTCGTAGCCGAAGCTCTTGGTGCTGGCGTGGTAGACCAGCGGCTGGAGCTTCATGATGCCGTACGCCTCCTTGGCGTTCGTGATCCACCTGATGCCGTTGATGAACAGCAGCCGCTGGTAGTTCTGGTGTACTCCCTCGGCCAGAGATGCCCGTACCTACGGGTCATTGGCGTTACTACAACCAGGAAAGTCGCTACACCAATGAGAGTTTCCACATCGCGCGGGCAGGTGTCAAGGGAACGTAACCGAAGCGCAACGTTGTCGGTGAATTGCGCTCATGTGGTGTCTGTTTCGTAACGTGAATGCTTTCGCCGTGCCTCTGGCGTCATCGCTCCTCTAACTGTAGTGTCGGCTCTGTTGCCCCGACGTTGCGGAGGTGGCTATGCCGCGCCCCACCAAGGCCGCCGGCTCGGTGGCGCTCGTCACCGGCGCGAACCGCGGTATTGGCCTGGCGTTCGTCCGGGAACTGGCCGGCCGGACCGGGATCGTCGCCGTCGACGTGCACGCGACCGACCGGGACCACGGGGTCGGCCAGGCGGGGGAGCTGTGCCACACGCTGATCCGGTTCGTCTGAGCCCATCCCGCGGCCGCAGGCACGACGGGCGACATCTACGTGACCGCTCCCGCGGTTCAGGGCTACGCTCCTGACGTGACGGACGCGCTCGGAGACCCAGGGGTGCTGATCGGCCGGGGGCGGGCCGCCGATGTCTACGCCCTAGACGCCGACCGCGTGCTCCGCCGGTACCGGACCCCGTACTCCTGCGCCGCCGAGGCCGACCTGATGCGGTATCTGCGGCAGGCAGGCTACCCGGTCCCCGCGGTGCTGGCCGTAGACGGCGGGGACCTGGTCATGGAGCGGCTGTATGGCCGGGATATGCTCGCTGACCTGGCCAGCCGGCCGTGGCGGACCGCGCGGCATGCGCGGATGCTGGCGGCCCTGCACGACCAGCTGCACCAGATCACCGCACCGGAGGGCCTGCGGCGGCCGTTCGGGACCGGCGAGCGGATCGTCCACCTAGACCTGCACCCCAGCAATGTCATGCTGACGGCGGGCGGCCCGGTGGTCATCGACTGGACCAACGCCGCGGCCGGCCCGCCCGGCGCCGACGTGGCGATGACATACCTGATCATGGCGAGCTCGGACCTGGACGCGGTACCGCCGCGGATCAGGCCCGCGGCGTCGGGCCTGCGCCGGGTGTTCCTGCGCCGGTTCCGGGCGGCCGTGCGGGACGATCCCGGGCCGTACCTGGCCCAGGTGGCCAGGTACCGGCTCGCGGACGTCAACGTGCGGCCCGCCGAGGCCGCCCGGCTGCTACGGCTGGCCGAACTGGATGCAGGGGACTCCGAAGGAGTCATCCGCGGTGACGCACACCGCCGACAGCCCTGAGTAGGCCTGGTGCACCCCGAAGCTCCAGAGATACCAGCCCTGGCCGAGGGTGAACGTCCTGCTGGCGACCACCTGGCCGCCCGGGTGCGCCGCCGAGTAGACGATCACCCGCCACGTCTTGGCCGTCGTGACGTTGTACTGGACCCACTCCACGACCGTCCCGACGCACACGCTGGTGCCCGCTGCGGAGCGCCGCCACCACAGGTGGCCGCCTTGCGTGCGGGCGGAATTGGTGATGAAGCCCAGCGCCGGGAACACCGCGGGGGTGACTCCCGTGCAGCCGGCGGACGCCGGGCTGGACAGGCCGGCGGTGGCCTGGCCGGCGGTGACCGGGCTGGCCTGGCCGGCGGTGGCGTAGCTCACGCCCGGCGCGAGCAGCGCCACAGCTCCTACGATGAGCGCGGCGGCCAGCCATCTGCCCGTCAGCCGCCTGGTGCGCGTTGCCTGCCTGGGTACTGGTACGCGGTACTCGCCTCACGCCTGGGTCTCCTTCTGGTCATGCAGGAAGGGTCCGGCGCCCGGGCGATTCACTCGCTTGTTAAACGATCACGCCAGTGTCCTGGTTCACCCGGGCAATCCTGTTCGCGGGCGCCTGCCGGGCATGCTCGGCCTGGTGGTACCGGAAAGGTACATCCAGGCAACCGCCTTCGATCCCTTGGCCCGGAACCGTATCTTCTGGTACCTGGCCAGCTCGGCGGGTTCGCGGCTTTGGCTGATGACCGTGTCATAGACGAATTCAGATGTGGCCAGTCCTAGGTCCGCGCCGGTCTCGGCGATCTGCCTCTTGAGCGGCGCGGCCTCGACGAGCCGGGCAGCTTGGTTTATTGCGTGCCCGGATACTCCCTCCGAATCTGTCATCACTGGCCCCACGTGAATGGCGACGCGCAAACAGATGCGAGTAGCCGCGCTTACCTGACGATTATGCCGCCCGAGCGCGGCCGCCAGCAGCGCGGCCGCATCGACTACCGCACTGGTGGGGATGCTGGGCGGCACGATGATCAACGCGCCGTCACCGCGATCTTCCCGGTGACAGGCACGCCAGCGGATACCGGAGTCGTTAAATGCGTCCGTCAGCATGCGGTACATCGCTCCGCGCACGGATCTACGGTCCCTGTCGTCACGCGAGGAGTCACTGAACGCCGTTATGTCGGTGATGCAGATGGAGCAGTTCTGGCCGGTCCACGGCGGCAAGGAATGCGCCGGGTCTGGCGCTGTCCGGCCCGGCTCGCTCTCGTTCGCGGCCGGCCGACTCAGGCGATCTTCCGTAAGCCTGCCGTAAATCTGGCTTTCCAGCACGTCCAGGACGCGTGGATACTCGGCGACGACCGCTGCGAAATCCTCCGTCCCGATGACGAATGCCCGTACCTCGGTTGCCGTGACGACCGTCGCGGATCGTGAGCCCGGGTGCAGAGCCGCGCGTTCGCCGACGATATCGCCGGGTCCTCGCGTCGCGATGACCCGTTCTCCGGGCGCGTCCTCGATGCAGATCTTCGCCGTCCCGGACCTGATGACGATGACGTGGTCGGCATGCTGGTTCTGGCGCCACAAGACCGCGCCTGCATCGAAGGTCCGCGGCCGGGCCGCAACTGCGAGGGCCCCTTGTTCCGTCACGGTCAGCGATGCCCAGAAACTGCCCGCGGCAGGGCGCCCGCCCGGCTGGATGCTCGCTGATTCGCCGTCGTGACCAGGGTCTTGTTCGTCCCCGGGCTCGCTGGGTGCCATCAATCCGCGGTGCTGATCCGCTACGATCCCGGCCCGGCCCGGCCGGGGCCGGGCCGGGTGGACATCCTGGCCCGGGTAGACATCCTGCACCGGCAGTTTCCGCATGATGGCGGCAAATGGCTGAGTGAATGCAGTCGCGTCGGCCTGCTTCAGGGCTCGCACGTCCTCCACCGTGGCGGCTACCCGGCGGCCTTTATAAGTTAGTGCTATCTGGTTGAGAGTGAATCCCGAGATGGGGATCGCGATGATCACGAGCACCGTAATTATGGCCACGCGAGAACTCCCTCCCGCGACGTTCCCGAAGCCCAGAATCGCGTAAGCGCCCAAGCCGTAGCTCAATGATTTTGCCCAAACCCTAACCAGCAGCCACTTTGCTGCTGGTCTCTTCGCGGGAGATCGCATCATGCCCCCACTCCACTCCGGTGAGCTAGGCCGGAGGACGCTCAGGGAAATCAAATACCATACTGATTTTCGTACTTGTCAAGAATTGATCGCGCCTGGTCTTTCATCCTCTGGCGTGCGCGCATTCTCGCGATCTCTGCTATCTCGGCCGGATCGTAATCGAGCCACCGCATCGCGTTCAGGGCGATGCTGATCATATCGATTACCTCCCGAGCCGCAGCATCACGATTTGCCCTCGCCAGATGCCCCTCAAGCTCATCAAACTGAATTTCAATCGCCCGCCGGAAATGATAAAGTGGCTTCGCGGCAATCTCGGGTCGCACTTCTTCCCAGGCATCCCAGATATCCTGAAAAGGCCCGAGCGGGGCGTCGGCCGCGTGCTCGTTCACCCAGCGCTCCCGTCGTCCGGGCCTGCGCGGCCTTCTCCGCATCGCTGTGTGGCCATGGTCCACTTCATACATGTATTAATACACACACGAGAGTGGATGTCTAGCGGTTATGCGATGCGATCTTCCGCATGGCCTCGAGGTCGTGAAGGACGATGCGCTGGCGCCTGGTCGTCACCAGCTCATCCTTGCGAAGTTTTCCGAGCTCGGCGGCCACGGCGTCGCGGGACGCGCCAATCCGCCCGGCCAGCTCCTGCTGGGACGAGGCGACCTGCCAGCCGTCCGGCACCTGCTCGCCGACCTCGGCCGTCAGTTGCAGGAGCCAGCGAGCGAGCCGGCTCCTCACGGTATCCGGGCGGGTGAGGATCACTTCCTCCTCCGACTGCCGGCGCCGCAGGACCGCTGCCCGGTACATCACGGGCCAGAGCCGATGGGTGTTCACGAACTCCAGGAGGGCGTCGGCCTTGATGTCCAAGCCGGCCACATCGGTGATCGTCGTGACCGTGGCTGACCGTACCTCGTCCATCAAGACGCCTTCGTCGCCCATGATGTATTTCGGGCCGCGGATCGCGAGTATCACGTCGGTCCCGTCGGCGGCGGTCCGTGTTATCTTGACGTGCCCCTTGTGGATGATCAGGACAGAGTGGGACGGCTGGCCCTCCCAGAAGATTGTTGTCGCGGGCAGGTACTGAACGGGAGTGCCGAGATCCTCCAGGGCCGCGCGCTGGCCTTCTGAGAGAAGGTCCATCATCGAACCGTCTGACTGATCTGCCATATCCGTGATTGTATAAATCAACACGGCAACATGGCTAGTTCATGATGTGAAGCTTCCTGGTTCCAGATTTCCGATTTCCTGCGAGGCCAGGCAGCGGCAGACGCCCCCGCGGAAACGCTGCCCGCAATGGAGGCTGGTCCGACCGGTCTCGGGCCAGGCCACCTCCACCGAACCATGCCTGCGCCGGCGGCGTGAGACCTCCCGCCCCATCAGCCTCGTACGCCCGCCCCCGGAGCCTGAATCGGCCTCTCCATCGTGGCCGTAAAGCCCGGGGGCCAGGACCACGCCTCGCCCGCCCTGGGGGTGACCTGGGGCTTGGCGCCGAGCCAGAAGAGATACGCGACAGCCTAATGAGAGTGGAGCGCGGAAATGTCCGGTCAGGCATGCATTGCGGACACATCATCGGCGGGGGCACGGATTCGCGTGCTGCTCAGCGCGCCGAATTCCCCTGGCGGCTGTCGAGCCAGAGCGCCCAGCGCTCTATCGTGCCGATCCGGAGCAGTCCAGCCGAAGCCCAGGGATCCCCGGCGAGGCGTGCCCTGATGTCGTTCTCATCCGCCGCCTCGACCACGTGCAGGGTCTGCTCGCCGTCGCCGACCGGGCCGCCGAGGATGACGAAGCCGTCATCGACAAGCCCGTCCATGAACGCCGCGTGCTCATCCCAGCCGTCCTGGACCCGGATCTGGCGCGAGGGGTCCCAGCCCGGGCCGTGCACCAGCCTCACCGCGAAATTGGCCATGGCCGGAGCGTACTGGCCGCTACCGACATTCGGCCCGGCTCGGCGGTGGGTCAAGCGGTGGTTGAATGGGCCATGGCTGATCGCGGGTGGCCTGAGGACTGGGACGAGCGGATGGCCGGCCGGGAGTGCCCGATCTGCGCCGCCGTCGGCCAGGGTGATAACGACTTCTGGGTGGCGGTCTCTTCAGGCGAGTTCGCCGAGGTGTACCTGGAGCGGCGGAGCCGCCTGCCGGGTTATTGCATCGTGGTGTGGAGACACGGGCACATCGCCGAGCCGGCCGACCTGAACCCCGGACAGGCGTGCGGGTACTGGGAGGAAGTGCTCGCGGTAGGGCGCGCGGTGCGGGAGCGGTTCGATCCGGTCAAGCTGAACTACCTGACCCTGGGCAATACCATCCCGCACCTGCACACCCATGTCGTGCCCCGCTACCGGGATGATCCGGCACCGGGAGGGCCGATCGCGTGGGAGGCGATGTTCTCATCCGATCCCGTGCCAGAAGCTGAGCTGCACCGGCAGGCGGCGAGCCTGCGCCTCCTGCTCACGCGCTGAGATCGCCCTCCGGGAGAGGCATGCTCACGCGGTCAGCGTGGCGAGCTGGGCCTCGAAGACCTGGTCGGGATCGACGCCCATGGACGCGAAGTTCCCGGCGATTTCCAGGCTCACAAGGCCGTGCAGGCGGCTCCAGACGAGGACGGCGCGCAGCGCGGTCGCGGGGTCAATGCCGGGGACGCGTGCCTGCGCCCAGGCCGAGAGCTGGGCCGCGAGCGGCTGGGGAGGCGAGGCGGCGGGGCGATCCCCGAGCTCGCGCAGAACGCCGAGCAGCTGGTTCATCGCGGCTTGCGCCGCTTCCACGAGTTGCAGCTCGTGCGCGTCGTAGCCGGGCAGCGGCGGCCCGAACAGCAGCCGGTACCGGTGTGGCTGGGCCACGGCCCAGGACCGGTAGGCGCGCGCGATGGCCTCCAACCGAGCGCGCGGTTCCGGGCTCGGTGCCTGGCTGGCCGCGGCACTGGCGACGGCGCTGAGCGCGGCCGCTGGGTCGTGGTAGGCGTCGATCACCAGCTCGGTCAGTAGCTCGTCGCGGCTGGCGAAGTAGCGGTACAGGGCCGGCCCTGAGACCCCGAGCTGCTTGCCGATCGCCGAGATCGACACGCCGCCCGGCCCTGACTCCGCGAGCTGGCGCAGAGCCTGCAACGCCCGGTCATGATCCACCGCAGCATCGTCGGCAGCCTCGAGCGGCTGGTCGCCCACCTGACCGAGGTGCACGCGGGCGCGTTCCCGACCTGGATGGCCCCCGTCCAGGTCGTCGTGCTCCCTGTCGCCTGCCAGCAGCTGCCCGCGGCGGCGTCACTGCTGCGCCGCCTCATCGGTGCCGGACTCCGGGCCGAGATCTCGGGCCCCGATCGCGGCACCCTCGGCGCCCGGATCAGAAGCCACCGGCTGGTGCCCTACCAGGCCATCGTCGGTGCCCGTGAAACCGCGAACGACACCGTTTCCCTGCGCCTTCGTACCGGACTGGCCCTTGATCCCATCCCCGCCCGGGACGCAGCCGATCACATCCTCGCCGCAGCGAACCCTGCGTGAGCCTTGACATCGCTCCGCCGTGCAGATCAGCCCCGTATCTTCTGCACGCCCCTGTCGGTCGGTCTCGCGGCGATCACCTTCGCGACCGGGCGCCCCGACGGCGAGGCCTGGATGGCCTCGGTGCTCGAAGCTGCTCTCACGCCCCACCCCGTCGTGGTGAAAAAGGGCGAGCGGCTCCGCCTCGACGTGGGCAGCCGAACCGATCTCCTGCGCAGCGACGCGAGCCACGGTCACGCGCAGTTCGACATGCACGTCCCGCCGTACTTCTCACGCAACACGCTGCACCACGGACCCGAGACCTACATCGAGCTACACAAGGTGCCTGCGTCCTGATTCCATGCAGGCTCTCAGGCGTGCACCGTTCCCCGGCTGTCGAAGCTCATGGCGCGCTGCAGCGCCGCGGCGCGAAGCTCCGCCGGGATCTCGACGGGGCCACCCAGCGTGGCGGCGTTGATGCCTGCCTGGGCCGCTTCCTCGACGACCCCGCCGACCAGGATGGCCAGCTCGGGGGTCCGGTGGAACACCAGCACGCCGTGGTTGGCCAGCAGCACCGCGGGGACTCCCGGGGTGACCGAGGCCCGGATGCCGGCTATCGCCTGCTCCGAGCCGCGCGGGCCGTAGCCCGCCACCGGAACCCCGGTGGCCAGCCCGAACATCGCCAGGGCTTCCACCCAGCACCCGATCGGGCGGTGCGCCACGGCGTAGGCGGTGGCATAGGGCGAGTGGGTGTGCAGGACGCAGCCGACATCGGGCTGGTCGGCGTACATGGCCGTGTGCATGGCCACCACGGCGCCCTGGATGGGCGGCAGGTCGCCTTCCAGCAGGGTCCCGTCCAGCCCGATCCGCACGACAGCCGAGGCGGGGTGGTTCCGCAGCGACGGCCCTGCCGTGAAGTACATTTCCTCGGCTCCGGGTACGCGGACGCTCACGTTGCCGTGCCCGTTGGCGGAGATCGCGCCGCTGGCGACCACTCGCTGGGCGATGTCCACTACCTGGCCGGCCAGGTCCTTATCCATGGCACCCCTTCCCCCCCGGCCGCACGGGCCAGCGAATTCCGATGACTCTCCCGATAGCGTAAGGGCATGGCACCAACCGACAAGATCGACGCGTTCCTGGCGGAGCCGCGCAACGTCGTCATCGCCGGGATCCGCCGCGACGGGCGCCCGCACCTGAGCCCCAACTGGTTCTACTGGGACGGCCAGCGCTTCTACGTCTCCACGACCCGGAGCCGGGTGAAGTACGCGATCTTCCGCCGGGACCCGCGGGCCCAGCTTCTGGTTGACGATCCCACCGGTTTCCGCGCCGTGCTGGTCCCGGCCACCGCCGAGATCCGCGAGGATATCGCCGCGGAGCTGCCCCGGTTCCGTGCCATCAGGGAGAAGCACGGGATGGCCGTACCAGACGAGGAGGAGCACCTCAGGGCCCTGGCGGCGGAGGGGCGCGTCCTGCTGACCTTCACGCCAGACCAGCCGCCCTCGAGCTGGACGGCCTGGGGCTTGGACTGACGGCAGGACACCCAGCCGGTCAGGACCGCGTGTCGCGCCGCAGCGGGTGATCGGCCGGTACCTCGACGAGGACGATGCGGACGCCGTCCGGATCCTCGATCCACATCTCAGCCAGGCCCCAGGGCTCCACCACGGGCTCGCGCAGGATACGGACTCCGGCCGCAGCCAGCCGGTCGTGCTCGGCGTGAACATCGCGCACCTGGAGCCAGATCATCACCGAGCGCCCGGGAGAGCCGTCCGAGCGGCCGGAAACCTCGAGCAGTCCCGAGCCCAGGAAGAACACCACCCCTGGATCCTCCGGCGGCCCGAACTCCCGGTAGACCGCCAGCCCCAGTACGTCCCGGTAGAAACGACGGCTTCGGCCCAGGTCGGCCGGGCGCAGCAGGATCCGGCTGCTCAAAACCTCCACGCCACTATCCTGACAGTCGCGCTAGCCGCAGACCGGAACGTCACCCGAAGCGATGTGGTGGCGGCTGCCGGCCGGGGGCGCAGGCACGGCGCGATGACGGCACGCCATTGGAGCACAGGATCAGGTCTCTGCGGGCCGGGCCGCCTTCAGGTGCTTACCGACTGGCTGAGCTCCACCAGGTGGCCATCGGGGTCGCGCAGAAAGCAGCGGATCTCCGCGCCCCAGTCGTGCGGCGGGGTGAGGAACGTTGCGCCCCGCGACCGCAGCGCCTCGTACGCGGCTCGGCAGTCAGCCACCCGCAGGGTCATGGCGTGACTGACCTGATCGGCGTCGGCGGGCGGCCGGAAGACCACGCCGGGCTTGTCGGCGGTCGGGCCGCCCCCGCTCACCAGCAGCAGCCAGGTACCGGCGAAACGCAGCACCACGCTGGTTCCCCCGTACTCGCGGTACAGTTCCGCGCCCAGCACACCGACCCAGAAATCCCGCGACCTCGCTGGGTCGGCGACCACCAGGATGTGCGTGACCGCCACGTCAGACCCCAGCGGTTGTTCCGGCATGTCGTTCATCAAGGCCTCCCGTTCCTTCGTCATGCGCGGGCAAGATTACCGAGTATGACGACGGACGACCCGTACGACCTCCAGCGGTTCGTGGCGGCCCAGGACGCCGGCGGCACCTATGAGCGCGCCGCCGCCGAGCTGCGCCGCGGCCGCAAGACCAGCCACTGGATGTGGTTCGTCTTCCCGCAGATCGCCGGCCTGGGCTTCAGCCCGACGTCACGGATGTACGCGATCACCTCGCTGGACGAGGCTCGGGCCTACCTGCGACATCCCGTCCTCGGCGCGCGGCTGACCGAATGCGCCGCCATCCTCGCCGGCCAGCAAGGCCGCTCCGCGGAGCAGATCTTCGGCGACCTCGACGCGCAGAAGCTGCGCTCCTGCATCACGCTGTTCCTGCACGCCGCCCCCGGCGAGCCGGTCTTCCGCCAGGTCCTCGACCAGTACTTCGGCGGGCTACCCGACCCCGCGACCGAGCAGCGCATCGAGACCCGGTAACAGCGCATCGAAACGCGATAACTCAGTGCGGCGCCGGGAACCTCGGCGGCCGGCCTGCCCGTCCGGCGCGATCCGGTGAATGAGGCCGAACGAGGCGGCCTCGTCGGTCAGGAAGGTGCGTCCGGACAGCAGCAGTTCGGTCGCCAGCCGCGATCGCGGAACTCCCGGACCCGTTCGGCCCAAACAACCGAAGTGCGGCGGTCACTTCTGGCCTTCCAGGTGCCGCCGGAACAGCACGCCGGCCACCTCCAGGTCACCCGGCTGGCCGTCCGGCGGCACCGTCACCTCCACCGACACCAGCCCGGGCCGCCGGTCCCCGACGTCGGCGAAGGTCACGGTCACGTCGTTAAGGCCGACCGCCATTCCGGCCAGCTCACCGCCGAACACCTCCGCCCACCGCCGGGCTACGGCCACCGGATCCGGCACCGCGATGACCACGCCCGTCGGCCGGACCCGCTCAGCGCCCCGCACCGCGGCAGGGAACTCCTCGTCCCAGTGCCAGTCCCGGCCCCCGGTGATCTGGTCCACCTGGAGCAGGGTGCCGAAGTCGCGCGGGTACAGCTGGCAGATGCGGTTACCCCGGTAGACGTCGCGCAGCACCGGGACCAGCCCCAGCCGTGCGACCCGGCCCAGCACCTCGTCGAGGTCGGGCACCTGCAGGTCCAGCATGTAGCCGCCGGGGCCGCCGCGTTCCAGGAACCTGGCCGCGGGCAGCTCGGGCCAGTTCCCGAGCGGGGCGAGGATCTCCAGGTAGGCCGAGCCGAGTGGGAGCACCTCGTGCTCGGCGTCGAACGCGCGCATCGCCTCGGCGTCCCTGATGCCCGGCGCCAGCCCGAACCCGGCCCGGGCCCGCGCCACCGTCCCCGCCAGGTCGTCGGTGGCCAGCACGAGGTGCCGCAGCCGCGCCGTCACTGTGCCGCCCTCACTGTGCCGCCTTCACTGTGCGAGCAGGCCAGCAGCCAGAGCCCGAACCACACCACGGCATCGCCGAAGTAGTTGGGGTGGCGGGTGTAGCGCCACAGGCCGTGGTCGAGCACCCGCCCGGCGTTGGCCGGATCGGCCCGGAACCGGCGCAGCTGCGCGTCCCCGACCGTCTCGAAGCCGAACCCCACCGCCCACACCGCCACGCCCAGCCATGTCACGGCGCCCAGCGAGGCGTGTTCGTACATCGCGACCTGCACCGGCAGCGAGACGAGCCACATGACCCGGCCCTGCGCCCAGTAGATGTAGCGCAGCACGAAGGCGGCCAGGCTCCCGGCGCCTTGGTCCGGGCGGTGCGGAGCGTTTCGAGCACAAAGGCCTCAGGCACGACGGCTCCCTTGCTTCGTAGCCACGTTCAGCCGGCCACGCTACCGCGCAGCCATCACATGTCACTTTCTTAGTTGTAGTAACTCTCGGCCCTGGCTGGCCCGTCCGTCAAGGTCGGCCCAGGACTACGGCCCTTCCCCGCCCACCCCTACTCCGTTTACTGTAGTGTCCTCGCGGTGGTTGCAGAAGGGCAGGCGAGCCGGTCATGACCGAGAGCGAACCCTGGTCGTACTACCCTGACGGCTCGCCGGTGTACTCGCTGGCCGACATCATCAGGAAGCGGGCCGCGGCCACCCCTGCGGCGATCGCGCTGGCCGAGGCGGGCCGGCTGACCTCGTTCGCCGAACTCGACCGGCGATCCAGCCAGGTGGCCCGGGCCCTGCAGGCCGGGGAAGTGCGCCCCGGCGGCTGGCTGCGCACCGGCGACGGCGCCTCCCTGGCCCGCACCGCCTCCGGCAAGCTCCAGAAGCAGGCCATCCGCGCCACCCTGACCACCCCTGCCGTCCCCTAGTTCCAGCTCAGTCCCAGAGAATGGCCCCGCAGGCAGCGCAGGTGCCCGTCTGGTAATCCCTGGCATCGGACGGGTGTGCGCAGTCGCGCCGGTCCGGCGGTTCAGGCGTCGCCTCGTCAGCGACAAGGAGCGGCGGCGCCTCCTCGGCCGGGACCGGTGCCTCACGGACCTCACGGGTCGGCGCGGGCTCAGCCGCCCGCGCGGCGGCCGGAGCCTGGTCAGCCTCGGACCCGGCAGGTTCTCCCACGTAGTACCGCAAGGCCGTCCGGATGATCTCCCGGCACCACTCGGAGCGGGACCACCCGGCGAACTCGGGCCGCGCCAGCACCTGATCTATCCGCGCCACGTCATCCTCGGAGACGGAGATCCTGAGCACGATGGGGACGCTGGCTGTATCAGGCAGCCTGGAACCCGCCATGCGTTCAAAGTACCCAGAACAGCCAGGCTGGAACGCAAGCGCCTGCGCGTCAAGCCAGCCAAGAACAACCAGGCGAAGGCATGCGCTGGGCGAAAGACTGCGTGCTCGGCGATAAGGTCAAAGTCGCTGCCGCGGCAGGGTAGGATCTCTTCACGGTGCTGGTGCGGTCCTCCAATGTCTGGCCCCTCAGGGCCAGGCTCGTCCGTGCCAGGGTCACGCGGGGCTGTAGCGCAGCTGGTAGCGCACCTCCATGGCATGGAGGGGGTCAGGGGTTCGAATCCCCTCAGCTCCACCGAGAACTAGCAGGTCAAGGCTCCCGTTCAATTTCTAGGAGTTCGCCGTGGGAGCCATGCGGGGAGCCAAGTTGTAGGCTTCCAGTATGGCTGAGGCGAAGCGCCGGGGCTACGGCGAAGACGGCATCTACTTCGACCACCAGGGTGGCTGCCGGGACAGCGCCCATCACAAGACCTGTTCCGGCCGGTGGCGCGGGGTGGTCTCGCTCGGCTTTGACGCAGGCGGGAAGCGGATCCGCAAGAAGGTCAGCGGCCAGACCCGAACCGAGGTCAAGGACAAGCTCAAGGACTGCACTCGGAGCTGGACGCGGGCGTCCGGACCGTCCAGGGCTATACGGTCGAAAGTGCGGTTACCGACTGGCTGGCCGAGGGCCTGCCGGGCCGGGCTGCCAAGACGGTGGAGGTCTACCAGGATGCGCTGCGGCCGGTGCTCGCGGTGATCGGGAGGATCCCGCTGCGGGATCTGACCGTCCAGGACGTGCGGACCGCGCTGGCGAAGATGGCGGTCACCCATTCCACCCCGACGCTGCAAAAGGCGCACAACTGCCTGACGCGGGCGCTGCGGCACGCCGAGGGCAGGGATCTCGTCCGCCGGAACGTCTCGGCGCTGGTGGACACTCCGCGCGGGCGGGAGGGGCGGCCGTCGCAGGCGCTGACCCTGGAGCAGGCGGCTGCGCTGCTGGAGGCGGCGGAGGACTCGCGGCTGCACGCGTTCATCGTGCTGTGCCTGCTGACGGGGGTCAGGTCGGAGGAGGCGCGGGCATTGACGTGGGAGCACGTGGACCTGGACGCCGGGACGATCTCGGTGTGGCGGTCTGTCCGCGCGCACGGTGACACCAAGACCGTGCGGTCACGGCGGACGCTGAAGCTTCCGGAGATCGCTGTCGAGGCGCTGCGGGCGCAGATGCGGCGGCAGGCGGAGGAGCGCACCCGCGCTGGTGAGCTGTGGCAGGAGCACGGCCTGGTGTTCACCACCACGGTGGGGACGCCGTTTGAGTCGCATAACCTGCGGCGGGACTTCCGCAAGGTCACCGCGGCGGCCGGGCTCGGTAGCCGTTGGGTGCCGAAGGAACTGCGGACCTCGTTCGTCAGCATGATGAGCTACCAAGGCGTGCCGGTCGAGGAGATCGCGCGGCTGGCCGGGCATGCCAGCTCGAGGACCACCGAGGTCATCTACCGGCGGGAACTTCGGCCGGTGATCACCACCGGGGCTGAGGTCATGGACCAGATCTTCCGGCCTCGGCACGTGCGACCAGTTGGTGCAGACGCTGCCGGATAAAGGTTTCGCGGTGGTCAGGGCGGCGACACGAGCGCCTCGACGCGGCTGAGCGCGGCACGGGTCTCTGGGTCGGCGCCGAGCCTGGCCCAGGCGCGGCCTTCTTGCGCGGTCGCGTGGCTGAAGACGCTGTGGGATTCTGAGCGATCCGCTGGGCGGCATGGGGTGATGTCGACGGGCCCGCCGGTAATCCTCGCGCTGCGGGCGCTCCGCGTTGACCCCACTGCGGCGCCAGGCGTCTGACGGCAGCTGTCCGGGCAGGCCCGGCTGAAGCCCGGGAACGTGAGATCCGCCCGCGTCCGCGCGGTGTCGCAAACTCGTTTGCGCCGCCTCCAGGGCTGGCCGACGATAGACACCGATGAGCGCAATGATGATCACAGGCTGTTCCGGCGCCGGGAAGACCGCGATCGCCGCCGTGCTTGCCCGCCGGGGCCTGGCAGCCATCGATGCCGACGACGACCCGTTGCTAGCGCGGTCCGTTGACGCTGCCGGCAACGTGGCGGAAGAGCCGGCAGCGCCGGACTTTGCCTGG
>JGI12269J14319_10003481_pt1 | contig 14726 bp, 13 predicted proteins | sample PeaSoiSIISIP2007_FD_14319 | JGI IMG/M metagenome (IMG submission 14319) | reverse complement strand
CGCTCGGAGAAGGCCCGATGAGAAGCCGAAGGACGCGGGTTCGATTCCCGCCACCTCCAAGGATGCTCAGGGGAGACCGTGAGCACCGTTGGAGGTGTGCCGACGTCCACGTAGCGGTCGTAGATGGCACGCGCCCAGGCGATGGCGTCACTCACCCGAATGCCCGATGGCTGTGGACGCGTCCACAGCTCGAGGTTCTCAGGCCGGTTGTCGTCTCGAATGCCGTTGATGTGGTGGACCGACTCTCCTTCGACGAGATACCGACCCAGTAGTTCCTCTGCCACCAGGATGTGCTCGAACACGTAGGGGCTCCGTCGCGCCCTGGGGTGGTCGGGCGCTCGCACCATGACATAGCCGGCTTTGTGTCGTGTACGTCCCCCCTTCCAATTCCCATTGGCATCGGCGACTTCGGTTCTACATCCACTACACGTCTCGGACTTGGCCTGTTTTGAGTTCCCGCAAGCACAGAGGTCCTTTGCCCTGCAGGCCGCGCATCGAAGATGCCGACTCGAGGGGTGGAAGGTCCGCCCGCACTCGTTGCACTGCCTTTCGCGCATGACCCAAGGTATCTTCAGGGTGTGCTGCGGCATTGTCCTGCCGTACGTACGACGACCTCGGGTCGACGCCTGTTCGACGAATGAGGCCACTACCGGGTTCTTCTTGGTTGTCAATGGCACTGTCGAGCTTCCCAGTCAACCGTCCGGTGACTTGATCATGCCCCGCCCACGCACCAAGCTGTAGCGCCATGAGCCGCGCAAGCGGGTCGGTTACAACTCAAGCCGCGAAAGACGGTAACGGCCCTTATGTGCTATCTCGGGATGCATGCCTTCAACGCGGCTGCGGCGTCCGTCAGTATCTGTTGGGACAGTTCGGGGTCGTCGACTGCTCGGGCCATTGAGATCGCGCCGACGAGGGCACTGAGGGTGAGGACCGCTTCGCGTTTTCCGGCTTGGTCCCCATGGCCTCAATCTCGTGTCCGTTCCAGGTGAACCACGGCTGTCGCCAGAAGAAATCTCCGGCCTTCACGGAGTCGTAACCACCGGGGACGACAATGGTAGAGAAGGAGCGATTGCTCCCCGGGACGAGGCGTGGAGCGCAATGTCCGGACGCAGGGCATCACGACGGAGACCTCCTGCCGCCGTTCGGGTCGTGGATCGCCGGTCGAGGCGCGCCGGCGCTCGATCGTCAGCTCCGGCAGGCATTCCAAACAGGACTCAACGAATGCTCGAGTGGGACGGATGGCCATGGCTGACACCCCCGCCGGGAGCGCGCTACCTGTTCGGCTGGGCCGTGCTTCCGCTGCGCGCCTTTCTGGGATTCACATTCTGCTTCGCCGGACTACAGAAGCTCGCCAATCCTGGGTTCCTATCCGCATCGAATCCGGCGTCGATTCAGTCCCAGCTCGCCGGTGCTGCCCGTCGGAGCCCCATCCACGGGCTCGTCGCACCGCTCGCCCACGTGGCGGTGCCGCTCGGCCTGTTCATTGCCTTCGCCGAGTTGGCCGTTGGACTGGGGGCCATGCTCGGGTTGTGGACCAGGGTCGCCGCCCTTGGTGGCATCGTCATCTCGTGCAGCCTCTTTCTGGCGGTGAGCTTCCACTCGAATCCCTATTACACCGGATCGGACATCGTCTTCGTCTTTGCCTGGACGCCACTACTCGTAGGTGGTTCGGGTGACGTTCTCTCAGCCGACGGCCTCGCCTCCTTTGTCGCCCGACGGCGTGCCGGCCTCGACCCAGCTGCTGTCGTGCCGGTGCCATTCGACGCCGTCCAGCAGATGTGCGGTTCCTATGCCGGCGGAGCGTGCCAGGCTCGCGACGGAGAGCCCTGCGCCCCTCAGCCGTGTCCGTACTTGACCAGGCGTCCCACCGAACCTCGCCAGCGGAACGAAGAGCTGATCGATCGTCGGACCGTGACGCTCAAGGGTGCGTGGACCGCTGCAGCCGCTGCCGTCGGCCTCCTGGGCGGTGGGCTCGTGACCGGTATCGGTCGGTTGGCGTCGTCTTCACTGGCCCCGGCTTCGGCGGCCGTGGGCTTGGGACCGACGCCGACAACTCTGTCGGGCTCTACCACCACCGCGGCCTCGGATCGACAGGCGAACTCCACGAGCCCGTCATCGCCCCCGACGACGTCGTCTCCCACGTCGCGTCCGCCCGGCACGCGCTTGGGGCCGGCGACGGCCGTGCCCGTGGGTGGTGCAGCGTCGTTCCAGGATCCGTCCTCGGGCGACCCCTCGTTGGTGATCCAGCCCACAGCGGGGAGGTTCCTGGCCTTCGATGCCGTCTGCCCCCACGCGGGGTGCGTCGTCCAGTACGACCAGGGCCAGGATGCGTTCGTCTGCCCGTGTCATGGCTCGACGTTCAACGGTCAGACGGGTGCGGTCGAGGGTGGTCCTGCCCCGACCGGCCTTCGGCGCATCACCGTCAGCAGGGCATCCGACGGTCAGCTGTATGCGAGCTGAGCGGCGAGTCTCGACCGCTCCGCCGACGCGGGGGTGAGCACGCATGCCACAGAAGCCGACCATCATCGTGGATTGCAGGTGTCAGACCTCCGACCTGACACCACCCGTCCCGGCGAAGGCGCGGTGTCCCCTCCGCCTGCGGGATCCCTCGACAGGCCGGGTGACCGGCCTCGTGGCCCGCACCCGACCACGACCACGGCGAGGCGGGGCCGGTGGTGGAACCGGAGTGACCAGCAAGGACGTCGGGTCGGTGGCGGACAGGGCCGAGATGATCGACTCGTTCGAGGCGGCTCGGATCGCGTTGCGGCAGGTGTTCGAAGGTGATCCGGCTGACGCTTCCGGCCTCCCCCGCCACCGGCACGACGCCAGTTGGCTCAATCCCGAGAGGGAGGCCACCAGGTCGGATGCGGCGGTGTGGTAGCTGCGGAAGCTCCCATCGCGGCTTCGGAACCGGATAACTCGGAGGGGTGAGCCCGGTCCTCAACAGGTCGAAGAGGGCGCCGACGTGCCCGGCCCGATCTCCGGATTCTCGACGAGTCCCGTGTCTGTGGCGCGGAGGATGGCACCGAGATGCACGACGTACCAGACACCGCGCCACGAGATCAGCGAGGCGATACCGAACGATCGGGTCACGCCATTCTGCTCGTACACGACCCGGGAGTTGGCCACCTCGAAGTAGCCACTTCGGTTGTCACAGATCCCGGGGGGTATCCAGTGACCGTAGTGAGCAGGAAGGTCGACTCTCACAAAGACAGCCCGGGAACGGCCCGCCACGATCAGGTCATGGGCCGCGGTGATGTCAAGCGAGTAGTCACGGAGCAGGCGATGCACGTAGTCGGCCTGGGCGTCGTAGATGGATTTCAACTGCTCGTACGCCCGCTCAGGGAAGAAGGCGGGCGACGCCGTGCCCGGCGAGCCGGTGACGATGCCGCTCCAAAGGGCGGACATCTCGGTCTGGAACTGGACCGAGCCGGCCGATGGAAATGCACCGGTCTGGGGTAGCGCTCCCGCACCGATGGTCGTTGTCGTCGACACCACCGTCGATGCGGAGGTGTCGGGACCTGTCCGGGCCGGGCGAGCGACCCCGACCCGAGCCGGCGCGCGCTTGGCAGGACCCGCGAAGCACCCCGAGGTGCAGATGAACAGGAGGAGTGCGGCCACGATGACGCCCGACGAGGGCGTGGCGCGCACCCACCGTCTCCTCCGGGAATGAGATCCGTTGATCCTCGGCGGTCGAAGTGGCCCCAAAGATCCGACCCGCTTGTCACCGCAGGAGCGGCCCATATCCGGACACATCGTAGAGCAGCCCGCCAAAGGGGCGCGCCGGTCGCCCTACAGAGCGGAACGCATCAAGGGCGACGCAAGTGCGAGGCGCCAGCGTAGCAACTACGACGCGAACGGAAAGCCGCTCGTCCACCGGGCCGTGCCGTCGAAGGCGACAAGGAGCGCCTCGTAACCCGCGAGGGCATCGAGGACCGGCAGCCCCTCCACGCCCGCGACCACCAGTGCCGTTGCAAGGGCGTCGGCTAGGCCGAGATCAGGCCCACTCACGCTGGCTGACGCGACGCGGGCGCCGGGCCGTCCAGAGCGGGGATCGATGAGATGGCCGCCGCGCTCATACGTACCCGACGTCGCCACCGCCCCCGCAAGCTCGATGACGCAAAAGAGCCGGCCCCGAGCCGAGGGATCGGCAATGCCGATCCGGAACGGCTCGGTGAGGCCGGGGCCGGCGAAGCTGGCGATATCACCTGCGGCATTCACGAGGGCGCCCGAAACACCGCTCGCGGTGAGCACATCGAGCGCTCGCTGGGCAGCCCACCCCTTCACGTACCCCGTCGGGTCGACGCCTCCCGGCATCGCCCACGGATCGAACCAACCACCGGAGACGTCCCGTGCCTTGGCGCACAGCTCCAGAACCTCGACCACCTCGGCGGGAGCTTCGTGTTCCGTGATCTCCCCGCGGCGGAGGCGGCTGATCGGGCTGTTGCTCTTCCATGTGCTGAAGACAGCGTCGGCGCGATGAAGGATGCCTCGTGCCCGGGCGAGAGCCAGAGACAGCTCCGGCCCCGCCTCGCCCTCGTCGGGGAAGACGTCGATGGTCACGACGGTTCCCATGACGCGCTCGATGTGCTGGATCGCCCGTGGCCGCTCCCTCAGCTCGTCTTTGACCGTTGCGGCGGACGTCATGCCACGTGCAGCTTGCTCAGGGCCGACTGGAGAGACTGTGCAAATCCGGCACTGGTATAGCTCGCGCCAGAGACACCTTGAATGTTTGCGCTCTGCGCCTGCAGGGCTTGCTGCTCGAGGATCGGGATCGACTGTTGGTCGATGGACTGGGAGCGGAAGTTCCCGCCGTCGTCGAGGAAGCCAATACCAACCTTTGTGACCTTCTTGCCCGAGACCGTCACTACGACCGAGAGAAGGCCATAGTTGTAGTTGACCTCTGCGCCGGTAGCGGTCCTCGTGGTCGACGAGGAGGTCGTCGACGTCGAGGGAGTGAGCGACGTGGACGTCGGCCCAGCTCCGCTCGTGCCTTGGCCCGTAGGTGGTCCTGCCGCCACCGAGGTTGTCGGTGAGGTCCGGGTTACCGAAGCACCCGACAAGCCCCCGAGGGTGAGGCTCGCAGGTTTGGTATGGAAGCTCAGCACCCCGGCAAGTCCGGCTGCGGTGGCCCCGATCACGATCGGTGCCCGCCTCACAGCGTGAACCTCATCAGCTTGCACATCGGGATTCCCATCATCTGCTCAGAAGGCAAAGACTTCTTCATGGATCTGCTGGCGGGGCACCCCGAGCTTGGCCGCGGCGTCGACGACACTGGTGCTGAAGCCGGTGGGCCCACAGACATAGATGTCGCACAAGGGCAGGTCGGGGACTAGTTTCCGCAGAGCGCGAGCGTCGAAGCGGACTTTGTGACGCGAGCCGATGACCTCATGCAGCCGGCCATTGCGCTGACGGACGAGGTCGGCAACCTCGGCACCGTGAACGATGTCGTGCGGCGTCGACGCCCGGACGATCATCGTCACATCGGTCGAGAGGGGCAGGTCCTCGAGGAGGGCACGCAGCGGGGTGATCCCGACTCCTGCCCCGATCAAAACGACTCGATCAGATACGCGTGCGTGGTGGGTGAACGCGCCGTAGGGCCCCTCGATGGCGACGCGTGTTCCTGGCTTCAGGAGGGTGACGGCGCGACTCTGATCTCCAAGGCCCTTGACCGTCACCCGGATGTAGGGGGGGCGTGGCAGGGCGGAGAGGGAGAAGGGGTGCGCATGCCACCACAGCTCTTTCGTGAGGAAGCGCCATTGGAAGAACTGGCCTCCCGATACGGCGAGCCGATCGAGACGCCGGCCGGAGCAAATGATCGAGAACACCCCCGGTGCCTCTTCGCGAACGTCCGCAACCCGAAGGCCATGCCGGACGCTTCGTGCGATCGGCTGAGCGACCCGGAAGACGATGACCATGCCGGCGGTCGACAACCACAGGGCGATCCAGATTGCCCGGGTCAACGGATGGCCGATAAAGGAGCCTCCTGTGACGAGCTGATGCGCAAATGCCAATGCGAGCGCAAGGTACATGTAGAGGTGGACGATCCACCATGTCTCATACTTGAGACGACGCCGCGCAATTCGGATCGAGGTGGCACCGGCGGCGGCGAGGAGAACGAAGCCGACGGCAGCGGCGAGAATGTCAGGATAGGAGCTCAGGAAGACCCAGAGCTGGTGGAGTGCGCCCACCTTGGAGAGCTCGGCGTACCCGAGCGTGATGAGAACGACGTGGGCGGCGATCAGCCCGAGAGGCCACGGCCCGATCCTGCGGTGCCAGCGGACGAGTCGGTCCTGGCCGACTGCCCTCTCGAGCCAGGGAAGGCGGGCGATCAGCACCACCATGACCAACATCAGGTACGCCCCGGTGAATCCCGCCAGTCGGCCGCCGGCGATCAGCCAGCCCCCAGGCGCCGCCAATGAGCCGCGGGTTTCCCCGGTGATGACAAGTGCCAGCGTGGTGCCAAAGCCAAGCCCGGCAAGCGCCGCACATACGTCGGCGACCCAGGGCCGTGGCGCGTGACCAGGGCGGCTCCGGGGGGGATGAGTCGGCGCGGTCCGCGGCGGGACCTCGTCGACGGGCGGGCGCACCGATGGGCGGATCGACGTCACGGCAGCATTCCAGTCGGGGCCGGGGCGGGTCTGAGCCCAGACGGCGAGACCGCCGAACCATCTCGGTGGTGGTGGATGCTCCACCCGCACCAACTCCGCGTCGACGACACGCCCCAGTCGCCGGGAAGGCGCAACGGTCCGTGCCCCCGGTCGTGGTCTGCTGGATCGGGGCTGGCGACGCGTCTCGGCACAATCCTGAGCTTCGACGACGGCGCTGTGGTCCTCGTTAGGGGCACCTGTGCGCTGCCTGTGGATTTCGGCTCGGGCGGGGTTCACGTGCCAACCGGCAATCCCGGAGTCGCCACGGCGAGGTTCGGCTGCATTCACAGCCGGCATTGAGCTGACGCTCATGACCGCTACAGGGCCGTGGCCCAGACTCCACGGTGTGCCAACGCACGTCGCCGTACGGAACCTCCGGGCCAAACTTGCCACGACGACCCTCGTGGTGTCGCTCCTAGGCGGGATGCTCGGCATCGACCTGGTGGCGACCCGACTATCGGGTGAGATCTCACCGAGCGATCGGTCGACTCCAGCGCCCGTCACGGCGCATCCAGGGCTGCACTCGTCGCCAAGCGCCCTGTAGTCGGACACGGCCATTCGTTGCAGGTAGGGATCCCCGGCGCCAAACGCCGGGAGCCGGGATCTCGGCTCTACGGGCCCTTCAGCACTGCCAGGGCCGAGCGTAGGCGCCAGGCGCGCTGGTGCCCCCCGAACGTGGACGCGGAACGCTTGAACCTCACCCCGGCCCGCACGGCCACCGACGGCAGGCGCGACGACACCGTCAGCCGCCGCAAGCTGGGGAGCTCAGGCCGGGTGATGCCCGAGGCGCGCTGCAGTTCCGACGCCCGAGTGAGCGCGGTGCGGGCCTCGGGAGCGCGCCCGGCCAAGAGCAGAGCCCGGGCTCGCCGGAGATGCCACCGGGCTCGTTGCCGGTTGGTGAGCTCGACCTGCCAGTCAGGACGGCCCTCGAGCCACCCCTCCCAGAAGGCCAGCACGTCGTCAGCGGCCCGGAGCCCGTGGTCCGGTCCGCACCAGGCGGTCGCCTGCCCGTCGTGCTGGACCCAGTGCGCCAGCACGTCGGGGAGGTAGTAGAGCCCCGAGCCGGCATCGGCAGCGGAGAGGAAGAACTGGAGATCGCTACAGGACAGGTCCGGCCACCGGCGGGCCGGTCCGGTCCACAGTTCGCGGCGCCACATCGTCGAGATCGGCAGGAGGAACCACTCTTCGCGCAGCAGCACCTCGATCAGGTGGTCGTGCGGACCCTTGTCCAGGGGCACCGGCCATCGGACGGTCCCGTCGGGGCCGTAGTCGACGAGGGTCCCGCAACAGGCCATGCCGACCTCGGGATGGGTCTCCAGCGCCGAGACCAACGACGACAGGTACGTCGGCTCCCAACAGTCGTCGTCGTGCAGGACGGCGAGGTACCTGCCGGCCGCCCGGTCGAGCAGCGCCACGTGATTGCGGGCGAATCCGAGCTGTCGGGGGCGCCGGTGGTAGTGGACGCGGGGGTCATCGATAGTGGCAAGGGCGGCACCGGCCAGACCGGTGTCGTCACCTATCAGGACCTCGAAATCGTCGTAGTCCTGCGCCAGCACACTGGTGAGGGCACGCCGCAGGAACTTGGCGTGGCGCGACACGGGCATGCACACCGACACGGTCGGGGTGGCCGTCACCGCATTTGCTCGCACCACCGGCCATCACGAAGCACACCGGCCATGATCCTCGCCCGGACATGACAGCAGCATGAAGGAGGGCTGGCAGCCTCCTGTGAGACTCACGTCAGCGGGCCGGGGAACACCGCCTCCGCCCGGAGGGCGAGCTTGTCGGTCTGGCGTCCGATCACGAACACCGTCCCCCCCACGGCGAGCACCGCAACCCCTACGAGGGCCACGTCGATCGTGGTCGACAGGTGGGTCAGGGTGTTCCCGCCCAGATAGGCGGCGGCGGTGAAGAGCCCGGCCCACAGGATTCCCCCCGAGGCGTTGGCGATGAGGAACCGTGGCCACCGCATCCGGCCCACACCGGCCAGGAAGGCCGCATAGGTGCGCAGGACCGACACGAAGCGACCGAAGAACACCACCTTGGCGCCGTGGGCGGCGTAGAGGTACATGGCCACCTTGAGCTTGCGCTCGTCGAGCCGAATCCGGGGGCCGAGCGTGCGGGCCAGGCGGTAGCCGCCCGTGGAGCCGATCCAGAAGCCGAGCGTGTCCCCGAGGATCGCACCCGCCGCCGCCACGGCGAAGATCAGCCAGGGCGAGAGCCGGTGGGTGTGCCCGGCGTAGGCCCCCGCCACGATGAGCGCCGTCTCCCCTGGGAGCGGGATTCCCAGGCTTTCCGCTCCTACGAAGAGGAATACGGCCCAGTACCCGTAGGTGTCGATGAGGTGGGCGACACTCATGCCGGACCCGCGCCTCGACGCCATGTCCTGCGGGCCCGATGCCGTGCTCGGCGCAGACGCTGTCCGGGGCCCATACGTGTCCATCGTCCTCCCCGGACGTGACGAGAACATGAACGGGAGCGCGGCATCCCGTCCGACCCGAGGCAGCGATCCGGGCAGGCCTACAGGACGTCGGATGACGGTGACCACCACCGCGCCGGCACAGGAGCACGGTGCGGCCACTGGGCTCGAGCCCCCGCTGACGCCTCACGCCGAGGGACGTGGGGCACGTGCAATCGACGTCGTCCGGTCGGTGTCGGTCAGCTCGACGTTTCGACGGACACGAAGTCGCGAGTCCACCCGAGCAGGTACCGGTCGGCCGGCTGGTTCTGGCCCGGGACGGCCGCCGCCAGGGCGGCGCCGGGGGCGGCGGCCACGTCCGCCTGCACCCACTCCGGGTTGATGTCGAGCTCCATGGCGATGTTCGCCCCCGCCGTGACCAGGGCCGTGGCCAGGTCGACCGGGAGCGCGCCCATGCTGGCGGCATAGATGAGATCGCCCGAGGGATCCTGACCGAGCGCGCTGCGGGCCTGGAATGCCACTCCGTGCAAGGTACTCCCCCACGCCTCCACGTCGGAGATCGACGCACTGGCCTGCCCGCCGACCACCAGGGGAGGCAGATTCTGGCGGACACTGGCGACCGCCTCGCCCGGTGTCGGCACCGTCTGGCCCCAGACGCCGACGCGGGCCGTGCCGTCGGCGTCGATCACCAGGCTCGCCACGCCGGCGACGAGGGTCGTGAGGACGTGGCCGTCGACCTCCACCCCGCCCGCTTGGGCCGACACCTTGAATCCGCCGTTGAAGGCGGCCAGCAGCAGCGGACGCTCCGCCGGCGACACCACCGGCGCCGCTGTCGCTCCGAGGATCAAGCCGCCGGTGGGGGGATCCTGGGTGCCCACATGCAGCGCGAAGCGGACCTGCCCGGCGCGAAAGCGAATGATGGTGACGCGGGCGCCGTCTGAGGTCGTGATCGAGCGCACGTCGACGGCGACGCCGGTGGTCACCGTGCTCACCGGCGTCCAGCCCGGCTGAGGGGCAGCGGTCGTCGTCGTTGCCTGGGGGCGCGCATCGATATGCGGTGGAGAGGAGGCGGTCTGCGACCGCACCACTGCCGTGGCCGAATGGGCGGCAGGTGAGCCGGCGCAGGCGGCGAGCAGAAGCCCGCAGGCCGCCGCTACCAAGCGTCCCGAGCAACGACGGCGTGGGGGACGCGCCCGGCAGAGATGGGTGGCCGGCGCTCGGTGGTCGATGCGTCCACTCTGCGCGGGTCACATGACGGGGGCATGAAGGCTGCGGCGCCTTTTTGGTCGAGGCGATCGCGGCGCGACGCAAACGTCATTGGCCCCGGCGCTTCTCACAGGAAATGCAAAGAATCTTCTAAGGAATCGCCAATCTAGGGCGAGCATCATGACTACCGGTGACCAGCCCGCCGGGGGCCGCAAGCTGCGCTCCCCCCGCCGGAGCAGCACTTGTGGGGCTGGTCACCTCGTTGCCGGTCGCCCACGGGCCTCGCACGTTCACCTGCGATTCCACGAGGTCCATCGTCAGGGCTGACGTACTGGCACGTGGGAAGGGCTCGGAGCAATCAGACCGGTGCCACCTCCCTGGACTGGGCACGCTCTTCGGCGGCCCTGCTCGTGTCCACCACCGGGACGAATCGAGGACCCAGCCGGACTAATTCTCCAGGGCGGCGGCGAGGCGCTCGAGGGTGACGCTCATGGTCCGACGGTTTCGCTCCGTGCGGTCATCCACACCAGAGAGCTTCTGGCTGAACTTCATGGCGGACTCGGGCCGCAGATCCTCGTTCCACTCGGTGACTCGGCATCCTGACTCGGTCGGCTCGATGCGGTACCCCCAGGTCGAGTAGTGGAAATCCATCATTGAGCACTCAAAGGCGAACGCCCGCCCGGGGTCGGCCTCGATGACCCTTCCTTGGGTGGTCCACTCGTGCTCGCCATGGCGGTTGTGGCCGTCGAAGGTGGCGCCGACGACCGGGCCGTCGTAGCCCTGGTGCCACTCGCAGGCATGGCATTCCTCGGACCATTCGCCCATGCGTGTCACGTCGGCGATGGCGGCGTACGCCACCTCGGGCGGGGCGGCGATGTCACGGGAGATCTCGAGCCTTTTGGTCATGGTCGAGTTCACCACAGCCGAGGTCTCAAGTCCGACACTTGACGGCGAGGATGACGCCGCTGGCGAAGTCCAGTTCTGCGCAGATGAGCTCCGGGTTCTCGACGAGGCGCCGGCGCACGGCAGTCAGCGCAGTCCGAAGCTGTTCATCCTGGTGGAGGGCAAGTTCCATGTCGTCGACGATGAGAACACCGCCAGGTCGAAGGGCTGCCACCGTCCGGCGCAACTTGAAGAGCTTGCCACCAGGCGCGTCGGGGAAGATCAGGTCGAACTGACCGAGACTGCCCACCATCTCGGCCCCGTCACCGGACTCGAAGCGCACCCAGGGGGGCCATGGCGCCGAGCGAGTCGTCTGTTGCACGTCATCATCGAGCTCGATGGTAACGACCTCGACGTCTTGGCGCTGCCCCAACCCATGGGTCAACCATGCGAGTCCAACGCCGACGCCGGTGCCGATCTCAAGGATTCGACCGCCTTCGGGCACTGCCGCCGATAGGACTGCCAACAACTCTCCTACCTCACGCTCACAGGCAAACTGGAAACCCGTGGCGCGGGCTCGCTGCTGCGCCGCCAGGACACGCTCGGGAAGCTCCTCGGGCGATGCGCGCACCCCGAAGGGAGCGCCGTCATCCGGATGCACTCGCTGCAGCAAGGGTCGGCGGCGGCAGGGAAAGGCTCTCGGCGATCACGTTCTGAAGATACTGAGCCCAGGCGGAGGTTATGTGAACCCCCGAGGTGTCGTAGAGCTCGTAGTTGCCAACGACCGGCGTGCAAATCTTGGAACAGAACCACGGCGTGGTGTCGATGTACTCGACATGGTTGGCGAGGGCTGTCTCCTTGTCGACCTTGCTCAGTCGAGGCACCGACGTCCGGGCAGATGACGAGCACACCTGGGCGTCGTCTCGGTGCACAGAAAGGCAGACCGGGCCTCCCTGGGCAAGGGTAGGCGTGCTGCCCAGAAGGACCTCTTTCATCGTGGGGACCTTGAACGAGTTGAAGAGTTCGTCCAGACCTTTACGCCAGAGTTTTCTGCGCTTCGCCGGCTGCGCCGAGACGGTGTCGAGTTGGCTGACCACGAGTAGGTTCGGGTCGTTTTGATTCACCCACTTCGAAGCCCACTCGTGCCATGCAGGACAGTGGTTCTGCTGTTGAACGGCTCCCGGCACCCAGGCCGCACGACAGCCCACCTTGACCAGCAAGATCAATCTCCAATGGTCAGTTTTCGCGATGGCTTCAAAAGCTGGAGTCCACATCAGGGCCTTGGAGTCACCGAAGAGGACCATGAGCTCGCGGCCGGTGGGGTCTCCCAGATCGCAGATCGACGAACGTGCCTGATTGATATTGGCCCAGCACGTCCGGCTCACATAAAAAGCAGAAGAAGGGTACGCCGCGCCGTATTCCGCCAGGGCAACTGACTCGGGAACGGTTGTGACACGCGCCGCGGCGGCGACCTGATGGAGGACAACCCCAACATCACGCGCAGGCGTCACGCCCCGAACAACCGGCGTCACCGTGTTGCGCGAAATCAAGAAGGAGAAGGCGGCGACTGCGGCGAGCACGAGTGCGACTCCCGCGGCGACGCTCCGCCTCGATGGAAGGCGCCAATGGCGCACTGGGTTCTCCACCCACCGGTAGCTGGCCATCGAAATGACCAAGGCCAGTAGGACCAGAACGAGATTGTCCTTGAGGGGGAGACTCGGCTTGCCGGAGTGCTCAACGGCGATGACCAGAATCGGCCAGTGCCACAGGTACAGCGAATACGAGCGCTTGCCGAGCCAACGGAAGGGTGAGAGGCCCAGCAGGCTCTCTGCGCCCGAGCGGGGCATAGCCGCGCCACCGGCGATGACCAACGCCGCACCCAGGACAGGCACCGCTACCAATGACCCGGGGTATGACGTGTGGGTCTTGAAAACGACGGCGGCGAGGGCGATGGCGGCCAGCCCCCCCCAGGTGAGCGCGGCGGCAACACGAGCGGGAATGTGCTTGAGCCGTGTCGTGGCGACAGCGACCAAGGCTCCGAGGGCGAGCTCCCAGGCCCGAGTGAGCGGGGAGAAGTAGGCGGCATTGGGATGTGAGTGTGTGAGGACGATGGAAAGTCCGTACGACGCGGCGATGACGACACCCAAGGCGATGGCCAGGTACTTGCGCGCCGAAGGGCGCCGCCCGGCTCGGATCAACAGGAGGAAGAACGTCGGATAGACGATGTAGAACTGCTCCTCGACCGACAACGACCAATAGTTCTGCAACGGCGAAGGGAGGCCTTGCGAGGTGAAGTAATTCGCCCCCAAGGACTTGAAGTGAAAGTTGGAGAGGAAGACGGCGGCCCAGCGAGCGTCGTCTGCTGTGGAGTTGCCGGACACCGATCCGAGCAGGAGATACGTGGCCACGACGGTAACGAGCAGGACCAGCGTGGCAGCAGGCAGAATGCGACGACACCGACGGGCGTAGAAGTCGAGGACCGAGGTGCGCCCCGTCCCAACACGTTCCCGGAGCAACAGCCCGGTGATGACGAAACCGGAAATGACGAAGAAGACGTCGACTCCGACGTAGCCGCCGGTTACCCCGGGAAATCCGGCGTGGTACAGAACGACGAGGGCGATCGCGACGGCGCGAAGACCCTCGACATCGGGTCGAAACGGTCGGTCACCAGGTGCCGTCCCTGCCTCGTCGCCCAACGGTAAGAAACGCTCACCGACTGGCAGCGCCAACGGTCGCCCTCCCCCCTGCTCTACAAGTGGCTAGCACGGAGGCCGTCGAACTGACATCCTCAAATCTCAGGAAAAGAGCGACAAGGGGTGGCAACGTTCACCACGATGGAAATGGATGCCCCTCGGAGGCTCGTCATACCGGGGACATGACACGCCGCTCTGCCATCGGGTCAGTATAACCTCCCGATCTCCACCCATTCGGGCCCGGTGCTGTCTGGCGAATGGCTGGCCGCTCATCATCACCAACCGGCAAGGCAGCTGACCCGGTGCGCTCGCTCTGAGGTGCCAGATGTCGGGTGGGCGCCCTTGCATACCGTCACCGCGAGTCAGCCCGGCGGCGCATGTACCACTCGGTCCGGGAGGTGTTCGCTTCGGTGTCGGGGGGCGTCTCCATGTCACTTTGGCCTGGCCGACCCGTCCCGGGATCACGCGAGGTCGCGGGCTACGAGCGATTCGCCCTGGTGGACGTTGCTCGGAAGACACGTCGCCGTCTCCGGCGACTCCGCCCCCGACGGCCGGGTGGCTGTGGCGTGGGCTCTTCGACGACAATTGCCGGGCTGCTCTGGACGACCATCGAGCGATGGCATAACCTGATTTCGAGCATCGCTGCCAGGGGATGGGCGCCTGCTCGGGGGGGTTGTCTTGGAACGGGAGATCCACGCCGACCGGCATGTTGGCACCGGTCCGTCTGCTGTGCCGGTTCGTGGGCGGAGAACGAGGCCACACGTCGTCTTGATGGTCGTCGTTGCGGCCCTTCTCAGTGCCTGTTCATCGGGCGCAACGGCCCAACACAGGGATCGAGTCCACCCGGCCCCTGGTCTTGCCGCCGCTGCCACGCCG
>JGI12269J14319_10003478_pt1 | contig 14732 bp, 11 predicted proteins | sample PeaSoiSIISIP2007_FD_14319 | JGI IMG/M metagenome (IMG submission 14319) | reverse complement strand
AGGCCGCTGGGGGGGAAGGCGAAGTCGAAACCGTACGGCGGGCCGCCGCAACCGGTGGTGAAGGTTCCGCTGCAGGAGAAGTACACGTTGACGTCCGAATGGCTTATCAGCGCCGGGTCGATGCCTGCGGCGATGAGGTCCGCGTTGTCGACGCCAGACGTCACGTTGCCACTGCCGTCGGTCATGATCGCCTCGGAGCCGCCGTCGATGGCGACGGTGATCTCGACCGGGATGCTGTCGGTGCTGCCCGCTGTTCCGGTAGGCTGGGTGAAGACGACCGATCCTGTCGCCGCCGCAGACGCGGGCGAGGCGCACAAGGCGCAAATCAGCGCCCCGATCGACGCAAATGCAGAAGTCCGAATAAAACGAAGCATGTCCCCGCCAGCACCCATGTTTAAGCCGGCCTTAACCCCACCACAGCTGAGCCTGCGGAATAACCCTCCAAACAGAGGGGTCAATTACTCGCCTGCCGGGAGTAATCGTTAGATTTCAATGATTCCCAACGAAACGGCGAGGGCTACGGTCTCGGCCCGGGAGTCGGCCTTCAGCTTTCGCTTGGCGTTCTCGACATGCTCATGAGCGGTGGCGGCGGCGATCGACAGCGCTTGGGAAATCTCCCGGTCGGACTTGCCGCGCGCAACGAGGGTCAGGCATTCGATCTCGCGGGGCGTGAGGCCGACTGGCGGGGCCGCAAAGCCCTTGTGACTCACCAGGCTGCGGACGTGGCCGTGCAGCACGACGCTGATCAAGCTAAGGAACGCCTTGGCCTCGGGCGCTACCCCGCGATATCGGCCGACCAGGCTGACCAGGCCAACTTTGCGCCCGCTCCGTGAGACGGGAACAACCAAGCCCTCGACCCAGCCGCCGAAGGCCGTCGCCTTGTCTAGCGTCTTGGCGACGGTGGCCGAGAGGCTACCGTCCGCGCGTAGCTCGGACCAAGTGAAGGGTTCGGTGTGGGTGGCCAGGGCATCGACCAAGGGGTCGCGTTCGATCATGCCGGAGGTGATGTAGAAGCGCCGCCACGCATCCGGCCAGTCGATCAGGTAGAAGACGTTGCGCGCGCGGTCTGCCAGGTCAAGTTCGCCGCTGGCGAAGGTGTCGAAGCCGAACGGCGCGATGGTCTCACGGAACAGGTCCGCGCAGGCCGACGTGGCGATCAACCGGCTGAGCGTGCGGCTGAAGTTGAAGGCGGCGGTCAGCGACGGCTCCGGGATCGCTCGTACTGACCCTCCCTTTCCTCATCGCCGCCGACCGAAGCCGGCGCAGAATACGCGGACACGATAACGAAGCTTCCTTCAATCAGTTGCACGGCCAACAGGAGGCCACGGCGCGGCCCGCATGTTCTCCCGCACGGACTAGAGGAAGCTGTAGGGGTCGACGTCGATGGTCAGGCGCACCGAGCCCGGCACCTTCACCCGGGCGCGCCAGGCCGCGAGGTAGGCCTGCAAGTCGACGCCCCGGTCGGCGCGGATCAGGAAGCGCTTGCGGCGGCGTCCGCGCACCAGGCTGAACGGCGGGTCGGCCGGCCCATACACGTCGACGCCCTCGGCGTTGGGCGCGGCGGCGGCGAGGTCGTGCAGGAACCGGTCCAGCACCGGCGGGTCGACCCCGGAGACGATCAGGGCCGCTAATCGTCCGTAGGGCGGCAGCCCCGCGGCCTCGCGCTCGGCCATCTCCACGGCGACAAAGGCGTCGCGGTCCTGGTCCGCCAGCCGCTGCATCACCGGATGCTCCGGCGCATAGGTCTGCAGCAGCGCGCGGCCGCGCTTGGTCTTGCGCCCGGCGCGTCCGGCGACCTGGGCCAGCAGCTGGAAGGTGCGCTCGGCGGCCCTGAGGTCGCCGCCGCGCAGGCCAAGATCGGCGTCAACCACGCCGACCAGGGTGAGGTTAGGGAAGTTGTGCCCCTTGGCCGCGCCCTGGGTCGCGATCAGGATGTCGATCTCGCCCTCGGTCATCGCGCCGATCAGCTGCCTCGCGGCCTCGGCGCTGGGAATGGTGTCGGAGGAGAAGACCGCGATGCGGGCGTCGGGAAAGCGCTCGCGCGCCTCCTCCTCGACCCGCTCGACCCCGGGACCGACCGAGACCAGGCTCTCCTTGGCGCCGCAATAGGGGCAACGCTCGGGCTTCAGCATCGAAAAGCCGGTCAGGTGGCAGACCAGGCGGCCGGAGTAGCGGTGCTCGACCAGCCAGGATTCCGTGTCGGGCGCTTTCAGCCGCTCGCCGCAGGCGCGGCACAGCACCAGCGGGGCGTAGCCGCGGCGGTTGAGGAACAGCAGCACCTGCTCGCCGCGGGTCAGGGTCTCCTTCATCGCCAGGACCAGCGGCGGCGAGAGCCAGTGGCCGGGGTCCGGCGGGGTGGCGCGCATATCGATCAGCGTCACGTCCGGCATGAGCGCGCCGCCGTGGCGCGAAGCCAGCTTGAGCCAGCGGTAGCGGCCGGCCTCGGCGTTCCACAGCGTCTCCAGCGAAGGGGTGGCCGAGGCCAGGATCACCGGCGCCTCGCCGATCTTGCCGCGCGCCACCGCCAGGTCGCGCGCCTGGTAGATGAAGCCGTCCTCCTGCTTGTACGAGGCGTCGTGCTCCTCATCGACCACGATCAGGCTGAGGCGCTGGAACGGCAGGAACAGCGCCGAGCGCGCGCCGACGACGATGCGGCACTGGCCGAGCGCCGCCGCCTCCCACACCCGGCGCCGATGGGTCGGCGGCAGGCCGGAGTGCCAGGCGGCCGGCTCGGCGCCGAAGCGCTCGGCGATGCGGGCGATCACCGCCTGGGTGAGCGCGATCTCCGGCAGCAGGATCAGCACCTGGCCTGTCGGATCGCGGCGCAGCGCGGCGGCCACGGCTTCCAGATAGACCTCGGTCTTGCCGGCGCCGGTGACGCCGTCGAGCAGGGCGACCGCGAAAGCCCGCTCGGCGAGCATGTGCTCGAGCTCGGCGAGCGCGGCGGCCTGGCTCGGGTTCAGCGTCGGCGCGGCGTGGTCCGGATCCGGCTCGGGAAACGCGATCGGCGCCGCGCGGATCTGCTCGACCAGCACGCCGTCGGCGATCAGGGCGTGGACGACGCTGGCGCTCACCCCTGCCGCCCGAGCCAGCGGCGCCGGGGCCAGCGTCGATGCGCTCACCGCTTCCAGCACCTTGGCGCGCGCCGGCGTCATCCGTGTCGGCGGCTTTCCGGTGGCGACCACCACGCGTTCGGCCTTGGCCTTTGGCGCCCCGGAGCCGCGCAACGCGATCGCCAGCGGCTGGCCGGGCTGGTCGACGGCGTAACGCGCCGCCCAGTCGATGAAGGCGAGGCTCTGCGCCGGCAGCGGCGGCGCTTCCATCCGTCCGGCCACCGGTTTCAGCGCCCGGTTGCCGCCGGCGCCGTCGCGCAGGCCGGTCACCGCGCCGCGCACCAGCCGCGGCCCCAGCGGCACGGCGACCACGTCGCCCAGCGCCAGCGCCATCCCCTCGGGCTCGGCGTAGTCGAAGGCCTCGGGCAGCGGCAGCGGAATCAGGACGGAGGCGATCCTCACGGCTGATGGTCTCCAAGCGCCGCGGCCCGATCCGTCATATGGCGGTCATCGCCGAGATTTGCCGCGCCGTCGAGGCCCGCCGCCGGCGGTTTTCATGCATCCCTGCAAGGCTGCGTTAACCGAGTGGGGTCTTGATCTGTTCCACAGCGGAGACGGGGTGAGACATTGACGGACGTGCTGCGCGCCGATGCGCATGAATGGGCCCGGGACGAGGCGATCCGGATGTTCCTGAAGACCCGGCCGGAGTTCGTCCGCGACGATCCGGAACTGATGCAGGTGCTGGGCGTCAGGCCCGACGCCGCCAACGTGATCGACTTCGGCCCAGCGGCGCTGTCGCGCGCCGCCAGCGCCCACCGCAAGGAGAGTAGCGTCCGTCGCCGGCTCGAGGCGGTGGCCCAGGCCAACTTCGACGCCCAGTCGCGCACCCACGAGGCGGTGATCGAGCTGCTGGGCGCCCGCAACCATTCCGACCTGGCGGTCCGGCTGGACGCCCTGGCCAAGGCGCATTTCGGGCTCGCCGCCGCGGTCATCGCCCTTGAAGGCCCCGATCGCACCCCGGCCGGGTGGCGTGCGCTGGCCGAGGGTCAGTGCGACCTGACGCTCGGCCGCGGCAAGCCGGCCCGGCTCGGCGTCGCGCCGACCGCCCTCGGGCTCTTCACCGCCGGCGATGCGGTCGGGAGCGTGGCGCTGATCCGGCTGTCGATCTGGTCGCCGGCCCGCACCGGCATCCTGGCGTTCGCGGCGGCGGACGACACCGCCTTCTCGCCCGACATGGGCCACGAGCTGATCGACTTCCTGGCGCGCGTCGTCGAACGCACGGCCGAGCGATGGCCGCTGCCCTGAGCTCAAAGGAAACGCTGAGCCCGCACGCGGCGCTCGTCGCCTTTCTCGAACACCTGGCGAACGAGCGGCGCTCCAGCCCGCGGACCGTGGAGGCCTATCGCGCCGCCGGCCTGAGCTATCTCGGCTTCCTGGGACCGCACTTCGGTGGGGGCCTGGCGCTGGCGGATCTCGGGACCCTGAGCGCCGGCGACGTCCGCGCCTTCCTGGCGCACCGTCGCAGCGGGCCGCATCCGCTTTCGGCGCGGTCGCTGTCTCAGACCCTATCGGCGGTGCGCAGCTTCCACCGTTTCCTCGATCGCCGCCTCGGCGTCGCCTGCCCGGCGCTGGCGCTGGTGCGCGGCCCCAAGGTAGTCCCGCCGCCGCCGCGTCCGGTGACCGAGGACCAGGCCATGGGCCTGCTCACCGAGGCGGGTTGCGATCCTGACCGCGAGGACTGGGAGAACCTGCGCGACGAAGCGGTGCTGGCGCTGCTCTACGGCTGCGGCCTGCGCATTTCGGAGGCGCTATCGCTGAAGCGTTCTGACGCGCCGCTGGGCGACTCGGTCCGCATCCTGGGCAAGGGCTCGAAGACCCGCATCGTGCCGGTGCTGCCCGAGGTGCGCGGCGCCGTCGACGCCTACGTGGGGGCGCTGCCGTTCGTGCTCGATCCCGAGGCGCCGCTGTTTCGCGCCAAGCGCGGCGCCCCGCTGCCGCCCAGACGGGTGCAGGAGCTGATGGCGCTGCTGCGCGCCCGGCTCGGCCTCTCGGAACGGGCGACGCCACACGCGCTGCGCCACTCCTTCGCCACCCACCTGCTCGGCGCCGGCGCCGACCTGCGCTCAATCCAGGAGCTGCTGGGCCACGCCTCGCTCTCGACCACCCAGCGCTATACAGCGGTCGACGCCGCAGGGCTGCTGGCGGCGTACTCGAAGGCGCATCCGAAGGGTTGAAAGCTCACTGCTCACTCCGTCACCCCGGCCGCAGCGCAGCGGAGAGCCGGGGCCGGACGCGCCGTCGCCGAGCTGGAAGTCGCCTAGGAACCTGAAAGTCCGGCCCCGGATCGGCCTTGCGGCCGTCCGGGGTGACGGCTGCGGGCGTGCCTACCCCACCCGGGCCTTGATCCAGGCCGTCGACTCCGCGATCGCCCTGCCGCTGGCGCTGAGCATGGCGAAGAACGGCCAGATGTGGACCATGTCCGGCCAGATGCGCAGGGTCACGTCGACCAGGGCGAAGCCGGCGCGCTCGGCCAGCTGAATCGAGTCGGACATCAGCACTTCTTCCGAGCCGACCTGGATCAGCATCGGCGGCAGGCCGGCGAGGTCGGCGAACAGCGGCGAGGCCTTGGGATTGCGCCGATCGCCGGCGCCAAGGTAGCCCTCGGCGAACTCGTCGATGCCCTGCTGGGTGATGATGAAGTCGGTCTCGCCCTTGGCCTGGTAGGCGGGGCTGGCGTTGGTGAGGTTCACCCAGGGGCTGATCAGGTGCAGGCCGGCCGGCAGCGGCAGCCCCGCGTCCCGCGCCGCCACCGCGCAGGCCACGCTGAGTCCGCCGCCGGCGCTGTCGCCGGCGATGATGGTCCGGCCCGGGTCGCGGCCGAGCGCGAGCATCGCGCGCCACGCGGCCAGGGCGTCGTCGTGAGCGGCGGGGAACGGATGCTCCGGCGCCAGGCGGTAGTCGATCACGAACGCCGTCGCCTGCGCCGCCTCGGCCATCCGCGCGGCCATCGTGCGGTGGCTGGCGCAGCCGCCGATGCAATAGCCGCCGCCGTGGAGGTAGAAGATGGTGCGGTCGGCGGCGGCGTTGCTCGGCGCGATCTTTTCCGCCTGCACGCCGCCGAGCTCGATTGCCTCAATCAGGCAGGACTCCGGCGGCGGCGCCGCGGCGCCGAGCGCGTCGATGCCGGGCCGGCGCTCGGGCCACGGCGGGCGCGGCGCGTCCGGCGGCAGGGCGATCGAGGCGAAAACAGCCTGCAGGCCGGCGACCTCGGGGTCTCTCCAGGTGGGCATCCAGTTCCTCCAACTTTTCCGAAAGGCTGCAGCGCCTTCACGCAGCGTCGGTCAAGCCTGCATGGTCCAGCCCTCGACCCCCATCGCCGCCTGGCGCGAGGCTTCGGAGCGGGTCGGGTGCGGATGGCAGGTGCGGGCGACGTCCTCCGAGGCGGCGGCGAACTCCATGGCGACGCAGTATTCGGCGATCAGTTCGCCGACGTCCGGCCCCACCATGTGCACGCCCAGCACCCGGTCGGTGGTCGCGTCTGCCAGCACCTTCACGAAGCCCTCGGCTTCGTGGTTGACCTTGGCGCGGGCGTTGGCGGTGAACGGGAACTTGCCGACCTTGTAGGCGACGCCGGCGGCCTTCAGCTCTTCCTCGGTCTTGCCGACCGTGGCGACCTCCGGGAAAGTGTAGATCACGCTGGGAATCACGTCGTAGTTCACGTGCCCGGCCTTGCCGGCGATGATCTCGATGCAGGCCACCGCCTCGTCCTCGGCCTTGTGCGCCAGCATTGGGCCGTGGGTGACATCGCCGATGGCCCAGACGCCGGCGGCGCTGGTGCGGAAGTGGTCGGTCTCGATGAAGCCGTGCTTGTCCGGCGTGACGCCGACGCTCTCGAGGCCGAGCCCCTCCGTGTACGGACGGCGCCCGATGCACAGCAGCACGTAATCGGCGCTGAGCGTCTCGGCCGCCCCGCCGGCGACCGGCTCGACCGTGAGCTCGACCGATTTCGCGCTGGCCTTCGCGCCCGTCACCTTCGAGCCGAGCTTGAACGCGATGCCCTGCTTGGTCAGGGCGCGCTGGAAGGTTTTGGCGGTTTCCTCGTCGACGCCAGGCGTGATGCGGTCGAGGAACTCGACCACCGTCACCTTCGAGCCCAGCCGCCGCCAGACCGAGCCCAGCTCCAGCCCGATCACCCCGGCGCCGATCACGATCAGGGTCTTTGGAACCTCCGGCAGCGCGAGGGCGCCGGTGGAGTCGACGATGCGCTTCTGGTCGACCGTCACGCCGCCCAGCGGCGCCGGCTCGGAGCCGGTGGCGATGACGATGTTCTTGGCGTCCAGCGTGGTGACGGCGCCGTCCTCCGCGGTGACCTCGACCTTGCCGGGGCCGGCGATCTTGCCTGCGCCCTTGATCCAGTCGACCTTGTTCTTCTTGAACAGGAATTCGACGCCCTTGGTCAGTTGGCCGACCGAGCCGTCCTTCTGGGCCATCATCGCCGGCAGGTTCAGCTTCGGCGTCACCTCGATGCCGAGCGCGGCGAAGTCCTTGCCGGCCATCTCGTAAAGCTCGGAGGCGTGCAGCAGCGCCTTGGACGGGATGCAGCCGACGTTGAGGCAGGTCCCGCCCAGCGTCGCGCGTTTCTCGACGCAGGCGGCCTTCAGCCCGAGCTGCCCGGCCCGGATCGCCGCGTTGTAGCCGCCCGGCCCACCGCCGATGATGACGACATCGTATTCGGCCATCCGCCTTCGTCTCCGCTTGGGTGAGGGGTGGATATAGGGGGTTTGCGACCCGCCGTCAGCGCAGCAGGTTCGCGATCAGCCAGACAATGACCGGGGCGCCCAGGAACAGCATGGCGATCACCCGCATGCCCTTCGCGCGGGCGCGGGACGAGGTGTCCGCAGGCGGTCCCCAGGGACCGTCGTCGCCGGTCGAGAGGCCCGGCGATGCACGGAGCGCCTTCAGGGTCTCGCGGGCCTCGGCGACCTGTTCCTGCGGGGCCATCAGGCGGTAGCCGCCGAGGCCTTCGATCACCGGCGCCTCGATGGTTCCGAAGTTGGCGTCGAACACCTCGGCCGCGATGCCGGCCGAGCGCAGGGCGCCCGCGGCGATGTGCGCCTCCATCAGGTTGGGGATCCGCGTGACGAGGGCGAGACCCACGCCCTGGGCCTAGACGTCCAGCAGCAGCCGCTGCGGGTCCTCGATGAACTCCTTCACCTTCACCAGGAAGGTCACCGCGCCCTGGCCGTCGACCACGCGGTGATCGTAGGAGAGCGCCAGGTACATCATCGGCCGGATCACCACCTGGCCGTTCACCGCCATCGGCCGGTCCTGGATCTTGTGCATGCCGAGGATGCCGGACTGCGGCTGGTTGAGGATCGGCGTCGACATCAGCGAGCCGTAGACCCCGCCGTTGGAGATGGTGAAGGTGCCGCCTTGCAGGTCGTCGAGCGTCAGCGTGCCGTCGCGCGCCTTGGCGCCCAGCTCGGCGATGGCCTTTTCGATCCCCGCCAGACTGAGCGCATCGGCGTCGCGCACCACCGGCACCACCAGGCCGCGATCGGTGCCGACGGCGACGCCGATATCGTAGTGGTTCTTGTAGATCAGATCCGTGCCGTCGATCTCGGCGTTGACGTTCGGCACCTCCTTCAGCGCCGCGACGCAGGCCTTCACGAAGAAGCTCATGAAGCCGAGCCGCACGCCGTGACGCTTCTCGAACACGTCCTTGTAGTGGGTGCGCATGGCCATGACCGCGCCCATGTCGACCTCGTTGAAGGTCGTCAGCATGGCGGCGGTCTCCTGCGCCTCCTTCAGGCGCCGGGCGATGGTCTGGCGCAGGCGCGTCATCCGCACCCGCTCTTCGCGCTCCTGCGGCGGCCGTGGCGGGGCGGGGGCTTGAGCGGGGGCTGGCGCGGCCGCCTGGGCCGCGACCGGCGCCGGCCGCTGGACGCGGGCCTCGAGCGCAGCCAGCGCATCGCCCTTGGTGATCCGCCCGTCCTTGCCGCTGCCGGCGATGGCCGCAGGATCGAGGCTGTTCTCGGCCACGATGCGCTGCACCGACGGCGCGAGCGGACGCGCCGGCTCGGCTTTCGGCGCCGGTTCGGGCGCCGGAGCGGCGCGCGGCGGCTCGACGTCGCCGGCCGGCGCCAGGACCGCGGCGGGCGCGGCGACTTCGGCGAACTTGGCTGGAGCGGTCGCCGGGGCGGCGCCGGCGGCGCTGATGTGGCCCAGCACCGTGCCCGGCCCGATCGTGGCGCCTTCCTCGACCAGGATGTCGGACAGCACGCCCGCCTCCGGCGCGGCGACCTCCAGGTTCACCTTGTCGGTTTCCAGCTCGACCAGCACCTCGTCCTTGGCGACCCGGTCGCCGGGCTTCTTGGCCCAGCGTGCGACGGTGGCCTCGGTGACGGACTCCCCGAGCGCCGGCGTCATGATGTCGGTCATAAAATACGGCTCCAGATTTCGCGGCGCTTCTAACCCGATTTCGCGCCTCAGGCGAACGCCAGGTCCAGGAAGGTCTGCAGTTCCTTCATGTGCCGGCTCATCAGGCCCGCGGCGGTCGAGGCCGAGGCGGGACGGCCCACATAACGGGCGCGCTTGGCGCTGATCTTCATCTTCGCCAGCGTCAGTTCCAGCCAGGGATCGACGAAGGTCCAGCCGCCCATGTTCTTCGGCTCTTCCTGGCACCAGACCAGCTCGGCGCCCACGAACCGCGACAGCTCGGTGGTCAGCGACTTCACCGGCCAGGGATAGAACTGCTCGAGCCGCATCAGGTAGACGTCGTCGATGCCGCGCTTCTCGCGCTCGTCCAGCAGATCGTAGTAGACCTTGCCGGCGCACAGCACGACGCGGCGGATCTTGGCGTCGGGCGCCAGGCGCACCTCGGTGTGGCGCTCGTGCTCGGCGTCGTCGTGCAACACGCGGTGGAACGCCGAGCCCTCGGCGAAGTCGGCCAGGTCCGAGACCGCCTTCTTGTGCCGCAGCAGCGACTTCGGCGTCATCAGGATCAGCGGCTTGCGGTAGTCGCGCATCAGCTGGCGACGCAGCACGTGGAAGTAGTTGGCCGGCGTCGAGCAGTTGCAGACCTGGATGTTGTCCTCGGCGCAGAGCTGCAGGTAGCGCTCGAGTCGGGCCGACGAGTGCTCCGGACCCTGGCCCTCGTAGCCGTGCGGCAGCAGCATGACGAGGCCGCTCATCCGCAGCCACTTGCGCTCGCCCGACGAGATGAACTGGTCGATCAGCACCTGGGCGCCGTTGGCGAAGTCGCCGAACTGGGCTTCCCAGAGCGTTAGCGTGTTCGGGTCGGCGAGGGAGAAGCCGTACTCGAAGCCGAGCACCGCCTCTTCCGACAGCGCCGAATCCAGCGCCTCGAAGTGCGCCTGGCTCGGCCGCAGGTTCGAGAGGGGCTGGTAGTGCTCCTCGGTGGTCTGGTCGACGATGTCGCAGTGCCGCTGCACGAAGGTGCCGCGCACCGAGTCCTGCCCGGACAGGCGCACCGGATAGCCCTGGTCGAGCAGGGTGGCGAAGGCGAAGTGCTCGCCGGTGGCCCAGTCGATGTTGTGACCCGCCTCGATCGCCGCGCGGCGGTTCTCGATCACCCGGCGCACGGTCTTGTGCACGTCGATGCGGCCGGGGAGGGTGGTGAACTTCAGACCGAGGTCGCGCAGCTTCTGGCGCGACACCGCGGTATTGCCCCTCAGCTCTTCGTGCTCCGGCGCGATGCCGGACCACTTGCCGTCGAGCCAGTCGGCCTTGTCGGCGTGGTAGGTCTTGCCGGCCTCGAACTCCCTGTCGAGGTAGGCGTCGAAGTCGGCGATGAAGCCTTCCAGCTCCTGGGTGGTGATCACGCTCTCGTCGATCAGCCGCTGGCCATACAGCTCGCGCACCGTCGGATGGTGCTTGATGGCCAGGTACATCAAGGGCTGCGTCATCGTCGGATCGTCGCCCTCGTTGTGGCCGAAGCGGCGGTAGCAGAACATGTCGATGACCACGTCCTTGCCGAACTGCTGGCGGTACTCGGTGGCGACCTTGGCGGCGTAGGTGACCGCCTCGGGGTCGTCGCCGTTGGCGTGGAAGATCGGCGCCTCGACCATCAGGGCGGTGTCGGACGGGTAGGGGCTGGTGCGCGAGTAGCGCGGACTGGTGGTGAAGCCGATCTGGTTGTTGACGATGAAGTGCACCGCCCCGCCGGTGCGGTAGCCCTTCACGCCCATCAGGTTGAAGCACTCGGCGATCACGCCTTGGCCGGCGAAGGCGGCGTCGCCGTGCAGCAGCAGCGGCATCACGTGCCCGCGGCCGGTGGTCGGGTTCTCGCGCAGGGTATAGGCCTGCTTGGCCCGCGCCTTGCCGAGCACCACCGGATTGACGATCTCCAGGTGGCTGGGGTTGGCGGTCAGCGACAGGTGCACCGAGTTGTCGTCGAAGGTGCGGTCCGACGAGGCGCCCAGGTGGTACTTGACGTCGCCGGAGCCCTCCACGTCCGACGGCAGCGACGAGCCGCCCTGGAACTCGTGGAAGATCACCTGGTAGGGCTTGCCCATCACGGCAGCCAGCACGTTGAGACGCCCGCGGTGCGGCATGCCGATGACGATGTCGCGCACGCCCAGCGCCCCGCCGCGCTTGATCATCTGCTCGAGCGCCGGAACCATGGATTCGCCGCCGTCGAGGCCGAACCGCTTGGTGCCGGGGAAGCGCTTGTGCAGGAAGCGCTCGAAACCCTCGGTCTCGATCAGCTTCTTCAGGATGGCGATCTTGCCCTGACGGGTGAAGGCGATCTCCTTGTCGCGCCCCTCGATCCGCTGCTGCAGCCAGGCCTTCTCGGCCGGATCGGTGATGTGCATGTACTGCACGCCGACATTGCCGCAGTAGGTGCGCCGCAGGATCTCCAGCATCTCGCGCAGGGTCGCGGTCTCGAGGCCCAGCACGTAGTCGAGGAAGATCGGACGGTCGTAGTCGCTGTCGGCGAAGCCGTAGCGGGCCGGGTCGAGCTCGGAGGCGTCGCCCTGCGTCACCGCCAGGCCCAGCGGGTCCAGGTTGGCGCGCAGGTGGCCGCGCATGCGGTAGGCGCGGATCATCATGATCGCGCGCAGGGAATCGAGCGTGCGGGCGCGGATCTCGTCGGCGGTGGCCGCCGGCGCCGCGGCGCTGATCTTGGCCTCCAGCTTGGCGTCCAGCGCCGGCCACATCCCGTCGATGGCCGACAGCCAGTCGGGCCTCGGCTCGGCGATCGGCTCGGGCGTCCAGGACGGCTGCGCAGCGGCCTCGACCACCTCGCCCGCTTTGTCGCGGATCGACTCGAAGAACGCGCGCCAGGACGGCTCGACCGAATTGGGGTTGGCCGCCCAGCGGGCGTGCAGGTCCTCAACGAAGCCGGCGTTGCCGCCGTACAAAAATGAAGTCTCGGCCAGAACCTCGTTCAGCCGTCCAGCGTCGTCCGCCATCTGCCTCTCAACTTTCAAACCCGCCTGGGCCTGTGTCGGAGGTCCGGGCGGGGCCCGCGATATAGTGACTCTTCAGGCCCCTTTCAGGACCTCGAGCAGGGTTTCGCCCAAGGCCGCCGGGGACGGAGAAACGCGGATGCCCGCGGCTTCCATCGCAGCGATCTTGTCCTCGGCGCCCCCCTTGCCGCCGGAAATGATCGCGCCGGCNTGNCCCATCCGCCGCCCGGGTGGCGCGGTTCTGCCGGCGATGAACCCGACCATAGGCTTCCTGGTCTTTGAAGATCTGATGAACTCGGCCGCGTCCTCCTCGCCCGAACCCCCGATCTCGCCGATCATGATGATCGACTCGGTGGCCGGGTCGGCAAGGAACATCTCCAGGATGTCGATGAATTCGGTCCCCTTGACCGGATCGCCGCCAATCCCGACCGCGGTTGTCTGTCCAAGACCCACTTGAGTGGTCTGGAACACGGCCTCGTAGGTCAAGGTGCCGGAACGGGAGACCACGCCGACCGTGCCTTGCTTGAAGATGTTGCCGGGCATGATGCCGATCTTGCATTGGTTCGGCGTCAGCACGCCCGGGCAGTTGGGGCCGATCAGGCGCGACTTCGAGCCCGACAGCGAGCGCTTCACCTTGATCATGTCTTCCACCGGGATGCCCTCGGTGATGCAGACGATCAGCGCCACCTCGGCGTCGATCGCCTCGAGGATCGCGTCCGCGGCGAAAGCGGGCGGCACATAGATGGCGCTGGCGGTCGCCCCGGTCTTGGCCACCGCCTCGGCCACGGTGTTGAACACCGGCAGGCCCAGGTGGGTCGCGCCGCCTTTGCCGGGCGAGGTGCCGCCGACCATCTTGGTCCCGTAGGCGATCGCCTGCTCGGAGTGGAAAGTGCCTTGCGCGCCGGTGATCCCTTGGCAGATCACGCGCGTCTGCGTGCCGACGAGAATGGACATGAGTCTGAGGGCGGCTCGCTGCTGTTGCTTGAGCGCCGCGCGATCCGAAGAGGCGCTGGCGGCGGCCATCCCATAGGCGAAGGATCGCCCTAAGCAAAGCCCGACCGGACATCGCGGCGCCGGATTCCCAGACTTGCCTTCGCGTCGGAGGCGAAACCGTGCACGCGTCTGCGGCAATTGCGCTCGCCGTTAACGGATGGCTAAGCCTGCGACACAATTGCGCGTTGCTTGACACCCACTCCCGATTGAAGGTCCGCCCTGGGTCAGGCGCGGTCGCCTATCGCTCGCCGTTCAACCTCCCCAAGGATAGCGGCGGACGGCCCAGCCCGGCGAGGCGACTCGCCGGGCTTTTTTTGTTTCTGAAGACATGGCCGGCGAGGCGACTCGCCGGGCTCTTTTTCAGCCAGGGGCTGCGTTGCGGAACAGGGTCAGCTTGGCCCGGTCGAGGCCGTGTTCGCGGGTCAGCTCGATCCGGGTCGCCTCGGCCCCGGCGCCCGCGGCCGTCACGGCCTTGAGCGCCGCGTCGTCGTCCGTCGTGTCGCCGCCCTTCGCAGCGCCCGCGAGCCAGATCGAACCCTGTTCGGTCTTGGCGGCGGGCGGACCGTACTGCTCGGTGAAATAGGCCTCCAGATCGGGGCCGATCGGCTGGTCGGAGGCGGCGTTGCAGCGGAAGTAGCGCACCTCGGCGGGGGCCGACGCGGTGACGACGCCGCTCTGGATGGTCGCCTCGACGAACGTGTCCTTGCCGCCGTACTCGAACGTCCGCCGGCTCTCGCCGCCGGCTTCGCGCTTGAAGCCTTCGGGATGCTCAAGGTAGCCCATGAAGTGGGGCCAGCCCCAGACCTCACCGTGCTCGGCCACCACCGCCGCGTCGGGCTCGTCCTGGCGGCAGAGGTCGAACAGGCCCCGCGCGGCGGTCCTGCTCCAAGCGAGCAGGGGATCTTCGTCGGCCGCCAGGGCCGGCGCGGCAGACAGAACCGGCGCAACCGTCAGCGACGCGATCAGGGCGAGGGCGAAGAGCGAGCGGCGCGACACGGTTGGCTCCGCCTCCCGGCGCCCGCAGCCTATTTCGAGTAGCTCTGGTCGACGAGGATTCCGGCGTCCGAGTCCTGCTGGAACTTCAGGATGCTGAGGCCGCCGTTCGACAGCGCCGCGCCCATGCCGGCCTTGCCGACATGGTTCGGCTTACCGGCGCCCATGCCGACATAGTAGACCGCCAGCGTCGCATCGCCGGCGTCCGGCGCGCCGCCGACCCAGGTCTGGGAATCGGTGATCAGGGTCGGATACGGCT
>JGI12269J14319_10003477_pt1 | contig 14733 bp, 11 predicted proteins | sample PeaSoiSIISIP2007_FD_14319 | JGI IMG/M metagenome (IMG submission 14319) | reverse complement strand
CGGCCGGCCCGCCGAGTTGGATGCCGGCGGCGGTCGGATCGGCCTACCGCCACGGCCGCGGGACCGACGACGACCTCCTCTCCGGACGGGCCTGGACCGACCTCCTCGAGGCCCTGGCCCGCGCCGGCGCCGTCATGGCCTCGCCGCGGGCCCCGGCCACGGCCGTCGACCAGGCCTCGGGCTACCGCCAACTCCTCGTCCTGGTGGCCCTGGCCATCGACGAGGCCCTCCGACCCTCTGACCCCTACGACCCGTCCTTCAGCCCGGCCAACGTCGACAACGTCCTCAAGTGGGGCATGGACTGCCCCGACGCCGCCTACACGGGCGCCGCCATCCGGCCCGACGCCACCTACCGCATCAGGGGCCGGCGCTCGACCGTCCGCTACCTCGGCTTCCAGGTCATGTCGGGCATCGCCAACTCGGGGAACGTGGTGGCCGACGACCTCGCCCTGGGGCCGGGTGGCACCTTCGAGATCGTCCTCTCGGCCGAACCCCGACCGGGCAACTGGATGGCCCTGCCCGAAGGGACCTCCTCGGTCGTCGTCCGACAGTTCTTCTACGACTGGGACACCGAGGAGCCGGCCGAGCTCGAGATCGAATGCGTCGAGGCCCCGGCCCGACCGCCCGCCGGCCCGGCCGACGCCCTCTCGGCCGCCGGGGTGGCCCGCCAACTGCGCGCCCTGGGCGAATTCGTGGAGGCCAGCATCGCCTTCTGGCTCGACGTCGAGGAAGGGGGACGCAGCCAGGGGGTGAACGTCTTCCGCCAGCCGGCCGCCCTCACCGAGATGGGAGCGGCGGCCGAGAACGTGAGCGTCTGGGGCTCGTGGACCCTCGACGACGACGAGGCCCTCGTCATCGAGGTCACGCCACCCGAGGCGCGGTACTGGAGCGTCTCCATGGGCAACTACTGGTGGGCGACGATCGACTACGCCAACCACCAGTCGAGCCTGAACGGCCACCAGGCCGTCATCGACGGCGACGGCGTCTTCCGGGCCGTGGCCGCCGGGCACGACCCGGGCGTGGCCAACTGGCTCGACACCGCCGGGAACCACCAGGGGGCCATGATCTTCCGCTGGCTGCGCGCCGCCGACGCCCCGGTGCCGTCGACCACGGTCGTGAAGACGGCGGAGGTCCTCGGCGCCCTGCCCCCCGGCACGGCCACGGTCGACGCCGCCGCCCGGGCCGCCACCCTGGCCCGGCGCCGGGCCGCCGTCCGCCGCCGCTTCCCCCGCTGACGAAGGAGCGTCCTCATGGACCTGGGCTACACCGACGCCACCGCCGTCGTCACCGGCGGCACCAAGGGCATGGGCCGCGCCATCGCCGAGTGCCTCGCCGCGGAGGGAGCCCGCGTCGCCGTCCTGGCCCGCGGGCGCGACGCGCTCGACGACACGGTGGCCGCCCTCCGACGTCTCGGGAGCCCCGACGCCGTGGGCCTGGCCGTCGACGTCCTCGACCCGGCCGACATCGACGGCGCCTTCACCGCGCTCGACGCCCGCTGGGGCTCGCTCAACGTCCTCGTCAACACCGTGGGCCCGGCCGCCGGTCGTTTCGAGAACCTGACCGACGCCGACTGGATCACCGCCTTCGAGCTCGGCTGCATGGCGGCGGTCCGTTGCGTCCGCCGCGCCCTGCCCCTGCTCCGCCGGGCCGAGTGGGCCCGCATCGTCAACCTCTCGGCCCACTCCATCCAGCGCCAGTCCCCGATCCTCCCCGCCTACACGGCGTCCAAGGCGGCCGTGGCCAGCGTCTCGAAGAACCTGTCCAAGTCGCTCGCCCCCGAGGGGATCCTGGTGAACACCGTGAGCCCGGGGACCATCGTCACCGCCAGCTTCACCGAGAACCTCCGCGACATCTTCGCCGCCGCCGGCCTCGACCCGGGCGACCCCGTCGACGTCATGCGCTGGATCGACGAGAACTTCCACCAACCGGCCGACCTCGGCCGGGCCGGCCTGCCCGAGGAGATCGCCACCGTCGTCGCCTTCCTGGCCTCGCGTCGAAACGGCTACGTCACCGGCGCCAACATCAACGTCGACGGCGGCTCGGACTTCGTCTGATGCTCGACGCCGACCGGCTCGTCGAGACGGCGATGGCCGAGACGGCGCTCTCGGACTTCGGCGGCGACTCCTACCGCCAGGGTCTGGACCGCCTCGTCGAGGCGGTCAACGCCGAGGGGGAGCTGACGGCGTTGGGCCAGGAGATCCTGGGTATGCGCCTGCGCATGCTGCTGGCCAACCGGCTGCGGATCGAGGACGTCTACGGCCGGAACCCGTCGATCGACGACGAAGCGGTACCGGGGCCGCTGTTCATCATCGGCCTCCCCCGCACGGGGACGACGGCGCTCAGCCAACTGCTGTCCTTCGACCCCCGGGTCCGCTCGCTGCGGCTCTGGGAGTCGTCGGACCCGGTCCCGCCGCCGGAGACCGACACCGAGAACAGCGACCCCCGCATCGCCGAGACGGCGCGAGGCCTCGAGGCCATGTACGACACGTTCCCGCGGATGCGGTCGCTGCACTACCAGACGGCCACCGGTCCCACCGAGTGCCAGGACCTCTTGGGCATGGAATTCCGCACCGCCCACTTCGACGGCATGGCCCACGTCCCGAGCTACACGCAATGGGCCATGGACTGCGACATGGTCCCCGCCTACCGCTACCACCGCCGGGTGCTCCGGCTCCTCCAGTGGCACTGCCCGCCGCGGCTCTGGCACCTGAAGACGCCCGTCCACATGCTGGCCCTCGACGCGCTCGACTCGGCCTATCCCGACGCCCGCTTCCTGTGGACGCATCGCGATCCGGCCGCCGTCCTGGGATCGGTCTGCAGCCTGGTGGCCTATGTCCGCAGCTGGGTGAGCGACCGTGACGACTCGGCCGAGCTCGGCCTCCAGCAGGTGGCCCTCTGGTCCGAGGCGCTCCGGCGCGCCATGGCCTTCCGGGAGAAGGTCGGTGAGCAGCGGTTCGCCGACGTGGAGTTCGCCTCGCTCAATTCCGACCCGGTGGCCACCGTGGGCCAGGCCTACGGACGCCTCGGCCTCGACCTGTCCGACGAGGCCGCCTCGCGCATGAGGGCCTGGTCGGCCGAGAACCCCCAGGGCTCCCACGGCGTCCACGAGTACGCCCTGGAGGACTTCGGCATCACCGCCGGGGCCGTCCGGGCCGCGTTCGGCTTCTACACCGGGCCCTTCGCCGTCGACACCAGCGATCCGGGCGCCGGCCGCCCCCGGTAGTCACGGGCATGGTCCCCGGCCCGCAGACCGGCAGACCGGCAGACCGGCAGACCGGCAGACCGGCAGACCGGCAGATAGGCAGACCCGCAGACCGGCAGACCGGCAGATAGGTGCGACACAACGGCGCCACTACGGGGCCCCGATCGGCCCGTCCCGGCTCAAGATCGGCCGGGCTGGCGTCGACAATGGGAGGGCAAGAATCTCCTTGCGTATGAAGTTACTCGTGGCAACGGCCCCCGGTCCGTCCGGGGGCCGTTGCGCGTCCCCGCTTCGGGGAGATCCTCCGGGCCACCCGGGACCCACGGGTACTACCGGCGTCGCTCCGGACGACCAAGGACCCCGGCCGGGACGCATCCCGACCGGGGTCCTGTCACGCGACTTCCCCGTCGCCGGCGGCGCGACGCGGCCGCCTGCTCCATGTCGAGCCGCTACAGGTCGAGCGAGGTCCCGGGTGCGAGGTACAAGGTGCCGTCGCCGTTGGCGCAGACGGTCGCCTTGATCTTCCCGCCGGCGCCGTAGCCGCTCGTGACCTTCCCCTTCTCGGACGCCACGGCGATGGCCGAGGCGGACTTGCACTTCTTCGTCGCCGTCTTCCCCAGCTTGTCCGGCGCGTTGTAGGACTCGGTGCTGGTGGTGCTCCCGACGTCACTCCAGGTCTCCGTAGCAGTCACCTGCGACAATGGTCGTCCCCGGCGGTCGAGCCCGAGCTGTGGCAGTGTCGACCGAGGTGGAGGGGAGTCGCCAGAGATCGCCGGTCACGGGCGGGCACGGGGTCCGTGTCTTCCTCGTCGACGGCACCTACGAGCTCTTCCGCCACTTCTTCGGACAGCCCCCCCGGGCCGGCGCCGACGGCACCGAGATCGGGGCCGTCCGGGGCGTGGTCTCCTCCGTGCTCGCCATGCTGGGAGACGGCGCCACCCACATCGGGGTGGCCACCGATCACGTCATCGAGTCCTTCCGCAACGGCATGTGGCCCGGCTACAAGACCGGGAGCGGCATCGACCCGGTGCTCCGGGACCAGTTCATCCCGCTCGAGGAGGCCCTCCAGGCGCTCGGGGTGCTCGTCTGGCCCATGGTGGACCTCGAGGCCGACGACGCGCTGGCCTCGGCGGCGGCCGTGGCCGGTGACGACGGCACCGTCGAGCAGGTCGTCATCTGCACCCCCGACAAGGACCTGGCCCAATGCGTCCGCGGTCGGCACGTGGTCCAGCTCGACCGCCGGGCCGGCACCATCACCGACGAGGACGGCGTCCGCGCCAAGTTCGGCGTCGACCCCGCCTCCATCCCCGATTGGCTGGCCCTGGTGGGCGACACCGCCGACGGCTTTCCCGGCCTGGCCGGCTGGGGCAAGAAGACGGCGGCCCTCGTCCTGGCCCGTTACGGGCACATCGCCGACATCCCCGACCGGGCCGCCGACTGGGACCCCGCCGTCTGCCGCTCGGTACGGGGGGCGGCCACCTTGGCCGCCCGCCTGGCCGAGGAGCGCGACAAGGCCATGCTCTTCCGTGACCTGGCCACCTTGCGGGTGGACCGGTCCCTCCTGGGGGCCGTGGACGAGCTGGCCTGGCACGGCCCCTCCCCCGCCTTCGCCGACCTCTGCCGGAACCTGCGGGATCCGGCCCTGGCCGACCGGGCCGCCGCCCTCGGCCGTCCCTGACGACAACGCCCAGGTCAGGGCGTTGACCGGCCTCCGGCAGCCCGAGGCGGCGCTCCCCGTCGGGCCGGACCCGGGGCGGTGGGCCGGTGTCGCTCAAGACCCCCGAAACTTCCGTCGATGACTCCGACACACAGGCGGAGGGACGCAGTCGAGGGGGGACTCGCGGATGCTCACGGCACGACGTCGAGACTCGAACACACCGACCCTCCCCGGCGCGCCCGCCCCGCCGGGGCCCTCCGTCCCGCTCGGACAGTCCCCGTCAGACCCCCCGTCTCCACCCGGCACCGCCGACGCCCCGGCGGCGACCGCACCGCGCCCCACGGCCCCGTCCCCGGCGGCGGTGGGACCGGGACAGCAGCCCACCACGCCGAAGACCCACGGACTCGGACCGCGCCTTCTGAGCTACGCGATCGGACCGGCCGCCTTCGTCGTCCTCCTGGTGCTCCGACGCCTGGGCCTGGTGGCGCATCTCCCGGTCCCCGTGTACATCGCCATCTTCGCCGTCATACCGGCGCTGAGCCAGGTCATCGAGACGCTCTACCGCCGCAACCCGACACGGTTCCGGCTCCATCTGCGCGTGGCCTTCCACACGGGCGCGGTCACCACCGTCATCTACCTGACCGGCTGGGGACCGGTGGTCATCGGCGCCTACGCCTTCGTGGCCCTCGAGAACATCGCCACCAGCGGGTCGCGGACGTGGCGGATCGCCGCCTTCTGGAGCCTGGTCGGCATCACCATCGGGCAGCTCGGCATCTGGCAGGGCTGGGTCCCGTCCTTCCTCAACCTGGCCAAGGCCCAGACGCTCGGCCTCATGGGGGCGTTCGTCATCGTCTTCGTCATCCGCATGGCGGGGGCGACGAGCGAACAGAAGGAACAGGCCGAATCCTCGCTGCGCACCAGCGAGGAACGGTTCCGCTCGCTCGTCCAGAACTCGTCGGACACCACCCTGGTGCTCGGCCCCGCCGGCGTGATCCTCTACGCCAGCCCCGCCACACGGTCCCTGCTCGGCCGGGAGCCCGACTCGCTCATCGGCCTGCGGGCCTCGGAGCTCGTCCATTCCGACGACCGGGCGCGCGTCGAGCCGGAGCTGGTGGAGCTCCTGCGCACCGGCGCCTTCGTCGAGCCCCTCCAGTTCCGCATGCAGCACAGCGACGGGACATGGCGCCACGCCGAGGCCGTCGTCACCGACATGCGCGACCGTTCGTCGGTGGGCGGCTACGTCGTCAACGTCCGCGACATCACCGAACGCAAGGAGGCCGAGGAGAAGCTGGCCCATCAGGCCCTCCACGATCCGCTGACCGGACTTCCCAACCGCCTGCTCCTGGTGGACCGCCTCCGCAACGCCATCGCCCGGGGCCTGCGCCACGACGGACCTCCCCCTGTCGTGATGTTCCTCGACCTCGACCGGTTCAAGCTGGTGAACGACAGCCTGGGCCACGGGGCCGGCGACGAGCTGCTCATCCGCGTGGCCGAACGCCTCGGCCGGGTCGTGCGGACCACCGACACCCTGTCGCGTTTCGGCGGTGACGAATTCGTCATCCTCTGCGAGGGGATGGCCAGCCAGGACGCCGTCATGGCCCTGGCCGAGAGGGCCATGACGACCATCGACGAACCCTTCGTGATCAGCGGCGAGCAATTCCACATCGGCGTCAGCATCGGCGTGGCCTTCGTCGACGACGACGGCCCCAGTCCCGAGGAGCTCCTGGGTGACGCCGACTACGCCATGTACCTGGCCAAGGCCCGCAGCGGCGCGGGCCGGGTCCAGCTCTTCGACCAGGCCACGCGCGCCGTGGCCCGGCAGCGCGTCCACACCGAGACCGCTCTGGCCCGAGCGCTCGAGCGCGACGAGCTCGTCGTCTTCTACCAGCCCATCGTGGAGACGGCGACCCGCCGCTGGGTCGGCGTGGAGGCGCTCCTGCGTTGGCAGCACCCGACCCGGGGCCTCCTGGCGCCGGCGGCCTTCCTCGACGCCGCCGAACAGACCGGACTGATCGTCCCCATCGGGGCCTGGGTGCTCTCCGAGGCCTGTTCGCAGGTCCAGCGCTGGAACCGGGACCTCCCCGCCGACGATCACCTGGCCGTCAGCGTGAACCTCTCCGGGCGCCAGCTCACCGAGCCCAACCTGGCCGAGACCATCGCCGCCTCGCTCCACGCGGCGGAGATCGACCCCCACGCGCTGCGACTCGTCCTGGAGGTGACCGAGACCCTGCTGCCCACCGACGAGGACGAGGCCCGCCGCCGGCTGGTCGAGCTCCACGAGCTCGGGATCCAGCTGGCCATCGACGACTTCGGGACCGGATACTCCTCGCTGCGCTACGTCCGGGACCTCCCCATCTCCACCATCAAGATCGACCGCTCCTTCGTCTCCGGCCTGGGCCAGTCCGACCACGACGAGGCCATCGTCATCGCCGTGACCCAGCTGGCGCGCACCCTCGGGCTCCGGGTGGTGGCCGAGGGGGTCGAGACCGAGGCGCAGTTCGCCTTCCTCTCCCGGGTGGGCTGCGACTACTCACAGGGCTACCTCTTCGGACGCCCCCAGCCCCCCCACCTCTGCCGCCTGCCCGGCGTCGAGCAAGTGGTCTGACGACCCGCCGCGCTTCGACAGACCCGCCTCGCTTCTACAGACCCGTCTCGCCCTCGCCCATGTGCAGCACCATGCGCTGCTCCACCGTCTGCGCCTTCCCGACGTTGCGGTCCTTCAGGACGGCGGCGGCGGCCACGAAGGCGGCCACGATGCACCCGGCGGCGATGAGATAACCCACGTGGTACCCACCGGCCAGGGCGGCGTCGTGCCCGGCCCCGCCCGCCGACAGGGCGCGGGTCCGCGACGTCGAGATGCTGGCCAGTACGGCGATGCCGATGGCCGCCCCCATCTGCATCGAGACGTTGGCCAGTCCCGACGCCAGGCCCGTGTCGGCCGGCGCGGCGTCGGCCATGGCCAGGGCGATGGACGGGGTGAAGGCCAGCCCGGCGCCGATGCCGAAGAACACCATCCCCGGGAACACGTCGGCGAGGTAGCTGCCGTGCACCGGCACCCGGGAGAAAAGTGCCAGCCCCATGGCGATCAGGGCCAGGCCGGGTAGGAGCGTCGCCTTGGCCCCGATCCGGGTCATGATCCGGGCGGCGATGGTCAGTGAGAAGACACCCACGGCCAGGTTCATGGGCATGAAGGCGAGACCGGTGGTGATGGCGCTGTACCCGAGCACGTGCTGGAGGTAGAGCGCCCCCAGGAAGAACTGCCCGAACATGCCGATGGGGAACAGCACCCGCACCACGGTGGCGCCGGTGAGGTTGCGCGAACGGAACATCCGCAGGGGCACGAGGGGATGCTCGAGGTGGGCCTCGAGACGCACGAACAGCCCCAGCAACGCCAGGGCCGCCACCCCAACCACGATGGTGTGGACCGACTCCCACCCGTAGTCACTGGCCTTCACGATGGCGTAGACGAGCAGCATCACGGCGGTGGTGACCATGACGGCTCCGAGCACGTCGACCCCGTCGTGCGTCCCCGACCCCTCGTGCGCCGGGATGAGCGCCAGGCCGAGGACGAGCGCCGCGCATCCGATGGGCAGGTTGATGAAGAAGATCCAGTGCCAACTGAGAGCCTGCGTCAGAACACCGCCGGCCAGAAGGCCGATCGACCCGCCCGCCGAGGCCACGAAGGCGTAGACGCCCATCGCCTTGGCCTTCTCCCTCGGCTCGGGGAACAGGGTCACCAGGATGCCGAGGATGGTGGCGGCCACGATGGCCGCACCCGCCCCCTGGACGAAACGGGCCACGATCAGCTCCGCCTGGTTCTGGGAGAATCCGCAGAACGCCGACGCGCCGGTGAAGACGGCCAGCCCGGTGACGAAGATCCTCTTGGGACCGATCAGGTCACCGAGGCGCCCGGCCAGCAGGAGCAGGCCACCGAAGGTGATGAGGTAGGCGTTGATCACCCAGGCCAGCGACGACTGCGAGAAGTGCAGATCGCGTTGGATGGTCGGGAGGGCCACGTTCACCACGGTGGCGTCCAACACGATCATCAGCTGGCCCACGCACAGCACCACGAGGGCCAGCCAACGGCGGCGGTCGGCGACCTGGGCACGGTCGATGTCGTCGTCGGTCGCCATCGTTGTCCTCGCAATGATAGCCGGGGGCCGGCGACCCCCGAACCGGGACTGCGTCGTGACGACGGCGTGTCGTGACGACGGCGTGTCGTGACGACGGCGTGTCGTGGCGGCCCCGACCAGCACGCCACGGTGGGCCCGGCCAGAATGTGCCGGCCAGAATGTGCCGGCCAGAATGTGTCAGACGCGACCGAGGAGGGTGCGATGGAGGGCGACGTGGTCACGACCGAGAGGGTCATCCATGCCCCTCCCGATGCCATCTTCGGCCTCCTGGCCGATGCGGCGCGGCATCCCGACATCGACGGCTCGGGCGCGGTGAAGCAGGCCAAGTCCGACGCGCCGGCGCGCCTGTCGCTCGGGGCCACCTTCGGGATGTCGATGAAGATGGGGATCGGCTACTCGATGGTCAACACCGTGATCGAGTTCGAGGACAACCGCCGCATCGCCTGGCAGGCGCGCCCACCGGGTTTCCTCGGGCGCATCGCCGCCGGCCGTATCTGGCGCTACGAGCTCGAGCCGGTGGAGGGCGGCACACGGGTGCGCGAGAGCTGGGACATCTCCCAGGACCACCAGCGACGCATGCTCAAGCTCGGCGGCCTGCCTCGGCAGACCGAAGCCAACATGGCGAAAACCCTCGAACGCATCGCCGAGCTCACCGAGGCACCGGCCTGACGGCGGTCACGCGCTCTACGATCACCGGATGCCCCCCGAGCTGATGCCGGCCGCCGTCTACGTCGGTGACGGCCGGATCACCGTCCAGAATCTCCCCGTCCCCGTTCCCGGCCCCGACGAGGTCCTGATCGAGGTGGCCCAGTGCGGGATCTGCGGCAGCGACATGCACCTCGTCCTCGAGGGTTACGCTCGTGCCGGCACCGTCCTCGGCCACGAATGGGCGGGGACCGTCGTGGCCGCGGGTGCCGCCGTATCGGGCTGGGAGGCCGGCGCCCGGGTGGTCTCGAACCCCACGGCGGGCTGTGGGACGTGCCGGCCCTGTCGCCGGGGCCGGCCGTCGGTCTGCCTGTCCCGTGAGGCACCCGACTATCTCTCGTTCGGGGGCGCCTTCTGCCGGTACCTCGCGGTGCGGGCCGAGCAGCTCCTGCGCCTCCCCGACACCCTGTCCACCCGTGCCGCCGCGCTGACCGAGCCCACGGCCATCGCCGTGCACACGGTCAACCTGTCCCAGGTGACGTCCGACGACCGGGTCCTCGTCACCGGAGCGGGGCCGGTCGGCCTCCTCGCGGTGGCGGTCCTCCTGGCCCGCGGCGTGACCGACATCACCGTGTCGGAACCATCGGCTGCCCGCCGGGCCCGGGCGGCGGCGCTCGGGGCGGCGGCGGTGATCGCACCCGATCAATTCCCGGTCCCCCAACTGGGGCGGCCGGTCGACGCGCCCTTCGCCGTGGCCTTCGAGTGCTCGGGCCACGCCAGCGCGGCAGAGGCCGCGCTGGACCAGCTCGACTTCGCCGGCACCCTGGTTCTCGTCGGCACCGGACGTGACCTCCCGCGTATCAACCACAACCGGATGATCGTCCTCGAGCTCACCATCGTGGGGGCCTACAACTACGACGCCGACGGCTTCCGTCCCGCACTGGACCTGCTGGCCAGCGGGCTCCTGCCCACCGACCTCCTCATCGAACCCGACGACGTGCCCCTGAGCGGCGTCGGCGAGGCCATGCAGCGACTGGCGCACGGGGAGATCGCCGGCAAGGTCCTGGTCCGGCCGCAGGCCACGTCGTGAGCGACCGGGCCTTCCACCCCCGCTTGAACCACGTCGCCATCACTGTCGACCCGTCGGTCCTCGACGACGAGGGGCGGGTGACGGTGCTCGACTTCTACGGCCACGTCTTCGGTTGGACCGAAGGCGACAACACCGGGGAAACGGGCAACCCCCTCATCCTCTACACCGGCGCGCCGGCCCAATTCGTCTACCTGCTGCCGGGCGATCCCTTCCTGGTGGCCCCTTCCCTCGACCATTTCGGGCTCGAGGTGGCGACGGTCGCCGAGCTCGAGGAACTGGTGGAACGGGCCCGCACCTACGGCGAACGCGACGATCGGGTCCGGATCATCGAGACCTCGAGACGGACGACCCACGGACCGACGCACGACTACGTCCTCACCAGTGCCTACATCGGTTTCCTCCTTCCCCTCATGATCGAGCTCCAGCACCTCCAGCGCCAGGAGCGGCCCGGGTCGTAAAATGGTGGTCGCATGACCACAGCACCGGACACGGGGGTCCCGGAGGTCGACACCGACCTGATGGTCTTCGGTGGGAACGACCAGAGCTTCCTCGAGTACCCCCAGCCGCACTACGCCAAGATGCGGGCCCGGCGGCCGCTGCTGCGCGTCCCGGGCGCGGTGCAGACGACCACCCGGGCCGCTCTCGACTCGGCCTTGCGCAACGCCGAGACCTACTCCTCGGGCATGGAGGGGGCACCGCTCGGCACCGAGCGCCCCCTCATCCCCCTGCAGATCGACCCACCCGAGCACCGCAAGTACCGCAAGCTTCTCGACCCCCTCTTCGCCCCGAAGCAGATGGCCACGCTCGAGCCCCAGATCAGCGCCCAGGTGAACGAGCTCATCGACGGCTTCGAAGGAAGGGGACGCTGCGACTTCACCAACGAGTTCGCCATCCCCCTCCCCTCGGCCATCTTCCTGCGCCTCTTCGGGCTCCCCCTCTCCGAGTTGCCCCAGCTGCTCGAATTCAACGAGCGCACACAACGTCCCCACGGCGACACATCCGCCGAGCATCTGGCCGAGCGTCAGGCCAATGCCCGTGACGTCTACCGCTACTTCGCCGCCGTCATCGACGAGCGCCGCGGCCAAGCCCCCCGTGACGACCTGCTCTCCAGGCTGCTCACGACCGACGTCGACGGCGAACGTCTGAGCGACGAGGACGTGATCGACATCAGCTTCCTCATGATCCTGGCCGGTCTCGACACCATCACGGACACGCTCACCTGCAGCTTCAAGTTCCTGGCGGAGCACGACGGGCACCGGCAACGGATCGTGGACGACCCGTCGGTCATCCCGGCGGCGGTGGAGGAGCTGCTGCGCTGGGAGACCCCGGTCATGTCCATCATCCGAGTGGCCCGGGCCGACGGCGAGATCGAAGGCTGTCCCGTCCACCGGGGTGACGTCGTCCTCGCCTGTCTCGGATCGGCCAACACCGACGAAGGCGAATTCGCGAACGCCGACGAGGTCGACTTCACGCGCAACCCGAACCGTCACATCGCATTCGGCGGAGGGATCCACCGGTGCCTCGGATCCCACCTGGCTCGCCAGGAACTGCGGGTGGCCCTGCGCGAATGGCACCGCCGGATTCCCCGGTACGACCTCCCCGCCGGCTTCGTCCCGCAGTACTCCGACGGGCTGCGCTCGGTCCGGAACCTGAGCCTCGTCTTCCCGGCGGGACCCTCTTGAATCAGGGCCAGGGCCGCCGTCAGACGAGGTGCGTCTGCGGGGTCGAGGCCACCGCCCCCGTGGCTCGCAGTTCGCGCACGGCGGCAACGGGATCGGGGTCGGCGAACAGTCGCTCGTCGCCGTAGTCGGCGGGGCGGCCGGTGGCGTCGAGCGTCCAGCACGACGCCTCCAGGGCGATGCCGTTCGGGTCCGTGAAGTACACCGACCGGATGAAGCCGTGGTCGACCACATCGGTGATCTCACACTCGGCCGCCTTGAGACNGTCCCGCAGGGCCAGGAGGGCGCTCTCGTCAGGCAGGTTGAACGACAGGTGGTCGAACTGCACGGCCCGCNGGTCGGGGACCCCGGCCGGCTTGGCGAAGCCCTCGACGGGAACCCCGGTGTACTCGAAGAAGGCCACCGTGTTCTCGGGTCCGAACTCGAAGAAGTAGTGCCGGAATTGCGGGGTCCCGATGGTGGCGACGAGCCGGGCTCCGAGAACACCGTGGTAGAAGCGCACCGTCGCATCCATGTCGGCCGTGATCAGCGCCAGGTGGTTGATGCCCCTCCAGCGCGGACCTTCCTGGGTGTCGTGAGCGTCGGTCATGGCCCCTCCTCGTCGTCGGGTGGCCTCGGGTTCACCGTCCACGGTAGTGCCCGGGCCCGGCCAAAGGGACCCACCGGGCCCATCGTGCAACGTCCCGGGGGGCACCCGCCCACCGGTAGCGTCTGGCGCGACACGCCGCCCGGCCCCGAGGAGACCATGGTGACGAGAACGATCCCCCGGCTCTTCCGCCGGACGGTGGAGCAGGTCCCGGACAAGACCTGGCTGCTCACCTCCGACGGCGGCCGTCTCACCTACGGTCAGGCCCTCGACCGCATCGAAGGGGCGGCCGCCTGGTTGCGCGCCGCTGGCGTCCGGTCGGGGGACCGGGTCCTCGTCACCTCGCGCAACACCGCCGACTACCTGCTGACCTGGCTGGCCCTCATGGAGGTGGGCGCCATCGAGGTGGCGGTCAATCCGGCCGGCACCGTCACCGAGCTCGCCGGTTTCCTGGGCCAGGTCACGCCCGCTCTCGTCGTCTCCGACACCGAGCTGATGGCCGCCGCCGCCGATCTTGCCGGCGCCGACGGGGTGTCCGCCGGGGTGGGCGCCGCGCCACCGAGGTGGGTGGAGGTGAGCCAGCTGTTCTCGGCCACCGGGGACGGGACGGGACCGGCCGACGTCGACCCCGACGACGTCGCCGTCATGATCCCCACGTCGGGCACCACCGGTCGGTCCAAGCTGGTCATGCAGACGCACCGCGCCTACGTCATGGCCGGCGAGGGCTTCCCCCACTGGATGCGGCTCACGCCCGAGGACCGTCTCATGACCTCGCTGCCGCTCTTCCACATCAACGCCCCGGCATACTCGGTCCTCGGATCGGTGGCGACGAGGGCCAGCCTGGCGCTCCTGGAATCCTTCTCGGCCAGCCGCTTCATCGACGCCTCCCGGCGATTCGACGCCACCGAATTCAACGCCATCGGAGCGATGCTCGAGATCCTCATGCGCCAACCCCGCCGGGACGACGACGCCGACAATCCGTTGCGATTGTGCTACACGGGCCCGTCACCTCCGGCCGGGCGCCACCGTGAGATCGAGGAGCGGTTCGGCCTCGAGCTCGTCTGCGGCTACGCACTGTCGGAGACACCGTACGGACTCATCTGGCGGCACGGCACCCGGCCGTTCGGGAGCCTCGGTGCGGTGCGTCAGCACCCCACCCTGGGCCATGTCAACGAGGCCCGGGTGGTCGACGACGGACGGGTGGTCGGCAGCGGCGAGGTGGGCCAGCTCGAGCTGCGCAATCCGGCCGTCATGCGGGGCTACTACGAGATGCCCGACGAGACGGCGGCCGTTCTCGTCGACGGGTGGTTACGGACCGGGGACCTCGTCCGCGTCAACGAGGACGACACCTACACCTTCGTCGGCCGAGCCAAACAGGTCATCCGACGACGGGGCGAGAACCTGTCCCCGCTCGAGGTCGAGGAGGTCCTCGAAGCCCACGAGGCCGTGGCCGAGGCCGCCGTCATCGGGGTGCCTTCCGATCTGTCGGAGCAGGACATCAAGGCCTTCGTCGTCCCGGCGCCGGGCCGGACCGTCGACCTGGGCGAGCTGCACGCCTTCGCCGGCACCCGGCTGGCCCGCTTCAAGGTGCCCCGCTATCTCGAGCTCGTCGACGAGCTCCCCCACACCCCGACCGGACGCCTGGCCACACACCAGCTGCCGCACGAGCGCACCACCAAGGAGATCGACATGCAGGACACCGGCCGCCACGACGAATGGCTCTCCACGTGGATCGGCGGGT
>JGI12269J14319_10003476_pt1 | contig 14737 bp, 12 predicted proteins | sample PeaSoiSIISIP2007_FD_14319 | JGI IMG/M metagenome (IMG submission 14319) | reverse complement strand
AACGTCAACGTGACCGTCACCATCACCACCACCCAGGAAAACAACGTGCTGACCGTATCGCGCGAAGCCATCCGCCAGGATGACGGCAAACAGTACGTGTTCGAGATCGTCAACGGCGAGCTCAAGCGCCGCGGCGTCACTACCTCGGTTTCCAATCCCACGCGCATCGAGATCACCAACGGCCTGCCCGACGACGCCTGGGTCGCCCTCGGCGCGGTCGATAACCATCCGCTGGCGGACGGCTTGGCCGTGCGGGTGGTGCAGCGCTGATGCGGCTTCGCTTCCTCCGGGTTCTGGCCTTGGTGTTCGGAGTGCTGACGGCAGTTTCGGCCGCGGCCGAGCCCGCATCGCCGGCCGACCTGCTCTCGGTGGGACGGGTGGATGATGCCCTGCGCGCTCTCCACGACCGCGTCCAGGCCGCGCCCAACGATGCTCAGGCCTACAACCTGCTCACCCGTACCTACTTCTACATGGGACGCTGGGAAGAAGCGGCCGCGGCCGCCGAGCGCACGGTGGCGCTCGAACCTTCAGCGAGCGATTACCAGTTGTGGCTGGGACGCGCCGTCGGTGAGAAGGCGGCGCATGCCAGCTTCGTGACCGCGGTGCGCATGGTACCGCGCATCCGCGGCGCCTTCGAGCGCGCCGTGCAGCTCGACGGCGCGAACGCCGCCGCCCGCACCGATCTCGCCGAGTTCTACATGGAAGCCCCCAGCTTTCTCGGCGGTGGCAAGGACAAAGCCCTGGCTCAGGCCGAAGTGCTCGCCTCCCAGGACGAAGCCGCCGCCCACTGGATCAAGGCGCGGCTGGCCGAGCGCGGCAAGCAGTTCGACATCGCCGAGCGGGAGTATCGCGCGGCCGTCGCCGCCAGCCCGCACCCGGGCGGGCGCTGGCTCGATCTCGCCGGCTTCTACCGCACCCACGAACGCTTCGGCCAGATGGAGGACACCGTCAACAAGGCCGTCGCCGAAGACGTCTGGCAGAGCACCGTCCCCTACGATGCTGCCATGCTGCTGTTCCATGCCGGCAGGAATTTCCCCGGCGCCATCGCGCTGGTGCAGAAGTACCTCGCGAATGGATCGCAACCCGAGGCCGCGCCCGCCTATCAGGCCCATTATCTGCTGGGGCAGATCTTCGAGAAGCAGGGGAATCGTCAGGCTGCCGCCGCCGAATATCGCACCACGCTTTCGCTCGCCCGCGAATTCGACCCGGCGCGGACGGCGCTGCAGCGAGTGGGGCAGTAGAGTACCGAGTACCGAGTACCGAGTACCGAGTACCGAGTACCGAGCCTCATTTTAGCGCGCGAAGCGCGCGGCAGAACATAGCCCACGGCGTAAGCCGTGGGAGAAAAGTGGAACAAACCACAAGCCCGCGAAGCGGGCGAAAGAGTTGCGACACAGACTCCAGCTAAAGAAGATGTTGCTCGGTACTCGGTACTTGGTACTCCCTCCTGCCCCTGCTCTATACTCCCCATTCGACCAAAGGTGACCTATGAAAATCCTTCGCTGGAACATCATTCTCGTCCTGCTTGCGTCTTGCGCCTACGCCGAGCCGCTTCCCTTCCGCCAGGCCGTCGAACTGGCGGCCAAGCGCAGCGCCGTCCTCAGCGACACTGAACAGGTGCGCGCCCACCAGGCCTATCTTGAGGCCGCGCGCATGTACATCCCACAGCTCATCGTGGGCTCGGGCCTGGCCAAGTCCTGGGGATTCCCGTTGAGCATTGAGGGCTCGGCGCCGACGGCAATCAGCGTGAACACCATGGGATATCTCATCAATCCGGCGCAGCGTGACTTCGTGCGCGCCGCACGCACCGAGTGGGACGCCACCGCCTTCAGCAGCGAGGACCGGCGCCAGCAGGCCATTCTGGAGACCGCCGTTACCTACACCCAGCTCGACCGGCTGGTCACGGCGCTCCATCTGCTCCGCGAGCAGGAGCAGGAAGCCGTGCGCGCCGAGCAGATCGCCTCCGAGCGGGTGCAGGCGGGGGTCGAACCCCAACTCGAACTCACCCGCGCCAAGCTGGCCAGCGCGCGTGTGCGCATGGGCATCGCCCAGGTGGAAGGCAATGTCGACGTCCTGCGCAACTTGCTGGCGCAGCTTACCGGGGTGCCCGCGGCAGGGATCGAGACCGTCACCGAATCGATCCCGCAGCTCCCCGAGGTCAGCCAGAGCGACGATCTGGCTGCGAAGAGCGCGTCCACCAGCCCGGCCGTCAAGCTGGCCTTCGCCCAGGCCGACGCCAAGCTGTTCCGCGCCCGCGGCGAGCACAAGCAGTTCCGGCCGTCGGTGGACTTCGTCGGCCAATACGGCCTGCTGACCACGTACAACAACTACCAGGAATTCTTCAAGCAATACCAGCGACACAACGGCACGGTTGGTGTGGCCATCCGCTTTCCCTTCTTCAACCTGTCGCAGCGGGCGCGCGCCGGCGCCGCCGATGCCGAAGCTGTCCAGGCTCGCCACCAGGCCGAAGAGGCGAAGAACAAAGTCTCGAATGAAACGCGCAAGCTGCAGCGCGAGGTGGCGCAGCTCGCGGCCGCGCGCGAGGTCGCCCGCCTGGAATACCAGTTGGCCCGCGCCGACGTGGACACGGTGCAGACCAAAGTCCAGGCGGGAACCGCCACGCTGCGCGATGAAGCCAACGCCCGCCTGGCCGAGGGCCAGAAGTATTCCGCGTACCTCGACGCCAGCTACCTGGTGGAGCAGGCGCAGATGCAGCTTCTGCGCTCGACCGGCGAGTTGGAGAAGTGGGCGCTGGCACAGAAATGACCGGACGATGAAACCAATTCGCTTACCGCGCGCGGGTACCTTGAATCGTCTTCCATGGGCGGCCGCGCCGGAATCTTCACAGGAAGCTGGAAGCAAGAGCGAGCCAAGAAGGGCTTGGTGGGCGCTTTCCCGCTCTGATCGGATCGTCCTGTTATTGGCCACGGCCATTTTCGGGGGCTGTATGTTCAGCCCACCCCACCTGCTCGACGACACCGACGCGGTCCTGGCCCAGATCGGACGCAACATGCTGACCTCCGGAGACTGGGTCACCGCACACCTCGATGGTGTTCCATACCTGGAAAAAGCTCCGCTGGGCCACTGGCTGGAGGCAATTTCTTACCGCTGGTTCGGAGCCCACGACTGGGCGGCAAGACTGTGGGTGGTGCTGGCCGTGATCGGGCTCTGCTGGGCGACCACCCGCTTCGCGGGTTGGGCGTTCGGCGAACCGGCTGGACTTTACTCCGGCCTGGCCCTCACCACTTGCGTTGGGCTGTGGCTGTTCACCCGCATCGTCATTCCCGATGCCGCACTAACTCTGGCCATCACCGTGGCGCTTTACGCGTTTCTGCGCTTGCTGGAACCAGATGAACCACACCCGCGGCGATGGTCTTTGGCGCTGGGTGCGAGCCTGGGAGCGGGGCTGCTGCTGAAGGGACTGATCGCGGTGGTGTTCCCCGCGGGCGCGGCGCTGCTCTATCTGCTGTTGACTCGCCAGTTCTTCCATCGCTCGGCCTGGCAACGCCTGCATCTGCTCCATGCCGCGGGCGCGATGCTGTTGATCGCGGCGCCATGGCACGTTCTGGCCATCCTGCGAAATCCGCCGTACTTCGACTTCACCTGGAAAAGCGAGCCCGGACACTATCACGGTTTCTTCTGGTTCTACTTCCTGAATGAGCACGTGTTCCGGTTCCTGAACATGCGTTATCCCCGCGATTACAACACGGTGCCGCGCGCGCTCTTCTGGGCGTACCTGCTGCTGTGGCTGTTTCCCTGGAGCGCCTTCCTTCCGGCTGCGGTGGGGTTGAACTATCGCCCGTCGGACCGCGCCGGCCGCGCCCGGCTGCTGGCGCTGTGCTGGATCGGCGTGGTGATGGGTTTCTTCAGCTTATCCACCACGCAGGAGTATTACTCCCTGCCGGCGTACCCGGCGCTGGCGCTGCTGATCGGATCGGCCATGGCCAGCCCCAGCCGGTGGCTGGCCATCGGAAGAAAATTGCTGGCGGCGGTCGCGGCAGTGTGCCTGGCCGCGGTGGGGGCCATCCTCTATGCCGTGCGTGCCGTGCCCACTCCGGGTGACATTTCGCAAGCACTCAGCCGCAACCCGCAGGCGTACACGCTGTCGTTGGGTCACATGGAGGACCTGACCCTGCACTCTTTCGCCTACCTGCGGCTGCCGCTGGCCTTGGCAGGGATAGCGTTTCTGATCGGCGCCGCCGGGCTCACAACCCTTCGCGGCCGCCGGGCCTACGGCGCGACCGCCCTGATGATGCTGGTGTTCCTGCACGCCGCCCGGGTGGGCATGATACGTTTCGACAGCTACTTGTCCTCCTATCCCCTGGCCCAGGAACTCAAGCACCTGCCGCCGGGCCAACTCATCGTGGAGCACTATTACGCCTTCTCTTCGGTGTTTTTCTACACCGGCCGCCAGGCCCTGCTGCTCAATAGCAGGATCACGAGCATGGAGTACGGGTCGTACCATCCCAAGGCCCCACAGGTTTTCATCGACGATAACGACCTGCAGCGCCTGTGGAGACAGCCGCAACGCTGTTACCTGCTGGCGGAGGAAAGCGAGCTGCCGCGGTTGAAGATGCTGCTGGGAGGATCGCCCAACCTGGTGCGCGAAATTGGGGGGAAATACTTGTTCTCGAACCAGCCGCAGGAGTAGCGGCCAGCCTTCCCGGCTATTCGTAGCGCAGGCTCTGGATGGGATCCATGTGGGCAGCGCGGGCCGCCGGCGCGGTTCCGAAGACGATGCCCACCAGCGACGAGATGGCTATGGCGACGATCACCGACAGGCCCGAAATCGGGATCTCGTAGCTGGTAAAGAAGCGCAGGGAGAGGGGGAGCGCCAGCCCCATGCCAATGCCAATGACCCCGCCAATGAGGGAGATGAGCACGGCTTCGGCCAGGAACTGCAAGCGTATTTCCGCGGCGGTAGCTCCTACCGCTTTGCGGAGGCCGATCTCATAGGTGCGGGCGGTCACGGTGGCCAGCATGATGTTCATGATCCCCATGCCGCCCACCACGAGGGTGACCATGGCCACCAGCAGCAGCACTACCGTCAGGGCGTTGGCGGTCTTGGCCGCCACGCTGAGCAACTGCGTCAGGTTCTCGACGCGGTACACCGACTCCGGCCGGTGACGGGACTGGAGAATGCTTCTAATCCGCTGCGTCGCCGGCTCCACTTGCGAGGGGTCGGCTATGCTGAAGAACAGCAGGTGCACCGTGTTCCCGGGAATGAAATACCGGCTGACACTGTAGGGGATCACGACGGCGTTCCCTCCGGCCAGCTCCGACTGCCCGAAGGTTTCCACCCGTTCCTTGAAGGTGCCAATGACGGTGAAGGGAAGGCCGCTGATGCGCAAGGTGCGGCCGATGGCGGCATCCGGAGTCCCGAAAATGCGCTTGGCCAGAGTCTCGGTGAGATCCGCGACCTTGGCATGCTCCTGGCTGTCCAGATCGTCGAAAAAACGCCCCGCGAGCACATCCAGATTGCGAATCTGCCGGTACTGCGGGTCCACCCCGATCAGGCGCACTTCCTCTTCCTTCCCCCCGCCGATGGGAATGCGCTCCAGCAGGGAAACCAGAGGCGAAGCCGCGGCCACGCTCGGCACTTGCTGCTGCACCGCCTGCATGTCTCCCAGCGTCACCAAGTCCGGGATAGCCGCGGGGCTGCCCCCGCCGCCTTCGTAGAAGGCGCGGATCATGTTTGCCCCAATGCCGCGAATCTGATCGAGGATGTACTCCTTGCCCGTCAGCCCGATCGTGACCACCAGGACCAGCGATGCGGTGCCGAGGGCCACTCCCAGCGCCGTCAGCGAGAAGCGCACCTTGTACTGCCGGAACATGCCCAGCGCGACTCCGATGATTTCTCGGGTCACAATGCTTTGCAGATGGGAGTGCTTGCTCATCCGGATTGGGTTTCCGCCAGGGTCTACGGCTCGCTCCCCAACATCTTATCGAGTCCTGCGGTGATCAGGAAGAGCCGGCCGGAGCCGCAGAGGGGTCGAGAGCGCGGGATTGCGGATGGTACAATTCAAAACTGCAGGCCCTGCCAATACTGTCGTGGAATCCGTGCTCCCTGTAGAATTGCGACGCGCACGCCAGTTCCGCGGGCCAGCCACCAACCCTGATGAACAAGCGGACTGACCCCAGCCTGTACGAGCCGAACTGCAATGATCGCACGCGCCGTACTTTGCTGTGGGCCACGCTTGTCGCCCTGGCGGTGCGCCTGGTGGTGGCCGGCTTCACCTATCCAGGCTTCTTGGACCCCGGCCGCGATCACTGGGAATTCGGCTACGAGACCGGCAAAATCGCCTATTCCATTGTTACGGGCCATGGCTTCAGCAATCCCTATTATTGGGCGAATACCGGGCCCACGGCGGAGATCGCCCCTGTTTTTCCCTATCTGCTCGCCGGCATCATGGCCGTATTCGGGATTTATACCAAGGCCTCAGCGCTGACGATGCTGGCTCTCAACAGTCTTTTCTCGGCTCTCACCTGTGTGCCCATCTTCCTCCTGGCGAAGAGGAGCTTTGGGGTCCGGGAGGCGCGCTGGGCCACCTGGACCTGGGCGTTCTTTCCCTATGCCATCTACTTCTCCGCCGCCTCGATGTGGGACCATGCGCTCACCGCGTTACTGCTCACCTGGCTGCTCTTGATCGCGCTGCATCTGGAAAACTCCACCCGGCTTTGGGCGTGGGCCGGGTTTGGATTGCTTTGGGGCGTGAGCGCGCTGGCCAATCCCGCGGTGTTGGGCACCCTGCCGTTCCTTGGGGGATGGGTCTGCTACCGGCTGCACCGGCAAAGAAGAAAGTGGAGGCTTCCGGCGGCCGCGGCCGGGTTGGCCGTGCTGATCACACTGGCGCCTTGGCTGATGCGCAATTATCGGACTTTTCATGGACCCGTGTTCCTGAAGGACGGCTTTCCCTTAGCCTTCCTCGACGGGAACGTCGGAAACGCGCTGCATTGGAACGATGAGTCGCAGGATCCCTGTGGAAACGCGGTGGAGATGGCGCAATTTCAACAGCTCGGAGAACACGCGTACATGACGGGGAAGTGGCGCGAGATGTTCACATTCATCAAGAGCAACCCAGGGATTACCTTATGGCGTTCGGTCCGCAGGTTTGTGTACATCTGGACCGGGTATTGGAGTTTTCGCCGGGAATATCTACGCGAAGAGCGGTTCGATCCCGCGAACATTGTCTTCTGTTCGGCGTTTACGCTTTTGGCGATTGCCGGGCTGAGAAGGGCTTTTCGAACAACCCCGGATAGGACGATGCCCTATGCGCTGGTGCTGCTTGTATTCCCACTGGTCTACTACTTCACCCTTCCGGAAAGGGGTTACCGGCAGCCCGTGGAGCCTGAAATTGTGATTCTCGCGGCGTGTGCCGTGGTGTCCTGGCTGCGCGCCCGCGAGGGCAGCAGAACTCAGCCTCTGCTCCGCCGAGTGGAAAGGCAGCGGTCCTTGGCGTCCAAAACGGGGGTGAGTGGCTGATTGGGATGGTGAGTGCGAGCCGGTGGTGGCGTCGCGGTTGCGAAATGGCAGCCACAGGACAAGGGATGAAGGACACAGTGGTTTTTTCGGTGCCGTGGTTCGACATCGTGGCAAGGTCGCTGGATGCCTGCGCGGAGCCGTACTACGTCGTTCGGCCTAACGATTACGTCACCGTGCTGGCAGCAACCGCGGAGGGCTCCTTTCTTCTGGTTCGGCAATACCGGCCAGCGGTGGGAGCGGAGACCCTGGAATTGCCGAGCGGACACGTGGAGAACGGGGAGTCTCCCGAAGCCGCCGCGAGACGGGAGCTGGCCGAAGAGACGGGCTACGAAAGCGGAAGATTCGAGCTTCTCGGCACCTTGGTTCCGGACACCGGACGGATGGGGAACAAGCTCTGGTGTTTCTACGCCGACGGCGCGACGCCGGTGCGATCGCCGGTTATCCGGGAAGAAGGGGTCGAACTGGTTCAGTGCCAGCCGTCGGAGCTTATCCGCCAGGTGGGCGAGGGAAAAATCGACCACGCGCTCAATCTGGCGGTGCTGCTGCTGGCGGCCATGCGACGGCACTTACAGGTGGGCGAAGACCGTGGGCATCCGCAATGACGCGGATTCCACAAAGGCCGCCTTTCCCCGGCGGCGCCAGCACACGACGAAGCCTTGGCTCATAAGACCATGAAGAAAGCTTCCCGATCCAAGAGGAGCAAGCCGTCGGCAGACCTCTGCGTGGTGGGAGGAGCCGGCCGGGTTGGCTTGCCGCTGTCGATCGTATTCGCCGCCAAGAACCGGCGCGTCCTGATCTACGATCTGAACCAGCAGTCCATGGAAATCATCCGCAGCGGGAAGATGCCATTCCGCGAGCAGGACGCGGAGCCGCTGCTGCGGGATGTGCTGGCGAAAGGCCTGCTGACTTTCACCAACCGCCCCGACGATGTGGCCGGCGCGCGCGCCGTGGTGATTACCATCGGCACCCCCGTGGACGAGTTCCTGACTCCTTCCCTGCGCGTCATGACCCGGTGTTTTGATGATCTGCTTCCCTTCCTTTCCCCGGAGCAACTCATCGTGATTCGCTCCACGGTGTATCCCGGGGTGACCGAATCCATGGCCAAGTACGCGCAGTCCAAAGGCAAGCGCCTGAAGCTGGCATTTTGTCCCGAGCGCATCGTCGAAGGCCACGCCATTGAAGAATCGCAGAGCCTTCCCCAGATTGTGAGTGGAACCACCGCCGAAGCGGAAGAGGATGCGGCCGAGCTGTTCAGCCTGATCGCGCCGCAGGTGGTGCGGCTGGCGCCCATGGAGGCGGAGATGGTCAAGGTGTTCAGCAACGCTTATCGCTACATCGAGTTTGCGGTGAGCAACCAGTTCTACATGATCGCCAGCGCCGCCAACCTGGACTATTACCGGATTTTGGACGGCATGAAGCGCGATTATCCGCGCTCCAAGGATTTTCCCCGCGCCGGCTTCACTGCGGGGCCCTGCCTGTTCAAAGACACCATGCAACTGGCCAGCTTTTACCGTAACCAGTTCGGTCTGGGTTTCCACGCCATGCTGGTCAATGAAGGCATGCCGCAATTCATCGCCGACCGGCTGGACGCGCAGTATCCGCTGGAGCGGATGACCGTGGGCTTGCTGGGCATGGCGTTCAAAGCGGAAAGTGACGATGCCCGCTTCTCGCTCAGCTACAAGCTGAAGAAGATCCTGGGCATTCGCGCCAAGTCGGTGTTGACCACCGATCCCCACATCCAGGACGATCCCGCCCTGCTGCCGCTCGAGGAGGTGGTCCAACAAAGCGACATTCTGATTCTGTGCGCTCCACACCGCGCCTATCGCAATCTGGAGCTGGGCCACAAAGTGATCGTGGATATCTGGAACTTTTGGGGAAAGGGCGGTCTGTTCACGCGCGGCCACGACGCCGAGGACGCTGCCGCGCGAGAGTAGGATGGGAACGCAAGCGGGTATGTTGGATGCGAGTGACGGCGCAACTTGAGAAGCGGCTGGCCCAACCCGCCGGCGGCAGCGCATGAGCGAGCCGCTGCGGATCGGCATCATCGGGGTGGGATTCGGACAACAGGTCCACGTGCCGGCCTTCCGCGCTGACCCTCGCTGCCGGGTAGTCGCCATCTGCGCCCGCACCCTGGAGCACGCCGCGCGCGTGGCCGAACGACTGGGGGTGTCGCATGCGTTTGGAGACGCCCACCAGATGCTGGCCAGCGGCCAGGTGGACGCCGTTTCCATCGCCGTGCCCCCGGTGGTGCAGCCCGATTTGGTGGTGGCTGCGGCCGAGGCCGGCAAGCACGTCTTCTGCGAGAAACCGCTGGCGGCAGAGGTGCCGGCGGCGGAGCGAGCGTTGGCCGCGGTCCAGAAATCGGGCGTCGCCCATGCCATGGATTTCATCTTTCCCGAGATCCCGGCCTGGCAACAGGCGCGGTCGGTGCTGGCGGCGGGCAGGCTGGGCGCGCTGCGGCAGGTTGCCGTCTCCTGGCGGGTTGAGAGCTACGCCTTTGCCCGCGGCCTGGATTCGTGGAAGATGCGCAGCACAGAAGGGGGAGGAACTCTGAACAACTTGGTGTCTCACAGTCTGTATTATCTGGAATGGCTGCTGGGACCGGTGACGCGGGTCGCCGCCCGTTTTACGCCGCGCCAGGCCGCCGGCGAGGCGCGCGTCGATGCCTGGCTGGAGCTGGCATCTGGATGTCCGGTGACCCTGTCGGTCGCGGCCGATGCCTTTCTGGGTTCGGGCCATCGCCTTGAAATCTACGGCGAACAGGGAACGTTGGTGTTGGAAAACCACGGCGCCGACTATGTCAGCGGGTTTGCATTATCGGTGGGGACACGCGCCACCGGCGCCTTCTCGACCCAGCCGCCAGAGCTGGCCTCTCACCCCGACGGGCGTATCGGGGCTGCCAGCGCCATCGTTCGGCGGTTCGTCGACGCGGTTCTGTCCGGAACGCCGGCCCAGCCCAACCTCGCCGACGGCCTGCGGGTCCAGCGTTTGATGGCAAGCGCCCGCGCGGCGGACCGCAGCGGCGCCTGGCAATCAGTATGAGGCCACCTTGGCGGACACGGCAACAGAACTCGACATCATCATCCCGGTCTACAACGAGGGTGAGAACATCCTGGCCGTGCTCGCGGCCTTGCAAGAGCATGTCCGCACGCCATTCCGCGTGTTGCTGTGCTACGACCGGGATGACGATACTACGCTGGCCGCAGTGCACAAGGCACCCCCGTTCCTCTTCCCGGTGCGCTGGGTCAAGAACCGTGGCCGCGGCTCTCACGGGGCGGTGGTGACGGGATTTGAGGAGAGCACCGCGCCCGCCGTGCTCGTGTTCCCGGGCGACGACGATTACAATGCGGCGCGAATTGATTTGATGGTGGAGCAGTTTCGCCGCGGGTGCGAGATTGTCGCGGCCAGCCGCCTCATGCCCGGGGGCTGCATGCAAGGCTGCCCATGGCTCAAAGCCGTGCTGGTCCGCGTCTCCGCGTTTGTCCTGTACCACTTGGCGCGCGTCCCCACCCACGACCCGAGCAACGGGTTTCGCTTGTTCTCCCGGCGGGTGCTCGAAACCATCCCCATCGAATCGGCCATGGGGTTCACCTACAGCCTGGAGCTGCTGGCCAAGTGCCATCGCCTGGGGTGGAAGATTGGCGAGGTTCCCGTGGCCTGGTACGAGCGCTGGTGCGGCCGCAGCCGATTCCGCCTGCTGCGCTGGCTGCCGCATTATCTGGTGTGGTTCTTTTATTGTTTCGCGACCGCCCTGGGGTTGAAGCAGGCGGCGTCGGTCAAGCTCAAGGGAGCGCATGAAACCGGAAGCCGAGGTTAAATTCTTCGACGGTTTCGTCGAGGAACACGGCGAGTATGACGTTCTCGGCGAGGGCGCGTACCGGCGATTGCTGTCACGCTTTCAGAAGTTGTGCCAGCCGCGTCCCGGCGAAAAGTGTGCCGACTGCGGCTGCGGCACGGGCGCCTTCACCCGCCGGCTGCTCCAGTTCGATCTCGAGGTGCTTGGCATCGACATCTCCCCCGGCAGCATTCGGGCGGCGCAGGCGCAGGCCACCCGCGAGACCTACCAGGTCGGCGACATTACCGAACTGGCCGTGCCGGAGCAGACTCTGGACATCGTCGTGTTCTCGGGCGTTCTGCACCACTTCCCCGAGCCGCGGCTGCGGAGCAGAATTCTCAGCGCAGCGTTTCGCGCGCTCAAGCCGGGCGGAAGAGTCTTCGCCTTTGATCCGAGCGCGCGCTCGCCCTCCATGTGGCTATACCGCAGCCCGGGTTCGCCGTTGTATTCTCAAGCCGGCAAGACGGATAACGAGGTGCTGCTGACCCGCGCCCAACTCGGGTGCGAGTTGCAACAAGCGGGCTTCGAGGCGATCAGCGTGCGGGGGACCGGTGGGATCACCTACCGCTACGTGGAGGGCCGCGTGGCCAGACGGTTGCTGCCGCTCTACAACGCCTATGAAATAGTGCTGGGGATGTCTGCCCTGGAGCGCTGGTGGGGCACTTTCCTGATCAGTTTTGGTGTCAAGCCATCATGTCGTTGAAGACTTACGTGGTGACCGGAGGTGCGGGTTTCCTGGGCAGCGCCCTGGTGCGGCGCCTGGTGCGCGAGGGCAACCGAGTGCGCGTCTTCGACAATGAATCGCGCGGGTGCAGAGATCGCCTGCGAGACCTGGCCGGCAGTTTCGAGTACACGGCGGGAGACATCCGGGATGGAGAAGCGGTGGCGCGCGCCGTGCGCGGGGCCGACTCGGTCTGCCACCTGGCGTTCGTCAATGGGACGGAGTTTTTCTATACCCAGCCCGACTTGGTTTTAGAGGTAGCCGTCAAGGGCATCACCAATGTCCTCGATGCCTGTCTTCAGCACCAAGTACCCGAACTGGTGCTGGCGTCCAGCTCAGAGGTTTATCAGGATCCTCCGTCGCTTCCCACCAGCGAGGCGGTTCCGCTATCGATCCCCGACCCCAGCAATCCGCGCTACTCCTATGCCGCCGGCAAAATCATCAGCGAGGTCATGGCCCTGAACTATGGCCGCACCCGCTTGCGCCGCGTGCTCATCTTTCGGCCGCACAACGTCTATGGTCCCGACATGGGCTGGGAACATGTGATTCCGCAATTTGTGCTGCGCCTGCGCCGGCTGCTCCGCCCCGATTCCGATACCGTCCGCTTTGCCATCCAGGGAACCGGCGAGCAGACGCGGTCTTTCGTTTTCATCGAGGATTTCATCGATGGCTTGATGGCCGTGCTTCGCGGCGGCGTTCACTTAGGCATCTACAACATCGGAACGCAGGAAGAAATCGCTATCGCTGAACTGGCGCGCAGGGTGGGCGCTTATTTCGGCAAGCGCGTGGAAATCGTGCCCGGCCCGCCGGCGCCGGGGGGAGCTCGCCGCCGCTGTCCCGACATCGGAAAAATCCAGGCCCTGGGATATCGGCCGAGGGTTTCCCTGCCGGATGGCCTGGCGATCACGGCGAAGTGGTATGACCAGAATTTCCACCTGGCCCCGACGGCCCGAGAGGGCAAGGAGACATAGATGGCAATCTTGGATACAGCGCCGCTGGCCGCCCGCACCGGCGCGAGCGTGGTGGTCGAGCGCTGCCAGGTCTGCGGCCACGCTCCTCTGTCGCAGGTTTTGTTCCTGGGATACCTGCCGCCCGTCAATCAGATGAGAACCATTGGCGAATTGCCGCGAGAACAACCGGCTTATCCCGCCCTGGTGCTGGTCTGTCCGCAATGCCGCCTGGTTCAGCTCGGCCTCATTGTCGATAAAGAAATTCTTTTCCCGGCCGACTATCCCTACACCAGCGGCACCACCAAGATTCTGCGGGATAACTTTGCCGGCCTTTACGCGGAGTCGCAAGGCATCGTCTCCCTGGGACCGCAGGATCTCGCCATCGACATCGGATCGAACGATGGCACGCTGCTAAGCAACTTTCAGCGGGGTGGGCACCGGGTGCTGGGCATCGAGCCCAGCCAAGTGGGGAACCTGGCGAACCAGCGCGGCATCCCGACCACCATCGGCTTTTTCGATCGCGCTCTGGCGGAACAAACCCGCAGCCAGCACGGCCCGGCCAAAATCGTCACCGCGACCAACGTCTTCGCCCACATCGAACACATCCACGAGATCGTTGAAAGTATCCTGCTGCTCATGGGGGAGAAGAGCGTTTTTGTCACAGAATCGCATTACCTGCTGGCCTTGGTGGAGACACTTCAGTACGACACCATTTACCACGAACATCTCCGTTATTACTCATTGCAAAGCCTTCAATATCTCCTCAGGATGCATGGTCTGGAGGTGATCCACGCCCGGCGGATCCCCACCCATGGCGGCTCCATCCGCGTCTATGCTGCACACACCGGTGCGTATCCCATCCGGCCAGCGGTGAGCGAGATCTTGAGGGATGAGGCGGCGGCCGGCCTGGATGCGGAACACCTCAAGGACTTCAAGCATAGGGTCGTTCAATCCAAGCTGGAGTTGTATGGCCTGCTGCGCGAGATCAAGCAGCGAGGACATCGGATTTACGGCATTGGCGCCCCTTCCCGCGCCAGCACTCTGATCAGCTACGTGGGCTTGGATGATGGGATTCTCGACTGCGTTCTCGAAGTCAGGGGCTCGCTCAAGATCGGACGGTACATGCCAGGTACCCTGATTCCCGTGCTTGAAGAATCCCGCCTCTATGAGGACCCGCCGGAATATGCTCTGCTGTTATCTTGGCATATCGCGAGTGAGTTGATTCCTAAGTTGCGAGACAAGGGGTACAAGGGAAGGTATATCTGTCCTTTGCCGGCGCCTCGAATCGTGTAAGCAGCGACTCACCCCCGGGCCAACTCCCCCAGCGTTACAAATCATTACATTTCCAGCGCCGCTTCGGTGTTTAACCCAGCAGGAAGTGGCAAGGGTTGAGCCGACCGTCCGGCGAAAAGCAAACCGATGGCCGGACGTGAGGAAGACTATGAACTACTGGAAGAAAATGACGTTTTTCTTTGTCCTAGCCCTGGTGGCAGGGCTCTGTGGCGGTGCTTGGGCGCAGGATGGGGGCCATCGTGACGGGTCCGGGGGCGGCTACTACGCCAACGGAACCTATGCCTACGGTCCGAACGAGGGCTACGGCTGGTACAACTATGCCCACCAGATCGGATACAACGACGGGGTGAACGATGGCCGCATCGACCGGCGCTTCAACCGCGGATATCGTCCGGAGCGGGACGGCAACTTCAAGCACGCCGATCACGGCTACGACCACTACTACGGCAACAAGC
>JGI12269J14319_10003474_pt1 | contig 14740 bp, 13 predicted proteins | sample PeaSoiSIISIP2007_FD_14319 | JGI IMG/M metagenome (IMG submission 14319) | reverse complement strand
TGCTTTGGGCTGGACGCCGCCACGCGGATCTGCGCGCCGCGCTGGACTACTGTCTGGGCGCGGGCCAGGATGCGCTGGCGCTCTCGCTCGCCACCGCACTCGGCTGGTACCACTACACCCATGGCGACCTCGATCATGGCCAAGTACTCGTAGGCGCGGTTCTCCCCCCGGCTGCGGACGCCTACGACCAGGCGGCTATGAGCGAGGACGCCACGACGGGAGCCTTGACTGGCGTCCTCATCGTGGCCGGGGTACTGGCCTTCGCGACGGGAGAGATGGGTCGTGCCCATGGCCTCCTACGCAGCGCGCTCGAGCGTAGCGAGAAGCGTGGCGATGCGCGCCGCGCGGCGATGGCGTGCGCCTTTCTGGGCAACGTGGCCCGCGCTGGCGGCGAGTGGGATGCGTCTGCTGACTGGCATCGGCGGGCAGAGGCGCGATTCCGCGAGGAGGGAAGCACGCAGGGCATAGCGTGGGCCCGGCACGACCTGGGGCTGCTCGCCCGGGACCACGGCGACCTGGGGAGCGCTGCGGAACTACTGCGAGCGAGCCTGCGAGGCTTCCGTGAACTGGACTATCCGTGGGCCACGGCTTGGTCGGCGTGGGGGCTCGGCACGACGCTGAGCGCGCAGGGCCGCCTGGACGAAGCGGGCCCGCTGCTGGCCGAGGCGCTGCGGATCTACCGGGACGTCCACGACCCCCGGGGGATCGCCCAGTGCCTGGAGGCGCTTGCGCATGTCGCGAGTGAACGGGCGCACTATGAAAGCGCCGCGCGGCTGATCGGTGCGGCCGCGGCGCTGCGCGAGCAGGTGGCCGCCCGCCAGTCCGATACCGAGCAGGCGAGGACCTCAGCGGTGGAGCGGGTGCTTTCCCGCGCGCTGGGGACACAGGACGCTGACACGCTTATAGACGCTGGCCGGACAATGCCCATACAGCAGGCCACGGACCTTGCCGTAGCAGTCGCTTTGGGCGCCGCACCGGGTGACGCGGACCGCTCCTATCAGGTGCCGCTCACTCCGCGGGAGCGGCAAGTCGCCGCGCTGGTTGCCTCCGGCCGGACCAACCGGCAGATCGGCAGGGTGCTCGGGATCTCCGAGAAGACGGCCGAGGTCCACCTGCACCACGTGATGTCCAAGCTAGATGCCCGCAGCCGGGCCGAAGTGGCGGCCTGGGCCGCCACGCATCACCTGTCCGCTCCAGCGGGGTAAGCCTCCGGGCCCAGAAGGGCGCCCAGGCCGGATAGGCATCCGGGTCTGGCCAGAGTCGGCCCGTATGGGTACCTAAGGGCTTTCCCCGATAGCCGTTCCCGTTCACCCGGGGTATCAAGGAGGAACGTGAGGCTCGACCGGTCACCGGCCTGTTGGAGGTGCAGCTGATGCGCGCACGACTACCCGATGAGTCCGGTTACGTCGTCAACTCAGGCGTGCGGATCCATTACGAGGTGCACGGCACAGGCCAGCCGACGATCCTGCTGCTGCCTACGTGGGCGATCGTGGACTCCAGGAACTGGAAGATGCAGGTGCCGTTCCTGGCCCGGGATTACCGTGTGATCACCTTCGATCCGCGCGGCAACGGCCGGTCCGACCGGCCCAAGAACTCGGCGGCCTATGCCGACGCGGTCTTCGCGAGTGACGCCGCGGCCGTGCTCGACGCGACCGGCACCGAGTGGGCGGTGCTCGCGGGGTTCTGCACCGGCTTCCCCTGGGCGCTACTGTTCGCGGCGGCTCATCCGCAGCGGGTGACCGGGATCGTGGCCATCGCGCCGACGCTGCCGTTCCCGCCACCCGACCCCTGGGAACGAGGCGAGCACTCCTTTGACGAGGTGCTCGACACCACCGATGGGTGGGCCAAGGACAACCGGCACTACTGGCTGCGGGACTGGCGAGGATACGTCGAGTTCTTCATGTCCCAGGTCGCCAGCGAGCCGCATTCCACGAAGCCCTACGACGATCTCGTCGAGTGGGGCATGCAAACCGACGCCGAGACCATGCTGTGCGATGCCGATGCCCCTAATCAGATCGCTGACGAGCAGGAGGCGATCCGCCTCTGCCGGTCTCTGGCCTGCCCGGTGCTCGTGATCGGCGGTGACCAGGACAAGATCGTCCCGCCGGAGCGCGTGCGACGGATCGCCGAGCTGACGAGCGCTGAGCTGGGCGCTGAGCTGCTCGTGATCGAAGGCGGCGGGCACGCGCCGCACGTCCGGTACCCGGTCGCGGTCAATCACGCTATCCGTAACTTTGTGGACGGGATCGTCCATCGACAGCGCACGTCGGCCGTCTGGCCCACGATGCACAGCCGCCCCCGGCGGGTGCTGTGGATCTCCTCGCCCATCGGCCTGGGTCACATCCAACGGGACCTGGCCATCGCCCGGGCCCTCCGGCAGCGCGCGCCGGACCTGGAGATCCACTGGTGGGCGCAGCCGCCGGTGACCGAGGTACTCGCTGGCGCCGGCGAGATCATCCACCCGGCGAGCTCCGATCTGGTTTCCGAGTCGGCCCACTGGGAGTCGGAATCCGCGGACCACGACCTGCCCGCGTTCTACGCGTTCCGCCGGATGGACGAGATCCTGTGCGCGAACTACCTGCTGTTCGACGACGTGGTCAGGGACACGAGCTACGACCTATGGGTAGGCGACGAGTGCTGGGAGATTGACTACTTCCTGCACGAGAACCCCGAGCGGAAGATCGCGCCGTACGTCTTCATGACCGACGTGATCGGCTTCCTGCCCACCGACCCCGGCGACCCACGGGAAGCCGAGTTGTGCGCGGACTACAACGCCGACTCCATCGAAAAGCGTGAGCGGTTCCCCCGGCTGCGGGATCTGTCCATGTTCATCGGCTCTTTCGATGAGCTGCCCGATCTCTCGTTCGGGCCCGGCCTGCCGGGAATACGGTCGTGGTCCAGCAGGTGGTTTACCTCCGTCCCCTACGTGCTCCCGTTCAATCCCGCTGCCTACCGGGACCGCGCGGGCCTGCGCCGCCGGCTCGGCTACCCCCAGCACCAGCCGCTGCTTGTCGCCGCGGTGGGCGGTACCGCGGTCGGCCTCAACCTGCTGGAGCTGACCTGCGACGCCTTCGCGCGGCTACGCAAGCAAGTGCCGGACGCGCGGATGCTTCTGGTCACCGGCCCTCGCATCGATCCCCGGCTGCTGCCGGACATCGAGGGTATGGACAAGCGCGGCTACGTGCCCGATCTCTTTGAGCACCTGGCGTGCGCCGATGCGGCCATCGTCCAGGGCGGGCTGTCCACGACGATGGAACTGGTCGGCGCCGGGCGGCCGTTCGTCTACTTTCCCTTGCGCCGCCACTGGGAACAGCAGCACTTCGTCACCCACCGGCTCAACCATTACCGGGCAGGCCTGCGGATGGACTACACGACGACCACAGCAGACGACCTGGCCACCACGATGCGAGCCGCATTGACGGAAGCCGGCACTCGATCTGGCTACCGGAAGGTCCCGCGCGGCGGCGCGGCGCGCGCCGCCGCGAGCATCGCCACACTTTTGGCTGGCCAGTGACCGGCGCTACCACAGAGGAGCGGCAATGACGAGGCCGAGCACAGACTCTCCCCAGTGGGTGACGGTGGACGAGGGCTGGGGCCGCAAGGCGGTGGACTTCGCGACCCTTACCGAGCCGAGCAACTGCCGCGAGTACGTCGCTGTGCACCATCGGCTCGGCGTCGATGCCGGAGACCGGCTGCTCGACGTGGCGTGCGGGTCCGGACTCGCGATCGAGTTGGCTCGCGTGCGCGGCGCCTCCTGCTCCGGTATCGACGCCTCGGCCAGGCTGGTCGCGGTGGCCCGCGACCGGAACCCGGAAGGCGACATCAGGGTCGGCGATATGAACGTCCTGCCGTGGGACCCGGCGTCTTTCGACGTCGTGACCAGCTTCCGGGGGATCTGGGGCACCACACCCGACGCGGTGGCCGAGATACACCGGGTCCTTCGCCCCGGTGGACGCGCGGGGATAACGGTGTGGGGTCACCTGAAGATTTCGCCTGGAATCTGGGCGTTCGAACCATTCCGTCTGGCTGCGGCGGAGAAGGTCGACAATCAGGCCATGATGGTGTCGCTGGGTCGGCCTGGCGCGGGCGAGCAAGTCCTGGAGGCATCTGGATTCGGCGGTATTGAGCGCTTCGACGTTCCGTTCGCCCTGGAGTTCGCGGACCCAGAGGTGTACGCGCGCGCGATGGCCGCCACTGGGCCGGCTTATGAGGCCATCCAGAACGTCGGCGAGGCTGAGTTCCGTCGCGTAGCCGTTGAGCAGGCTCAAGGGCAGCTACGGGACGGCTTGCCGCTGCGGGCCGAGCTTAAGCTCGTGGGCTACCTAGCCCGCAAACCCTAGGTGAACAGCGCCTGGAATGTGAGGCGACATGCGCGCGAAGTATCCCGACGCCGAGGGCTTCATCGAGCGCGGCGGCGTCAAGGTCGGTTACGAGGTGTTCGGTGCTGGGGAGCCGACGATCCTGTTGCTCACGTCCTGGGCGATCGTGCACGCCCGCCAGTGGAAGGCTCAAGTGCCGTACCTGGCACGCCGGTTCCGGGTGATCACCGTGGAGGGCCGGGGTAACGGCCGGGCCGACCGGCCAGCGACTGCAGAGGCTTACCTGGACCGGGAGTACGTCGACGACGCGGTCGCCGTGCTGGACGCGATCGGGGTAGGCCAGGCCGTGATCGTCGGCCTGTCCATGGGAGGACGGCACGCGCTGCAGCTAGCGGCCTGGTATCCGGAACGGGCGGCCGGAGTCGTCGCGATCGGCGCGGCACTACCCTGGCCGGGCCGCCGGACTTTTTCGAGCCCAAGGATTCTTACGAGGGCTGGGGGAAGGCCAACCTGCACTACTGGCTGGCCGACTACCGCGGCTGGGTCGAATTCTTCATGTCCCAGGTGTTCACCGAGCCGCACTCGACCAAGCAACTCCAGGACGGGGCGGCCTGGGGCCTGGACACGACCGCCGAGACGCTGCTGCTGACCGCCCCGGGCGTCGCGGAGCCGACCGCCGCCGACGCCGAGGCCGTCTGCCGACTGGTGCGCTGCCCGGTGCTGATCGTGCACGGTGACCAGGACGCGATCGTGCCGCATGAAACCGGCGCGGCCCTGGCCCGCTGGACCGGCGCCCGCATGGTGACGATCCGCGGCGGCGGCCACGCTCCCACGCTGCGTGATCCTGTCCAGACAAACTTGCTCATCCGCAGCTTCGCTGAGTCTGTCGGCCCTCGGACGCCCAGCTCGCGAACCTGGACTAGGCCGATGAGCCGGTCGAAGCGGGTGCTGTACATGTCCTCGCCGATCGGTCTTGGTCACGCGCGTCGTGACCTGGCCATTGCCGATGAGCTGCGAGCGCTGCGGCCGGGTCTTGAGGTGCACTGGCTGGCCCAGCATCCGGTGACCGAGCTGCTGGAGCGGCGGTCCGAGCTGATCCACCCCGCCTCGGCGTTCCTGGCTAGTGAGTCCGGGCACATCGAATCGGAAGCGGCCGAGCACGATCTGCACGTCTTCCAGGCGTTCCGGAACATGGACGAGATCCTGGTCAACAATTTCATGGTCTTCGCCGACCTGGTAGAGCAGGAGCACTTCGACCTGTGGGTCGGCGATGAGGCCTGGGACGTCGATTACTTCCTGCACGAGAACCCGGAGCTGAAGCGGTCGCCGTACGCCTGGATGACCGACTTCGTGGGCTGGCTGCCCATGCCGGAAGGCGGGGAAAGGGAGCGGGCGCTGACCGCCGATTACAACGCCGAGATGATCGAGCAGGTCGCGCGTTTCCCTGGGCTGCGGGACCGGTCGGTGTTCGTCGGCAACCCCGGCGACGTGGTACCGGACGCTTTCGGGGACGAGCTGCCGCTGATCCGTGACTGGGTCGGCCGGAACTACCAGTTCTCGGGGTATGTCACCGGGATCCCGCCCGCCGACCGCGACGCGATCCGCGCCGATCTGGGCTACCGGCCCGGGGAGAAGGTCTGCGTGGTCACCGTCGGCGGCTCGGGGGTGGGCACCGACCTGCTCCGCCGGGTGGCGGCGGCGTTCCCGGCCGCCCGGCGGCTGGTCCCGGGGCTGAGGATGATCCTGGTGGCCGGGCCGCGGATCGACCCGGGCGCCCTGCCGTCCCGTGACGGGCTGGAGGTGCACGGCTACGTGCACGACCTGTACCGGCACCTGGCGGCCTGCGATCTGGCGGTGGTGCAGGGCGGCCTGACCACCACGATGGAGCTCACCACGGCCCAGCGGCCGTTCATCTACGTGCCGCTGCGCCGCCACTTCGAGCAGAACTTCCACGTCCGGCACCGGCTGGCCCAGTACGGCGCGGGCCGGTGCGTAGAGTACGACCAGACCGGTCCTGACGAACTGGCCGCGGCCATAGCCGAGGAAATCATGCGCCCGGTCACCTACCGCCCCGTCGAAACCGACGGAGCCAGGCGAGCTGCCGCCCTCCTCGCCGACCTCGTCTAACAGCAGGCCGTTGGCCAGCCGCGCCAGCGAGGATTAATCCGTCAGGAATCCTGGACTGTGGCCAGGAACTCGCGGGCCGCTTCCTCGTCATCGGGGGCGACAAGCACCGGGACGCCTCGTTGCCGCAGATCCCGCGGCCCGGAGCCATGTGCCGATACGGCCGCCCGCAAGCCGCCACTGCGCAGCATGCCGACGATCAGCTCCGCTTCGGTTCGGCTGGCTGCGACCGTTACGATCACCGTTGCACTCGGGTCAGGGGCACTCAGGTTCTCCGGCCCTCCGTACCTCATGTCCACCAGTTCAGCTCCTCTGCGTCTGCTGTCGCTCAATAGGGGACCAGGGGGCCTGCTCGCGGGAGCACCACCAGGTGGAGCGGCCGCCGACGGTGCCGTGGACCATCTCGTGGCCGCAGCGCGGGCAGGTGCCGCCGGGACGCCGGGCCGCGATCACGTCGCCGGTGTGGGCACCGCCCTTGGCTACGGCGGAGGCCAGGACTGATCGCAGGGCGCGGTAGAGGCGGTCGGCGTCCTTGCGCTGCAGGCAGCTGACCGAGGTGGCGGGCGGCACCTTGGCCTGCCACAACACCTCGTCGGCCAGCAGGTTGCCGACCCCGGCGAGCTTGGACTGGTCCAGCAGGCGGGCCTTGACGGCGATCGTCCCCGCGGTAATCAGGGTCCGGAAGTCGGCCTGGGTGACCTCGTCGGCGTCGGGCCCGAGCGCGTCGATGTCGGGGTTCAGCAGGATGCGCCCGAGCCGGCGCTTGTCGAACAGCGACAGCCGGCCGCCGTCCGCGAACTCGAGCGTGAAGCGGTCCCATACGGCCTTGCGCGGCTGGGCGTCACGGCCCGGCGGGTCCCCGCCCTCGGCCACCCACCCGTCCGGCGCGACGACCACGATGCGCCCGCTCATGCCCAGGTGGATGCCCAGCGTCGGGCCATCATCCGGACCGTCAAGACCCGAGGTGTCGCACCACATCGTCTTGCCGCGGCGGTGCGCCGCGGTCAGCGTCCGCCCGGTCAGCGCGGCGCGCAGCTCGCCGGGGGAGTGCGGCCGGCAGACGAACGTGTCGGCGTCGTCGACGTCGGCGATGCGCCGGCCCAGGCCCAGATCGGCGATCAGGCGGCGGGCGGTCTCGACCTCGGGAAGCTCAGGCATCTAGTCCGCGTCCCCGCGCAGGGCGGCGAACCGCTCGTCGGCCCGGTCGAGCTGGGCCAGGATGTGCTCCTTGGCCGCGGCGCCCAGCGGAGTGTCCGGCCGGGCGATGAGATCCCGCAGCACGGGGACCAGCGGCGCGTACTTGTCCGCGAGCTTGTGAAGCCGGGGGCCCGTGGTATGGATCAGGCCGACGCCGTTGTCGGTGAAGTCCGACACCTTGATGACCCTGGCCCACGGCGAGGCGGCCAGGCTTTCCGCGACGTGTTCCCGGTACTGGTCGTGCGCGTCGCGATCCGGCGCGTACGCCGGGTTGGTCACCGCCGCGACCAGCTCCGCCACCCGCGGCCCGACCCGACCTCCGCCGCCAGTACCGCCAGCGCGGCCGCTGTTCCCCCCCGGGGGGACGACCCCCCCGGTGACCCCCCCGCGATTGGGGGGACTGCCCGTCCCCCCAAGCCCCCCTGGGCCAGCTCGTCGGGATGATCTTCCACGGCGTCGTGCAGCAGCGCGGCGCAGATCACGTCGGGGTCGTGCACGCCGTAGTGGGAGATGATCCGGATCGCCACCCGGAGCAGGTGGTTGAGGTAAGGCTCCCGGTCCCGGCGGTCGCCGGCGTGCAGCCGCGTGGCCAGGTCGAGCGCCCGCTCGAGACGCGCACGGTCCGCGTCCGGCCAGGACGCGATCTCCAGCGCGAACCGCTCCCTCAGCCCCTCTTCACCGTAGGTCGAGGTGATCGCGTGCAGCGGCATCGTCGCCAGCAGCCGCCGCTGGTCGCTGTCCATAACCTAGGACTAGCACACGCTCAGTCGCCTTGGTCAGGCAGCAGGGGAAGGAAGATGGCAAACCGGGTCAGGCCCGGCCGGCTCGTCACGGTGATGCTGCCGTCGTGCGCGGCGACCACGGCGTCCACGATGGCCAGGCCGAGCCCGGTGCTCTTCCCCGCCGCGTGCGCATCCCGCGCCCGTGACGTATCGGCCCGCGTGAACCGCTCGAACAAGTCGGGCAGCAGTTCGGGCGGAACGCCGGGGCCGTCATCGGTAATGCTGAGGCAGACGCGCGGCCCGGTCGGCCGGACGCCCCGCCGGACGACCCCGGTGCCCGGCCCGTCGGCCGGCGGGTCGGTACCCCCGGCGGCCACCGCGAGGGTGACCGTCGAGCCGGGCGGCGTGTGCTTGCCCGCGTTGCTCATCAGGTTGGCCAGCACCTGGTGCAGGCGGTGCTCGTCGCCGAGGACGAAGACCGGATCGTCGGCGAGGTCCAGGCGCCAGTGATGGTCCGGGCGGGCGGCGCGCGCGTCGCTGGTCACGTCGATGGCCAGCCGGGACAGGTCCACGGGCGCGCGCTCGAGCGGCCGGCCCGCGTCGAGCCGCGCCAGCAGCAGCAGGTCATCGACCAGGACGCTCATCCGCACCGATTCCGACTGGACCCGGCCCAGCGCGTGCATCACGTCCTCGGGCACCGGGCCCTGGTGCCGCAGGGCCAGCTCGGCGTACCCGCGGATCGCGGACAGCGGGGTCCGCAGTTCGTGCGAGGCGTCGGCCGCGAACCTGCGCAGCCTGGCCTCGCTGGCCTCGCGCCGGCCGAGGGCTCGCTCGACGTGCTGCAGCATCCGGTTGAACGCGGCGCCGACCTGGCCGACCTCGGTCCGCGGGTCGCTGTCGGGGACCCCGGCCGGGAACGTGACCGAGCCCGAATCCAGTGGCAGCCTGGTCACCTGCGTCGCGGTGGCGGCCACCCGGCGCAGCGGCCGGAGCGACAACTGGACCAGCGCGGCGCCGAGGATCACGGCCAGCAGGAGCGCGCCCCCGAACAGCAGGTGCTCGGTGTTCTCCACCTTCTCCAGGGTGGCGTCGACGGTGGTCAGCGGCAGCCCGGTGACCAGCTCGGTACCGTCGGGGCCCGGGACCTTGGTGAACAGGAACTTGATGCCGAGTGAGTCCAGCTCCCGGGTATAGGTGGTCACGGGCGGCGCCGAACCGGAGGAGTGCGCCGAACCGGAGGATTGTGGAGGCGGGAAGGACGGGTTCGGCTGGCCATCGCCTTCGTGGGACGGCAAGTCCGCGAGCATGGTCGTGTCGGCGGGAGAGAGCGTGCACGTCTTGAGCACGTAGTCCTTGTACGTGACCTGCGTTCCGGTCAGCACGGATACGAAGGTTCCCGGGGACTGCCCCTGCCCGCTGCAGGTGCCCAGATTTACCTGGCCGGTACCGGGATCCTGCCCGGGCGGCTGGCCGTAGCCGCCCTCGTGGTCGTGATAGGCCATGGTCACGCAGCTGAACCAGGTATTGGTCGCGGCCTGGAGCTCGCCGTCAAGTGAGGACATCAGCGAGCCGCTGAGCGAGGCGGTGGTGACCAGGCTGACCACCACGCTGGCCAGCCCGAAGAGCGCGAACAGCCCGATGATGAGCTTTCCGCTGATGGTCCTCGGCGACAGCAGGCGAGCGAGCATCAGCCCGCGGGCTTCAGTACGTAGCCGACGCCGCGGACGGTGTGGATGAGCGGCGTGCGGCCGGCGTCGATCTTCTTGCGCAGGTAGCTGATGTATAGCTCCACGACGTGCGCCTGGCCCCCGAAGTCGTAATTCCACACCCGGTCCAGGATCTGCGCCTTGGACAGGACGCGCCTGGGGTTGCGCATGAGGAACCTGAGCAGCTCGAACTCGGTCGCGGTCAGGTCGATGAGCTCACCGTCCCTGCGGACCTCCCGCGCGTCCTCGTCCATGGTCAGGTCGCCCACGGCGAGCGACCCCTCGGTGTGCACCCGGGTCAGGTGGGCGCGGCGCAGCAGGCCGCGCAGCCGGGCCAGGACCTCCTCCAGGCTGAACGGCTTGGTCACGTAGTCGTCGCCGCCCGCCGTGATCCCCGCGACCCGGTCCTCCACGGCGTCCCTGGCGGTCAGGAACAGCACGCAGACCTGCGGGATCTCGGCGCGTAGCCGGCGCATGACCTCCAGGCCGTTGAAGTCGGGGAGCATGATGTCGAGGACCACCGCGTCCGGGCGGAACTCGCGCGCGGTCCGCACCGCGTCGGCGCCGGTGCCTGCGGTGCGTACCGTCCAGCCCTCGTAGCGCAGGACGCTGGAGAGGAGTTCGGCGAGAGAAGGCTCGTCGTCGACGACGAGCACGCGCACCGGGGTTCCGTCGGCCCGCGTCAGGCCTGCCTCCCGGCCGCGGCCGGGTGCATCGGCGGCGAAGTTGTCCATGTTCCTCAGGCTCGCTCGTCACGATCGGTTGTGTGCCTCATATCCCCGCGAGGGCAGGGATAGTCGTTTCTAGGCTCTACTTCATGCGAACGAGCTAACGGGCGGATCAGGTTCAGCTCTGAATCCCCTCTGAACCAGAGCTCAGTCGGCGCCCAGCAGCTTCCCCAGCTTCGATGACGACGATGACCGTCTCGCGCCCGCCTCGCGGAGCGCCTGGCCGACCGCCTCGAGCAGGCCCGGAGCCGTCCCGGTCAACTCGACCTCGATCTCGCGCCAGGTCAGCGGCTCGCTGCTGGGCGCGGAAAGCCGCGTGGCCGTGACCAGGTCGTCGGCCACCTCGGCCATCGGATCGCCCGCCGGACCGGTCAGGATCACCACAGTCCGTTCGGTATCGAGGATGGCGATAGCGCGCAGCGGCTGGCCTGCCGTGATGTCCTCAACCTGCGCGGCCAGTACGGCCGGCACGGTCCCCGCGTCGGACGCCGGACCGTCGTCGAGCGGAACGCGCAGCTCCTTCCTGGTGTCCTGGTGGACGGGGCGCTTGAGGTGCCAGCCCTCGTCGGTGCCGCCGACGCGCCGCCGCAACGTGATCCGGTGCTTGCTGAGGTGGAGGTCGTCGGTGTCGAAGTAGGTGGCGCTCAGGTAGTACGTGCGCGGTCTCGTCGCCTTCGCGCTGCCCCCGAGGCCCGCCAGGTCGGGTAGGACGAAATCGGCGTCGGCGTCGTACTTCTGCTCAGTTTCCAGATGCTCGCCCGGGCTGTTCGTCACGGCTCAAGGTTACGCGTGGGATACGACAAACCGGGTGGAGGGTCGGTCAACGACCAGGGCGTCCCGGCCGGGCTCGGGGGAGTGAGCCACCGGTTTCGGGTAGGCGTCGACGCGCAGGCCCGCGACGCCCGGACGGCCCGCCCGGTCCCAGGCCCTGGTGTGGGCCGCCAGGTCGTCGGCCAGCTCAGCCGCGGCGGGGCCGAACCCCGTGGCGACCAGCGAGATCGGCCCTGACGCCTCGTTCCCGGACGGACCCGATGGTCCCGGCGACCCGGGCGCGGCGGTGAGCACGGCGATGCTGCCCGGGTCCAGGATCCCGACGGTGGCGTGCCAGCCCCGGCCGCCCAGCGGCGCGTGCCCCAGCCGGGGCGCGGTGCTGGCCGAGCCGTCGGGGCGTTCCTCATCGACCCGGCACGCGCGCGGCTCCCGGGTGGCCAGCCACAGGCCCAGCTCCCAGAAGATCTCCGCGGGCCCGGCGCTGACCTCGGTCGCGCACAGCACCGGGGGCCCGGCCATTACGGCGCCGAGCGCCTCGCCGTCGGCTTCCTGCCCGCCCGGCTGGATTACCCCGTCGGGGAGCGTGACGTACAGCCCCGGCGCGAGCACCACGATGGCCTCGGGGCCCGCGATCGAACCGCGCATCCGCATGAACCCGCAGGGCGCGAGCGACCGGCTGATCCAGTGCCCGTCACCGGCACGCGCGAACGCCACGCAAACCTGGGTGCCCCGCACGTCGAGCGGCACCACGATCCGGCCCGCGGGCCCCGCCTGCTCCAGCCAGGCCGGCGCGAGGTCACTGACGCCGACGGTCGCGATGATCCGGTCGTAGGGCGCGTATGCGGGGCATCCCCCGGCGCCGTCCGCGCAGAGCACGGTGACGTCGGGGTACCCGGCGGCAGACAGGTGGGCGCGGGCCTTCCCGACGAGGGCCGTCGATGTCCACGCTGGTCACCTGGCCGGAACCGCCGATGATGTGCCTCATGAGCGCGGCGTTGTACCCGGTGCCCGCGCCGATCTCGAGCACCCGCTGACCCGGGGCCAGGTCCAGCTGGACCAGCATGATGGCCATCATGGCGGGCTGGGACGACGAACTGATCGCCCGGCCGGATTCGTCGCGCTTGGTCACGATGGCGTCGTCGATGTAGGCCACCTCCGGCCGCAGTTCCGGCAGGAACAGGTGGCGCGGCACGTCGCGCAGCGCGGCCGCGATGGGCTCGTCGATCATCCTGTTGGCCGCGATGACCTGCGCGGCCAACCGCTCCCGCAGCTGCGTGAGCTCATCGCCCACTATCGGCTACCTCGGCTACGCGATGCCGCGCCCGGACCGCGACCCCGCACCCGGACGGCCGCCACGACCAGGGCGGCCAGCGCGGCCAGCCCGGCCAGCACCAGACTGTTCCCGGCCAGGATCTGCAACCCGTGCCAGTGGAACTCGTGGTACCACGGCTGGTCGCCCCGGGCGAAGTAGGTGGCGGGCCCGTACCAGAACAGCCCGGCGGGGGTCAGCCCGGCCTGCGCCAGGTCCCAGAACTGCGGCCAGGCGCCGAATACGACGAACAGGACGCCCGCGCCCGCCCACCACCAGGCCCGCACCGCGCCCCGGGCCTGCGCGCCCAGGTGCACCAGCAGCGCCAGACCCGGCGCCACCCAGACCCAGTGGTGGTCCCAGCTCAGCGGCGAAATCAGGAGCCCGGTCAGCGCGCAGGCCAGCATCCCGGGCACCGGATGCCCGGCGCGGTACAGCAGGGCGGCGGCGACCAGCCCGATGACCAGGACCAGGGCGGCGATGGCGAACCAGGGCGCGGTGCCCGCCGTCACGCTGCCGGCCACTCTGGTCAGCACGCCGCGCAGCGACTGGTTGCCCCGGGTGCCGAGGAACACGATCCGGTTCGCTTTGAAGACCAGCCCGTCGGCCCAGTAGGTGCCCGAGTCGCGGGGCAGGACGGCGTAGCCGAGGACGACGGTCGCGGCGAAGGTCACCGTCGCCGTGGCGGCCTGGCGGTACCGGCGTACGAGCACCAGGTACGGGATGAAGATGAGCGGGGTTAGCTTGATCCCGGCCGCGATCCCGAGCCCGATCCCGTGCCACCAGCGCGCCCGGCCGCCGGNGCCGTCCGCCGCACCCGCACTCGCACCCGAGCCCGCGCTCGAGCCCGCACCCGCGCCCGCGCCCGCGGTGAGCAGGTCCGCCACGATGAGGAGCATCAGGAGCAGGTTGACCTGGCCGAGGCCGAGAGTCTGCTGCACGGGCTCGGTGGCCAGCGCCAGGGCGGAAACCCCGAGCGTGGCCGCCAGCCGGACCGTGGGCCGGCCCCGGTACCCGAGCGCGCCGAACGTCAGCCAGAGCGACAATCCCAGGGCGGCCAGGCTGGCCAGCGTCATCGCCCAGCGCAGCACCGTCCACGGCAGCACGGACGCGACCGCGAAGATCACCGCGGCGAACGGCGGGTACGTGAACTGGACGCCGTTCTGGCCGGTCCAGTCGTACAGCGGCGAGGCCAGATGACCGTCGTACGTCGGGGAGACGTGCCGGACGATCAGCCCGCCCTCCCGATACACGACCAGGTCCCGCATCGCGGCCATGACCGGCAGGTGCGTGGCCAGATCCGCGACGTAGACGGTCAGCACCGCAGCCAGCGCGACGGCGCAGGCAGGCAGCAGCCACCGGGGGGTGTCGCGCCCGGTCCCCTGGGGCGCCGTCACCTCGGCGGCCGCGGCTGGCTCTGCCCGCACCCGAACGTCCCTTCAATCACCGGCTGGCACGAAAAGTGGCTCGTGCCAGCCGATGATAGTGGCTCGGGGCCGCGCCGACCCGGGCCGATGGGATTCCGGGGCGTTCCGAGGGGCATCGCGGACCGCCCCTGCGCCGACCCGGGCCGACGGGCAGTCCGGGTCGGCCCTTACGCCGAGGTGGTCTGGGTCTCCTCGGCCCTGGCCGACCGGACCGGGAGCACCTCAGTCGGGACGGCGCTCATCGGGCCGGTGGTCGCCGGGACGGCCGCGACCTGCCTGAGCCCGGGCGACACGGCCGAGATCCGGCCGATCGCCGCGGCGGCCAGGAAGATGACCACGGCCCCGAGTCCCGTGAAGAACCCGACCTGCTCCATGATCCGCATGAGCGTGGTGGAGGCGACCGGCGTCCCGCCCAGGGTGACGCCGCCCGTGCTCCA
>JGI12269J14319_10003473_pt1 | contig 14740 bp, 13 predicted proteins | sample PeaSoiSIISIP2007_FD_14319 | JGI IMG/M metagenome (IMG submission 14319) | reverse complement strand
CGCGCCGGCGGTCAGGCGCGCCGGGGTTGGGCGCGCCGGCGGTCAGGCGTCACCGACGAGGCTCGCCAGGATCCGGGCTCGGTGAGCGGCGGCGTCGCCCCAGGCGGCGGCCAGCGACCAGGCCCGTTTCATCCACAGGTGCAGGTCGTGCTCCCACGTGTAGCCGATGGCCCCGTGCACCTGGAGCGCGCTGCGGGCGGCCAGCACCGCCGCGTCGGATGCCAGCGCCTTGGCCATCGAGGCGTGGACGGAAGCGTCGCGCTCGCCTTCGGACAGCGACCAGGCGGCCCGGTACACGGCGGGACGGGCGAACTCAACGCGCACCAGGGCGTCGGCCAGGTGGTGCTTGACCGCCTGGAACGACCCGATGGGCTTGCCGAACTGGGTGCGGTCGACGGCGTACTGGGCGGCCATGGCGACGAGGCGGTCGGCCACGCCCACCAGCACCGCCCCGGTGCCCATCGCCGCCCGGTCGCCCAGCGCGGCGAGGACTCCGGCGCTCTCCGATGCGGGCACGAGCATCGTGGCCGGGGACGGCTCCCACTCGATCTGGGCCAGGCGTCGTGAGCCGTCGAGCACCGGTCGGGGCACCAGCGTGACCGACGCCGCCGGCACGGCGTGCACCTCACCGGCCCGCTCGAGGAGCAGAAGGTCGGCACCGACGGCGCCGGGAACGGCCGGCATGGACGACGTCCCCACGGACAGCACCGCCTCGCCCGCCGCCACCTTCGGGAGCCAGCGATCCCGCACCTGGTCGGCGACGGGGCCCGTGGCTCCCACCAGCAGCGGCACCCCCAGGACGGCGGTCTCGAGGAGCGGCTCGGGCAGGCCGGAGCGCCCCGCCTCCTCCAGCAGCAGCACGACGTCGACGAGCCCGAGTCCCATCCCCCCGTGCTCCTCGGGCACCGTCATCCCCACCACACCCATCTGCGCCAGGGCCTCCCAGCGCCGCCGCGACCAGCCCAGCGGCGATGCCCAGGCCTGGCGCAGGTCGGCAGGCGTGCACTGCTTCTCGGCGAAGGCGCGCAGCTGGGCGCGGAACTCGCGCTGGTGGTCGTCGAAGGCGAAGTGCACGAGGTGCCGTGACGTTCAGCCGCGGGGCAGGCCGAGGACGCGCTCAGCCACCACGTTGCGCTGGATCTCGTTGGTGCCGGCGTAGATGGGGCCCGCCAGGGCGAACAGAAAGCCGTCGAGCCACGGCGGCGGTCGGCCGTCGTCGCCGAGCATCTCGGCCTGCGCGCCGAGCAGGTCGAGGGCGGTGGCGTGGACGAGCAGATCGGTCTGTGACCAGAAGAGCTTGTTCATGGAGGACTCGGGCCCGACCGTTCCCCCGTCGAGCACCCGTGTGGCCGTCCAGTAGGTGTGCAGCCGGTAGGCCTCGGCGTCGACGACGGCGCGCGCCACGGCGTCGGCGCTGCGGGCCGCGGCGGCCGGGTCCGCCCACGCGCACCGTCGGTAGAGCTCGACCAGTCGGCCGGCCGCTTCGGTGTAGCGCGCCGGGCTCCGCAGCGACAGGCCGCGCTCGGACCCGGCGGTGGCCATGGCCACGCTCCATCCCTGGCCCACGGCCCCGAGCACCTGGGTGTCGGGTACCTCGACCCCCTCGAAGAAGACCTCGGCGAAGCCGGTCTCGCCGTCGAGCTGGGCGATGGGCCGGACGGTCACGCCCGGGGCGTCCATGGGGACGAGGAAATAGGTGAGGCCCCGGTGTCGCTCGGCCCCGGGATCGGACCGGAACAGGCCGAAGATCCAGTCGGCGAAGGCGCCACGCGAGCACCACGTCTTCTGGCCGTCGAGTACCCAGACGTCACCCCGTCGCACGGCCCGGCTGCGGATGGCGGCCAGGTCGCTGCCGGCGTCGGGCTCGGACCATCCCTGGCACCAGATCTCCTCGCCCGAGGCCATGGGCGGGAGGTAGCGGTCCTTCTGCCCGGGCGTCCCGAACTCGAACAAGGTCGGGGCCAGCAGGAAGATGCCGTTCTGCCCCACCCGGGTGGGCGCCTGGGCCCGGTAGTACTCCTCCTCGAACACGAGCCACTCGAGGAGCCCGGCCCCCCGCCCGCCGTACTCCTCGGGCCACGACACCACCGTCCACCTGGCTTCGGCCATGGTGCGCTCCCACGCCCGGTGCGCCTCGAACCCCTCCCGGGTGTCGAGCGAGGGGAGCGGGCCCGGGCCGCCCGGGCGCGAGGGGACGTTGGCCTCGAGCCAGGATCTGGCCTCGGCGCGCAGTCCCTCCTGCTCGGGCGTGAACCGCAGGTCCATCGGGCGAAATCTGACACACCGCCAGATTGTGGGCAACAATCGGAGCAGCCAGGAGGTCTTCCATGCCCAACGCCGTGATCGTCGACGCGGTGCGCACCCCGGTGGGACGCCGCAACGGCCGCCTGTCGCAGTGGCACGCCGTCGATCTGGCCGCCGCCCCGCTCAAGGCGCTCGTGGAGCGCAACGACCTCGACCCCGCGCTGGTCGAGGACGTCGTCATGGGATGCACCATGACCGTGGGCGAGCAGGCCATGAACATCGGCCGCAATGCCGTGCTGGCCGCCGGCTTCCCCGACACCGTGCCGGGCACGACCGTCGACCGCCAGTGCGGCTCGGCCCAGCAGGCCGTCCACTTCGCCGCCCAGGCCGTCATGGCCGGCGCCATGGACGTGGTCATCGGGGCCGGGGTGGAGTCGATGAGCCGGGTGCCGATCGGCTCGACCACGGACCCGGGTCCGGGCGAGGCCTACGGCCCGTCCGTCCATGCCCGCTACGACTTCATCCACCAGGGTCTGTCCGCCGAGGAGATCGCCCGGCGCTGGGGCATCGGACGCGAGGAGATGGACGCCTTCGCCCTGGAGTCACACCGGCGGGCGGCGCGCGCCCACGACGAGGGGCGCTTCGTCCACGAGATCGTCCCCCTGCGCTCGCCCGGGCCCGACGGCGAGGCCACGCTCGAGTCGGACGAGGGGGTGCGGCGCGACACGAGCCTCGAGAAGCTCGCCGGGCTGGCCCCCGCCTTCGCCGAGGGCGGCCTCGTCACGGCGGGGACGTCGTCGCAGATCTCGGACGGGGCCGCGGCTGTCCTGGTGATGAGCGAGGAGCGCGCCGGATCACTGGGGCTGCGTCCCCGGGCCCGCTTCCACACCTTCGCCGTGGCGGCCAACGACCCGGTGATCATGCTCACCGCCCCCATCCCCGCCACCCGCCTCGTGCTCGAGAAGTCCAAGCTGCGCCTGGAGGACATGGACGCGGTGGAGATCAACGAGGCGTTCGCCTGCGTGGTGCTGGCGTGGGAGCGCGAGCTGCACCCCGACATGGCCAGGGTGAACCCCAACGGTGGCGCCATCGCCATCGGCCACCCCACCGGGTGCTCGGGTGCCCGCCTGATGGCCACGCTGCTCAACGAGCTCGAGCGCACCGGTGGCCGCTACGGCCTCCAGACCATGTGCGAGGGCGGCGGCCAGGCCAACGCCACCATCATCGAACGCCTGGGCTGAGGCCGGCCCGGGTTACCCGCCGTGGTCGGCGGTTCGCCTCCTCCCCCGCCGCTGAGCTCCACCACGGACCTGGGTCTTCCTGACCGCGTTCAGGCGTTCGCTCCGGAGGCGCTCGGGGCCGGCAACGTCAGATCGTCGCGGCCCTCGCGCTCGGCCGCCTCGGCCAGGATCGCCACGGTGGCGGTGGCGCCGAAGCGGGTGACGCCTTCGGCCGCCATGGCGAGCAGGGTGTCGAGCGTCCGGACCCCGCCCGCCGCTTTGACCTGCACGCGCCCACCCACGCTGGCGCGCATGAGGATCACGTCCGCCAACGTGGCACCACTGGGGGCGAACCCGGTCCCGGTCTTCACGAAGTCCGCCCCCGCCTCGTCGCTCAAGCGGCAGGCGACCACCTTCTGCTCGTCGGTCAGGTAGGCGTTCTCGAGGATCACCTTGACCAGGGCACCCGCCGGGTGGGCCATGGCGACCACGGACTGGATCTCGGCCAGCACCTGATCGTGCCGGCCGCCGCGCAACCGGCCGATGTTGAGGACCATGTCGATCTCGGTGGCACCCTCGTCGAGGGCCTGCAGCGTCTCGGTCACCTTCACGGCCGTGGTCGTCCCGCCGTGGGGGAAGCCGACCACCGTTCCGACGGCCACCCCCGGCTCGCCGCCGGCGCCCCCACGCGCCGCTGCGCCCGCCGGCGCCAGTGCATGCGCTCCCGCCAGGCACGCCACGGCGTGGGCCACGTCGGCGGGCTTGACGCACACACCGGCCACGCGGTGTGCCGCAGCCAGCTCGCAGCCGGTGGTGACGTCGTCGAGCGTCAGCTCGGGGCGCAGCAGGGAGTGGTCGATCATGCGGGCGATCTCCGCCACCGTGACGGACCCGCCCGCATCCGATCCTCCGGTTGGAGCCATCACCATCACCGACCCTTCCTCGTCACCGACGCGGTGCCGCGCTCACCCCTGGCGAAGGCGCTCGAGGGTGGTGTTCGCCTCCGTGACGATGGCCGCCACGAGCTCGGCCACGGTGGGCAGCTCCTCGATCACGCCGACCACCTGGCCCGTGGGCAGCACGCCCACGTCGGTGCGGCCCTCCACCAGGGCGGCCTTCGTCATCATGGGGGCGTTGGCCGCCATGACCACCTGCGCCCACGACAGCTCGTTCCCCTTCTTCATGGCGCGGCCCTCGGCCAGCAGCGCCCGCATGGACGTGTGGGTCTCGCGGCGGAAGGCCAGCGCGTTGCGCGCTGCCCGGGGGAGCGCGGCCAGTCGGCCGGCACCCTCGAGATGGTCGACCACGTCGGTGCGGATGACCCGTTGGGGTGCGCCGTCGACGCTGGTGGTGACGACGGTGCCGGTGACCGACGTGCCGAGGTAGACCTTCTTGACGTCGTCGGGGACGGTGCTCTCCCGGGTGAGCAGGAAGCGGGTTCCCATGGCGATGCCGGCCGCCCCGTAGGCGAGGGCGGCCACGAGGCCGCGGCCGCTCGAGAACCCGCCCGCCCCGATCACCGCCACCCGGTCCCCCACGGCGTCGACCACCTGGGGGAGCAGCAACGTGGTGGGGACCTGCCCGGTGTGGCCGCCACCCTCGGCACCCTGGGCGATGACACCGTGCACTCCCCATTCGGCCACCTTCTCGGCGTGGCGCCGTGCTCCCACCGTGGGGATCACGACCACGCCGGCGTCGCGCAGCCGGGTCACCATGTCCGGTCGCGGCGCCTGGGCGAAGCTCGCCACCTTCACACCGGCCTCGAGGAGCAGGGCGATGCGGTCCCCCACGTCGGCGACGTCGGTTCTGAGGTTCACGCCGAAAGGGCCGTCGGTGCGGGCCCGGACCTCGGCGACGGCCTCGCCCAGCTGGTCGAGGGTCATGGTGGCCGACGCCAGGATGCCGAGGGCACCGGCGTTGGCCGTGGCCGAGACGAGGCGCGGACCCGCCACCCACCCCATGCCGGTCTGCACGATGGGGTACCGCACCCCGACGAGGTCACACAGCCGCGTGTGCAGCGCGGGATGCGGCTCGGGCGCCACGGCGTGGACGGGCGCCGCGTCCGGAGGGACCGCGTCGGGCGGTGTCAGGACGCCACTTCCTTGTCGCGCAGGCCCCGGGGGTCGAGCACCTCACGGATGATCCCGAGCTCCGGTGCGCTCGGCATGCGGGTCACGGGCACCGGCTCGGGCACCACGAGCTCGAAGCCGGTGGCCGCCACGACCTGCTCCACGTCGACACCGGGGTGCACCGACCGAAGCCGCATGGCGTGGTCGGGCGTGTCGAAGTCGAACACCCCCAGGTTCGACACCACCACCCGGACCTCGTGGAACCGGGTGGCCGCCGGTCCGGCAGCCCGGGCCCGGTCGTACCCCACGCCGCACACCACGTCCACGTGCTCGACGAAGCTGCGCCGCGAGTGCGCCGGCACCCAATAGCTGGTGACGTGGTTGAGGCTGTTGCCCGGTGCGCCCCGCACCCCGATCAGCTGCGCCTTGGGCCGGGCCCAGTCGCCGATGGCGCTGATGTTCTGGTTGCCGAACCGGTCGACCTGTGACGCCATCATCATGATGTGGCGCCGGCCCGACCACACCACGTCGAAGATGCGCCGGTAGGGCATCCACGCCTCGATCACGAACGCGTCGCGTCGGGCCGACACCGCAGGCGTGTTCGCCATGAGGGCGGCCTCGCCGTCGGTCAGCACCAGGTCGGGCTCGAACGTCAGGCGGGCGAGTCGGGCGCCGACGGCGGGGATGGTGCCGAAGGGGCTCGCCATGACCTCGCCATCGCCCCGCCACGCCTCGGCGCAGGCGATCACGCACACGTCGGCCCGGGAGACCTCGTCCGGCGCGGCGGCGTCGGCCGACTGCGGGGTGGTCACCGTGCCGCCCGGGTCGGCGCGTCGCTGGGCGCGGCGCTGGGTGCGTCGGTGGGCGCGGCGCTGCGTGCGTCGGTGGGCGCGTCGGTGGCCTCCTCGACGGCGCCCCGGTAGCCGGCCTCGTCGGTCCGGAGGTAGCGGGCGTCGAAGGCGGCCCACGAATCGGGGTCGGCGGCGGCCGCCACGTAACGCTTCTGGAAGGCCTCGTCCCGGTCGTAGTCCGGCGGGCACGAGGTGAAGTGGGCTCCCCCCGGGGCCTCGGCCACGGCGTCGGTGGCCAGCCGGGACACGGTCACGGTCTGGATGGGGCCCTCGTCCAGGAGCCGACCGGGCTCGACCACCTTTTCGGCCGTGACGAAGCGCCGGGTCGCCGCCCCCAGGAACAGCTCGTCGAAGAACGGATCGGGGCCGAGCACCTGCCCGTTGCCGTTGGTGTCGGCCCGGTTGAGATGCACGAAGGCGGCGTCGAGGCGAAGTGCGGGCATGGCCACGAGCTCCTCGCCGTCGTCGTAGGGGGAGCGCACCGTGCGCAGCTCCGGGTTCACGCGCAGGACGTCCGAGCCGAGCCCCGCCCTCGTGGGAAGGAAGGGCACCCGCTGCGAGGCCGCCAGCAGCCCGAGGTAGAACATCCCCTCGTCGATCTCCATGGCCTCGATGGTCCCGGTCTGGCGGGCGACCCGGAAGTGGGGGTCGAGGGCGATGGAGTCGAGGGTCACGAACGAGTACACGACCTTGCGGACCCGGCCGGCCGCGCACAGCAGCCCGACGTCGGGCCCCCCGTAGGACACGACCGTCAGGTCGCCGACACCGGCCCGCAGGATGGCCCGCACCGCCGCCATCGGCTTGCGACGCGAGCCCCACCCGCCCAGCCCGATGGTCATGCCGTCACGAAGCTCGCCCACCATGTCGTCGAGGGTGGCGCGTTTGTCGCTCATGTCGACGTGTCGGCGTCGCGCTTCTCCACGAACGCCTGGCGCTGTTCGTCGGCCACACCTCGGACGTGCAGCTCGTAGGTGAACCCCTGTTCGTAGCGGTAGCTGCGCTTCACGTCGACCGGGTCGATGCCGTTGAGCGACTCCTTGGCCCGCCGGATGATGATGGGGCTCTTGGCGGCGATGGACTCCGCCACCTCGTAGGCCGCGTCCACCAGCTCCTCACGGGGCACCACCCGCAACACCGATCCGTAGTGGTGCAGCTCGGCGGCGGTGGCGGGTTGGGCCGTGTACACCATGGAGCGCATGCGGTGCTGGGGGACGAGGCGGGCCAGGTGGGTGGCGGCCCCGAGTGCCCCGCGGTCCACCTCGGGGAGGCCGAAGGTGGCATCCTCCGACGCCACCACGATGTCGGCGTTGCCTGCGATACCGATGCCGCCGCCCAGGCAGAACCCGTGGACTGCGGCCACCACCGGGACCTCGCAGTCGTAGACGGCGGCGAATGCCGCCGCACACCCCCGGTTGACCCCGACCAGGGCTTCGTCCCCCTTGGCCTGGATCTCCTTGATGTCGACCCCGGCGCAGAACCCCCGCCCCTCGGCCCGTACCACCACCACCCGCACCGTCGGGATGCGACCGGCGGCCACGACGGCGTCGGCGAAGGAGAACCACGACGCCACGTCGAGGGCGTTCACGGGAGGGACGTCGATGACGACCTCGGCCGTGCCCGGGGTGCGCTCGTGTGTCTCGATGCCCATGGAGGTCTCCGGATCAGGTGGGGAAGGTTGCTGTGCGGTGGTGCACGGCGACGTCGTCGACGGCGCCGGCGCCCCGCCCGGAGCAGGGTATTCGGTGACCGGCGCAGGTGCGAAACCCGACCGGCCCGCACCCTGGACGCCCCCTGGGGCCCGCACCCACCGCGGCGCGCCGACGACGGCCCGCCTGCCCGCTGACTAGGTTCCTGCCCGTTGCGCCGCCCATGTCCCCGCTCGACACCCAAGGAGGGGTCCCGTGACGCAAGGAATCGACCTGACCGGCAAGGCGGTCGTCGTCACCGGCGGCGCCCGGGGTATCGGCCGTGGCATCACGGAGGCCTTCCTGTCCGCCGGGGCGGAAGTCACGATCTGCGGTCGCAGCGAGCCGTCACCCGGTGAGCTCCCCGAGGCCGACGGGCGACGGGCCGGCTTCGTCCGTGCCGACGTACGAGATGCCGAACAGGCCGCGTCCGTCGTGGCCACGGCCGTGGACCGCCACGGGCGTGTCGACGTGCTGGTCAACAACGCCGGGGGCTCCCCCGCCGTGGCTGCCGCCGAAGCGTCGCCACGCTTCGTGTCGCAGGTGGTGGCGCTCAACCTCCTCGCACCCTTCTACTGTTCGCAAGCGGCCAACGCCGTCATGCAGTCGGCCCCGGACGGCGGTTGCATCGTCAACATCGGCAGTGTCTCGGGTCTGCGCCCGTCGCCGGGGACGGCCGCCTACGGCGCGGCCAAGGCCGGCCTCCTCAACCTGACGCGGACGCTGGCCGTGGAATGGGCACCCAAGGTCAGGGTGAACTGCGTCGTGGCCGGACTGATCGCCACCGAGGCGGCCGAGGACCACTACGGGGGACCGGCAGGCCTGGCCGCCGTCGCCGCCACCGTCCCCATGGGCCGCATGGGCACGCCGGCGGACGTGGCGGATGCATGCCTCTTCCTGTGTTCACCTTTGGCGCGCTACGTCTCCGGGGCGACCGTCGAAGTGCACGGTGGTGGCGAATCGCCGTCGTTCCTGGCGGCCGTCGAGCAGACGATCCATCCTCATCCGGGCTGATCCGAACCCTCAGGACCTGGGGTGAAAGGCGACCAATGGCGACGGAAGAGCGAAAGAGTGGAGCCCGGGCACCGGGCGTGCTCTGATAGCCCCCCGTGAAACTCGCCGTCCCAGCCGAAACCCGACCGGGAGAGCGGCGCGTGGCCGTCATTCCTGACGTGGCCGGGCGTCTGTCGAGCTCGGGAGTCGAGGTCGTCGTCCAGGAGGGCGCCGGCGTCGCCGCCCATTTCCCCGATGCCGCCTACGTGGACAAGGGCGCGACCCTCCGTGCCGGAGCCGGCGAGGCGCTGGCCGGAGCAGACCTCGTGGCCAAGGTCCAGGCGCCCACCCCCGACGAGGTGGCGCTCATGCCCGAGGGGGCGACGGTCGTGAGCTTCCTCCAACCGGCGTCGCAGCTCGACACGGTGCGGGCACTCGTCCAAAGAAAAGCCACGGCGTTCAGCCTCGACCTCCTCCCCCGTATCAGCCGGGCACAGTCGATGGACGCCCTGTCGTCGCAGGCGACCGTGTCGGGATACCTCTCCGCCCTGGCCGCGGCGGAACGACTTCCCAAGTTCTTCCCCATGTTCATGACCGCCGCCGGCACCGTGCCCCCCGCCAAGGTGCTGGTGCTCGGGGCGGGCGTGGCCGGTCTGCAGGCCATCGCCACCGCCCGTCGACTGGGCGCCCAGGTGCGCGCCTACGACGTGCGTGCCGCGGCCAAGGAGGAGGTGCAGTCCCTCGGGGCCGCCTTCGTGGAGCTCGGCCTCGAGACCCAGGAGGGCTCGGGGGGTTACGCACGCGAGCAGTCGGAGGAGTTCCTGGCCCGCCAGCGCGAGCTGATCGGCAACGAGGTGGCGGCCTCCGACGTGGTCATCACGACGGCGGCGGTCCCAGGCCGGAAGGCTCCCATCCTCGTCACCACGGCGATGGTCGAGGGCATGGCCGAGGGGTCCGTCATCGTCGACATGGCGGCCGACGGTGGGGGGAACTGCGAGCTCTCGGAGCCGGGCAAGGACATCGAGTACCACGGCGTCTTGGTGTGCGGTCTCACCAACCCTCCGTCCGCCATGCCCACCCATGCCAGCTTCCTGTACTCGCGCAACGTCGCCAACTTCCTCGCCCTGGTCGTGGTCGACGGGGAGCTGCGACCTGACTTCGACGACGAGATCGTGGCGGGCAGCTGCGTCGTGCGGGCCGGAGAGGTCGTGCACCGACCCACTGCCGAACTGATCGCCGGGGCGGCGGCCGGCAAGGAGGGAGCGCAATGACGGTTGTCGCCGGGCCCGGCCTCATGGGATTCATCACCGTCTTCGTGCTGGCGGCGTTCGTCGGCTACGAGGTCATCTCGAAGGTCCCGAGCGTGCTGCACACCCCATTGATGTCGGGGAGCAACGCCATCCACGGGATCATCCTGGTCGGCACCATGGTGGTGCTGGGCCAGGCCCACGGGGCCGCGCAGCTGATACTGGGCTTTCTCGCTGTCGTTCTCGCCACCTTGAACGTCGTGGGCGGATTCGTCGTCACCGACCGGATGCTCGAGATGTTCAAGCCGAAGGGCGCCGACCGCAAGCCCAAGGCGACCGAGGCCGCCGCCACCGACACTGCGGCCGGCCCGGGCTCGGGTGCCGGCACCGAGGGTGGGGGCACGGGGGTGACGCCGTGAGCAGGGCCACCGCCACCGACCTCGTCTATCTCGTTGCCATCATCGGGTTCATCCTCGCCCTGAAGGGCCTGAGCTCGCCCAAGCACGCCCGGCTGGGCAACATCGTCGGTGCATCCGGGATGATCGTCGCGGTGGCATGGACGTTCTCGCTGCCCGAGGTCTATTCGCACACCCGCAATCTGATCCTCATCATCGTCGCCATCGTGATCGGCGCCGCTCTCGCCATCCCGGCGGCACGCCTGGTGAAGATGACGGCCATGCCCCAGATGGTGGCCATCTTCAACGGGGTGGGTGGCGGAGCCGCCGCGCTGGTGTCGCTCACCGAGTTCATCTCGCTCCCCGGAAAGTCTCTCGCCATCTACAAGATCTGCGAGATCCTGTTCGGGATCCTCGTCGGATCGGTGTCCTTCGCCGGCAGCGCGGTCGCCTTCGCCAAGCTCCAGGAGCTCATGACCGGGCGGCCCATCACCTACCCGGGACAGCAAGCCATCAACGCAGGCATCGGGCTCGCCATCGTGGCGCTGCTCGTGGTCACGGTGGTGACCGCCAGCACCACGGTGCTGGTCATCGTGCTGGTGCTGTCGCTCGTGCTCGGCGCCATTTTCGTCCTTCCCATCGGTGGGGCCGACACGCCGGTGCTGATCTCCTTGCTCAACGCCTTCACCGGACTGGCCGTGGCGGCGTCAGGCTTCACCCTCGACAGCACGCTCTTGATCGTGGCGGGAACGCTCGTGGGCGCTTCGGGAACGCTGCTCACCCGCATGATGAGCCAGGCCATGGGCCGCTCGATCCCCAACATCCTCTTCAGCGCCTTCGGCTCGGTGGTGACGGCCGGGGCGGGTCCCGACACCGAGGGCCGGTCGGTGCGGTCGGGGACGGCCGAGGATATCGGCGTGCTGCTGGCCTACGCCCGGAAGGTCGCCATCGTCCCCGGCTACGGGCTGGCGGTCGCCCAGGCCCAGCACACCGCACGCGAGCTCGCCGACGCGCTGGCGGCACGGGGTGTGGAGGTCTACTACGCCATCCACCCCGTCGCCGGACGGATGCCGGGCCACATGAACGTGCTCCTGGCCGAGGCCAACGTCCCCTACGACCAACTCGAGGAGATGGACGACGCCAACCTCGAGATGCCCACCACGGACGTGGCCCTGGTGGTCGGAGCCAACGACACCGTCAACCCGGCGGCCAAGAACACCCCCGGCAGCCCCATCTACGGGATGCCGATCGTCAACGCCGACCAGGCCACCAACATCGTGTTCCTGAAGCGGTCCATGCGACCGGGTTTCGCCGGCATCGACAACGAGCTGCTGTACGACCCGAAGACCACCATGCTCTTCGGGGACGCCAAGGACTCCCTGTCGAAACTGGTGGCCGCGGTCAAAGCCGCGTGATCAGCGTCGGCCGCGCCTGCGCCTGACTGACACACCCACCTGGCACCATGACCGGGTGCTCGACGCACTGATGCAAGCCCGGGACCTGCTCGCCACCGAGCTGGAGCAGGCCCGGCCGGAGCTGGTCCACAGCGCCCAGGCGGCCGAGGTGCTCGAGCTGTTCTGTGCCATCGAGCGCCTGGGGGCGGCGGGCAAGGTCCTGTTCACCAAGCGGGCCGCCGACAGCGCCCGGTGGCGCGACGAGGGGCACCGTTCGGCCGCGTCGTGGATGGCGCAGAAGACCAAGACCCCGGTGGGCGAGGCCATGGCGACCCTGGGTGCGGCCGAGGCCCTGGCCTCGTTGCCCGACACCGCCGCGGCGCTGCGCCGGGGGGAGCTCTCTGTGCCCCAGGTGCGGGCCATCACCGACGCCGCCGCCACACGGCCCGAGGCCGAAGGAGAGCTCCTGGCGCTGGCCGGGGAGCAGAGCCTGGCCGCCTTGCAGCGCCGCTGTGCCCAGGTGAAGGCGCTGGCCTCGAGTGCCAAGGAGGAGGCCGAGCGCTACCAGGCCATCGCGGCGTCGCGCTACCTGCGCCACTGGAGCGACCCCGACGGGGCCTTTCGCCTCGAGGCCCGCCTCACCCCCGACGCCGGGGCGGTGGTGCTGGCCTCGCTGGCCGGTGCCGAGCGGGCCTGCTTCGACACCGCCCGGCGGGCCGGGCAGCGCCTGGCCCCGGGCCAGGCCCGGGCCGACGCCTTGGTGGTGCTGTTGTCGGGGGATGCCCCGGACAAAAAGAGCGCCACGGGGACCAAGGCCACGGTGGTGCTGCGGGTGGACGCCACCGCCTTGCGCCGGGGCCATGTCGAAGCCGGCGAGACCTGCATGATCCCCGGCATCGGCCCCGTGCCGGTGGCGGTGGTGCGGCGCCAGCTCCCCCAGGCGTTCGTGAAGATCCTCCTGACCGACGGCGTCGACGTCCAGGCCGTGTGCCACGTGGGGCGGGCCGTGCCGGCCGTGGTCCAAAGTGCCCTCGAAGAACGAGACCCCACCTGCGTGGTGCCGGGCTGTGACCGCGCCCTCGGCCTCGAGAACCACCACTGGCGGGCCGACTACGCCGTGGCCCGTTCCACCACGCTTCGGGACCTGGCCCGGGTGTGCTCGTGGCACCACGACCTCGTCACCTACGACGGCTACGTGCTGCGGGGCGGCCCGGGCAAGTGGGAGTACGTCCCCCCCGAGGGCGGGACCGACTTCGACACGAGCTGAGCCCGGGTGGTCCCGGGCCGGCTTCTGCGGTCCCCGGCCCGTGACACCACTTCGCTCCCCGCTCCCCCGTCCGCACGCTCCGGTGCCCGTTTCCTGATCCACCCCGCTCGTCCCCCGCGCCCCGGCGCGGGCTTCGGCGCGTCGACCGACGGCCCCGCGCACTTCCACCACCGGCACCTCGCGGCTGGGCCGCTGTGCGACGGGCATCGGGTGCGCACCGCGCCCCGTGCCACTCGCCATCCCTGCGCCCCTCACTGCGCAGGTCGGCCGTTCTCCGTCCCACAGGGCACCCCGTGCGCACCGCGTACTGTGCCACTCGCCACCCGCGCCACTTCATTGGGCAGGTCGGCAACGCCCGTCGGTGGTCACCGTCTGGCGCCTCCCCTACACTGGGCCGATCCCCGTTGCTGACTGACGAATCAGTTGAGCGAGGCCCCCGCGCCACCAACCTCAGGGAGGCACGCACCGATGCGCTGGACCACCGAGGACACGCCCGATCAGCAGGCATTCCGCCAGGAGTTCCGGTCGTGGCTGCACGACAACCTCCCCGACGGATGGATGGAGGCAGCCGACGCGGCCGACGACAGCACGCTCGAGGCCCTGAAGTCCGGCGCCGGCTTCAACCCGTTCGCCTGGCAGGGCACGATCGGTCGCAGCCCCTACGCCGCCCCTCTGTGGCCCAAGGAATACGGCGGCATGTCGGGCGAGGCGTGGATGCAGCAGGTGATCCGGTCCGAGCTCGAGCGCTACCGCCTGCCGACCGTCGCCATCAACCTGCTCGGCGTCGGCCTCGCCGGCCCGACCATCATCGAGCACGGGACCGAGGCACAGAAGGAGCGGTACCTGCGCAAGATCCTGTCGGCGGAGGAGATCTGGTGCCAGCTCTTCAGCGAGCCGGGGTCAGGCTCGGACCTGGCGTCACTGTCGACCCGGGCCGTCCGCGACGGCGACGAGTGGATCGTGAACGGCCAGAAGGTGTGGACCACCATCGCCCAGTTCGCCAGGTTCGGGATGCTGCTCGCCCGCACCGACCCCGACGTCCCCAAGCACGAGGGGCTCAGCTACTTCATCGTGGACATGAAGTCGCCCGGCGTCGAGGTCCGCCCCCTCAAGCAGATGACCGGCTCGTCGGAGTTCAACGAGGTGTTCCTGTCCGACGTCCGCATCCCTGACGAGAACCGCGTGGGGGACGTGGGTGACGGGTGGCGCTGCGCCCGCACGACGCTCATGAACGAGCGGGTGGCATTGGCCGGCATCTCGCTCGACCCGGTGTCCTTCGCCGGCGGGGTCCGCCGTGACCCCTGGCTGTCGTACCTCGACGGCATTCCCGACCGCACCGACCCCCTCGTCCGCCAGCGGCTGGCGCAGTTCTACA
>JGI12269J14319_10003469_pt1 | contig 14749 bp, 13 predicted proteins | sample PeaSoiSIISIP2007_FD_14319 | JGI IMG/M metagenome (IMG submission 14319) | reverse complement strand
CCAGGCGCAGCCGCAGCAGCGTCCCGCCCTCGTCGAGCCAGACGCGCAACGGCGCGGGCGCAGCCGCCGTCACCGCGCGCCTCCGGCCTTGGGAATGAGGCTCTCGATGAGGTCCTCGCTCCATGGCGCGCCGTTGGCGAGCGACTGGCGCAGCGCCACGAAATCGATCTCGCGATGATCCTTGGGTCCCTCGTTGAAGGCGCGGAAGCCGGTACGCGCCTCGGCCATCATGTTGAGGGCGAGCCAGGCGCGGGAGTTCTCCTTGTTGCGGTTCCAGACATCGAGCTTGGGCTTGCGCAGCTCCTCGAAGCTCTTGGTGAGGCATTCCGGGAAGGTGAGCAGAAGCTTGGCGCAGAGCTGATCGACCTTCTCGTCGAGGAGGGAGAGATCGACCGTGCCGCGCGCCAGCACGCTCTTGCCTTCGGCCAGCGCCGCGTCGGTCTTGGGCTCGCCATGCGCGATGCGGCCATACTCGTCGAGATAGCGGTCGGTCACGACCAGAGGGTTGGGCACGAACTTGCCGTCGAGCTTGAGCGCGGGCGCGATGTCGCTGATCAAGCCCAGGCGATAGGCCTTGTGCGCCGACCAGTGCTCGCACAGCGTGCCCGATTCCATCGCCCGCTCCATGCCGATCATCACGGGGAGGAAGTCGGTGGCGCCGCCGAGCGCGGCGGAACCGTGCTTGGGCCCGGCTTGGCCGAAGCGCGCCAGGTCTTGTGCGACCGAGAAGTCGCAGGCCATGCCGATCTCCTGGCCGCCGCCGATGCGCATGCCGTTGACCCGGCAGATCACCGGCTTGTCGCAGCCCAGGATGGCGGAGACCATGTCGTTGAAGAGCCGCATATACTGCCGGTATTCCTGCGGATTGCCGGCATAGTACTCGGCATACTCCTTGGTGTTGCCGCCGGTGCAGAAGGCCTTGTCGCCGGCGCCGGTGAAGACGACAGCGACGACGTCGCGCGCGGCGCTCGCCGCGCGGAAGGCCATGATGGCGCCCTTGGCCATCTCGGTGGTGTAGGAATTGAACTGGCTCTGGTTGTCGAAGACGATCCAGGCATTGTAGAGCCCGGGCGCGACCGCGCCGTCAGGCGTCTTGGCCGGGCGCTTCTCAAAGCGGACGCCCGGCACGGAGAACTCGGGAACCAGGTTGTGGTCCCTAAGCGCCGCGGGCTTGGTCTTGGCGGCGATTGATTGCGTCGAGGCGGCCATGGCGATCATCCTCTCTCTGTTCTCTGTCTCCGGCATTACGCGGTGGGAACGAGCACGACGCGGCGCTTCAGCTCATGCCGGTGCACGGCGTCGAAGACAGCATTGATCTCGCCGAGCGGGCGCTGCTCGACAAAGGGCTTGATCTGCACCTCGCCGTCGAGCACCAGATCCAGCGCGGCCGGATAAAGCTCCGGCGGGCAGCCCCAGTTGCCGAGGGCGCGCGCGTCGAAGGCCATGAGATTGGACAACCGCAGCTCGACCTTGTCCAGCGTGAAGCCGACGACCGAAAGCGTCGCGCCGTAGACCAGCAGCCCATAAGCGGTGAGTTGGCCCGCGGCCGTGCCGGAACATTCGAAGATGAACCACTCGGTGCCGGGCAGGCCCCGCTCTTTGGCGAAAGCCTGGATCGCGCCCTTGAGGGCGCGGCCGTCCATATCGCGCGCATTGAGAGTGGCCGAAGCGCCGCAACGCGCGATGGCGGCGAGCTTTTCCGCATCCACATCGATGGCGACGACCGTGGCGCCGAAGGCCTTGGCGATCTGCACGGCGTAGCCGCCGACGCCGCCCGCGCCGACGACGACGGCGAGCGAGCCCGGCCCGACCCCGGCGCGCTTCACCGCTTGGTAAGGCGTGGTGAGCGCGTCGGCGACGACGGAGACATCGGCAAGGCTAAGGCCGGCGGCCTTGAGCCGCGCCTCGTCCACGGCGCAGAGGCCGCGCGCCGGGATGACGATGTGGCTGGCGAAACCGCCTTGGATGTCGTTGCCGGGCATCTTCTGGCGGCGGCAGATGGTGCCGCGGCCGCGCCGGCACAGCTCGCACTCGCCGCAGGGCAGCACGGCCGGCACGATCACGCTCTTGCCGAGCCAGCTTTCGGCGCCGGCGCCCGCGGCGGCGACCCGGCCGCTCACCTCGTGGCCCAGCGCCAGCGGCAGTGCGTGGTTGAGGCGGACGCCGTCATAGTAATAGCCGAGGTCGGTATGGCAGACGCCGCAGCTCGCGACTTCCACCGCCACCTCGCCGGCGGCCAAGGCGAAGGGATCGAACGAGGCGCGCACCAGCGGCGCGTTCGCCGCGGTCATCATCCAGCGATAGGCGGATGGCTGCATCGTCCTGCTCCGTTTCCGGCCGCTCGAGCGCCGGCCCAATCCTTCGATTCCGCCTTGACCCAGATGCGGGGTTCCGCTATTTTGGTATTTAGGTACCAAATTACCGGTGGCCCTGTCAAGCGCAAATGAGCCCTAGACGGTAACGCGCTTGTGGGGTTTGATCCAGGTCAATTTCTCGCCGCCGCAGCGCGGCGAGAGTGCGATCCGCGAGGGAGGTGGACACGATGGCATTGGCGGCTCGGCCCGAGACCTCGCCCACGGTATCGATCGCCATGACCGGCAGCGGCGGCAGCGGCGTGATGACTGCCGGCAACATGCTGTTGGAAGCCGCTGCGCTCGCCGGATATTACGGCCTGATGAGCCGGACGAGCGGGCCGCAGATCCGCGGTGGTGAGGCGGCGGCGCTGATCCGGCTGGCCGGCGATCCGATCGACGGCCACGACGACCGGTTCGATCTGCTGATTTCCATCGATTGGCTCAACCTCGAGCGCTTTGCCGACGAGATCCCGCTCGACGGCGAGAGCATCGCCATCGGCGATCCGAGCCAGGGCGAGCCGCCCGCCGCCATGATCGGCCCGGGCACCAAGCGGTTGGCGCTGCCGATGAAGGACCTCGCCAAGAAGATACCGGGCGGGCGGGCGAATATGATCGCGCTCGGCTACGTCGCCAGCCTCATCGGTCTGCCCAACGATGCGGTGGCGGAAGCCGTGCGCCACACGCTCGGCACGGAAGGCGGCAGAGTGACCGCGAGCCTCGCCGGCATCGAGGCCGGGCGCCTTGCCGCCGCGAACGTGCCTTGCCCGCACAAGCTCGCGCCGAGCCGCGGGCGCGGCGCCGGGCGCTGGCTGATCACGGGGAATGAAGCGGCGGGCTACGGCGCGCTCAAAGGCGGCGTCCGCTTCGTCGCCGCTTATCCCATTACGCCGGCGACGGAGCTGCTGGAGTGGATGTCGCCGGCCTTGAGCGGGCTGGGCGGGGTGCTGGTGCAGGCCGAGGACGAGTTGGCTTCGATCAACATGGCGATCGGCGCATCCTATGGCGGAACGCCGGCGCTGACGGCGACATCGGGTCCCGGGCTCGCGCTGATGACGGAATCGCTCGGCCTCGCCGTCGCCGCCGAGGTGCCGATCGTCGTCGTCGACGTCATGCGCTGCGGGCCATCGACCGGCATTCCCACCAAGTCGGAGCAGAGCGATCTCAATCTCGCGCTTTATGGCGTGCATGGCGATGCGCCGCATGTGGTCGTGGCGCCGAATTCGGTGGCTGATTGCCTGGCGACGACGCAATGGGCGGTCCATCTCGCCGAGGCCATGCAGGTGCCGGTGGTGGTGCTGTCCGATCAGTCGATGGGGCAGACGCGCATGGTGATCGACCCGCCGCGCGACGAGGAATTCGCCGGCAAGCGCGCCGTCGCCGCCGCTAACGGGCAGGACTACAGGCGCTACGCGCTCACCCCGTCCGGCGTTTCGCCCATGGCGATCCCCGGCGCGCCCGGCCTCATGTACACGGCCGACGGGCTCGAGCACAACGAGCGCGGCACGCCGTCGAGCCAGGCGAAGGATCACATTGCCCAGCTCGACAAGCGGCAGCGCAAGCTCGGCTCGGTCGATTTCGGGCCGCATTGGGCCGAGATCGAGGGCGATGGCGAGATCGCCGTCCTCACCTGGGGCTCGTGCACCGGGCCGGTGCGCGAGGCGATCGCGCGCGCCCGCGATGACGGCATCGCCGTGAAGCTGGTGTCGCTGCGGCTCCTGTCGCCGCCGCATCCCGATCGACTGGCCGCGGCGCTCAAAGGCGTCAAACGCGCCCTTGTCGTCGAGCAGACCCATAGCGGCCAGTTCTACCGCTATCTCCGCGCCGAGCACGCGCTCGCTGCCGAACTGCGCGCTATGCACTGTCCCGGGGCGCAGCCGATGCGTCCCGGCGACATTTACCGCGAACTCGTCGAATGGAGCCGCCCATGAACGCGCCGGTCACGACGCTGCCCTCGGCGAAGGACTTCAAATCGGATACCAAGCCGGTATGGTGCCCCGGTTGCGGCGATCACGGGGTGCTCACCTCGCTCGCGCGAGCGCTTGCCGATCTCACCTGCCGCCGCGAGGAGGTCGCGATCGTCTCGGGCATCGGCTGCTCCTCGCGCATGCCGGCCTACACGAATTGCTATGGCTTCCACGGCGTGCACGGCCGGGCGCTGGCGGTCGCCACCGGCCTCAAGGTGTCGCGCCCCGATCTCACCGTGATCGCCACGGGCGGCGACGGCGACGGCTACTCGATCGGCGGCAACCACTTTCTCCACGCCTGCCGGCGCAATGTCGACCTCACCTACATCGTCATGGACAACCATGTCTACGGCATGACGAAGGGCCAATCCTCGCCGACCACCGAACCCGATTGGGACAATGCCTTGACGCCGGGCGGCACGGGGTTGCGGCCGTTTCAGCCGCTGGTCATCGCGCTTGCCTCGGGGGCCAACTTTGTCGGCCGAGCCTTTTCCGGCGACGTCATCGGCACTGCGCACATCATCGCCGAGGCGGTCAAGTCGCCGGGGTTTTCCTTTGTCGAGATCTTGAGCCCGTGCATCACCTTCCGCCCGGAGCAGCGGGACTGGAAAGAGCTTGCGCGGCCCTCGCCGGTGCCGGTGACCAACGATGCGGCGCGGGCGGCGCGGCGCATCATGACCGATGACGGCTTCAACATCGGCATACTCTATGCCGGCAACCGCAAGCCCTATCAGCCCGAGATCGGGCGAGCGCAGCGGTCGCTGCAGGATCTGGCGCGGGAGTTCGCGCTATGACCGCGGTGGACCCGGGCGATCCCGGAGCGGACGCACCGGCCATTTCCACCGTCGAAGACCTCCTTGCGCGCGCCTATGCCATGGAGATCGAGGCGACGGAGCGCTATGCGGAGTTCGCGGCGCAGCTGGAGCTGCACAGCAATGTCGACGTCGCCGACCTCTTTCGCAAGCTCGCCGGCGCCGAGCGCAAGCACGCTGAGGCGCTGGCGCGCGACCTTGCCGAGCGCGGCGTCGCGGTTGCGCCGGGCGCGGCTCTGGCCGCGCCGGGCGCCGAAGGGCTCGAGACCACTCTCGGCGACGCCCTCCATTATCTCATGACGCCCTACCATGCGCTCCAGATCGCGCTGCGGAACGAACTGCGCGCCTTCGCTTTCTTTTCCAACCTTTCGCACAGCGCGGCTCCCGACGACATCCGCCGCCTCGCGAGCGAATTCGCGCAAGAGGAAAAACTGCATGTCGAGCTCGTGCGCGAGTTGCTCGCGCGCCTGCCCAAGCCCGAGGAGGATTGGGCCTACGATCCCGACGAGCCTCGCATGCCGGATTGAGGGAGGGGGATGATGACTGTACTGCTGCCACAGGGCTGGAAACCGCCGATCGGCTATGCGAACGGAATCGCCGCCGAGCCAGGGCGCCTCGTCTTCGTCGCCGGCCAAGTCGGCTGGGACGCCGACCAGGTCTTCCGCTCGCCCGAGCTCGCGCCGCAATTTGAGCAGGCGCTCGAAAACGTGCTCACCGTCCTCGCCGAAGCCGGCGGGCGAGCGGAGCATATCTGCCGCATGACCGTCTATTGCACCGATAAGCCCGCCTATCTCGCGGCGCGGGCCGATATCGGCCGCATCTGGCGGCGCCTGATGGGGCGACATTTCCCGACGATGAGCATGATCTTCGTCACCGACCTCCTCGACCACCCGGGAAAGGTGGAGCTCGAAGCGACTGCGGTCGTTCCAGCGGCGCCGAACGCATGAATTGGATCGTTGTCGCGCGCGCAAGGCGCCTTATCGCGCACCCGATCTGCGGGCTCCAAAAGGCAGGCTGTCGCCACCGTCCGAGGGGATGCGCGTGATGGGCACGATTCTTTCCCTGACGCTCAACGGCAGGAAGCGGACGGATCTGGTCTCGGACAATCTGCTGCTGGTCGAGTATCTCCGCGACTTGGCCGGCCTCACCGGCACCAAGCGCGGCTGCGATGGCGGCGAATGCGGCGCCTGCACGGTGCTCGTCGACGGCGAGCCGCGGCATGCCTGCCTGACGCTCGCCGCGCGCTGCGCCGGCCAGCATGTCGAGACGATCGAAGGCATCGGATCGCCCGGCCGGCTGTCGCCGCTGCAGCGGGCCTTCCACGAGAAGCTGGGCACGCAATGCGGCTTCTGCACGCCCGGCATGATCATGGCGGCCGAGGCGCTGCTCCGGCGCAACCCCAGTCCAGACGAGGCGCAAATCCGCACGGCGCTTTCGGGCAACCTGTGCCGCTGCACCGGTTACGTCAAAATCATCGAATCCGTTCAGGCGGCAGCGGGGAACGCGCCATGACCAAGCTGCACGAGCCCGCCGTAGGGCGGCGGCTGCCGCTCGTCGACGGCATCGAGAAGGTGTCGGGGCGCGCGGCCTACACGGCCGACCTTCCGGCGCACGCGCTGGTCGGCCGCATCCTGCGCAGCCCTTATGCCCATGCCGAACTGCTCGACGTCGACGTCGCCGCGGCGCGGGCGCTGCCCGGAGTCGTCGCCGTCATCACCGGCGCCGATTGCGACAAGACCTTCGGCGTGCTGCCCATCAGCATGGACGAATACCCGCTGGCGCGCGGGCGCTTGCGCTACCGCGGCGAGCCGGTGGCGGCGGTGGCCGCCGTCGACGAGGAGACCGCCGAGCGGGCGTTGGCGCTTATCCGGCTAAGCGTGCGCGAATTGCCCGCCTATTTCTCGGCCGAGACCGCGCGCGCGCCGGGGGCGGTGCTGCTGCACGACAACCACCCCGGCAACGTGCTGCGCGCGGTGCATGACGAGTTCGGCGACCTTGCCGCCGGATTTGCCGCCGCCGACCTCGTGCGCGAGGCGCACTATCGCTGCGCCGAGGTGGCGCATGGGCAGATCGAGCCGCATGCGGCGCTGGCCGAGTACGACGCCGAGCGGCAGCGGCTGACGCTCTATAGCGTGACCCAAGTGCCGTACTACCTCCACCTCATGCTGGCGCGCTGCCTTGGTTTCGAGGAATCGCAGATCCGCGTGGTGAAGCCCTTCGTCGGCGGCGGCTTCGGCGCGCGCGTCGAGCCGCTCAATTTCGAGATCGTCGCCGCGCTCCTCGCGCGCGCCGCGCGCGGCACGGTGCGGCTCAACCTGACGCGCGAGGAGACCTTCCTGACCCATCGCGGCCGGCCCGAGACGGAAATCCGCGTGAAGCTGGGCATGACGCGCCAAGGGCGGTTGACCGCCGTGGCCTGCGACGTGGTGCAGCGCGGCGGCGCCTATGCCAGCTACGGTATCATCACCATCCTCTATGCCGGCTCGCTGTTGCACGGCATCTATGACATCCCGGCGGTGAAATACGACGGCTGCCGCGTCCAAACCAACACGCCGCCCTGCGGCGCGATGCGCGGCCACGGCTCGGTCGATGCGCGCCACGCCTTCGAGTGCCTGCTCGACACCATGGCCGCCGAACTCGGCCTCGATCCCTTCGCCGTGCGCCGCGCCAACCTGCTGGCGACGCCGACCCAGACGGCGAACGGCATCATCATCAACTCCTACGGCCTGCCCGAGTGCCTCGACTGGGTCCAGGAAGCAAGCGGCTGGCAGAGGCGCAAAGGCCGCTTGCCGCCCGGGCGCGGCCTGGGCATGGCATGCTCGCATTATGTCAGCGGCGCCGGCAAGCCGATCCATCGGACCGGCGAGCCGCATGCCGTGGTGGAGCTTCGGCTCGACTTCGACGGCGGCATCACCATCCTGACCGGGGCCGCCGATATCGGCCAGGGCTCCTCCACCATGCTCACCCAGGCCGTGGCCGAAATCGTCGGCGTCGATCTCGGCCGGCTGCGCATCATCGCCACCGACAGCGCGGTGACGCCGAAGGACAACGGCTCCTATTCCTCGCGCGTCACCTTCATGGTGGGAAACGCCGCGATCGACGCCGCGCGGCAACTACGCGACATCCTCCTCGGCGCCGCGGCGCGAAAGCTGGAGAGCCCGCCGGACCGGATCGAGTGCGTGGACGAGCGCTTCCGCGTCATCGGCGGGGAGGGCCCCGGCCTCGCCTTCCGCGAAGTCGCGGCGGCTGCGCTCGCCCAGGGCGGCAGCATCATCGTGAAGGGGACCTTCACCGTGCCCGTCGAATACCAGGGCGGCAAGCATCGCGGCGGCGCCGTGGGCTCCACCATGGCGCTCAGCTATGCCGCGCAGGTCGTCGAGGTCGATGTCGATGCCGATACCGGCATGGTCCGCGTCGAGAAGGTCTGGGTCGCGCATGATTGCGGGCGCGCCATCAACCCGCTCGCGGTCGAAGGGCAGGTGCAGGGCTCGGTATGGATGGGCATGGCCCAGGCCTTGGGCGAAGAGACCCGCTACGAGGGCGGCCTGCCGTTGCATGCGAGCCTGCTCGGCTATCCCATACCGACGATCGTGGAATCGCCGCCGATCGAGATGCATATCGTCGAATGCCTCGATCCCAACGGTCCCTTCGGCGCCAAGGAAGCGAGCGAGGGATCGCTCGCCAGCTTCCTGCCGGCGGTGACCAATGCGATCGCCGACGCGGTCGGGCTGCGCATGACGGAGCTGCCGATCACGCCGGACCGCATTCTCGAGGCGTTGGCGCGCCGGCAGCGTGACAGCCGGATCGCCGCGGCACGTGGAGCCGCCTCATGAGCCTGCTTCCGTCCTTTGCGCTGATCCGCGCGGCAAGCGTCGCCGAGGTGGTGGCCGCGCGCCGCAGCCATGCCGACTGCCAACTCCTCGCCGGCGGCACCGATCTCATCGCCAATTTGCGTCACGGGCTCGGCAGCCCTACGGCGCTCATCGACATCACCGGGCTGCCCGGCATGCAGGAGATCGCGGCCGATCCGGCCGACATCCGCATCGGCGTCGGGGTGACGCTGGCGCGCCTCGTCGATGATGCCCTCATCCGGCGTTATTTCCCGGCGCTGGCCGATGCTGCCGCCACCGTCGCCGCCTCGACGCATCGCGCGAGCGCGACGCTCGGCGGCAATCTCTGCCTCGATACGCGCTGCGTGTTCTACAATCAAAGCGAGTGGTGGCGGCAAAGCAATGATTTCTGTCTGAAGCATCGCGGCACGGTCTGCCACGTGGCGCCGACGGGCAACCGCTGCCATGCCGCCTACAGCGGCGATACCGCGCCGGTGCTTTTGGTGCTGGGAGCGCAGGCGGAGCTGGGCGGCGCCGATGGCACGCGCTGGATTGCACTGGACGAGCTCTTCCACGACGACGGCGCGGCGCATCTCACACTCGGTGCCGACGAGATGCTGCTCTCCGTGCGGCTGCCGATCGAGCCGGGGCTGCTGGCTGGCTACGAGAAAGCGCGCTTGCGCGGCGCCATCGACTTTCCGCTCGCCGGGGTCGCGGTGTCGTTGCGCCGGAAGGGCGACGCGCTGGCCGAGTTGCGCATTGCGTTGACCGGCACGAATTCACGGCCGTGGCTCGTCTCCGGCTGCGAGGCGCTGAACGGTCGTCCCCTCGATGCCGAGGCGCTTCGGCAGATCAGCAAGCTCGTGCAGAAACAAGTCGCGCCGATGCGGACGACGATCGCCCCGGCCCACTACCGCCGTCGGGTCGCAGCCGCGCTCGCCTGCCGCCTCGCCGGCCGGCTGTTCGCCGCGGCCGCTACGACCTAGCGGCGCTTACGAGGCGCGCCCGTCAGTTACCTTCGAAAACCGGTTTCTGCTTGGCGACGAAAGCGCGATACGCGCGGGCGAAATCCTTGGTCTGCATGCAGATGGCCTGCACCTCCGCCTCGGCCTCGATCGCCGCGTCGATCGACATGTCCCATTCCTGATGGATGCATTTCTTGGTCATGGCATGGGCGAAGGTCGGGCCGGCGGCGATGCTTTGGGCAAGCGCCTGCGCCTCCTTAAGCACCGCGTCGGGCGCGCAGATCTTGTTGTAGAAGCCCCAGCGTTCGGCTTCGCTGCCGTCCATCGACCGTCCGGTGTAGAGCAGCTCCGCGGCGCGGCCGGCGCCGATGATCCGCGGCAGAATGTTGCAGGCGCCCATATCGGCGCCGGCGAGCCCGACGCGCACGAAGAGAAAGGCGACCTTGCTCTGCGCCGTGCCGTAACGGAGATCGGAGGCCATGGCGAGGATGGCGCCGGCGCCGGCGCAGATGCCGTCGACGGCGGCGACGATCGGCTGCGGGCAGGCGCGCATCGCCTTGACGAGATCGCCGGTCATGCGCGTGAAGGTGAGCAGGCCGCCCATGTCGCCCGTTTCCTGCATGCGCACCAGCGGCCCGATGATCTCGTGCACGTCGCCGCCGGAGCAGAAATTGCCGCCCTCGCCGGTGATTACCACCGCCTTGACGTCGGTTGCATAAACCAGCTCGCGGAAGAGATCACGCAGCTCGCCATAGGACTGGAGCGTCAGCGGGTTCTTGCGCTCCGGCCGGTTGAGGGAGATCGTCGCCACCTTGCCGGCGACCGACCAGCCGAAATGGGCCGGCTTGAAGCTTGCAGCTTGCACTTCCTTCATCGATCGATGCTCCTCATTTTCGGGAAAACCGGGTTCATCCGGCCATGGTCAGGCCGCCGCTAACGCTCAGCACCTGTCCGGTGATGTAGTCGGCATGCGCGCTGGCAAAGAACATGACGGCGCCGGCGACATCGGACGGCTTGCCGAACCGCCGCATCGGGATGGCGCGCAGGAACGCCTCGCGGAACTTTTCCGGCACCGCCGCCAGCAGCGGCGTATCGGTGGGTCCCGGGCAGACGCAGTTGACGCTGATGGAATAGCGCGCCATCTCGCGCGCCAGGCCCTTGGTGAAGCCGATGGTGCCGGCCTTGGCGCCGGAATAGACGGTCTCGCCGAGACTGCCGACCCGGCCGGCGTCGCTCGACACGTTGACGATCTTACCCGACTTCCGCTCCATCATGCCGGGCAGGAAGGCGCGGGTGAGTTTGATCGGCCCCGTGAGGTTGATTGCGATGACGCGCTCCCAGAAGCTCGGCTCGTTCTCGATGAAAGGCTGGATCTTGCCCCAGCCTGCGGTATTGACGACGATGTCGACGCGGTTGTCGAAGCCGAGCGCCGCTTCGGCGAAGCCGGCGATCGAGCGATCGTCGGTCACGTCGAGCACGACCGCATCGGCGCGCAGTTTCCGCTGGCGCAGCTTATGTGCCTCCGCTTCGGCCTTCTCCGCCGCGATGTCGCCGAAAATCGTATGGGCGCCCGCCTCGGCCATGGCCGCGGCGATGGCAAGGCCGATGCCCGAGGCCGCTCCGGTGACGACCGCGGTCATTCCATCAAGCTTCATGGTGCCCCTCACTTTCTGTCGCCGCCGGACGTTGCCCCGCGCGCCGCCGGCCGCCGGTCGAGACAGCGGGCCGGGAGCGAAGGTCCGGCCTATATCTGAAACTGAACGCGTATTCAGTTGAATGAATGATCGTTCAGCTTGCCGGTCGTGTCAAGCGGATTCGACGCCGAGCATTTTGTCGCGGGGCCCGAAGGCGGGCAAGAGGAGACGATCAGCGTTCCGGCCGGGGCGCGGCCCCGGCGTTTGCAGCGTTGCGGTGCGCGCGGAGCGTCCGGTATTGCCGTCGCCCCTTCGGCGTGAGCAAGGCGCTCAGCAGGAAGTCCAGCCCTTCGTCGATATACTGCTCGAGCGTGGAGAACTCGCGGATGCGCCAGTACTTCAGCGCCCAGGCATGGGCGAAGGTGACGAAATGGTAGGTCGCGAGCTCGATGTTGACGTCGCGGAACAGGCCATGGCGGACGCAATCGCGCAAGCATTCCGCGATGAACTCGTTGGTCTCGATCTCGGCATTCTTGATGAGATCGCGGCGCGCCTCCGGCAGCGACTTGGTCGAGCGATAGGCGAGCACGGTCGCCTCGCGCCGGCTATCGACGACCCGGCAATAGGCGTCGACCGCGACCCAGCAGCGGGTCAGCGGATCGCTCACGCCCGCAAGCGCCGCAGGGATTTCGCGCTTGTAGGAGTCGAGCACGCTGAGCAGCGCGAGCAGCAGGACATCATCCTTATCGTGGACGTACTGGTAGATGAGCCCGATGCTCACGCCGGCCTTGCGCGCCACTTCCTGTATTGTGGTGGTGTAGAAACCGTGTTCCGAAAACAGCTCGACCGCGGCCGCCACGATCTGGCTGCGGCGGCGTTGCACCAACGCCGCGTCGGCGACTTGGCTTTTGATTGCGAGATCCGCCGTCTCGGTCATGTCGCGTGCCTTTCGCCGAGATGTTGCCCGTTCCACCACCGCATCGCGCTCGTCTCCGCCACCATCAACTCCGCCGCATCGTCTTCATCCGCTTTCATCCACCTCGGCCGGTTGACCGCGTGCATGCCAGCGCCGCCGTCCCGCCTGAGCGCCGGTCATTCCCCGGTGCCGGGCCGCCGCCGGCAAAAAACTGTTGACACCGCGGCCATTCTGAATGACCATTCGTTCAACTGAATATATATTCACCTTTAAGCCCCGCCGTTGTCAAATGCTATTCTGAAACGCGGGTCGGAAAGCGCGGCGTCGGGACCTGCCGCGGGGGCCGGCGGAGAGCCGATGTCATGAACCTCCTTCTCGGGGATACTCTCGTCGTCGCTGGCGGCGCAAGCGAGCGGCCATGACGAAAGCGCCCGTCCTGACAAGCATGAACGCCTGCGACGCGTTGCTCGGGCCCACGCTGGCCGCGGGGCACGGGCTCACCCCGGCGCTGATTCACCGTGACGCGCGCTATACCTACGCCGAGCTCGAGGCGCTGGTGAATCGTTTCGGCAATGCGCTGGCCGGAAGCGGCGTCGGCCGGGGCGATCGGGTGCTATTGCTGCTCAAGGATACGCCCGAGTTCGTCGCCGCCTTTCTCGCGGCGATGAAGGTGGGCGGCGTCGCCGTCACCTTGAACACGCGCTCGGCCGCGAGGGATGTGCGCTTCGCCATCACCGACAGCGCCTGCCGGGCGATGGTCATCGACCGCGAATTTCTTGATCTCTTCGATGAAGCAGTGGCCGATGGCGGGCTTCGGCCGCCGGTGCTGGTCGTCTGCTGCACTGCGAGCGAGCCGGCCGCGCCGGCGATCAGCCTCGGCGCTTTCCTCAAGGACCGGCCGGACCGCCTGGAGAGCGCGCCGATGTCGCCGGATGACATGGCGTTCTGGATCTATACATCGGGCACGACCGGAACGCCCAAGGCCGCTGTGCATTGTCATCACGACCTGCTGCTCGGCGATCTGCACGTCGGGGAAATCCTCGGCATCAAGCGGGGGGACAGGGTGTTCTCCTCGTCGAAGCTGTTCTTCTCTTTCGCCCTCACCTTTTGTCTGCTCGGCGGCTTGCGCATGGGCGCGACGCTGATCCTCGAAGACCGCTGGCCCGACAGCGACGCCGTCGCCGAAACGGTGCGGCGCCACCGGCCGGACGTCATGTTCAGCGTGCCGACCATCTATCGCAACCTGCTGCGCGACGCTCACGCCAAGGAAGAGGCCTTCGGCGCGGTGCGCCGCTACGTTTCCGCCGGCGAGAAGCTGCCGGCCAGCCTGTTCGAGCGCTGGCGGCAGGCCACGGGCAAGCCGATCCTCGAGGGCATCGGCGCAACCGAGACGTTGTTCCTGTTCATCGCCAACACGCCCACGGCCTTCCGCGCCGGCGCCACCGGCCGGCCGCAGCCGGGGGTCGAGCTGCGTCTCCTCGACGAACGCGATCAGCCCGTCACCGAGCCCGGCGTCACCGGCATCCTTTGGGTGCGCATGTCGTCTTTGTGCAAGGGTTATTGGCAGCAGCCGGAGAAGACGGCCGCGAGCTTCGTCGACGGCTGGTATCGCACCGGCGACGTCTTCAGCTTCGACAGCGAGGGCTGGTGGTATCACCATGGCCGCGGCGACGATCTGCTGAAGATCTCGGGGCAATGGGTATCGCCTGTGGAGATCGAGGATTGCGCCCTCGCCACGACGGGAATTCTCGATGCTGCCGTCGTCGGCGTCGAGAATGCCGACGGGCTGGTGCGGCTGGCGATGTTCGCGGTGCCGGCCGACAGCGCTGGCGGTCCGGAACTCGCCGCCCAGATCCAAGAGCGCATCAAGTCGCAACTGTCGATTTACAAGTGCCCGCGCAATATCCGCTTCGTCGAGGAAATTCCGCGGACCGCCACCGGCAAGATCCAGCGTTTCCGCCTGCGCGAGCTGGCCAACGAGCTGCGCCCGGAGCGCGAGGATGCGCCTGCGCCCTCGATCGGAGCAGCCCAACCACCGCCGGCCGCTAAATTTTCGCCGTGACCCTGGCCTTGTGCGGGGCCTGCCGGAGCAAGTCTGCGGCGGCGTCCTCGACAATCGTGCCGCGGAAATAATCGGGATTCATCGAGAGGTGCAGCATCGCCGGATTGACGAAGGCGAGGTCGCGGAAATTCTCTCGGGTCAGAAGCTTGGCATTCACCAGGCTCCAGGCTTCCGACAGGATACTGGTCGCGTCGAGGACGTCCCAATGGCCA
>JGI12269J14319_10003468_pt1 | contig 14750 bp, 13 predicted proteins | sample PeaSoiSIISIP2007_FD_14319 | JGI IMG/M metagenome (IMG submission 14319) | reverse complement strand
AGTATCTGACCGCCGCCAGTTCCCGTTCAGAACCCCGCAGCTACACCTGGATGGTCGAATACGACGGCCACTGCATCGGCAGCGCCGGTCTTGAAGTAAACCGTGAGCAGCACTGCGCGGAATACACCGTGGGCTTGTTCGTCGCTTCCCTGCGCGGCCGAGGATTGGGCCGTGAAGTTACCCGGCTGGTGCTAGCCTGGGCGTTTGATGTGCTGGGTGCGCACCGCGTTGAGTTGCAGGCGCTGGCCAGTAATAGCCGTGCCGTCAACTGCTACCTGGCCTGCGGCTTCCGTCATGAAGGTGTCCGCCGGGAAGCTGAACTCTATCCTGACGGCTGGAAAGACTTCATCATGATGGGCATCCTGCGCTCCGAACACGCCGCCCCGGCCAGGATCGCTGGCCGGGCGGATTCTGCCCAATCTCCTACCGCATGGCCGACGGGTTTACAGACCGTCACAGCTCAAGCCGTTCCCCAAGACGGGGACTCAGTGGTTTCCGAGATCAATGGCCAGGACCTTGACCGGCCCCGGGGTGTATCAGTTCGGCCTACCCGTCCTCTGTACAGGTGAATGCAAGAGGGCACCCCTTGCGCTGGAACACGTTTCCTTCGTTATGGTCCTGCGGCCGTCGGCGCCGGGCGGTTGCCGCGCCGCGTACGCGTGACCGTTCCGGTAGCGGGGCAGATGCCGGCGCCTGTACATCAGGGGTGTGTTGTGAGCAGTGGGAAGCCGCGCAGGCGTCAGAAGGCAGTGCTTCGCCTGGAGGCGACGCGGGCCGCCGCCACCATCGTCTACGCGATTCTGGCCCTGATTGCTGTAGCGGTATGCGCGTCCGCTGCCTGGTTTCACGAAAACCCCACGCGGATACCGAGCCACGTCCCGGCATCGGCGCCTGCGATCGCCGCGATCGCCGCGATCGCCGCAGCCATCCTGGCGTTGATGCTGTTGACTGGGGCGGNCGTTAACGGCAGGCGGTGGCACCTGGCCCGCGCCGTCGAGCGCCTTTCGACCAATCCCTATCTCGTGCGCTGCCTGCCGGGAGATAGCCCGCCTGAATTCCTCCCGAGGGCGCACCTAATTCCGCCGCTTGCGGTGGAGCTTGTCAAGCCGCGGAAACTTCCCAGGCCGCGGCGGCTTCGCCGCGTCACTGCGGCCGCCAATGTCACCGGCGATCGGCCGCTCTCGATCGCCTACCTGCGGCTATTCCAGAACCAGGCCCGGACCTTTACGTTCATTCAGGGCGCATGGCGCGAATTCGGCCACGTGCGCTTCCTCCGGAGCGCGGCATCGGTGACACCCGCCGAATTCCGGCACGCGAAGAGCACAGGAAACCCGATCGGAATGTTCCTGACCTCGCGGGAGCAGTTCCTAGCCGAACTCTCTAAGCCACCTCCGGCCCCCAGTGACAGGCATCGGCAAGTCTTCAGGAACATCGCGCCGCGCCCCATCAAAGTATGGGACCGGTACGGGGGCTACCTGCCGACGGGATACCTGTGTCATGGCACGATCTGGAAACTGGCAGTTGACGAGCTCCTCCGTTATGCCGATCTCGTGGTCCTCGACTTGTCCGGGTTCACCTCGCGCAACCTAAGTACCGAGTACGAGTTGCAGCGCGTCATCAATCGTGTCCCCGTAGAGCGCGTGATATTTCTCGCTGACGGGTACAGCGACCGCCAATTCCTCGGCAGCCGGATCCAGTCCGCATGGCACAAGATGGCGGCTGGGTCCCCCAATTCCGGCGGGCAGCCAAGAACCGCGTACCTCTCGGTCACTGACCATTACCGTCAGCCCCAGCGAGCGCCGGTGATCGCCGGGGCACCGGGTCAGGGACAGGTGGTGATACAGCAGGCCCCCGCACCGATCCGGCTGGAAGCCAGCCGAAGACAATCCCGCCGACTGGCCGCCGCAGCTCAAAGACGGGTGATCCAGGCCCGGCAGGCCGCGCCCGTTCCTGGCGTGCATCGTCCCGATGAGCCTTGGTAGACGAAGCCCCAGCCGGGGCGTAAGCCGGGCCCTCAGATCTGGTCATTCTGCACGCTGATCACGGCGGAGGTAGGCCAGCGGCGCGCAGGTTATCGTGTCGGCCTGGCCAGCGCCCGGCCTTGATGGCACGATTGCGGCATAGTGGGCGCGGGCGGCCCTAACCGGCCTAGGGCTGCCTGGCGAACCGCCGGAGGTGTCGGCGGTACTCCGGTCGGCCAAGGGAGGGGTCAATGACCACCAGCGAACCTGTTCACACCGAGTCTCAGACGCACACGTGGACGATCGACGTGCCCGATCATCCGACCCGGGCGGATTCGCCTGAGTACGTGGCGGCGCGTCAGAAGATGAACGAGATCGCGGCCCAGGCCGTGGGGTTGATCTACGGGCCCGGACCGTTTGATGACCATCACGGTGGTGCACTGTGGCTTCAGGACGCCCAGGGCTGGTTCATGGTCCGCAACCTCGCCGGGATCGAATGGTCGGCGCAGTTCTGTGCCGACCCCGCCAAGGTCGACCTGCTGCGGCAGAACGCCAAGCGGCTGTATGACCTGGTTGCGCCGCAAGTCAAGGCGCAGCTTGACCCCGATGGCCTGCTGGACACGCCAATCCAGGACGCCGCCGGGGTTGGGAAGTGGACTGACTCGATCTTCAACGCGGGGGTGCCGCTGCATCCCGGTTTCCACACTGGCGTGCTGCCGGCGGCTGGTGCGCCGAGTCCTGCCGCTCCGGCAAACCCGCAGCCGGGCGCAGCCGGTGCGCCCGCCCCTGCCGCCCCTGCCCCTGCCGCCCCTGCCCCTGCCGCCCCCGCCGCAGACTCGCAGCCGGGCGGGGTGCACAACTACCCGACACCCATCGCTGACATCCAGCTGTTCAAATACGACGACTTCCAGCTATGGGTCACCGACGAACAGGGCAACCCCGCCGCGGTCGCACCCGTCGCCCAGCGCGGCAGCGGCGACGCTAGCGTCCATGTGCTCTACGCCACGCCAGGGTCGCAGCTAGCCCAGCAGAAGCAGGTAGCCGAGCAAGCAAGCCGCCCGCTCATCCTCGGACCAGGCCACCCGCTGTCAAAGCAGGCCTACCAGAACCAGTAGGCCAGGCACCGTCGGCGCCGGACATCGTTCAGCCTCATTTGCGGACCCAGCAAATGGACCGTAGCCCGCTCGAGCATTTGCGTGGCGTCAGAAGGACCGGCCAGGGTTGAGGATGCCGGCCGGGTCGAGCGCTGTCTTGATCGCCTGGTGCACGGCCAGCGAGGCGGGTCCGAGCTGCTGTCGCAGCCAGGCCTGCTTGAGCACCCCGACGCCATGCTCACCAGTGATGGTCCCGCCGAGCAGGCGCGCGTGATCGCAGAGCCGTTGACCTGCCGCCATGGCACGGGCCACGGTCTCGGCGCCCAGGTCGGGCAGCATCAGCACCGGATGCAGGTTGCCGTCGCCGGCGTGCGCGACGGTCGCGATCGGGATGCCGGTGTCCGCGCTCACCTCCTGGACGGCCGCGAGCATCTCCGCCAGCTGCCCGGGCCGGACGCAGACGTCTTCGATGACCGTCGGTCCTGCGGCCATGACGGCCGTGCCGGCCAGACGGCGCGCCTCAAGGAGCAGGTCCGATTCCTCGGCAGTCGTCGCCTGGACTACGAGGTCGGCACCTGCCTCTTCGCAGCAGCGGGTCATCCGCCGGACCTCATCATCCGCCGCGGCACCGTCGGCCTGGCCGATGAGCAACCCGGCGGCGGAGCGGTCCAGGTCCATCCGCCGGTAGTCCTCGATCGCGTTGACCGTGGCCTGATCGATCAGCTCGAGCATGCTGGGCACGACCCCGCTGGCCTGAATGGCATCCACCGCGTGGCCGATTGCGGCTAGCCCTGGAAACGACGCGACAAACGTCACCGGGTCGCGCGGCGGGCGCGGTCGGATTCGCAAGGTAGCCGACGTGATCACGCCGAGGGTCCCTTCCGACCCGATGAACAACGAGGTGAGGTCGTATCCCGCGACATCCTTGCGGGCGCCGCTGCCGGTGCACAGCACGGTGCCGTCGGCAAGGACGATTTCAAGGCCGAGCGCGGAATCCCGGGTCACGCCGTACTTGACGCATCGCATGCCGCCCGCGTTGGTGGCCAGGTTACCGCCGATCGTGCAGATCTCGAAGCTGCCGGGATCGGGGGGGTAGAACATTCCGGCGGCCGCGGCCGCCCGGCCCACGTCGGCGTTGAGGACCCCGGCCTCGACGACGGCGTACTGATGCCTCGCGTTGATCTCGCGGATGGCGGTGAACCGCTCCAGGCTGAGCATGAGACACCCGTCGATCGCGTTCGCACCGCCGGAAAGCCCGGTACCCGCGCCCCTGGGCACCACGGGAACCGCGTTCTCGGCCGCCCACCGCAGCGTGCTGCTCACCTCCGCGACGGTGCCTGGCCGGACGACAGCCCGCGGCCGACCCGCGGGAACGGTGGCCGCACGGTCATGCCGGTAACCCTCGATGACCCCGTCATCGGTCACCACGGCGCCCGGAGAAAGCCGCCGCGCCAGATGCGCCAGGTCGCCGCTCATCGCCCCACCCAGCTCACGGTCACCGTACCAGGCTAACCATCCCGTCGCCTGCCCAGGCAGCATCCCGCCACAACGACCACCCCGTCACTACCAGCCGAACTTCGCCTAGGAGAACCGAAAGCCCTCGCCCGGCATCTTGCCCAATCACATGACGCATATCGGGTAGTGCTCCGTCCGAGGATCCAAGATTGTTGCCCGAGGCATGCAAACCTCCGGCACTCCGCTGGGTGGCTAGGGTGCCGCGGTTAGCTCTGGGAAGCCTCCGCGGCCTTCACCAGGCCGGCCACGATGACCGGGTACAGGTTACGCAGCGACGGGTAGACCAGGCGGCCCATGATGGTCCGGTCCCACGATGCGCCCCAGCGGATGAGGGTGCCGTCGGGTGACGGGGTCAGCGTGACCTCGGCCCGGTAATTGCGCACCGGGATTCCGCGCAGGACGGTGTAGGCCAGCCGCTTGCCAGGCTCGACGTCGAGGATTTCCTCAACCGAGACCGGGTACCGGAACCCGTAGCGCTTTGACCCCTCCAGCCAGTAGACAGCGCCCTTGCCGTTCGCGGCCGCGTCGCCTTCGCTGCGGTAGCCGGCCTTGCGCCATGGTCCCCACTGCGGGTACACCATGACGTCGCTGAGCAGGGACCAGACGACCTCGGGCGGCACACGGGCGGTCTGCTCGGCCGCAGCTTCCACCTTGCGCATAGACAGGTTGTACCGCCCGCGGGTCAGGCCGGACAAGAGCAATCCGGGCCTGATCACCCCGTCGCGGCCCTCTCGCTGGAATAGATCAAGCGCCGAGCCGTGATGAGGTACGTCGGATCACCGCCGCGACCGGGACCGCGCCCCGGTCAGGGATGGATCCCGTCGCCTGCGGAGCCGGCCGCCACGGCAGCCAGCTCGCGCTGCTGCCAGCGGCGTGGGGGCTGGCCGTGGTGCCGGCGGAATGCCGTGGCGAAGGCGTAGACGGTTGAGTAGCCGGTCTGGGCGGCGATCTCAGCTATGGGCGCTTCTTGGGCGAGCAGCAGGTCGCGGGCGAGGGTCATCCGCCAGTCGGTGAGGTAATGCATGGGTGCCTGGCCGAGGGCCTGGTGGAAGACGCGGGCGAAGGTAGCGCGAGACATGTTGCACAGCCGGGCCAGGTCCTCGACAGTCCAGGGTTTGGCGGCGCTGGCATGCACCGCCTCCAGGGCGGGAGCCAGCCTGGGGTCGGCGGCCGCGCGGAACCAGGGCGGGGCGGTCTCGCTGCGGGCCAGCCCAGCCCGCAGGCCGAGGACTACGAGGACGTCGAGCAGCCGGTCTAGGACGGTCTGCTTGCCCGGTTCGGCCAGCAGCATCTCGCGTGACAGCAGCGTGACCACCCGGTGGATCGGGTCGTCCACGCTCGCGGGCAGTGACAGCACCGGGGGAAGCGCCGCCACCAGCCCGCGGCCGATGTCGCCCGCGAAGCGGTAGGCGCCGCACAAGAACACGGCGCCGCCGGGAGTCGACAGGGCGCCGTCGTCGGCGGGCAGCGAGCGAAACTCACCCGGCAGGACACAGCGGGCGCCCGGCTCGTGGGCGATGAAGTGATCGGGCCCGCCCCGGACCAGGGCCAGGTCGCCGGGCGCCAGTTCCAGGGGATCGCCGCCGTGACCGGTCCACAGCCAGGCGCGGCCCCTGACCACTGCATGGACGGCGAGGTCAGCGTCCGGACCGCCGCCCGGTCCGGGGCCGACGCCCGCTTCGACTGGGACAACCAGGCCACATGGGAACAGACGCTGCGCGGGGCCACGGGGCTATACCTCGTCTCGCCCATCCTCCGCATCGACTTCGCCNGCCTGGTGGGCCGGTTCCTCGACCAGGCCGAGCGGGCCGGGGTCCGTCACGTCACCTACCTCAGCGCCTACGGCATGGAGCACGCCCCGGCCGAGGTGGCGCTGCGCGCGGTCGAGCTGGACCTGGCCACGCGCGGCTCTGTGACCAGGACGGTAATCCGCCCGGCGTGGTTCATGGAAGACTTCAGCCAGACGTTCCTCCAGCCGGTGAACGACGAGATCGTCGTGCCCGCCGGGGACGGGGCCGAGGCCTTCGTCAGCGTCGAGGACATCGCCGCTGTCGCCGCCGTGACCCTGACCGAGCCCGAGACGCACGCCGGGCGCGCCTACGCCCCGACCGGCCCGCAGGCGCTCACCATGGCCGAGGCAGCCGCGATGATCTCCGCGGCGGCGGGACGCACGATCACCTACCGGGATACCGACCGCGAACGATGGATCGCCGCCATTGTCAGCACCGGGATCCCGGCCGAGTACGCCGCGGTCCTGCGTCCCCTGACCACCACCGTGGCCAGCGGCAACGGCGCCCGCCCCAACAGCGACGTCCTCGNGGTAACCGGTGTTGCGCCGGTTACCTTCGCCGAGTTCGCCGCCAGGACCGCTCCGGCCTGGAAGTAACGGATGGAAGGGAAAGCCCTCATGAAGAGGCCCATCGCCAGACTTGACGACTTCGCTGCGCTCGACCCATTCTTCCGCATCATCGAGCAGGGCCTCGATGGCCTAGTGAGCCGGTCCTGGACACTTCTTCGACCTACTCGCCGAGGACGCCGTCTTCGAGTACGTGATCACGGTCCCCCCTACCCGCGCCGGGTCGAGGGCCGCACCGCGGTCGCCGAGCTGTACCGGCCCTACGGCGACGCGCTCCTCCTGGACCGCTGCTACGACCTGGCCTCGTACTACGACCCAGCCCAGGGCACGGTCGTCCTGGAGTACGCATCCGCGGGCAAGGTCGTGGCCACCGGTGCTCCCTACGGCAACCGCTACATCTCCGTCCTCACCCTCCGCGACCGCGAGATCTTCCACTGGCGGGACTACCTCGACCCGATCGCCGTCTTCGACGCACTCGGCTGGCCGCCTCGCTGAACTCTCGGGACACCGTCCCGTTCGGTCTTCAACAGACGTTTATCCCGAACGGGACGGTGGTGACTGCACCTGGCCGGCAGCCTGCCTGCAGTCTGTCTTTCCGGATGTTCGGGTGCCTGGTCGGCACCGGCCATGCCTAGCTCGCACACCGGAGCACGCACGCTAAGCGCCGTCCCACGCGGTTGCGCTCTGCTGGCTCGGCCCGGTTACGGCAGCGCCGAACGGGATGCCCTGAGCATCGCCGACGACCAGCGTTCACCACCTGCGTTCGGCGCATAGCAGGCGTTATGATCCCGTGCTGGTTGCCGACTCATGGCACCAATGCCCGTGACCAGGGCCTACGACCTGCGCCCCGACCGCAGACCGCGATGATCATGGCGCGGTCGCGCAAGCGCCGCATCTCGAACGGGTCGGCGTCCGGCTGTTGGCGGCGTTCCTCGGCGAGGCAGAGTATGTAGCCTAAAGATCACCCGAGCCGCTGGCGCCCGTTTCGCCGAGGGCGGCGACGAATTCTGCTATCGCCTCGGCGACCGCGCCAGGGGCGCGCCGGGGCAGGTGATGGCCCGCGTCCGAGATGAGCCGCAAGCGGGCGTCGGGCAGCTCGCTGACCAGCCGCTCTGCGGTCATGACGGGCACGATCTGATCGGTCGGGTCGGCGAGCAGCAGCACCGGTACCCCGATGGACGGCAGCGCGCCCTCCAGTTCGGCGAGCTCGTTGAGCAGCGCCCGCTGCTCGGTGAGGAAGGCGCGCCACCGCGGCTCCGCGCCGACGTGCTTCTCCCCCCAGACCTGCAGGCTGAGGTGCTCGCCGGGGTCTAGCGGCCGACCTTCCCGGCCGCTCAGCCAGGCGAGCCGGACGCGGGCGATCCACGGCGTCCACCGCCACATGACTTGCGCGGCCAGCGGGCCGATGACTGGTGCGGCGAGCAGCCAGTCAACGATGCCGACGGAGCCCGGGCCGACGCCGGCCAGAAGCACCACCGCCTTCACGCGGTGCGGGGCCAGGCGCGCCGCCAGGAGCGCGGCACCGCCGGCCCAGGAATGGGCGACCAGAACGGCAGCGTCCACGCCCCGTTCGTCAAGGTCATCAAGGATCACCTGGGCGTTGACGGTGAAGCCCGCGGCGTTGCGCTGGCTCGCGCCGTATCCGGGACGGTCCTTTGCCGCCGCGTGCAGGTGGGCCGGCAGACACGCCAGGACGGCGTCCCAGTCGGCGGCGCTGCCAGGCTGGCCGTGGAGCAGGACGAGCTCATGCGCATGAGGCGCTGTTTGCGGCACTGGCTCGGCTGATGGCTCCAACGCAGGCTCCGGCGCAGGCTGCGCCGCGGGCCTGCGGGCCTGGAGGAACAGCACGAAAAGCCACCCCAGCGCGGCGTTGAGCCAGAAGCTGATCAGCCGGTACAGCACGGCCGCGGCGACGGCCTGGCGGACATGCATGCCAGTTGCGACCAGAGCCAAGCTGATCGCGCCCTCGGTGATGGCCAGGCCGCCGGGGGTGAGGGACAGGCCTTGCGCGCCGACTCCCGCCGCGTAGACCAGGAGCAGGTCGTGCCACGGGACGCGAGCACCGACGGCGATGATGGCGACGGTCAGGACCCCCGCATCGGTGAACCAGTTAAGCAGTGAGTCACCGAGAGCCAGCCCCCAGTCAGACGCCCGGAGGCGGAGGGCGCCGAACCGCTGGACCCAGGCACGGAGGGCCAGTCTCGGGTCGGTGGCCGGCCAGCGCAACAGCCGCGCGCCCTGCGTGAGTGCCTGGATCAGGAAGTTCTCCAAGACCTGGCGCACGGGAGGGTAGCGGGCCGCGACCGCGATGGTAGCCGCGACGGCCGCGGCCAACGCGAGGGCGGGAACGGTGATCGCCAGCGCCACGGTGTCACCGGACGCCAGGCCGCCGGCCGCTAGGACAAAAACCCAGGCGGTGGTGGAGATCACGCCACCGGCCAGCAGCGTCCAGCCGGCGCCCACCGCGCCGGCGCCGGACCGGGTGAAGCGGCGGAAAAGGTAGGCTGCGGCCAGGCCTGGGCCAGCGAGCGGAACGGAAACCGACATCGCGTTCGCGGCGTAGACAGTGACCAGCATCTCGGACCGCTGGGGCCTGACCCGGCCCGCCTTGAGAAGCCGACGGAACATGGCGGCGAAGGCGGCTACCGAGATGACCTCGAGCGCGATGCCGGCCGCGAGCCAGGTCCAGCGGACACGGGCCAGCACCTTGAGTGACCCGGCCACGTCCGAATTCGCGGCTGCGGCCGCGGCCGTCAAGAGGCCGACGGCCACGATCGCGACGGCAGCCGGGACCACCGCTCGCGACCATCCTGGCCTGCCAGGGCGACTGGCCAAGCTCTCGATCACCGGCGCTGTTCCTCCCGGTCAGCTTCCGTTGAAAGGTCGCACGTCAGGTGCGGAAAACTACCGCTTTCTACCGATACCCGAAAGATCGTCCCCGCAAGCACATCGGCTGGCTCCGCGTGGACCACCGCGCGCCGCCGAGGTCCGGCTTTGGCTGGAAACTGTCACAACGACAGACCGGAACGATGATGGCTCCTGCCTGCCCCCAGCCAGGCGCCGCGGAGGGGGAGCCTGTCTGCTTCAGGCGCTGCCGTTACTGCTCTTTGGCTTCCCACAGCTTCTCGTAACGCTGAAGGTGTGATCGAATTTAGCACTCTGAACTGTGCTCCGACCGCCACTCGAACGCGGGACCTACTGCTTAGGAGGCATTCGCGGAACACTGGCTGACGACGCCCGGTGTGGCCTGACGTGCCGTTCGGCTGCGGCGAGAATGGCTGAATATGGCCGACGCGGCCCTGTACCTGTGGACGTTGGCTCCCCGTTTGGCCCCCCAGCATCTGGTTAGCAACGCTAACGTCCGGGACTGGGTCAACGCGCAGGCGCCCGGCGAGCTCTACACCACAGCGGTCACCGTGGCCGAGATCCGCGACGGCCTCGAGCGACTGCCCGACGGACGCCGCAAGGAAAGCCTGCTGGCTACAGCCACCGAAGTGTTCGCTGCCTTCAGCGAATTCGTTCAGCCCTTCGATGCCAATGCCGCGGTCTGGTACGCCACGATCGTGGCCCGACGCGATCGCCTCGGCCTCTCCATAGACGGCTTCGACGCGCAGGTAGCCGCCATCTGCCGGACACGCGGCGCGGCACTGGCCACACGCAACGCCAAAGACTTCCGGGAAACCGGAATCGACGTAATCGACCCATGGCACGAAGCCTGACCCGCCGATCGCCCAATGACATCGACAGCCTGGAGACAATCGCGCAAGTAGCTGCGATCTGTATTGTCATCGGGTCATGATCGATTCGTGCCTACGGTGTACATAATGTGCACTTATGTCACGAGAGAAGGTGCGCTGGCAAGGCCTCCGGAAGGCATCCGGGACCAAGCGGAGGGTCTCATCGGAGCCTTTGCGCCATTTTTGGCATAGGCTCCCACGCCGGCATGTCGTCAAATGATCATTCTGCCAGGCGGGCCGGGGATTCATCAGGAGCATCAGCCGCCGGCTGATGGCCGGACCTGCCGGGCTGGTCCGGTGCGGCGTGTGGTGTCGTGCTGGCCGACGGTGAGCTACCGTAGAGCGCGCTGCCGCACAGGGCGGATCTGGGGCGGAAGGGAACGCCGTTCGTGCGCAGCACGTGGCGGACATTGAGGATCAGAGGGAAGACCTCGTGGTTCCAGTCCTCGCCTTGCTCGTCCCACGCCCGTTGCTCGGCCTCGACCGCCATCCGGTCCTCGGCGAATACGCGCTCGGTGAAGCGCCGGATGAGCGGCCAGGCAAGTTGAATAGCCCCAGGAATCGGTGGCTTCTCAATCATGAGCAAACCGTAGATGTGATTGGTCTGCTGCTCGGCATCCTCGGGCACGTAGGCCACCCAGAGGGAAAACGCCGGAAGCTCGGCGTTCTCGGGGACCAGCTGGAGGGTCTGGTACGGGTAGGTGGTACGGATGGTGATGACGTCAGGTGATGCGGAGCTGCCGATACCTTTGGTGGCGAGCAGGCCGGCGCCGCGGTTCTTCTTCCCGCCGACATGGGTGAATAGGTACCGGGCCTCCACATATTGCGGCCCGGTGTCGTAGCCGAGAAGCGTGGGCTGGATCCTGCCGACGACGCCGCGGTGCAGGAACTGGTGGTTCATGTCAAGCAGGTTCTCGTGCATGAACGAGTAGTGGCAGCGCACGGTGCGGGAGAACGTCATGGTCTTGTGCTTGGTGGAATCGAATTCCGGCAGCTCGGGTAGCGCTGCCGCTTTCGCCTTCTGCGGGTCGCCTGGGAAGACGAACACCAGGCCGTAAGCTTCGCGGACCGGATAGGCGCGGACACCGCGCGGCGGCCGGGCGGCACCCTTGGGCAGATACGGTATCTGCGAGATGCGGCCGTTCCCGCGATAGGCCCAGGCGTGATAGCAACAGCGAAGCGCGTCGCCCTCCACGACGCCCATGCTCAGCGGTACCTGGCGGTAGGCGCACCGGTCCTCCAGCGCGTACACCGCACCGCTCTCGCCGCGGTACAACGCGATCCGCTCACCAGCGAACGTAGCGGCGAACGTCTTTTTCTTCCGCACGCTTCCGGACACGGCAACCGGATACCAGAAATCCGGATTGATCCCGATGCGCCGAAGATCAGTGGTGGCTCCGGAACGATGATCACGCGAGTGGTCCTGGCCACCCGCCAAACCGGCCGCGATCATCCCATCCTTTGCGGAAAGCGCCCCAAACATGTACTTCTCCCTTGCGCAGCTCATTGATACAAGACGCGGGAACGCGAGATCTCCGGTGTTACGTTTGCCCGGGAAGTCGGCTGCCGTCTGGGGTCGGCCCTCTGCTGATGCTCCCTGGACAGGTCGGTGCGGCCACGATGAACCCTGAACTCATGCCCTGCCATGGCACCTCCTGGGTTCCGGCAGCGTACTGGCTGCATCAACTGTGCAGAGCAGCACACGGCACCGCTGATACACCGATCCATGACCGGCTCCTCTTGGCTACCGCGAGGCCGCGAGATGACCTGCGCAGGCTCACATGTCGCGCAGCGTGCCGACCGCGTGGTCGAGTAGGCTCGACCCTCCAGGCTAGATGCAGCGCACGCGAAAGAAGCCAGAGCTGACCAATCTGTGTGCTGCTACCCAGCTATCGTGCAGCCCTGAGGCGTCCCGATTCGCGATCAGGAACTCGGCGGCTAGGGTTTCCGATCACGCTCAGCCACTACAACTGGCCGGTCGGCGGAGACTCACCAGCGTTCCCTGGTCGCCCGAGCACCTCTTGCGCTCGACTCACCCCTAGCCCATCCGGGCCGGACCCGCACCCAGTGGGCCACATCATGCCTGCAGGCTTGGCAGGGGCAGGATGGTGCGCATGGCAACTGAACTGGTGCTGCTGGGCACAGCCGGTGCGCCGCTGCCGGTACTTGGCCGGGCCGGAATCTCGTCCGCCCTGGTCGTTGACGGCCGGGTCTTCGTGATCGATTGCGGCCGCGGCACGCCATCCGGCTTCGCCGACGCGGGGCTCGACTTCGCCCGGTTGGACGGGGTGTTCCTCAGCCACCTGCACGCCGACCACACCGGCGACCTGGCTGGGCTGCTGCTGTACCCGTGGGGGGTCCGGGTGCGCCCGGACGGGCCGGTGCCGCCGGTGCACGTCTACGGGCCGGGCCGGCCGGCGCAGGTGCCAGCCGGTGACGCTGACTTCCGCCGGCAGACCACCATCCATCCGGAACTGCCCGCCCCGGGCACCACCGACCTGGTCGGGCACATCCTGGCCGGCTACGCCTACCACCTGAACGTCATGCCGCTGGACGCAGCCATGCCGGACCCGGGTCGGCTGGTCCGGGCCACCGACATCGCTGTCCCGGCCCGGGCGCACGGCCAGCCCCAGGTGCCGGCCATGGTTCTCGACGACGGGGGCGTCCAGGTCCGCGCGGTCGCGGTGACGCACGGCCACGCGGTCCCGGCATTCGCCTACCGGTTCGACACCCCGGATGGCTCGGTGGTGTTCTCCGGCGACACCACCGTGAACGAGGACCTGATCGCGCTGGCCCAAGGGGCCGACATCCTGGTGCACCACGTAGCCGACCTCGGCTACCTGCAGCGGCACGGCTGGGCCGGCGCCGCGCTGGACCGGATGGCCGGGCTGCACACCGACGTCACCGAGGTCGGCAGGGTGGCCGAGCGGGCCGGGGCCGGCGAGCTCATCCTCACCCACTACCTGCCCGCCGAACCCGGCGCGATCAGCGAACAGGACTGGGCCGAGCGGGCCGGGCTGAAGTTCAGCGGCCGCACCACCGCGGGCCGGGACGGGCTACGCCGGACGCTGCCTTTCGGCGACCGGAACTCTGCGACCTGATACGCCTGCTCACCCAACGTGATTGATGCTCGACTTGAGCGAAGTGCCTACACCCGTATATCCGCCGCTATGCACGGCTGGTGCCCGATCCGGCCGACCCTGCCGAGGGCGGGCGGAAATGGTCGTTCTGCATGCTAGGCGGCGCCGGTGGCTGCTGACTACCTGGCCCCGCGTTCACGTCGGCTGGATGAGGCGGCTCACGATCCATGCGTGCTTGCCCACCTGGCGGACCCTGGCGAAGTCATAGTCCTCGAAGAGCTCGACTGTCGCGCTGAACAGGAAGCGGCCCTGCGCCTCGCGTCCGGCGGTCAGCTCGGAGATCGCCTCGACAAGCCCGCCGCCAAGGTGTGCGATCTGGTCGAGCGCGCCTTCCAGCGCCGCCCGGGCGATGCCCCGGCCGCGGTGCTTCTTATCGACGTAGATGCAGGTAATCCGCCAGTCTGGACGTGGCGGGGCGTCCTTGTCATATTCGCGCCTGTGCTTGATGCCCGGAAGTTCTCCGGGGCTGCCATACTGGCACCAGCCCTGCGCCAGGCCATCTTCATCAAGGACGAGTGCGGCATGGGCGCGGCCCGTCCGGACGCGGTCTTCTTTGGCTGCGCGATGGTTGGGCAGCCTCCGTGCCTCATTGGTGGTCTCGCAGTGAAAGCCGATGCACCAGCAGCCGCCGAAAACCCCGTTGTTGCGATCGACAAGCTCAGCGAACGCTTCCCATGTTGATGCGTCGAGCGGCCGGATCGTGTATGGCATTGCCAGTCCTCCCGTGTGCGTCGCCCTGCCTGCTCAGGATTCCTCAGCCGCCAGCGCCAGGACACGCGCGAGCTCGGCCGGCGCGCTGATCATAGGCCAGTGACCGGAATCGATATCGACAAACGAGACGTCCTTGCTCTTGGCCAGCTCGGGGACTTGGCCGCGCTCGATCCATTCCCTGGCCTGGACCGGGGTGAACTCCGGGCAGACCAGGACCACCGGGACGTCATAGCGGC
>JGI12269J14319_10003467_pt1 | contig 14752 bp, 17 predicted proteins | sample PeaSoiSIISIP2007_FD_14319 | JGI IMG/M metagenome (IMG submission 14319) | reverse complement strand
CCGGGGCACCGTTGCCGGCGTTCCGGGCCCCCGTCGGAGCGCCGATGAATGCGACGCCGGGTGGTTTGCCCCCGTAGCCACCCGGCGTCGCTCTTTCTTTCCCGCCGCGCGGCCTTTCGCCAAGTCCGTTTCCCCAGCTCGCCTTTCCTGACCGGCCGTTGCCCAGCGTGCTAGCCACCGCCGGGACGCGGTCCTATTCGGCTTGCGGAATTCCGCGATCGCTTTCTCGCGCGGGAATCCGAATTCGCGTTCCCGGTCGCTTGGAGCCGCCGCGAAGATGACGGTGCGGGAAACGGTCGGTCCTGAACCGAAGCCGACCGCATCGTGCATCCGTGCGGCTGGTGCCACATCCGCCGACCTGGCAGGTCGGCGGATGTGCGCCTAGTCGTGGTCTGCCGCAGGCGATCCTGCTGATCCGCCTGGGTCGGTTCCCGCGCCTTCCTGGCTGGGCGCCGCGCCGCCGTCGGGCTCGGAGTCCGCCGGCTCATCGTCGGCGAGAATCCGGTAGAGCGCCCTGCGGGCTTGGGCGAGTACCTTGCGCGCCTGGTTCACCTGAGCGTCGGTGCCGGCACTCACCACCTGGAAGGCGGCGAGGTGCACCTGCCCGACCAGGGTGCTCATGTCGACCGCGCTGGCCGCGTCGGTGGTCATGGCTGACCATGGTTCCTTGAGCTCGGCCGCGTGCGCGGCCACATAGGCCCGGCCGTCATCGGTCAGCGCATACGCCCGCCGTCCGCTGTCGGCTGGCTGCACCGCGATCAGGTTCTCGTCCTCAAGCTGTGCCAGCGCTGGGTAGACCGAGCCTGGGCTTGGCCGCCACATTCCGCCGCTGCGCTCGCTGATCTGCTGGATGATCTGGTAGCCGTTCATCGGCTCCTCGGCCAGCAGCGCTAGTGCGGCCGCGCGGACATCCCCGCGCTTGGCCCGGCTGCCACGCCTGCCTGAGCCTCGGGGCCAGCCGCCGAAGCCGGGCGGCCCGCCAGACAATCCGCCCCGGCCGTGCGGTCCGTGTCCGCCACGGAAGCCGGGTCGGCCAGGGAAGCCAGGCCCGCCGAACGGAGGTCCGCCGCGGAATTCTGGCCGGTCAGGTCCGCCGCCGAAGTCTGGCGGACCACTGAACTCGGCTCCGCCGGGTCCGCCGAAGCCACCTCGGGCGCCGAACTCGGGGCCGTCGGGGAACCGCGGCCTTGATCGGAACCGCCTGCTCGCGCCCTCGGCGCGGCGCGGGTGCTCCCCCCGTCGCTTGCTGTTGTACTGCTCGTCCATCTTGTTGCCTCCTATTAGAAGTTCTCGCGAAGCTCGCGATAGTTCAACGATATATCGTTGACAGTCGGATGGCAAGACCCAGTGGCAAAGATGTGATGACGCCTGGCCAGACGGCGAACTGAAGCTCTGATGACCAGGACCGGCTCATCGACCTCGGAGGGGCTGCCCGGCTGGTCAGCCGCCGATGGCGGACATCGGCCTGGCCGGCTGCAGGAAGCCCGGATCGTTGATGCCGTGACCAGGCAGCTTGCTGGCGACGGCCCGCCGCCAGCGGTCAGCCAGGTCGCCGTCGTCGGCTCCGGCGCGCAGCGGCGTGCGCAGATCGCTCTCGGCGGTGGCGAACAGGCAATTCCGGACCTGGCCGTCGGCGGTGAGCCGAACCCGGTCGCAGGCGCCGCAGAACGGCCTGGTCACCGAGCCGATCACGCCCACCCGGTCTGGTCCGCCGTCGACCAGGAATGCCTCGGCGGGCGCGGCCCCCCGTCCGGCCGGATCGTCGGGAGTCAGCGAGAACTCCTCAGACAGCGCCGCCAGGATCTCGTCAGCGGTGATCATGTTCTCCCGGCGCCAGCCGTGCTGGGCGTCCAGCGGCATCTGCTCGATGAACCTGAGCTGGTAGCCGCGATCCAGGCAGAACCGGAGCAGTCCGGCTGCCTCGTGGTCGTTGACGCCGCGCATCAGCACCGCATTGACCTTGACCGGTGCCAGGCGGGTCGCCGCCGCAGCGGCCAGGCCGTCGAGCACGTCAGCTAGCCGGTCTCGCCTGGCCAGCGTCACGAACGTGGCTGCGTCCAGGGTGTCCAGCGAGACGTTGATCCGGTCCAGGCCGGCGGCGTGCAGCGGCTCGGCCAGCCTGGCCAGCCCGATCCCGTTCGTGGTGAGTGAGATCTCCGGTCGCGGCGACAGCGCGGCGGTTCTGGCGACGATGTCGACCAGTCCGCGGCGGAGCAGCGGCTCGCCGCCGGTGAACCGGACTTCGGTGATGCCAAGATCTGCCGTGCCGATCCTGAGCAGCCGGATCAGCTCGTCGTCGGTGAGCTGATCAGGGCCTGGCAGCCAGGCCAGACCCTCGGCCGGCATGCAGTAGCTGCAGCGCAGGTTGCACCGGTCGGTCAGCGATACCCGGAGGTCGGTGGCTACCCGGCCGTACGAGTCGGCGAGCACGACCCACCCCCTCGTCGGTAGCGACCATTGCCATGCCGTTGGCGACAGCCTACTTCTCGATCTTGATAACCGGACTTGTGCCCGGTAACTAGCAACAAGCGCGGTAACCCGGAATTCGTTCCCGTGAGATGCTGCGACTGCGGTGCGACAACCAGTGACCGTCGCTGCCGGCACCCGGCGGGCGGCCAGGGTGACGAGGACCGAGGATGGGGTCATGACCGTGTCTAATGCGATCTGGCGTGAGCAGCTGACGGCGGAGCAGCGGGCTGCGCTCGGCCGGGACGCTGGCATGATCGCCGATCCCCGCCCCGACATCCTGGTGATCGGCGGCGGGATTGCGGGCGTCGCGATCGCGGCCGCCGCCCATGACTTCGGGCTCGGATCCGTCCAGCTGATCGAGGCAGGCCGCCTCGGGGCCGGTGCCACCGGCGGCGCCACCGGCCTGCTTATCCCAGAGCCGCATCAGTGGAGCGATCCTGAGACGTTCGTGGACCTGGAGCGGGCCAGCCTGGAGCGCTGGCGCTACCTCGATCAGGTCACCCCTGGCGGCCTCGGACTCGTTGAGCTGGACTGGATTGGCCTGGCACCCGATCCTGGCGGCCTGGCAGCGCACCAGCCGAAGACAGTTGAGTGGCTGGACGCCGCCAAGATCGCGACCTTGGTGCCCGGGCTGGCCTGGCATCTGGGTGGTGCCCTGATCCGGCATCAGGCCAGGGTCAACCCACTGCGGGCGCTGGTCGGTCTGGCCGATGACCTGCCTGCCGTTGCCACCGGCGTCGCGGCTACCTCGGTCACCATTCGCGGTGACCGGCTGGAGACGGTTGCCACCTCGGCAGGTCCGATCAGTCCGGGCGCGGTGATATTCGCCACCGGCCAGCCACCGGTCATCGATGGCCTGGAGCTGGCGATCCCGTCCGACCGGGTCAAGGGACATCTGCTAGTCACCGAGCCCGCCCGGGTGCATCTGCCGTGCACGGTGGCGCCGGTAGCGACGCCGCTGGAAGACGGCCGGCTGCTGGCCGGCGGCACCTTCGATTACGGCGACGAGAGCCCGGCCATCCGCCCTGAGGTCATCGACACGATCATGGGCGGCCTGCGGGCCGCGCTGCCAGCGCTGCGCGATGTCGGCGTCACCCATCAGTGGTGCTGCTTCCGGCCCCGCCATCCGGACGGCCGGCCGGTGATCGACCGGGTTCCCGGCCTGCGCAATGCCTGGCTAACCTCCGGTCACTTCCGGACCGGGATTCTCAATGCGCCGGCCACCGGCCTGGCGATTGCCCGGTGGATCTCCGCGGACAAGCCGCCGCCCGAGGCTGGCGCCTGGAGCGCGGCCAGGTTCCCGGCCCGCAGCCAGCGTTAGCGAACCGCTCTGCGGTCATCGGGCAGCCGCTCGGTGATCCGCAGCCGGTCCAGATGCTCGAGCAGCGGGATCACCGTCCGCCTGGTCGAGCCAAGCGCGGCCGTGGCGGCCGCGGCGGTGAACGGCTGATCCAGCCCGGCCAGGATCTTCGCGGCCTGCCGATCGGCGCCAGGACCGAGCACCACCTGCTCGCTGAGCCGCAGCAGGGTGCCATGCCTGGCGGCCGTGGCCAGTCCGCGCGAATCCAGTCCGAGCTCGCGCAGCCGGGCCGCGTCCGGCGCATGGAACGGCCGCGCTGCCAGGTCGCCGTGCAGCGCCGCCAAGGCAGCCGCGAGTGGCGGCGGCAGGTGTCCGGTCGGCCCATCGGGTTCCTGGCCGGCCGGCCCGCTGGTGATCAGCCCGTCGGCGATTCGCAGCGGCCCGGTACCCGAGCTGGCCAGATCGGCCAGGCGGGCGGCCGCGATGGCGTGCACCAGCCGACGATCGGGCAGCCGCAGCGCAGCCCGGGCCGCCTCCACCGGCATGCCAGCGGCCAGCGGATTGGCGCGTGGTTGCTCGGCCGCTACCAGCTCGAGCTCGCGCCGCAGCGCGGCCAAGTAGGGCGGGTCGACCAGCCAGTCGCCAGCCACCGGTGCTGGCTGCTCGCCGATTCCCATCGCGAGCAGGTCGCCGGTCCGCAGCAGCCGGTGCCTGGCGAGCAGATCGGCGGCGGTCGGCCGGTCGGGCCAGGACGCGAGGCTGGCCGCCGCGGCCGCGGCCGCGCCGCGGTGAGCCAGGCCGGGCGGTGCCACGTCGAGTACCACCGCCCCCACGACGCGAGATCCGTGCGTCCGAGCGGCTCCAGGGTCGCGCAGCAGCACCCGGTCGCCAACGTGCAGCGGCACCGGCTCACGGAGCGTCAGCCTGGCTAGCGCCCGGCCCAGCAGCCGGACCCTGGCCGGAGTTCTGGCCGACCCGATGTGCAGGATTAGCTGCCGCAGCAGCTGGCCGCCAGCGCTGCGGCCGCCTGCGCTCAACCCGTCCGTACCCCAGTCGCCCGCGCTCCCGGCACCGGACAGCCGGACGTCGATCACCTTGGTCAGCGTCCACCGGCCCGGCTGCACCAAAGCCATGCCCCGGCGCAGCTCACCCCGGCTGATGCCGCGCAGGTTCAGGGCGGCCCTGGACACGCCGGTCAGCGCCGGCGCGTCCAGGCCAAGCGACTGCAGGCCACGGATCCGGACCGGCCGCAGTGCCGGGGTGACCAGCAGCTCGTCATCCCGGCTGACGGTGCCGGCCGGCGGCGTGCCGGTGACCACCGTTCCGCTGCCAGTGATGCTGAAGGCCCGGTCCACCCAGATCCGGACCGGTGCATCCGGGTCCGGTGCGGGTAGGCCGGCCGTCAGGCTGCCGAGTGCGGAGATCAGCTCGGGCAGGCCGGCCCCGGTGACCGCGCTTACCGCGACGGCGGGCACCTCGCCCAGGCTTGACCGGCGGATCGTCGCGGTCGCCTGGGCCAGCGCTGGACCTGGATCGGCGAGGTCGGATCGGGTTACCGCGAGCAGGCCGCGGCAGATGCCGAGCGCGTCGATCGCGGCGAGGTGCTCGGCCGACTGCGGCATCCAGCCGGCGTCGGCCGCCACGACGAACAGCACGGCAGGGACCGGACCGACACCGGCCAGCATGTTCGGCACGAACCTGGCATGTCCTGGCACATCGACAAAGGCCAGCTGCTCCCCCGTCGGCAGGGTCATCCAGGCAAACCCCAGGTCGATGGTCAGGCCACGGCGCCGTTCTTCCGCCCAGCGGTCAGGCTCCATCCCGGTCAGCGCTCGCAGCAGCGCAGACTTGCCATGATCGACGTGGCCGGCGGTCGCGATGACCTGCATCGAGGTCAGCCGGTAACCGGATCGGCAGCGGCCGCAAGCACGGCAGCGGCCAGCTTGTCATCGTCCGCCGCCGGTACCGCGAACAGGTCGAGCAGCAACCGGTCGGCCTCGATCCGGCCGACGACGGCTGGCAGCCGCCCGGTGCGCACCGGCCGGCCAGATCGAAGCGGCGCCGCCAGCGAGGCCGGCAGGCTGATCGCCGCGCTGGGCAGCGGCACGCCGGGGGCACCTCCGCCGCCCACGGCGGCCAGGCTCGCCACCTGCCTGGCCTCCAGGCCGGCCGCGGCGAGCACTCCGGCGAGCCGTTTCGCTCGGTCGGTCAGATCCGCGGGATCGGCGGAAAGCGCCAGGCGCACCGGTGCGGGCGGTCCGGCCAGCGTGGCCTCAACCGCCGCCACCGTCAGCTTGTCGACCCGCAGCGCCCGCGCCAGCGGATGCCTGGCCAGCCGCCCGATCAGATCGGCGCGGCCGAGCAGCAGGCCGGCCTGCGGGCCGCCGAGTAGCTTGTCACCGCTGGCGGTCACCAGCGCGGCTCCGGCCCGCAGCCAGCTGGCTGCGTCTGGTTCGCCGGGCAGCGCCGGATGCGGTGCCAGCAGCCCGGACCCGATGTCGCCGATCACCGGGACGCCAAGCCCAGCAAGCTCGCCGATTTCGGCGCTCGCGGTGAAGCCGTGAATCCGGTAGTTGGACGGGTGCACCTTGAGCACGAAGCCGGTCTGCGGTCCGATGGCTGCCGCGTAGTCGGTGGCGGTTGTCCGGTTCGTGCTGCCGACCTCGCGGATCGTGGCACCGGTGCAGGCCAGCAGTTCGGCCAGCCGGAAGCCGTCGCCGATCTCGATCAGCTCGCCCCGGCTGACCACGATCTCGCGGCCGGCCGCCAGGGCGGTTGCGGCGAGCACCAGCGCGGCTGCGTTGTTGTTCACCACGTGCACGGCCTGCGCTTCGGGCACGGCGCGGGCCAGCGCGGCGAGCATGGTGGCACCTCAGCGGCCGCGCGTCCCGGCCGCGAGGTCGAACTCGAGATCGGTGTACCCGGCGGCGGCGGTCACCGCTTCCCTGGCGGCCGCTGACAGCGGTGCCCGGCCCAGATTAGTGTGCAGCAGCACGCCGGTGGCGTTCAGCACCGGGATCAGCCGGGCAGCGAGCGGTGGCAGGTCGGCCACGGCCGCGTCGGCCACCGCCGCCGGGTCGAGCTTGCCTTCTCTGACCTGCTGCTGCACCCGGTGCACCGAATCGGTGACCAGGGACCGGCCGAGCCGCTGCTCGGCCGCAACCAGCCGCGGATCGGCCAGCACCGAATCCGTGCGCGGAACTAGTCGGCGAAGATCGGTCACGAGCGCGACGATACCGCCAGGGCTGCTGCCACACGACTTGGCGATACCTACTGCCCGGCAGCCGGTCGGATGTGCGAGTCTTAATGACCCGATAACGCGGAAAGTGAGAATGAGATGGCTGGTACGACGCAGATACCCCGCAGCCGAGGCAGTTTTTCCGGGCTGTGCCTCATCCTGCTCGGCGCCTGGGGAGGTTTGATCCCGCTGTTCGGGCCGTACCTGAAGTACGGATACAACCCGAACCAGACCTGGGATCTGACCCAGAACCGGCTGTATCTCTCCGTGATTCCAGGCGGCGTCGCGCTGCTGGCCGGACTGGTGATCCTGATGACCAGGAGCCGGACCCTGGGCGGGTTGTCCGCCTTTGTCGCCGTGCTGGCGGGTGCCTGGTTCATCGCCGGAGCGGCGGTCCTCCAATTGCTCCCGGCCAGCATCGGCGGCTCGATCACTCCAGGAACGCCGATCGCGACCACGACGTCAGGGATAATCCTGACCCGGCTCGGGTTCTACACCGGAACTGGGATGCTGATCCTGTTCTTCGCCGCGGCCGCGCTCGGGCGCTTCTCGATCGCGGCGCACAAGGACCATCTGCGCTTCGCTGCTGACCTGGCCGGGGTTGCCGGGGTGGCCGGGCTGGCCGGCGCAGGCGCGCTGGCCTACGACTCCTACCAGTCCAGGCAAGCTCAGCCCGCCCCGTACCAAGCCGGCCAGGGGCAGTTCCCGCTTGGGCAGGACGCGTTCCCCACATCGCCGGACACGTTCCCGTCCGCGCCGGATCAGTACCACGCCGCTGACCAGTACCCGGCCACCCAGACGTTGGGCGGCGGCCAGGACCCGTTCCCGACTTCCCATGACCCGACCCAGGCCGGCCAGGGCCTGTATCCGGGTCAGCAGTTCCCGGCCGCCCCGGACCAGCCGGCGGCGCCGGGTGGGTTCCCCAGCGAGCAGGACCCGTTCCAGCCGTCGCCGTAGTCAGCTGCGCTAATGAGCCAGGTCAAGCACGACGCGGCTCGGGTCGGTCAGGGTGAAGATGGTGAACCCGGCCCGCTCGCTCAGCCCGAGACCGAAGCTCAGGTGCCCCTCGAAGTCACCGGCCGCGCTGACTTGTAGCAGGGTCGGCAGGTCGGGGCGCAGCGTCGCCGGGCCCTGGTAGCTCTGATAAGCCGTTGCTGGCTGGAAGACCAGGTGCAGGAATGCCCGCCCGGCTAGCGGCACCAGCTTGCCTGAGGCGTCGTGCACCACCTGGGTCACGTACTCGGCGTGGTAGCCGGGAATGCCGCCGCCGAACTGGAACACAACCCGGTCGTAGCCAGCATGCAGGCCGGTCCTGACGGCCGTCAGGAAGCCTTCCGATCCGCTGCCAGGCCCGGACCGCGGTGTGTCCGGCCAACTCGTGATGGTCGCGCTCGGTGTGGCTGTGGTCGGCGGCTGGGTGCTGGTGATCGGGGACTTCGGGGCGGTTGCCCTTGGCGGACTGGTCGTTCCGCCCGCGCAGCCTGCCGCGCCGAAGGTGACGACCAAGCCAAGCGCCGTCAGGGCCGAGATCCGCGCAATGGCACGCATGGCGATCACCCGTTCCGACGAGGGCCGTTAAGACGATCATCACCTTCGCATCGCCGAGCGGCCAGGGACCGAAGACAGGCTGACGCGGGTTCTTGGTCCCTCTTGCGCCGCAAATGCCGGTCGGCCGGCACCGGCCCTGGCCAGGCTCCGAATGCGACATCGCCTGAGCCGAAGCTGAGGCCTCCTGAGCGGGGTCGAACGTCCCACCATGCGAACCGCCCCATCCTGATCGAAGGCGACCCGCTCCCGGTCCATCGGACCAGGTCACGGACCATCGAGGACGCGCGGTGAACTGCCCCGCCGCCGCGCAGCACATCCAGTCGGCGGACGCATCTGACCGGCCCGGGGAGCTGAGGCGGCCTGCCGCCGCGGGTCTTTGCTACCTGCCGTCAGGGAAGGGTGCCACGGGGCGCGATCCATGCATGCGCCTGGCCGGTCGTCGCCGCGACGTGCTCGAAATCGGCGTTGTAGTGCAGGATCACCGCGCCGTGGTGCTCGGCCACCGCAGCGGTCAGCAGGCCGATCACGCCGGCGGCCCGGTGGTGACCACGGGCCGCCATCCGGACCTGGACATCTCGAGCAGGAGCACGGCGCCGGCTGGCAGGCGGCGTTGACGGCGTGCCAGCAGCTGGCGCCCCCGCAGCTCCCTTTCACTGCGGCGCAGATCAGCGCTCCCAGTTGCTGAAGCTGGCCGCATGCATGCGCGCGCACGGGATCACCCACTTCCCCAGCCCGGTCGTGGGCCCCTCGGGCGGCGGCTTCCCCAGCGTCGGCCCGGGCGTCAACCCGGATTCCGCACAGTTCCAGGCCGCGCAGCGGGCCTGCTGGTGTTACGCGCCCGGTTCGTGACGAAAGGCGGCATGAGGCATGAGCACTATCACTGCCGTTAGCCGGGCAGCCGCGCTGGCCGCAATACTCGCCGGGACCGTCTTGCTGGCCGCGGCCTGCGGCGCTGGCTCGCCGCAGTCGGCGGCGTCGCCGGGCCAGCGGCTCTACCAGCAGGCCCTCGCCTACTCGCAGTGCATGCACTCGCACGGGGTGCCGGAGTTCCCCGACCCCAGGCCAGGGCCCGGAGGCACGCTGATCTACCCGCTGAACCCTCCTGCGGGGATGCTAGCGCGGACTTCCACCTGGCTGGTTCGGCGCAGCTTTCATCCCCGGTTGTCACGCCGATGAGTCGCTGACCTGGTCAGACTTCCTGGCTGATGCCGGACCCTGTCGGACTGGATTGCTCCGATCCTCCTAGCAAACGACATCGCTGCAATTCGTAATCGTGTCGTTATGATGCCGGATGCTGCCCGGAGCGGCGGACATTTCCCCAGGTGACGGGGGGCGGGCGGGCGGCCCGGGGCAGGACGGGGCATGGCCGGGATGCTGGCCCCGCGCATGAGATGTCTGGTAGAAGTGCCATGTGGCAGCAGGATCACGGCAACACGATGAGGCGGGCTGGTTCACCGCTCCCGGCCCGGTGAACCAGCGCCGGTACGAGGCGCTGCGCGCATACTTCGTGGACGGGCTGTCCTACGCCCAGGCCGGGCAGCGGCTCGGCTACACCCGCTGGGCGATGATCAACCTGGTGCGGGAACACCGGGCCGGGAAGCTGGAGCTGTTCGCCCCGCCCCGCAGGCCCGGCCCGCCGCCGGGCACGTCCCCGGCCAAAGACGCCGCCCGGCGCCGGGTGATCGAGCTACGCCGGCAGGGGCTGCCTGCCTACGAGATCTCCGCCCGGCTGGCCGCCGGGGGCACCCCGCTCAACCGCACATCGGTCGGGGAGATCCTCGCCGAGGAGGGATTCGGCCGGCTGCTGCGCCGCCCGGAGCCCGACGCCAGCATCTCGCCGGCCACCCCCGGCCGCGACACGAGCCTGCCCCGGGCCTCGGTCATCGACCTCGGCGCCGGGCCAGGACGGCTGGACACCGTCCGGGCCGGGCTGCTGCTGGTGCTGCCCGACCTGGCGGCCCTGGACCTGCCCGCCCTGGCCGCCGCGGCGGGCTACCCCGGCACCAGCGTCATCCCGGCCGTCTCCTGGCTGCTGTCCCTGCTCGCGCTCAAGCTCACCCGCACCCGGCGGGTCAGCCACGTCGATGACCTGCTGTCCGACCCGGCCGCCGCGCTGCTGGCCGGGCTGGCGGCGCTGCCGAGGAAATCCGCGCTCACCGACTACTCCTACCGGCTGTCCCACGACCACCAGCAGCGGTTCCTGGCAGCCCTGGACCACAAGATGATCACCTCCGGCCTGGCCACCGCCGAGGAAGCGATCTTCGACCTGGACTTCCACGCCGTCATGCACTGGGGCCGCGACCCGGCGCTGGAAAAGCACTACGTCCCCACCCGCTCCCAGCGGGCCCGCTCGGTGCTCACCTTCTTCGCCCAGGACTCCGGCACCCACAACCTGGTCTACGGCAATGCCGATATCTCCAAGGCCACCCAGGCACGCGAGGTCATCGCGTTCTGCGACCACTGGAAGGCCGTCAGCGGGAAAGACCCCGCGATGCTGGTGATGGATCAGAAAGTCACTACCCAGGACGTCCTCGGCGAGCTGGACGCGCGCGGCGTGAAGTTCCTCACCCTGCGGATGCGCTCACCCGCGCTGGTCCGGTACATCAGCCGCCTCACCCCGGCCGACTACACGACAATCACCCTGGACCGGCCCGGCCCGCACAACAAGCCACGCGTACACGAAGACCCCGCCGTAAAGCTGACCAGCTACCCCGGCACCGTCCGCCAGCTCATCGTCACCGGCCTGGGCCGCGAGCAGCCCGCCGTCATCATCACCAACGACGACGACGCCAAGGTCAGGGCACTGACCGAGCGGTACGCCCGGCGGATGACGATCGAGCAGCGGCTCGCCGAGATCATCCGCGCGTTCTGCGCCGACGCGCTCTCCTCCACCGTCAACCTCAACGTCGACCTCGACATCATGCTCGCCGTCCTGGCCCAGGCACTGCTCGCCGCGCTGCGCGCCCGGCTGCCCGGCTACGCCGCCGTCACCCCCGACACCATCCAGCGCCGGTTCCTCGAAACCCCCGGCCAGATCACCACCACCAGCGAAGCCATCACCATCCGCCTCGAACGACGCGCCTACTCACCCGTCCTGCGCAAAGCCAGCCTCCCCGCAGACACCCGAATACCATGGCTGGACAACCGGACCATCCGTTACGAATTCGCCTGACGTTGCGCCGAACCCGCTGCGTGGAAATCCGCGCTAATCTCGCCCGTCATGAATCCCAGCGTCGAGGCGGCGCGGACAGGTGTCCCCGCGCATGCGCTGCGTCCCTCGCGGAGTGTCAGCGAGCATTTGGTCGGTCCAATCCCGGCCGCCCCCTGGATGGCTGGCCTGCTGCGACCGGGCGTACTTCGCGGCGCGGTTGGCTCTAAACGGCTTAGCCGCCCATTCACGCCGCCAGCGAACAACAGCGCCTGTTCCCGGGCGCACCACCTAGTCTCGCCCGCTATGGATCCAACCATTACGGCGGCGATCATCGGCGAAGGAGCGTTGGTCGTAAGCGGCGGCTCGACCGCCCTTGTCGCGATCATGACGTCACGTAACGCCGCCAAGACGAACCAGGCCACCATCGACGCTGCGGCGGCCAACACAGCCAGGGCGCTCGACGCTGCGCGCGAGGACCGGATCTGGGACAAGCGGGCCGAGACCTACGTCGACGGCATGCGGCACCTGAAGCACCAGCAGGCCATCCGCGAGGACAAGACATGGATGATCCCTATGACCAGGCGACCGAGCTGCAGATCCGAGAATGGCTCGACAGCCTCAGGCTGCCCGACTGGCTGGAGGTCGAAATGCGCCTTCTCGCCTGCTCTTCCCAGCGGGTCCTGGACGCGATGCGGACGTCAGGAGAAGCCAGCGACAAGGTCGAGAAGGCGTAGCAGAACTGTACGTGGCTCAGCGGCGAGGCGCGGAAGGGCGGACCCGACGTGCTCGACCACTGCAGACCCGGTAAAAGAACCTCGTTCACACGACACTAGATCCTGCCCCGCCGAAAGAACGAGGGCTCAGGCGCCGGGGCGTGGGCGGGTTCGGCGCGGCGCGTCCGGCGGCATATCCACCGTCCGCACCCGGTCCGGGCCACGGACCATGGCCGCGCTCAGGAACCTCGCCGTCGGAGCCCTCCACCAGGCCGGACGCCACGGCACCACCGAAGCGACCCGATGGGCCAGCCGCTACATCGACCGCCCCTTCACCATCCTCGGACTAACATCTATTACTACGGCCGTGGGACCCATCTCCATCGTGAGGGGCTTGACACAGAGTCCCGAAGTCGATAGCAATGACAAGAATAGCAATGACAAGAACGGACATCCGAGGGGTCGTCCCTGTTGGACGCTGGACTTGTATGATCTCGGCTTTCCGTGATCCCGAGCGTGAGAGGAGTGCCGAATGCGAAGGCGGGGCAGGCGGATCGTCACGCGTACAGGAGTCGCCTGTGTGCTGGCCGCAGCGTGCCTTACGTGGTCTGGCCTAGTTGCGAGCGCTCCGGCGCTCGCTTCCTGCAGCGCCAGTCACGATAATATCGAGGCATGGGACCTCGCTTTCTATGGCGCATACGGCAATAGAGGGTCCATCTACGTCAATACCGATGCGACTCTGGATAACCTGAACGGCATTATTGCACGGACGTTTAGTGTCGTGAGTTCAAACGGCATGAACGACGTCGAGTTCGGTTGGGCGGATGACATCGAGGGATACAACGTACCGACCGTGGCAAGCGACTCCGAGATAGGTGGTAACACGGCAACTGCCACAATGTATCCGTCATACGGCCTGAGTTATGACACCGATTACAGGTTCCGGATCGAGAATCTAGGCGACCACGACATCTTCCGGTACGTCGTCGACGGTCAGTCATCACCTATCGGCTACAGTCCAACAATGAACTTCAATGTTGGATTCGTACTTACTAATTCGGAACATTACAATACGTGCGATAGCCTCTGGACGCACCAATATGGTCTTAACGAGCAAGTCACGTCAGGTTCGAGTCCGGTCTGGCAATCCTATACGACTCTCGCGTGCTTTGTTAACGACTCGGTCCCTGCCTGGTATCTGCACGTGAACAGTGAAACGGACCTCCAGGTCACGCAGACAGCCTCGGGCGGCATCGGTCCGGGCAGCTCGCAGTGCTACGTGCATTAGAAGGGGAATCTGGCTATGAAGACCATGAACCACGGGCCAGTCGCTCGCCCGCACCGGACTTCGCCCGGCCGGGCGTGCGCAATCGCGATCGGCTGCATCTTGGTAGCCATGGGCGGAGCGGCATGCGCCGATTCACCGTCGGCAGGCGCCGCGTCCCACACCAAAGGGACTGCTAGTTCGCTGGGGCTGGCAGAGAACTGGATCATGCCGCTGCCCGCCGCCCACAGGACCACGCTAGACCGCGCGCGGGCGGCAGTCGGATTCGCCATCCCGATGCCTAGTTCCGCATCGCAGCGGAAGGTGAAGATGACGCTCAGTCAGGTCTGGGAAAACCCGGCACGGGAGGTCGCACTCGTTTTCAATGGAGGCAGTTTCACTATCGAGGTAGGCCCCGCCACCTACCAAAATCCCAGCCGAACGTACCAGCAGATGGTTCGTGAGATCCAAGTGGGCCACGTGGCCGTCGGTAGGGTGAACGGACAGCCCGCCTTTGTCTCTTGGCCTCGCACAGACGCCACGAAGTCGAATCCGGCGGTAGTCGAATTTTACCTGCATGGACTCGACATAGACGTCATCAGCATCAAGCTCGCACCTGACGCACTGCTGGCAATTGCCGACAGTATAAGATTCCGATAAACACGGCACGACGCAACTCAGGGCGCCTTGACGTCCAGCGCCTTGTAGGCGGCGACGCAACACCGGGACCGCCACGGGCTTGACGCAACACCAGTTACTTTAGATGTTATGTCGATGCCCGCTTGGGGTGTTGTGATCTCGCGGTCCTGTAACGGTCTCATTGTCCGGTTCGCTGGCGGGCTTCCCGGTATCGGGGGTATGACGGAACACCGTGTGACACCGCGGTGGGCGCGCGGTTCCATGGGCCGCAGCCCCGGCCGGGACGGGGCGTTCTTCCTTCCCGACGGTGTTTGCTCATGTAGCTGCCTAGCCCAGTGCCCTGACCTTGGCGTCGTCGTCGTTGGTGATGATGACGGCGGGCTGCTCGCGGCCCAGGCCGGTGACGATGAGCTGGCGGACGGTGCCGGGG
>JGI12269J14319_10003460_pt1 | contig 14767 bp, 15 predicted proteins | sample PeaSoiSIISIP2007_FD_14319 | JGI IMG/M metagenome (IMG submission 14319) | reverse complement strand
CCCCGGCGCCGACCGCAAATCCGCCGATGTCCGCGCCTATCCGGGCCCCCGCGCTTATGGCGGCGTAGCGCCCTTCGACCAGAACGGCGGCATGACGTACAAGAACTTCTTTGCGGGTCCCCTGCCCAGTCCATTGGGTCCTGTCGACCGAAGCTATGCGCCCGGCGACAGTCTGAACGGCGAAGCGCAGCACCCCCCGCTCTTCTATATCCTTCTGGTCCCGTTCTATCTCCTGGGGCGCAACTGGAGTTGGCCGGCCCTGTTTTTTCTGCTGCGGAGCGCTTCCTGGGCGCTGGCCTTCACCGGCTTCGTCGTCGGTTGCCTGGCGACCCAGCGTCAGTTGCGATCGATGGACTGTTTCCCGGCATTGCTGCTTGTGGTGCCCGCCTGGCCCTTCCTGTTTCCTCAGTTCTTTCCCGAGATGGCAAGGCTCGGCAATGACAGCCTGTGCCTTCTATTGATGGGCATTGCCTGGGCATTGCTGCTGCGCTTTCTGGAACGGCGGCGGCCGGCCGGGGCAATACTCATGGGCATCATTCTCGGGCTTGGCCTCCTGACCAAGGCCTTCTTCCTGGGAATCACGGGGGGCATGGCGCTCTTCCTCGTTTTCGTGGCCCTGAAGCGTCGCGATTGGAGTCTCGTCCGGAACACCGCAATGATGACCGCGGTCGCAATCGCGCTTGGCGGGGCCTGGTATGTCCATGAGCTGCTGTCCACGGGATCGCTGACTGGGGCCCGAGACGTCCTGGCCGCGGCTCAACAAGGCGATTTGGGGCAGATGATGATCGAGAGCTTCAGCCTGCCCGGTTTCCTACAGGGGATGGGGCAGATTGCCGTCAGCTTCGCGTGGGCGGGGACTTGGTCCTTCGGCAGGTTTCCCCCGATCTATACGCTACCCCTGATCCTGCTCGCCCTGTTGCCTTTGCTCGTATGGTTGCGCCGGCTGGCCCGGCTGCCCATCGCTGCTGCCGCTCCCTTGTTCATTGCAGGTCCCTTTATACTCGGCCTCGCCTATTTCCGGTTGACGCAGATGGCCCGTGCCGGCGAAGGAGCAGGGACGCCAGGCTGGTATCTGCACATGCTGGCCGGACCACTGTCGCTTGCCCTCGTTCTCGGCTGGCGATGGCGGCGCGCGCTGGCCGCGCTTTGTGTCTATGCGCTCGGATTCCACGTTGTCGTTTGGGCCATGCAGCTCTCGCTCTTCAGCGGCTGCGCCTACAAGGCCGGCACGTACAAGTACACTCAAATCGACCTGGGCGGCTGCTTCATCGTTCCCGAGCGCCTGGCCATCCTCGGCTACCCGCTGTTGGGAGGTGTGGCCTTGGCGGCGGCCCTGGCATGCACGGCGGGCGGGACATTCTGGTTCTACCGCAAATGGCGCGCAGCACCCCGCGTCATGGACATCGCGGCAGGCTAGAGCAAGATCGGGTTAGCTCAAGCGCCAGATACCGGAGCAGCTGCATGCCGGTGGGAATGGCCTTGAAGTGGGACTTGGCCCCCGGTCGGGACTTCTCGACCACCGGAAACTCCACCACCTTGTATCCCTTGCGGTAGCTGCGTACTACCATTTCGAGGTCGATGGACAGGCCGTCCGACAAAGGCTCGATGGCGGCAAACCGGTCTCGTCGCATGCCGCGAAAGCCGTGCAGGACGTCCCAGATCAACGGCCCCTTGCGCCGCCAAATCGTTCCTGCAATAAGCCCGAGACCCAACACGAACCACTTGCGCGGCCGCAGCAGGNTCCCGTCCTCCTCATTGCGGGCGTCGNNGATCATGCGGCTTGCAATGACGAGATCGAATCCCCGTTCGAAGAGCGGGCGGAACTTCGCCACTTCACTGGGGTCGATGCTGCCCTTGGGATGGAAGACGACCAAGGCGTCCGTGGTGCAATGCTCGAAGGCACAGAGATAAGCCTGGTTATAGCCGGTGCGCGGCTGCAGATGAACGGCGATGCCTTGAGACTCGAGGTAGGCGATCGTGCCGTCCGTACTGCCGCCATCGACCGCGTAAACCTTGTCGAATTGGTGGAGCGGCAGCCGCGGTACGTCGGTCCGACAGCCATCGATCTCGTCATAAGTCAGCAGACAAAGACTCAAGGTCATGCGGGAATCCCGCGTTGCCTCGGCGGATCCGCCGCGGCGCGGCGTTTGTTCACCCCCTTGTCTCATCGTTCAACCCGTCGAGATCGGCGATCCAGGCGTCGAGCAACGGCAATTCGGCCGCGCCGACCATCCCGCAGCGAACCAGCGCTTCGTAGCATCGGCGAAGACCCTTCGCGATCGCCTCGGCCCCTCCCTCTATCGGGAGTTCCTCCAAAATGCGGCAGATGCGCTCATTGTGGAGATAGCCTGGAACCTCGTCCGCGAAATCGCGCATGAGGTCATGCTCATTGCGCTCCTGCCGCACCGTCGGCCCATGAAACAAGACGCTCCAGCCGTTCTCCCAGGCGATCCGCTGCGCAACGAAGCTGCGCCAGATATCGGTCATGCGAAATGAGCAGTGGGTGGGCAGGTACAGAAGCGGAAAGGCCGCCGGCCACCAGGCCGTGTTCTGGCTGTTGAAGGGACACCAGGATCCCTTGCCCAGGGCAAGGCGCCGGTCGTTGCGGAACGTCTGGGGCAAAGGCAGGACAAGGCGATAGATGGCATCGACGTCGGGGTTCTCGTCTGCGAGACCCTGTTGGATCGGGCAATCGACCTCGGCAACCGCCAGGGACTCGAAGGGGGTCGGGTTCACCCCGGCCTTGTCGAGCGGCAGGCCGCGCGGCCAGATGTTCGCTTCGGAAAAATATCGATACACGTTCACCCAGCCCCTGCCCGACGACAACGGGGCGCAAAGCGAGCGCGAGCGCTCCGCGAAGAAGGCAGGGCGAGGGAAGTTGTCATCGTCGGTTTCGATGATCAGTCCTGCGCCCTCGGAGATCGCAAGCAGGTAGCCGATGTTCTTGCGGCTGTAATGCCCCAACGGAGCGAGGCGGGCGAGCCTGAGGCCGGTCTTCAACTGCTGGTCGATCGAAAGAAAGCGACAGCCTTCGAGAACGAAAACGGCGGGGCTGCGGGCATCGCCTATGACAATGAAATCATGTCCAGCCTGGGCCGCGCCCTCTGCCAGGGCTCGCAGCGCGGCATTGGGTCCCTGGACCGAGGTAACGATGATTGAAGTCGTCATCGGCGTTCGTCAGTTAATGCGCATCATCCCCGGAAGCCCAACTTCCAACCGAGGCAGGGCTACCTTTTCCGCCGAGGCCCCGCCTGGTCGGCGATGAGGGCATAGAGGGCGCGGATGGCGACGGCTTCGGCGCCGACCGGCCGGCCGGGACGGGCTGTGGGGTTCCAGGCCATGACATCCAGGTGCAGCCAGTGCGTGGCCGGATCGACGAAATCGGCGAGGAAAAGCGCCGCCGTGATGGCGCCCGCAAACGGGCTGTCGCCGGCATTGTTGATGTCGGCGATCTTGCTGTCGATAAGCTTCCGGTAGGGCTTGTGGAGCGGCAGGCGCCACAGGGGATCCTCCACCGCCTTGCCATGTTTCAGGACCGCCTCGGCCACGAGGTCGTCATTGGCGAAGAGGGCCGGCAGATCCGGCCCCAGCGCCACCCGGGCCGCGCCGGTCAAGGTGGCGATGTCGATCAGGAGGTCGGGCTTTTCCGTGTCCGCCTCGGCCAGCGCGTCGCAGAGAATGACGCGGCCTTCGGCATCGGTATTGCCGATCTCGACCGTGAGCCCCTTGCGGGAGCGGACGATGTCGAGCGGCCGATAGGCGTTGGCCGAGACGCTGTTCTCCACCGCCGGGATGAGGACGCGCAGGCGCAGTTCGAGGCCGGCCGCCATGATCATCTGGGCGAGGCCCAGGACATGGGCCGCTCCGCCCATGTCCTTCTTCATCAGCTGCATGTAGTTGGCGGTCTTCAGGTCGAGCCCGCCGCTGTCGAAGCAGACCCCCTTGCCCACCAATGTCACCTTGGGCCCGCGCCTGCCCCAGCGCAGGTCGATCAGGCGCGGAGGCCGGCTGCTGGCGCGGCCGACGATGTGGATGCAGGGGTAGTTGCGCTTCAGAAGGGCGGGCCCGATGATGGTGGAGAACTTCGCCCCGCCGGCCTTGGCCACCTTGCGCGCCGCTTCCGCGAGCTCGGCCGGGCCCATGTCCTCGGCCGGCGTGTTGACCAGGTCGCGCACCAGGAAGATGGCTGCGGCTTCGCGCCGGACCCTGGCCTTGTCGGCGGCCTTGGGCAAGGCGAGCCGCGCCGGCTTGCGATCACGCTTCTTGTAGCGATCGAAGCCGTAACCGCCCAGCGCCCAACCGAGCGCCGCCGCCGTAGCCGCCTCGCCTTCCATCGCGTCGGGCAGCCGGTAGACGGCTTCCGGCAAAGCCACGGGCAGATCGCCATAGGACCAGATGTCCGTTTCCGCCGTCACGCCCAGCGCCACGCAGGCCAGCCTGCCCGCCGCATCGGGGATCAGCAGATGCCGGCCGGGCTTCGCCTTGTAGCCGTTGGCCGCAACCCAGGCTTTTGTGACCGCGTCTTGCCCGGCAAGCCAGCGCTCGAGCCCGCCTTCGGGGATCGGCTCGATGGCGATTGCGCCGGCGGGCGCGCGGTCGACGAGATGCTCGAGCATGGCGGGATTCCTCAAGGTCTATTGGGTTGGCGAGCGAGGATCAGCATGGCGGGCACAACCGTCCCTGAAAAGGGGTTGTCTAGGCGCGCCGGAACGGGTGACACTCGCCGCCCCTTCCCGCCGGAGACTGCCCGATGGCCACCCCGTTCCTGCTGATCGGCAACAAGAACTATTCCTCCTGGTCGCTCAGGCCCTGGCTCGCGCTGAAGCATATCGGCAGGCCGTTTGAGGAATCCCTTGTGGCCCTCGACCAGAAGGACAGCAAGGCCAAGATCCTGAAGCACTCGCCCTCGGGCAAGGTGCCGTTCCTGCGCCACGGCAAGATCGAGGTCTGGGAGTCCCTTGCCATCTGCGAATACCTGGCCGAGGCCTTTCCCGATGCTGAGCTCTGGCCCAAGGACGCCGCGGCGCGTGCCCATGCCAGGGCCGTCAGCAGCGAAATGCATGCCGGCTTCCCGGAGCTTCGGCGCAACCTGCCCATGGACATCAGCCGCGAGCTGAAGGCCAAGAGCCGGGCCGCTCAAGTCCCGGGCGAGATTGCCCGGGTGCAGCAGATCTGGGCCGGTTGCCGCAAGCGTTTCGGCGCCGGCGGGCCCTTCCTGTTCGGCAAGTTCTCCATCGCCGACTGCATGTTCGCCCCCGTCGTCACCCGCTTCCGGACCTATGGGGTGAAGCTGGAACCGGTCAACGAAGCCTACGCCGAAGCCGTGATGACCCATCCGGCCATGGTCGAGTGGATCGAAGGGGCCAAGCGTGAGCCCTGGGTCATCGTCTACGACGTGTTCAAGGAGAAATGAGCGCCGGGCCCCGCTCCTTGCGCCAGGGAAACGAGGGATAGGACTCCTCGATGCAGCCCTGGCGGGTCTTCGAGCTTCTGATTCTGTTGGCGCTCGCCAACGGCGCGCCGGTGATCGCCAAGAGGCTCCTCGGCAGCCGCCTCGCCTGGCCGCTCGACGGCGGCTGGCGCTTCTTCGACGGCCGGCCCCTCTTCGGCCCTTCCAAGACCATCCGCGGCCTGATCCTCGCGCTCGTCGTTACCGCAGTCGGAGCCGGCCTTCTCGGTCTCGGCTGGCGGATCGGCCTACTCGTGGCCGCGCTCGCCATGGCCGGCGACCTGATTTCGAGCTTCATCAAGCGACGCCTCGACCGCCCGCCCAGCACGCGCGCCATCGGGCTCGATCAGATCCCGGAATCGCTGCTGCCGCTGCTGGCCTGCAAGCTGCCGCTGCTGCTGAGCTGGACTGATATCCTCGCCGGCGTGGTCCTGTTTCTGGTTGGCGAGCTGCTGCTCTCCCGCCTGCTCTATAGAGCGCATATCCGCGACCAGCCTTACTGAGCGCGCCTCAGCCTGTGGAGCGTGATCTCCGGCGGGCAGTTGAGGCGCACGGCAACCACGGAAGAGCCGCAACCGACCGAAGTGTAGCCGGCCATCTGATGCCATCGCCAGGCGCCGGCGCCGAGCCGGCGCGGCAGCTTCGAATCGAGCGTGATCGGGATCGAGCCGGGCAGGCAGATCTGCCCGCCATGAGTATGACCGGCCAGAATCAGGTCGAAGCCGGCATGGGCGGCCTGGCGATAGATCTCCGGCGTATGGGACAGCAGGATGGAGAACTCGTCATGGGGCAGGCCCATCGCCGCCTTCTCGATGTTGTCGACGCGGAAGTAGTGGGCGTCGTCGATGCCCGCGAGGTGCAGCCGCTGGCCGTCGCGTTCGATCGCCACGGCCTCGTTCAGCAGCATGCGAATCCCCATTTCCTCCATCGCCGGCACCATGCGTATGGAGTCGTGGTTGCCGAGCACGCCGTAGACTGGGCCCTTCAGAGCCTGGCGAATTCGCGCCAGACCCTCGAGGGTGGGTTCGAAGGGACCGAATGTCCGGCCGCGGTAGTCGCCGGTCAGCACCGTGAGGTCGTATTGCAGGCTTTGGGCAAGCTCGACGACCCGCGCCATGGCACCCGGATTCATATCCACATGGAGATCGGTCAGATGGAGGATGGTGAAGCCCTCGAAGGCGGCCGGCAGGCGCGGCGCCGCGACGATGTTCTCCTTCACCACCACCCGCTCGGCGTTGCGCCTGGCGCGGCCGTAGAGGCCGGCGAGCCAGAGGGCCGTACGGATGACGGAATGGGCCGAATTCCAGTTCTCGATATGGAAGAAGTTGAGGCCGCCGCCGAAGACCCGCGCTTCGTGGTCGCCTTCGATGCCGAGGCGCTGGCGGGCATGGAGCCGGCCGAGACGCCGCTCCAACTTGGCGATGATCTCCTGATCCATGGGGCTCCGGCGGCCGGCTTCGTCAGCATATATGGCGGAGATTGCGGTCGAATTGAAGCCCACCGCGGCGGTCTGCGGGACTTGATATTTACTCGCGCAAGCAAAAGCCCGATCCTCGACCCCGTGCTGGAGCCAAGCCCATGACCACCATTTACGCCATCGGCGACATTCATGGCGAAAAGGCGCTGTTGGACGACATTCACCGCAAGATCGTCGCCGACGCGGCCGCGCGGGCAGGAGACAAGCTCGCCGTCTATCTGGGCGACTACATCGACCGGGGCCCCGACAGCCGCGGCGTGGTCGGCGCCCTCATGGCCGGAGCGCTCCCCTTCCCGGCCGTCTATCTCATGGGCAACCACGAGGCGCTCTGCCTCGATCCCTGCCGCAACGACTGGCTCGCCAACGGCGGCCGGCAGACGGAAGCGAGCTACGGCGGTGCCGTCACCCAGGCCCATCGGGAATGGATGCAGCAGCTCCCGCTCACCCACCGTCACGGGCGCTGGTTCTTCGCCCATGCCGGGATCGACCCTCTGCTGCCGCTTGCCGGGCAGGACCCCGAAACCCTGCTATGGATCAGAAGGCCGTTCCTGGATTTCGAAGGCGACATGCCGGAGGGCGTCGTGGTCATTCACGGGCATACGCCGAAGCGAGAGCCCGAAATCAAGGCGAACCGGATCGGCATCGATACCGGCGCCTGTTACGGAGGCGCGCTCACCTGCGCCGTGCTGACCGACAGGCTCGAGCGCATCATCCAGGCGCGCCGGTAGGCGAAAGCCACCAAGGGGATCATCGCGGTCGCCGACAACCCCGGCGGAGGCGCGGTCTTGCGAATCCGCTTCCCGCCCGTTGCCAATGCCTTGACAGCATAGCCGCACAGCCGCGACGGTGCTCCCGTCATCTGGGAGATGAGAGCGGGGATGGCCCGAAAGATCCGCTATTACGTGGCCGCGACCATCGACGGCTTCATCGCCGACGGCGAAGGCCGCATCGACTGGCTGAAGCCCTTCGCGGCCGTGGATTATGGCTTTCACCAATTCATGTCCGAGATCAAGCTTCTGGTCATGGGCCGGCGCACCTTCGACCAGCTGAACGAGCCGAACAACTGGCCCCATCCCCACCACCGGTCGGTGGTCATGACGTCGCGTGCGCTCGTCCAGCCGCCCCCGGGCGTGGAGTCCTGGTCGGGCGGCGTGTTCGAGCTTGCCCGCAAGCTCAAGGCCGAGACCGACGGCGATATCTGGCTGGTGGGCGGCGGCAGGATCGCCGGCGAATTCCTGGCCCGCGACCTGATCGACCAGCTGGAGCTGCACCTGGTGCCCATCTGCCTCGGGACCGGGGTCCCGATCTTCGGCGGGGAAAGCCAGCTCGACGCCTTCGAGTTGATCGATTCTCGGATCTTCCCCAACGGTGTGCTGCGGGCGACCTACAGGCTGGAAGCGGCGGAAGGCTAGCCGGCAGCTTCGAGCGCCGCGGCTACCGCGGCCATCACCGCCCCGATCCCTTCATGGATGATGACGTCAGCCAAGCCGTCCTGCTCGGTCGGCTCGCGGTTCACGATCGCGAGCCTGGCGCCGTTGCGCTTGGCGGCCAGGGGAAAGCCAGCCGCCGGATAGACGGTGAGAGAGGAGCCGAGGACGACGAAGAGGTCGCAGGCGAGAGTCTCGGCTTGCGCCCGCGCCATCGCCTCGCGCGGCATAGGCTGGCCGAAGGAGATGGTCGCCGTCTTCACCAGCCCGGAGCAGCCGCGGCAGGCCGGAATCTCGTCACGGCCGAGGAAGCTCTGCTTCAGCACATGAAGCTCGTGCCGCAATCCGCAATCAAGGCAATGGGCATATGTGGCGTTGCCGTGCAGTTCGATGACCTGCTCGCCCGGAACGCCCGAATCCTGATGCAGGTTGTCGACGTTCTGGGTGATGACCGAAGCAACCTTGCCGGCGACGACGAGGCTCGCCACGGCCAAATGCCCGGCATTGGGCTTGGCGCCGACCCATTTGGTCACGCCGGAGAAGACCCGGTTCCAGGACTCGCGGCGCATCGCCTCGCTGGCGACGAACTCGTCATAGGTGATCGGCCGCATCCGGCTCCAGACGCCGCCGGGACTCCGGAAATCCGGAATGCCCGATTCCGTCGAGATGCCCGCCCCGGTGAAGACCACCACGCGGCGTGCCTCGTCCATCAGCCTCGTCAGCTGCGCTACCGAACTCATCGCGCCGGAGATTAGGCTTTGCTGAGGCCCGTCGGGCAAGAGCGAAGCGATTGCCTCGCTCCTGGCGGTTGCCTTGCCGGCGCTGCGCCGCTATAGGCAGACGCTGGATTAGACAGGATCCTTTATGGCCGCCTTGACCCAATCGCCCTGGCAGCCCGCCCGGCTGCCCAAGATCGCCTATGGCAAAGGCAGCTATCTCTTCGACACCGACGGGCGACGCTATATCGACGGCTCGGGCGGCCCGGCGGTGTTTTGCCTTGGCCATGGCAACGAGGAAGTCAACACGGCGATCAAGGCCCAGCTCGACCGCGTCGCCCATGGCTACCGCTACACCTTCACCAGCGATCCCTTGGAGCAGCTGACCGAAATCGTCCGCCGACGCTGCGGGGCGGGCAGCGGCCTACAACGCATGATCTTCGTATCAAGCGGGTCGGAGGCGGTGGAGTCCTGCCTCAAGATCGCATTGCAATACCACAGCGCCCGCGGGGAAGCCTCCCGTCGGCGCTTTATCGCGCGCGAGCGCAGCTGGCACGGCAACACGCTGGGCGCGCTGGCCGTGTCGGGCTTTCGCGACCGGCGCCTGCCCTTCGAGGGCGCGCTGGTGGAGGCGAGCCATCTCTCGCCCGTCAACGCCTACCGCCCGCCCGCGGGTGTCAAGCCGGAGAATCTGGCCGAGCATTGCGCCAACGAGCTGGAGCAGGAAATCGCCCGCCTCGGCGCCGAGCATGTGGCGGCCTTCATCTTCGAGCCGGTGGTGGGTGCGGCGGGCGGAGCGGTGCCGGCCCCGCCGGGCTACGCCAGGCGCGTGCGCGAGATCTGCGAGCGCACCGGAGTTCTGATGATCGCCGACGAGGTGATGTGCGGCGCCGGGCGCTGCGGCACATGGCGCGCCCTCGAACACGACGGCGTGGTGCCGGACATCATGTCCGTCGCCAAGGGCCTGGGCGGCGGCTATCTGCCGCTGGGCGCGGCCATCTATCACGAGCGGCTGTGGCAACCGATGCAGGCCCGCCACGGCGGCCTGATGACCGGCCACACGTTCACGGCCCACACGACCGCCTGCGCCGCCGGCGTGGCGGTGCAGACCATCGTCGAACGCGACAAACTGGTGGAGCGGGTGGCCAAGGAGGGTCCGCGCCTGATGGGCATGCTGCGCGAGGCCGTCGGCGGCCTGCCCTTCGTCGGCGACATCCGCGGCCGCGGGTTTTTCATCGGCATCGAGCTGGTGGCCGACCGGGCGAGCAAGGAGCCTTACGACCCCGCCCTCCAGCTCTTCGCCCGGGTGCGCGACAAGAGCTTCGCCAATGGCCTCATCTGCTACCCCGCCGGCGGCAATGTCGACGGCGTCAAGGGCGACCACGTCATCGTCGCCCCGCCCTACAACGCCAGCGAGAGCGAGCTTGGCGAGATCGTCGACAAGTTGGCGACAAGTCTCAAGCAGGTGTTCGAGGCATTGCCGAAGCGGGAATAGGCAAGAGAAGGACCGGAGGACTTCATGCGGCCGCGGCCGGACTCGGCGGCATCTCCCCGATCCGGCCGCCTCAATCGAAATCCCCGGCCAATGCGGCGCGGACGTCTTCGGGCATCATGGTCATGTGGGGATATGCGGCATGATCGAAGCCGACCACCACGCGGGCGCCCGGCTTGCGGAAGAGTGCCACCTCCCCGGCCGAGAACGGGAAATGGATGAACTGGACCGAGGAGGCCTTGCCCTCGGCCGTGCTGCGGTCCTGGTCGGTCTCGGCCCGGCCGCGAACCTTGTGCCCCTCGATCTCCAAATAGGCCGTTTCCTCGACCCCGCCGAGCTTGGCGAGGAAGGCGGCCCGGCGCGCCGGGTCGTCGATCTCGAACAGGACGGTCGCCACCAGCTCCGACCCGTCGGGCACCAGGGGGTTGTAGGCCTCGAGCTCGCCCGGCAGCTGCTCTGCCCCGCCGCGCTCGATATGCAGCATCTCCTGGATCTGCATGCGCATGGTCTCGAAGCTCTCGAAATGGAGCGTCGCCACCGGACCGATCTCGAGCCGGCGCCGGCGCTTCAGGGCCACGATCTCCCGGCGCAGGTCCTTGCGACGACGGGCATAATCCTCGTAGGGGAGGATGTCGGATGCGGCGATCTTGCGGGCCATGCTCATACTCCGTAGGCGCGCGCCATGAGTTCGATGGGATGGGATGCGCTCTGCGGCACCTCGCCCCCCAGCTTCTCGATCCCCTGCAGGATATGGACGGCGGCGAGCGGACATTCCGAGGCAATATGCGGCTTGCCGGATTCCTTGGCCTGGCGGGCGACCGGCCGGCCGATCTTGAGCGCCGTCTCGAAATGTTCCTTGCGCACGCCCCAGGATCCGCCATGTCCGGAGCAGCGCTCGATCACCTTGAGATCGGCGCCGGGGATGAGGGCCAGCATCTCGGCCGCCTTCTGGCCCATGTTCTGGGCCCGAGCATGACAGGCGATGTGAAGGGCCACGCCGCCGTCCAAAGGCTTCAATCCGGGCGCAAGGCCGTTGCGCTTGGCGATGTCGACCACGTATTCGCTGATATCGAAGGTGGATCGGGATAGTTTCTTCACGGCGCCGTCGCCGGGCAGCAACAGCGGCCATTCGAATTTCAGCATTAGGGCGCAGGAAGGAACCAGGGCGACCACGTCGTAGCCCTTATCCACCCAGGGCAGGAGCGCCGCCGAGACGTCCTTCGCGGTCTCGCTCACCCGCGGCAGGTCGCCCTGCTCGAGTTGGGGCATGCCGCAGCAGCGCGGATAGACGATCTCGGTCTCGATACCATTCTTTGCCAGCACGGCCCGCGCCGCATGGCCGATCCCGGGATTGTGGTAGTTGGCAAAGCAGGTGGCATAGAGCACCGCCTTGCGCCCGAAACCGGGCGCCTCGCGATTGACCGGTGTGGGACTGGCCTTCGCCTGCATCACCAGGGTCTTGCCGTTGAACTTGGGCAGGGCCGCATCGCGATGGACATGGGCGATCTTCTCCATCGCCGGACGGGTCAGCTTGTTTCCGCGGGCGATCGCCCAGTTTGCGAGCGGGGCGAGCGCAGTCCCGATCCTGCCGTTCCGGTCGGTCTCGGAGAGTTCGCCGGCGATGCCCTCGCGCTTGCCATGCAGGCGCTCGGCATAGCGGTAGCGCAGCATCAGATGCGGGAAGTCGACGTTGAACGCATGGGGCGGGACGTAAGGGCATTTGGTCATGAAACAGAGATCGCAGAGGGTGCAGGCATCGACCACGCCCTTGAAATCCTCGCTTTTGACGCCGGCCATTTCTTCGGGCGATTGGTCGACCAGGTCGAACAGCCTGGGAAAGCTGTCGCAAAGATTGAAGCAGCGCCGGCAGCCGTGGCAGATGTCGAAGACGCGGCGCATCTCCTGGTCCAGCTTCGCCGGGTCGGCGAAATCCGGATCGTTCCAGGCAAGGGGATGCCTGGTCGGCGCGTCGAGGCTGCCTTCTCTCATCCTGCTGATCCCGGGGCGTCAGTCCGCCCAATGACCCGGTAGCTTTGAAATGCGAGCCGGGCTCCGACTCCCGCGCCGTTCCACTCTGGCGCGGGGCCGGGCCCGACGGTCTTGAATATTCGACGGCTCAGTTGAGCGTATCGAGAGCCTTCTGGAAGCGGCCGGCATGGGACTTCTCGGCCTTCGCCAGGGTCTCGAACCAATCGGCGATCTCCTCGAAGCCTTCCTGGCGTGCCGTGCGGGCCATGCCCGGGTACATGTCCGTGTACTCGTGGGTCTCGCCCGCGATGGCCGCCTTGAGGTTCGGCGCGGTGGGGCCGATGGGCAAGCCCGTGGCAGGATCGCCCACCGCCTCGAGGAATTCGAGATGGCCATGGGCATGGCCAGTCTCGCCTTCCGCGGTGGAGCGGAACACGGCGGCCACGTCGTTGTAGCCCTCCACGTCCGCCTTTTGAGCGAAATAGAGATAGCGCCGGTTCGCCTGGCTCTCGCCGGCGAAGGCGGCCTTCAGATTGTCCTCGGTCTTGGAGCCCTTGAGGGACGGCATAGGCGCTCTCCTTCCAACAGTATCGCTGATTGCACGAGGTATATGAGCCAGGCAGATAGGCTTGTCAACAAATTTAGAATAATTACAATCTAACTTTCGCGACCGGACAGGCGCAAGATCACATCGACCCGCTTCAGCCGGGTGCCGGCGGGGGGGCTGGGCAGGCGCGAGACTTCGACCCGGTCGCCGGCGATGTCCATGAGCCGGCCTTCTTCCTCGAAGAAGAAGTGATGGTGATCGGAGGTGTTGGTATCGAAATAGCTTCGGCCTGGCTCGACCACGACCTCGCGCAGCAGACCCATCTGGGTGAACTGATGCAGGCTGTTGTAAACGGTCGCGAGCGAAACCCGGACCTTGGCGCCGACCGCTTCCTCATGCAGCTGCTCGGCTGTGACATGCCGGTCGCCCTGCTCGAACAGGAGTTTCGCCAGGGCCAGGCGCTGGCGCGTGGGCCGGAGACCCACCCGGCGCAGACGCTCGAGAGCGAGGGCAAAGGTACGCGGACGATGCATGCTTTCCATACCAATCTACATAAGATTATTGCCTTATTTGCGCAATATACAGGGAAGACTAGAACAAGTCCAGCCTGCTTCGGGAGGCTATCCCGGCGACGGGAGGGGAAGCTCAGGCCGCGGCGGCGAGCTTTCTATTCTGCCGGGCGATGAGCCAGCATCCGAGCCTGGTCAGCAAGGCATTGAGCCGGCCGTTGGGCGACAGCCCCACGGCTTTCAGCACCATGGCAACGGCGCGCTCGACGTGGCGCTGCTTATAGGATGCGAAGGCCCGGCAGGCATAGGCCGCGGCGTAGCGCCGGCGGTCATAACGCGCCTCGGGCCCGGTATTGGCGGCGAAATAGGCATAGGGGAGTTCGTCGTCCTTGTCCGATTCCCGCATGCGCCCGAAGGCGACCATGAGGCGCCGCCAGCGGCCGAGCTTGTCCAGCTTCAGATAGCGACGCAGATTGTCATAGAACAGCTTGTAGTGCTGGTGCTCGTCGGCCGCGATGTTGCGGCAGATTGCCTTCAGCACCGGCTCCCCGCTTGCATCCATGAGCGCGCCGTAGAAGGAGCTGGTGCCGGTTTCCACGATGCAGCGCGAGACCAGTTCGCCCGACCGGGAACCGCGGACGGAGCTGCTGGAATCGACGGGGATCTTGTAACCCTCGGTGAAGCGCTTGAAGCTTGCCTCGAAGTCGAAGGCAGGATCGGCCAGGCGCGCCCAAGCGGCCAGGGCCTTGCCGTGCTGAACCTCTTCCTCGGCCCAGCGGCGTGCGACCTCCTGGAATTCGGGGTCGTCATGAAAGACGGAGCAGAGATAGGCCGAATAGTCGCGGCCGTTATGCTCGACCATGGCCGCGGCCTTCACCACCTTCAGCACTTCTGGGTCGACTTTGGAGGCATCGAACTGCCGCCATGGAATGTCGGCCAGCGTCCAATGCCTCTTGCGCGCAAGCTCTTGCTGCATGGCCTCAGTCCGCTTTTTCGTTCCTATTTTGGGTCGCGCCGCGCCGCTGTGCAAGCCCCCGGCTGACAGCAGAATGCCGGCCGTTGCCCCCAGGCATCCCGGTCAAATGCCGAGCGCATTCAAGGCCGCGATCGGGAATCTCCTAATAGACCGGGTTGTCGAGTGCCGCGAGCTTGGCCTCGGCGACCGCAATCGCGGCTTCCGCC
>JGI12269J14319_10003456_pt1 | contig 14773 bp, 13 predicted proteins | sample PeaSoiSIISIP2007_FD_14319 | JGI IMG/M metagenome (IMG submission 14319) | reverse complement strand
CTGTCTCAGGTTCTCGGGGCTGTAGCGCAGTCCGGTAGCGCACCTCGTTCGCATCGAGGGGGTCAGGGGTTCAAATCCCCTCAGCTCCACCGAGAAAGTGCAGGTCAGGCTTCCTTTTCGAGTTTTCGTCGCTCGACGTGGGAGCCATTGCGGGAGCCAAGTTGCAGGCTTCCGGTATGGCTGGGGCTTCGCGTCGTGGCTATGGCGAAGACGGCATTTACTTCGATCACCGGGCGGACTGCCGGGCACACCCTCGACGGGGGCCACCTGTACTGCTCGGCACTCGAAAAGGCGCCGGCCGGTAGCCGGCTTCACGCAGTCGGCGACGAAGGTATCTCTATGCGAGAGATCGCCCAGAGCATCGGCGACCACCTGGACCTGCCGACCGCGAGCGTGTCCGACGACTGGCCAGCTTCAGGAACATTTCGGCTTCCTCGCAATGCTGATCGCACGGGACAATCCAACCTCGACGGAAACGACCCGGCGGATTCTCGGATGCGAACCGGCGAACCCCGGGCTGCTTGAGGACTTCGAGACCGGCGACTACTTCGACACCACGCCGCACGGCAGGGATCAGCCGGCCCTTTTTAGCCCTGGCGCCGGCCGGGGTCAAATGACCCACCCGTGACCTCGAAGGCCGGTGCCCGGGCAGGCAGCGGCGGGCCCGGTTGCCTAGACCAGGCCTGCGGTCAGGGCCAGCCGGGTCAGGTCGGCGCGGCGCCGGCATCCGGTCTTGTGCCGGATCCGGTCCAGGTGTGAGCCGACCGTGCGGACGCTGATGAACAGCTGGGCGGCGATCTGGGCATTGGTCGCGCCCTGGGCGACCAGGGTGACCAGCTCCCGTTCCCGGGCGCTGAGCTTCCCCAGCCCTGGTCCCGGCGCCTGCGGCTGCTGCGGGCCGGGGCTGGGGCCGGTGAGCATAAGGGCGTACTCGGCCGCGGTGGCCCAGCCCATCGCCGCGCCGCGCTCCTCGGCCGCCCGCGCCCGGCCGGGGCCCAGCACCCGCCGGGCTGCGCCCAGCGGTTCTTGCCGCAGCCGTGAGTCCCCCGGCCAGTCCTCCTCGCGCGGCAGGAGCGCGGCATACGCGGCCCACAACGTGACGGCCTCGGCCTGGCGTCCGGTCGCGGCGCACAAGTGCCCGCAATAGTCCAGGTAGACCGCGAACCAGAAGCCGGTCCGCAAGGCGAGCTGGAGTGCTTCTCGCATGTGCGCCGCGGCGTCCTCGGCACGGCCCGCCCGCAGTTCCAGCAGCGCCAACCGGGCCAGCAGGGTCGGCAGGTTCACCATGTCGCCCGCGTCCCGGGACGCGGCCAGCCCGTCCGCGCAGACGCGCTCGGCGGCGGCGAAGTCGTCGGCCTGGATCAGCACCTCGGTCAGCCACACGCTGCATGTCCGGGTTATCGAGACGGGGACGTCGCCCGGGACCTGGCCGGCCTGCCGGGCCAGCCGCACGGCGTCGCCCACGTCGCCGACGGCCGCGGCGGCCAAGGCGAGGTCCAGCAGGGCCACCACCTCCCCGAACGGATAGCCGACCTCGCGGGCCACGGCCAGGGCACGGCGGGCATCCTCGGCGGCCTCGGGGATCTGGCCCAGATCCCGCAACGCGTACGACCGGCCAGCTAGGGCGTCGGCCAGCGCCGAGGACGGGGGCCGCCCCGCCACCGCGTCGCGCAGCGCGGTGAAATGCTCTAGCGCCCCGGCCATATCGGCCGAGAACTCTGCTGCCCAGGCGAACAAGAACTGCGCGGCGCACCACTGGTCACTGCCCACCTCGGCGTACCCGGTGACCTCGGCCAGCAGCGGGCGCTGGCCGGCCAGCCGACCCCGCAGGAACCACCACCAGCCCAGCGCGATCGCCAGCCGCAGCGCCACCTCCGGATCCTGGCCCACGGCCCAGGCCAGCACCTGCCGCATGGTGGCGTCCTCCGCGTCCAGCCAGCGCGCGGCCTCCCGCTCCCCGGTCCTGGTCTGCAGCCCCGCCGCGGCCTCCTCGGCCACCCCCAGCGCATACCCGGCCAGCGCGGCGGCGGCCTGGTCATGCTCCCCGGTCTCGGCCAGCCGCCCGGCCCCGTAGCCGCGCAGCGTCTCCAGCATCGAATACCGCGACCGGCCATCCGGCCCGTCCCGCGGCGGGGTCAGCAGCGAGCAGTCCACCAGTCGCAGCACCGCCGGCCCGGCGGCTTCCCCCGCGACCGCCTCGGCGCCCTCCAGGGTGAACCCCGCCGGGAACACCGACACCGCCCGGAACACCCGCCGCTCGGCCTCATCCAGCAGCTGGTAACTCCACGCCACGGTCGCCGCCAGCGACCGCTGCCGTGACGGCGCCAGCCGGTCCCCGCCCGCCAGCAGCGCCAGCCGCTCATCCAGCCGGCCCAGCAGCCCGGTTACGCCCAGCGCCTCCACCTGCGCCGCCGCCAACTCGATCGCCAGCGGCATCCCATCCAATCGGGTCACCAGCCGCGCCACCGCCGGGGCGGTCTGGTCATCCAGCGTGAAAAGCGCATCCGCGTCCCGGGCCCGGTCCGCGAACAGCGCCACCGCCTCCGCCCTCGCCGCCTCAGCCAGGTCGTCCAGATCTGGCAGGGCCAGCGACGCCAGCCGGTACCTGGCCTCCCCGGCCACCCGCAACGGCTCCCGGCTGGTCGCCAGCACCCGCACATCATCACAAGCCGCCAGCAACCCCGCGCACAGCGCCGCGGCCGCGCCGATCACATGCTCGCAGTTGTCCAGCACCAGCAGCAGCTGCTGGCGGGCCAGCGCCCGCGCCAGCGCCTCGGCCGCCGGCAGCCCCGGCTGCTCGCGCACCCCCAGCGCTGCGGCCACCGCCGCCGCCACCTGAGCCGGGTCCGCCACCGGCGCCAGCTCCGCCAGCCACGCCCCGTCGGCGAACCGGCCCGCCACCTGCCGGGCCACCTGCGCGGCCAGCCGGGTCTTGCCCGCCCCGCCCGGCCCGGTCACCGTCACAAGCCGGTGATCAGAAAGCAGGCCCGCGACTCCGCGCAGCGGCTCAGCCCGGCCGATGAAGCTGGTCAGCGCGGCCGGGAAGCCATGCACGCTACCGGCCGCGGCCCAGGATGCCGCCTGCGCTTGCCGCTGCAGGGCCGCAAGCACCCCCGCGGCTGGGGCGCGGCCACGCGCAGCCGCGACAAACAAAGCGCGCACCGGCTCGGCCAGGTTCAGCGCATCGGCCAGCAGCACGGCGGTGTCCTTGCGGGCGGTGCGGTTAATGCCCCGCTCCAGATCACTAACCGCCCTCTGGCTTACCTGCGCGGCCTCAGCCAGCTCCTCTTGCGTCAGCCCGGCATCATCGCGCAGCCGCCGCAGCAGCCCGCCGAAACCCAGCTCACCCTGCTCCGCCACAGGCCCATCGTCCCTCCGCCCGCCCGCCCGCCGCCAGCCCTTCCGGTTACCGCGCATGCACGGCCTCGCCGCCAGGCCTAATCCTGTGCCCGTCCTGTGCCCGGCTACGTATGGTGACCGCCCGGGCCGCTGGCGACTGTGGAGTACAACGACAAGCCCGCGGCCAGGANGGAAGGAGACGGCCCTCATGCGCCAGCTCACCCAGCTCACCCAGCTCACCCAGCTCACCTGTGACCTGCACCGCCAGCAGGCTGGCCCACGCCGACCAGCAGCGCCCAGCGGAGCGCTTGCTTGCGCCTCGCCAGGCCCAGCCGCCAACCGCAGCCCTTGGGCACCGACGCCGACAGGCGCTGCCCCGGTCCGCGATAACCCGGTGATCATCGACCTCGTGACTCGCGCCGCAAAGGGCGACAAGCACGCCTGGGATGCGCTGGTGGAGCGGTTCATCCCGCTAATCTGGTCCATCTGCCGCAGGTACCGGCTGGCCGATGCCGACGCCGAGGACGTCGGCCAGAACGTGTGGCTGCAGCTGGTGGACCAGCTGGACAAGATCCGCGACCCGGCCGCGCTTCCGGGCTGGCTGGCCACCGTGACCCGGCGGGAGTGTCTTCGGGTACTGGGCGCCACGCAGGGACCGCCGGCGGCCGGGTATGTGATGAGCGCCGAGATCATCGCGGATGAGCAGTCCGGGACGGCCGAGCAGGAGCTGCTGGCGGCCGAGCGCCACGCCGCGCTGCGCGAGGCGTTCGCGGCCCTGCCGCCCTCCGGTCAGCGGCTGATCGCCCTGCTGCTTGAGGACCCGCCCGTGCCCTATGCCGAGATCAGCGCCCGGCTGGGTATCCCAGTCGGCAGCATCGGGCCGACCCGCCGCCGCTGCCTGGACAAGCTGCGCCGTTACCCGGCCGTCGCCGCCCTGGTCAACACCGACCCAAGCGCGGCAAATAACATACACAGCCGGGCAGCCTTGCGGCGATGACGATGAACAAACCGCAGGTTGAAGAGCCGTGATACCAGTTTGCTTGCTTGTCGTCGTCACTCCGCCGGGGGCCGCATCCGGAGTGTCCTCAGCAGCGCGGTCACCGGAAGCCGGATGAGATGCGAGAACTCATCAGGTACCCGGATCAGCCGGCGCAGGAGAACGGGGACGCTCACGATCTCCCCGCGGGCCGCCGCGATCAGCAGGTCCAGCAGATTCTGCCTGGTGTGCCCGGGCGGCTCGGCGATCTCGATGCGGGCGGTGACCACGGGGCCGGATGACTCGGTCTCGACCTTGCCCAGCCTGCGCAGGAGCGCGAGCATGGTCCGGTTCTCGGCGAGGACATCCGCGGTGAAGTACTCGATCCCGAGTTCGAGGGCGCGCTCGCTCAGGCGGGTAAGCAGCGCGGAGCCAAGCCCCCGGCCCTGCCAGGCGTCGACCACCGTCACCCCCGCGTCGGCGGAGTCGGGCTGGTCGGCGTTCCGGATGAACCGGCACTCCCCGACGATCTCCGCGGACCGTAGCGGCACGGCGACCAGCGCCTCGTGGTTTTCGTGGTCGACCTCGACCGCCGCCTTCAGGGTGGACTCGGGAAGTTCCGGCATGACGGTGAAGAAACGCCGGTAGCGGGACTGCTCGCCCAGGTTCGCGTAGGCCCGGGCCAGCGCCGCCGCGTCGCCGGGCCGCACCTGCCGCAACCGCACGACGTCCCCCGAACGGAGCGTGACGACCTGCGGCCGGCTCGCTGCGGTCATGACCGGTTTCCTCCCTGTCAGGGTTGTCCCCCCGGACCAAAGCCGGGGCCCGGGCTCACCTTCCACGAAGGCCCCGTCGCGAGGGACGATGCGGCCGTGGCTGACTACATCGAGACCATGGTCCCAGCCTCCGGATCTTCTCGAGAAACAAACGGANGAGCGCAGGGGACACCGATAGTCTTATGCACCATGAGCACCACCGCGCCCGCCGGGGATCTCTACCTTGTCGTCGGGTACGACGGCTCGCCTCCCGCCAGCCGGGCGCTCGACGCCGCGGCCCGCCTGCTGCTCGGCCGGACCGGCCGCATCGAAGTGGTATACGTCGCCCACCTGCCCAGCATCGACATGCTGTCGCCAGGCGCCGTGGCCGAAATGGAAGTCAGCTTCGACGAGATCGCACGGGATCTGCACACAGCGGCCGGCGAGCAGCTGCGCGACCGCGAGGAGCGCTGGGGCTTCGAGCGGCGCCAGGGCCTGATCGCGGACGAGCTGATCGCGGCGGCCGCAGGCATCGGCGAAGCCCACCCCGGCGACACTGTGGCGATCGTGGTCGGGAGCTCGTCGCATGCCATGCACCGCGTGGTCGGCTCCGTCGCCGTCAGCCTGGCCCGCCACTCACCGGTGCCCATCGTGGTCGTGCCCTAGTTTCGTGCTGCGCCCGGCCGGGCGGGCCGATCGTCACCCCGGCAGGGTGATGCGCGGACCGCGACTCCGGCGGCATCCTGGCAGCTGACCCAGAAGACCCATATGACCTTTGACCGTCCGTCAGCAGGCTTGCCATCGTGGTCTTGACGAAGCGGCTGACGCTCATCGCGTGGCCCCGGGACGCGGTGAGCACAGGCGAGAACAGGAAGACGACATGGCGAAGTGGAACGTCGCGGCGATGGGCCAGGCGGGCCTGACCGGCCGGACCAGGGTTATCGCCCGGCCGGTCGCCCGTGCGATCGCCCGCAGGACCGGGCGGTCCGAGGCGGACATTTTGTCGCTCATCGGTGCGGCGCTCCTCGCGATGGCGCTGATCAACTTCGCCCGCACGGTCGATACCGTCATCAAGGCCGGGCGAACCGCCCGCCAGCCAGCGGACGACCCGGCCGCGAACGCCTAAGGTACAGGCCCGGAGCTAGCCGTCGGGGACGGACGCTGACTGGCCATCCGGGGTATGCAGTGGCTGGCCGACGAGCAGCTTGGCGCTTACCTTGACCGCCTTGACCGCCCCGGTGACGCCGGCCTGCAGCATCAGGCCGACGACCAGGATCGCTACCCCGAGCCAGAACAGGGCGCTGCTGCCGAGCAGCGCCAGGCCGATCCTGACGATCGCATAGGGCGGCGCGCACACGATGGCTCCGAGGATGCCGCTGACCGCGCTCGCCGTCAGCTTGTCGCGTCCCGACGGCCCGGCCTCTGCCGTCTTGCCGGTCTGCACGCCGACAATGCGGGCGGGCACCGCGACGTAGCACACCATCAGGACGCCGAGAACGATGCCCAGCAGGAGCGCGAACCAGCGCAGCCCCCATCGTGGGGCGAGGATGGCGGCAACCCCAAGCCCGAGACCAGTGCCTAGTCCCCAGCAAATAATGGCTCTCGCATGCTTGCGCGCCTCCTCGAAGCCGGTTCGCAGCTGCGGGGGACCGGGCTGCGAGATGGTGAAGGCGAAGGCGGCGTTGAGGTAGAAAGAGGCCGTGGTGACCAGGACCGCGACGGCGAACAGCACCAGGACGATCGGCCCGCGGATGTCGTGGAATTCCTTGCCGTGCAGCACATGCGCCTTGAGGTCTATCGTCGTAGCCCAGATCAGCATCGCCGGCAGGACTTGGACCAGCATCAGCCGCCAGTTCGTGACCAGCAGGCGAAGCCCGTTGAAGAGCATGACGAACGCGCCGACGACGAGAGTGAGCGGTGCGAAGATCCTTCTCTTCTTACTGAGCTGAAGGACCGCATCCTCGATCTGGTGCTCGTCTCCGTCGCGGATGGAGACGATCAGCCGCCAGACAAGCTGCCTGAGCGGCCGGTGACGGGCCCGTATCGCCTGCTCGGCATTCGTATCGTCCACAGAGCCCGGGCCCGTCTTCCGGCGACGCGCCAGCGCCGTTGAGGTGGCCATATTTACGCGTACACGTGATCCTACGTCTCAGGCCACGGATCGTGGGGCGAGAGCGCCCGTTCGCCACCATGGCGCGGGGATCACATGCTGATAAATAGCGACATCTATCAACGGGATAACTATCAGGAAATAACAGGCCCGATCTGATTAAGACTCTTGCACGATGATGTTACTTGTGAGTAACGTAACGGATTACTCGCGAGTAACCTGATTGGCTCCGTCGTAGCGGAAGGAGTCCGCATCGTGTCACGACCGCCTCGAGGACCGCTCGTCAAACGCCTGGCGGCGCTGGCCGCCGGGGCCAGCCTGCTGGCCTCAACGCCACCATCCCCGGCTCGGAGAACACCCTCAACCTGACCCTGGGCCAGCTCCAGCTCGGCTGATTTCCCGGGCCGGCCAGACCGTCGGTGGGGATCACCGCTCCCGGTGATCCCCACCGACTCGGTCCTGACGGAATTTCCAGCGCCCGCCTGAGCTTGTCACCCGGCAGGGACAGCCGGGATGCCCGTGAGCCGCCGCGTGGGCTGAGCCGCGGAGAGAGGGTCGCCGTGGCGGTACGCATCAGCCAGAAAGTCGCGGTCGGCACCGTCTTCGTCGCCGCGATGTTCATGAGCATCATGGACGTGACGATCGTCAACGTCGCGCTGCCGACCATCGGCCGCGACTTCGGGGTAAGCCCCACCGCGGTGGACAGCATCTCGATCGCCTTCCTGGTCAGCCTGGCCGTGTTCATCCCGGCGTCCGGCTGGCTCGGTGACCGCTTCGGCGGCAAGCGGGTACTGCTCGCCGCCATCGTGGTGTTCACCGCCGCCTCGGCGCTGTGCGGGCTGGCCTCCAGCCTGGGTGAGCTGGTCGCGTTCCGGATCCTGCAGGGAGCGGGCGGCGGCATGCTCGCTCCGGTCGGGATGGCGATGCTGTTCCGCGCGTTCCCGCCCGAGGAGCGCATCAGGGCCTCGGCCATCCTCACCGTGCCCACGACATTCGCTCCCGCGCTCGGCCCGGTCCTCGGCGGGCTGCTGGTCACCGAACTGTCCTGGCGGTGGGTGTTCTACGTCAACGTGCCGATCGGCGTGGCGGCGTTCGCCTTCGGCGCGGTCTTCTTGCAGCAGTCGGTGCAGGCGCGGCCGGGCCGCTTCGACCTGGCCGGCTTCCTGCTCTCCGGGCTCGGCCTCGGGCTGCTGATGTACGGCGTCTCCGAAGGGCCCAACCTGGGCTGGGATCAGCCCAAGGTGCTCGCGGCCATCGCCGCCGGGGCCGTGCTGCTAGCGGCCATGGTGGTCGTCGAACTGCGGTCGGCCACGCCCATGGTGGACCTGCGGCTGCTGGGGAACCGCCTGTTCCGGTCCGGCAACGGAGTCATGGTCCTGACCTCGATCGCCTTCCTCGGCACCCTGTACGCCGTCTCCCTGTACTACCAGGATGGCCGCGGCCTGAGCGCACTCGGCTCCGGGCTGAGCACGTTCCCCGAGGCGCTCGGGGTCATGGGCGGCGCACAGCTGGCCAGCCGGGTGCTGTACCCGCGGCTCGGCCCGCGCCGGCACATCAGCATCGGGCTGACCGGTATCGCGGCCTCGATCGGCCTGCTCGCCCTGCTGGGCCCGCAGACCAGCCTGTGGTGGGCGCGGCTGCTCCTGTTCGCCCTAGGGGTGTCCATAGCCCAGGTGTTCGTCCCGGTCCAGGCGGCGTCCTTCGCCACGATCACGCCCGCGGCGACCGGNCGGGCNTCCACNATGTTCAACGCGATCCGGCAACTNGGCGGGGCCNTCGGCGTGGCNGTNCTGACNACCGCCATCGTGNNCGTCGNCCCGGTNCATCTACGTNGCCGGNCACGCGGTGGCCAACCTCACCGCCTACCGCACGGCCTTCGCAGTGGCCGCCGCGATCTGCCTGTGCGCCCTGCCGTTCTCGCTGTCCATCCGCGACGCCGACGCCGCCAGTACGATTCCCCGTAGAACCGGCCAGCAGGCGACCGACTCACGTCCGGCACCCCGGGCAGCGGCCTGACCCTAAGCGCCGCCGATCCAGGCCAGGTAGGCGGCCTGGAGGGCAGACCTGCGGCCCGGGCTGGCCAGGACGTCGACGCTGTCCGCCCACTGCTCGACCGAACCGATCCCGGGTGGCAGCCGGGCGACCTCGGCATCGGTGATGTCCGCGAGGAGGCCGGCCGGCACGGCCAGGTCGATGGCGCGGTAGGGCCGGTCCCAGAACGGGACGACCGCGCGGTCCGGGGCGGGCAGGCCGCGCTCTCGCTGCACACCGAGCAGCGTTTCCGCGGCCGCGGCCAGGGCGCTTTCGCGGTCCCGCCAGGCTCCCATGGTGGCGGCGGCGGCCAGCAGACCGGCCAGGGAAGCCGCCACCGGGAGGGTCGCGAAAACGGTTCCGCGCCACTTGCCGTAGGGCGCCCAGCGCCGGGACAGCGCGAACCCCAGGGACATCAGGTCCCCGGCCAGCTGCCCGCTCACCAGCCGTGAGCCGAGCTCGTCGCCGCGCTCGGCCGTGCGGCCCACGAACGGCAGCTGCTGTTCCAGCCGCTGCCAGCCGACCGCCAGCACGTACCGCTCCACGTCCGGCGGGTACCACGACAGCGTGTCACGCACCTGCGACAACGCGACCGTCTGGTCGGTGAACACCGGCCCGGCCGTCACCTCGAGCACGCTCTGCCCGGTCAGGACCAGCCAGTCAAGCACCGAAAGCCCGCTGGGATCAACGCCCAGCCGGCTGGCGGCGAACCCGGCCACGGTCGCGACCTCGACCCGGTGCGACCGCGAGTCGTCCCAGGTGACCGGGAACCGCACCCGGTACCCTCGGTAGGTTTCCGGCAGCTCACCCACGAGCAGCTCGCTGACCTGCGGCAGCACGCCGGAGTCCGGCTCGTCGACGAGCAGCGTCAGCCGGCATCCCCAGTCGTGGTCGCGGCTGGTCGCGTCGTCCAGCCCGAGCACATCCGAACCCGAGCCCAGCCGCCCGGCCGCGTAGCGAAGCCGCGGCAGCTTGCGGGCCAGCAACGGCCCCACCACCTCCGTGTGGAACATCCGGGCCAGCTCGGCTCCGCGCAGGCCATGATCGCTCATAGCGGCAAGCCCAGCAGATCACCCGGCGTCCGGCGACCCGTTTTCCGGCCAGGGGGCGGCTGGGCCAGGCGTAACAGCTGGGCCGTTCGGGCAAATTAAAGATCTTCAGGGCCGAACGGGCGCGGCAGCAGCTCACGGACACGCGGGACGACTCGGCGGCCGGGACGCCAGCCAGCAGATCCAGAAGCGGCTGCGGTATTACGCCCGCCAGTTCCCGCTGGTGGAGGTGGACGCGACCTACGCCCACGTCAACGCCCGGCAACTCGCCGGCCGGCTTGGCCCTGGGGACCGGCGTCCATGGTCGCCGGCGCGGTCTGGGTCAGCAGGACCACCCCGGCGCACATCACGGCGAAGGCGGCCGCCGCTATGGCCAGTACCGCCGCGTCAGGTACGAAGGACTCGGCGAACAACCACACGCTCAGAGCGATGCTGACGATCGGATCGATGATCACCAGGAAAGGCTGGGAGACCTTCAACGGTCCGACGTGAAGCGCCGCCTGCTGCAGCAAGGTGCCTGCCACGGCGCCGACCGCCAGGGCATACAACGGCCAGTGGGTGAACATTCCGGCCACGCCGAACTGGGTCAGCGTGTCCGTCGTGGTCTTGATGAACGTCGCCACGAGCGCCCACATGATCGCAGCGGCCGAAGCAAACAGGGCAGCGCGCCAGCTCGGGGATCCCCGCCGCGCCATGGCGGCCAGGACGGCGGCAGCGACGCCGCAGGCCACTGCGGCCGCGATCCAGTGATGACTCGTCGGGGTCGGACGGCCGCCGCGGGGCTCCCCGGCGACGATGAACACGCCCAGGCCCACGCAGGTCAAAGCGGCGCCGCCCCAGGTGATCGTCAGGATCGACTGGTGAATCCAGAACTGGCGCAAGACGAGCGCGAAAATGAGTTCCGTGGCCATCAGCGGCTGCACGACCGAGAGCAGGCCGGCGTGCAGGGCGAGCGCCTGGAACACGAACGCTGCCGCCAGCGCCACCCAGCCGAAAAGCCACAACGGACTGCGGAACAGGTAAACGACCAGCCGCCAGCCCGAGGATCCGCGGGTATCGGCGGTGCTGGCGATGTGCTGGGTGATGACGTTGACCGCGTTGGACAGAGCCGCCAGCAGCGCGAACACGATGACCACGGACGCCAAGTCCTCCCCGTCGGGAGCGAACCGCTCAGTGAGCTGGCGGCAAGTCCTCTATCTGCTTCTTGGTCATGTTGAGCCGGATTCCGTCCTCGACCCCGGTCACGGCACTCACCGGGATGGCGACCTCCTTGCGTCCCCACAGGTGCCCCTCCCGGAGCAGCACGTGGGTCACGCGGTGGTCGCCCGGATCGACCAGGAAGCCCTCCACCTGTCCGATCTCGCCATCCAGGGCATGGACGTGCTCACCGCGGCCAACATCTGTTTCCCCCAGCGGAACAACATCCTCCAGGACGATCTGCGGGGCGGATGGTATGCCCATCGGGGCAGCCATGCCGCCGACCCCCATGCCGCCGATATCTTCCACTAGCTCGTTCTCCTCGGCCGGATCGAGCGCGTCGAACTCGGCGAGGGTGCAGCGCAGCCTGATTTCGCCGGTCGTAGTGTCGACCAGGTCGATCGGGACCAGCCGGCCGGGCTCCCGCCGGTGTTTCGGCTCGATGGCAAGATGCGTGACCGTACGAGTGGCCGGATCGACGATCATGCGGCTCACCTCGCCACACGGACCATCAGAGCAGCTGGCCGTGGCCCCGATCGCGAACTCCATCTCTGCTGCCATTGCTGCCTTCCCTTTCCGGACCCTGGTTGGCGTGGGCTGGCTGGTCTCGTTACTCAGGAGCTGACCACGTAGTAGATGCTGCTGGCGATGAGCCAGAAGCCGATGAGCAGGCACCCGACGATGATCACCTGGTCGGTGCGGGTCTCCATCCATTTCCTGAACTTGGCCAGGAACGCCTGGCTCTGCTCGGGCCTGAAACCGGCGTAGATCACCAGGGCGATGTAGGACGCCGAGCCCAGGATGCAGAACCCGAACAGTGCGAGATAGCTCTCCCAGCTGGATAGCTTCGCATCCACTACGGTGGCCGCCCCCGCCGCGATCAGGGTCCAGGGCTGAAGCGTCGGGGCCAGGGCCATGGCGAACCACGGCGACATGTTGTCCACGTGCTCCTGCCACTTCGGCGGCTTCTTCGGCGGCTTCGGCCGCCCCATCCGCCGGCGCTGCCGGATCGCGATCAGGACCAGGACGGTCCCGATGGCGATCTTCGCCGCCAGCGACCCCAGCGAGGGGGCCGTGTTCGGCTTGGGCGGGTTATTGCCGGTCGCGATTACCGTGACCGCGACCACGATGGCCAGGGAAACGAGCCAGCCGAACAGGTAGGCCGTGCCTTTTCGCACGCCGCGCTTTGAGGGCAGTATGACAATGAATGCCGTCAGCGGTAGCGGATCGAGCGCGACTGCCAGGCCAATCAACAGAAGACTAAGAACCATGGCCGTCCTCTCGCCGAACCTTGGCTGAGGACGTCCTGCCGAGCTCACCGCCCACAGCTACCCGCCGGGCCGCGTGCTGCCATCGCCTCCCCTCTACACGATCACACGTACTCTCGGATCGGCGGTCACCCCCGGCGGGTGAAGTCCTGGACCGGCGGCGGTCAGCCTCGACGGTCGCGGACCTGGCGCTTTATCCGGGCCAGCATCGCGGCCATGCCCCGCAGCCGCAGCGGGCTCACCAGGTCTTGCAGCCCGAGCTTGGTGGAGAACTCCGCGGGCACGGCCAGCACCTCGTCCGCGTCCAGCCCGTCGAGCCCGGCGTGCAGGATGGCGGCGAAGCCGCGGGTGGTCGGCGCCTCGGCCGGGGCCTCGAAGAACAGGTGAACCGCCGAGTCCGGCCCGACCTCGACGGCCAGGAAAAGCGGCGTCTGGCATTCGGGCACGGGCTCGAGCAGGTCACGGTGCGCGGCGTAGCGCTCGGGCAGGGCCGGCAGGTCCCGGGAGTACTCCAGCAGCAGCTGCAGCCGGTCCTTGTCCGGCACGGCGGCGAAGTCCTCGACGATCTCCTGCAGCCGGGGATTGAGCGCCGCGGTGGTCACGGGCTGTCACCCCTGGTGATGGGGACGCGGACGCTGTTCCCCCACTCGGTCCATGACCCGTCATAGTTGCGCACGTACGGGTAGCCGAGCAGGTGCTGCAGCACGAACCAGGTGTGGCTGGACCGCTCGCCGATACGGCAGTAGACCACCACGTCGTCGTCAGGACTCAGCCCGGCCTCGCCTTGGTAGATCGCCTCGAGTTCGGCCCGGGTCCGGAAGGTGGCATCCTCGGCCGCGGCCCGGGCCCACGGGATGCTCCGCGCGCCGGGGATGTGTCCGCCGCGCAGGGCGCCCTCCTGCGGGTAGTCGGGCATGTGCAGCAACTCGCCGGTGTACTCGCCGGGCGACCTGACGTCGATCATCGGCTGGCCGAGGTGGTCCAGGACCTGGTCCTGGAAGGCGCGGATCCGCTCGTCGTCACGTTCGATGACCGGGTAGTCGGCCTCCGGGCGCTTCGGGGCCTCGGTGCTGACCGGGCGGCCCTCGGCGATCCACTTCGCCCGGCCGCCGTCCATCAGCCGCACGTCGGGATGCCCGAACAAGGAGCACACCCACAGCGCGTACGCGGCCCACCAGTTGTTCTTGTCGCCGTAGAGCACCAGCGTGGTGTCCCGGCTGATTCCCTTCTCCGACATCAGCGCGGCGAAGCCGGCCCCGTCGACGTAGTCGCGGGTGACCGGGTCGTTGAGCTCGGTGTGCCAGTCGAGCTTGACCGCTCCCGGGATGTGGCCGGTCTCGTACAGCAGCACGTCCTCGTCGGACTCGGCTACCACCAGGCCGGGGTCGTCGAGGTGGGCGGCGACCCACCCGGTCGACACGATCTTCTCCGGGTGGGCGTACTCACTGAACTTGGGCGTGGAATCATTCGGCAGCGCCACCGGTCACCTCCGCTCGCTATCGGCCTCGCCCTCGCGGGGCACGCGGATTATTTCCCGACACGCACGTGTAACACGCCGGCCCGGTAGCGCCTTCCCGTCCCGCAGCGAAGGGACCCCCTGCGGGGTCCCTTCGCCTTGGTTGGTTACCTCCTGGCCGGGGGTTGGTTACCTCCTAGCCGGGCAGGTGGGCGTAGTCCGTCCAGGTGTAGACGGAGCCACCCCACGGCGTCGGAGCGGTGCTGCCGCGCAGCTGCGCGCCGGTGCCGTCCGGGTTGACGAACAGGCCGGTGGCCAGGTCCTTCAGCGTGCCGTTCGACTGCGGCACGAACTGCTGCCACGGACCGTTGTTGCACACCGTGAGGATCAGGCCGTCAGGCAGCGGATCGGAGGCCCAGCCGCCGCCGGGATCGGACACGCAGAGCCCGGTCCCCGCGCCGCTGGGCGCGTACTCGAACTTGTCCGCACCCGCGGAGGTGCCGGCCAGGCGCAGGAAATGCGTCGCCGGGTCGGCCTTGGTCGCGGTCCACCCGGCGATAATCGCCCCCGCGTACTGGTGCTGCTGGTACAC
>JGI12269J14319_10003446_pt1 | contig 14817 bp, 11 predicted proteins | sample PeaSoiSIISIP2007_FD_14319 | JGI IMG/M metagenome (IMG submission 14319) | reverse complement strand
CACCTACCCGGCGACCGGCAGCCACGCGATTTCCGCCCAATACCTGGGCGACGCCAACTACATCAGCTCCACCTCGTCCACCCTGACCCAGGTGGTGGGGCCGGCCGCCACCAGTTTGACAGCCCTCTCCACCGATTCGGCGACCTACGTCGCGGGCCAGACCATCACCATCACCGCAATGGTCTCACCCGTGGCTCCCGCCACCGGTGTCCCCACGGGCACGGTCAACGTCAGCGACGGGGGATCCCCGGCCCACGCCTGCGTGATTACCCTGGTGGCGGGCAGCGGCACGTGCACGGTTGTCGAGGCGGCACCGGGTGGCTACACGTTTATCGGTGACTACAACGGCGATTCGACCTTCTCACCTTCCGTCGGAACCGCTGCCGCCGTGGTCGTGGCTGAGGATGAGTCGTCGACCGTGGTGACGGACAACGCGAACAGCCCCGAGACCGGCGCAACCTTCACGTTCACGGTGACGGTGAGCGCGGTAAAGCCGGGCTCGGGTGTGCCGGCTGGAACGGTGGTGTGGACCGTCACGGACCCCCACGGCCACCCCGTGACCTGCCCGAACACCTCACTGACCGCCGGAATCGCCACCTGCACCATCATCAAGGCCGTGGCGGGGACGTATTCGGCCAGTGCCGCCTTTGTTGACACCGACGGCGACTTCACCAACAGCGCGTCCGCCACCGACACCGTGGTCGTGTCACGGGCCGCAACGACGACCAGCATCGTCTCGATCTCCCCGGCGGTGACCGGCCAGCCCTTCACCGTGACGGTGTCGGTGGCCCCCGTCGCCCCGGGGACGGGCACTCCCACGGGGACCGTGACCGTCTCGGACGGCACCCAGAGCTGCACGATCACCCTGGTTGGCGGAACCGGGGGCTGTCACCTGACCGACAACGCCGGGAATTACACCATTTCGGCCAGCTACAACGGCGACGCGAACTTCCTCGCCTCGACGACAACGCTGGGCTTCACTGTGAAGAGGGCCTCGACGACGACCAGCATCGTCTCGATCCCCCCGGCGGTGACCGGCAAGCCCTTCACGGTGACCGTTTTGGTGGCGCCGGTGGCCCCGGGTTCAGGTGTTCCGGCGGGAGCCGTGACGGTTTCGGACGGTACGAATAGCTGCACCATCACCCTGGCCGGGGGTGCCGGGGGCTGCCAATTGACCGACAACGCCGGGAATTACACCATTTCTGCCATTTACAACGGCGACGCGAGCTTCCTCACGTCGCAGACCTCCCAGGCCTACGCCGTCGCGCGGGCCCCCCAGGCAATCACGTTCACCTCCACGGCTCCGTCCAACGCCACGGTGGGCGGTGCGACCTACGCCGTGAGCGCGACGGGGGGCAACTCGGGTAATCCGGTGACGTTCAGCTCGGCCACGCCCGGGGTGTGCGCGGTGTCTGGATCGACTGTGACCTTCAACGGGGCCGGCACCTGCACGATTGACGCCAACCAGGCCGGAAACGCCTTCTATTTGGCCGCTCCACAGGTGAACCAGAGCTTCTCGGTGTCCGCCGTTGTGAAATACCGGGACTTCCTCGAGCTGTTCCCGGAGGATCCGTGGCCCGTAGTCGTGGGAACCAGCGTGATCTACGGCGCCTTCGTCGCGCCGATCTCCGGAATGGGACCCCTGACGGGCACCGTCTCCTTCTACGAGCAGGGCCTGCCCATCGCGGGCTGCACGAACGTGGGTCTGACGGCACATTTCGCCTTCTGCACGATCACGTTCGCGAATCCGGGCTTCTTCAAGGTGACCGCGACGTACTCCGGCGACCCGAAGTATCCCGACGCCTCGGATTCGACGGTCCAGGCGGTCAACAAGGGCACCACCGACCTCGACCTGAACTCCTCTGCGCCGGTGAAGGTCGGCGCCAAGGTCACCTACGTCGCAACCGTGCACGCGACGTGGGGGATCGGGCCGCTCACGGGCACGGTGACCTTCTCCGAGGACGGCTCCGTGCTGCCAACTTGTCAGAATCTGGTCCTGAACGGCGGCTCGGCGACGTGTACCGTTGAATTTGGGGCTCCGGGCACCTTTGCCATTTCCGCTGATTACGCCGGAGATCCCAACTTTAGGGGCTCGACGGACTCGGTTTCACAACTCGTGGGCACCGGGACGCTCTCCATCACAACGACCCGACTCGACGACGCCACCGCCGGTGAGGACCACTACTCCCAGACGCTCGCGGGAACCGGCGGGAGTACCCCCTACCACTGGTCCATCACAACGGGCACCCTGCCGGATGGACTGACACTGGACGCCACGACGGGTGTGATCAGCGGCAAGGTGAGCGCCGCCGCGACGACCCAGACGTTCACCGTCAAACTGTCCGACGCGAGCGGTGCAACGGCCACCCGGTCCTTCACCATCGCGGTCAACGAGAGGCCCCACTTCACGTGCGGCGACTCGGCGGAGGGGTCCGGGGGTCACTTCTTCCACTTCCAGGTGACGGCCGGCGGTACTCCGGACCCCCGGTTCGGCGAATCCGGGCCATTGCCCGCGGGCCTGACCTTCGATCCCGCCACTGGTGTCCTGTCGGGGACGCCGTCGAGCGCCACCCGGGGCACCTACGACATCACCTTCACCGCGGCCAACTCCGCGGGCACGGCGTCTCTGCCCTTCTCCCTGAAGTTCTAGGGGTGACAGACCATCTCCGGTTCGGGGCGGGGTCGGTGGACCGAGACCCGTCCAGTGGCTGCGTCGTCTAGGACGCCAGGCGCGCCTCGATCGTGGCGTCGGGGCTGAGCCCGAGCTCTTCCCAGCGGGTCTCGCCCTCGGCGGCCAGGAGGCTCGCCGGGGCCAGTCCCACGAGTTCGGACCGCTCGATCTCCCCGTCGGGGCCGAGCAGTGACTGCACCTGGTCGTAGATCTGAGAGGGGCGCGCCGCGTCGACGTCGAGCAGGTTGCAGCTCACCTGGACCTGGTCGCCCACCTCGAAACCGAGGGCTCGCACCATCGGGGACCGCACCGCCGAGGCCAGAGTTTGGGCCTCGTCAAGGCTCACGCCGCGCAGCCAGAGGTTCCAGGCGACCAGCAAGGGCCGGGCGCCCACGGCGACCGCTCCGCGCGACGGCGACGGCGACTCGGGGCCCAGGTCGGGCGCAAGGGTCTCGAAGGCCCCGCGACGCACGTCGGGCAGGCTGCGCGTCGTCCCGTCAGCCAGGGTCCCGTAAAGAAAGACGGGCACCGACTGGGTGTCGGCGAACCAGGCGGCCGTCTCGTCGCGCAGGGCGAGCGCGCCGGCCGGGTCCTCGGGCGCCAGGGCCACGAAGGGCACGACGTCGACCACCCCGAAGCGCGGGTGCACGCCCTGGTGGCGGCGCAGGTCGACCTTCTGGTAGGCCGAGTTGACCAGGGTGTGCAGGTCCTCGACCAGGGAGTCGGGCTCGTTGATCAGGGTGAAGACGCTGCGGTGGTGGTGGCGGTCGCGGTGTCGGTCGCGCAGGCTGGACCCGGCCGCGCGGCTCAGCTGCTCGAGGACGGCGACGTCACGGCCCTCCGAGATGTTGACCACGCACTCGAACACGCGGCGAGATTAGTAGACGGCGGGCGCGAGGCTAGGGAAGGTCGGACGACAGGGGGGCGCGACGGCGCAGGCGGGCAATGCGGCGGCGCTCCCGCTCGCTCTTGCCGCCCCACACGCCGTGGTCGACGTGGTGGGCGATCGCATACTCCAGGCACTGGTCGGCGACCGGGCAGGTGGCGCAGATGCGCTGGGCCTTGATGACGCCCAGCCCGTCGCGGGGGAAGAAGACACCGGCCGGGTACTCCCGGCACTTCCCGTCCGCCATCCACTCGGTGTTCACACCGGCTCCGGAGTGCTCATGGGCCTCAGCGTAGCCATCGACCTTGGGAACCGGCTGTGAAGGACCGTTGCAGTTCCGTTACGTTTCTCGGCCCCTCGCGACCAGGCCCCGGGAGGTCCGCGACGAGGTCCGGTAGAATGTCCCTCGCGACCAGCGAAGGAGTGCCGTGAGTCAGGTCCCCGTCAGTGAATCGACCGAGGTGGTCGACCCGGTCGGTCACGTCCAGGTCGTCTATTTAGGCCCCGTGGCCCCGCACTGGGAGTGCCGGATGGTCTTCGGCGACGAGGAGCAGATCCAGTCCTTCGTCGACCGCATCGACGCCCGGCTGCGCTTCCTGCCGCCCCACGACCCCCAGTTCCGGCGCAACCGCGAGCGGGTCAACCGTGACGCCGAGCGCGAGAACCTCCTCGTCGAATGGAACCTCGGCTACGACGAGGAGTCCTAGGCCAGCGGCGAGGTCGTCACCCGCTGGTACCAGCGGTCGGGGTCGCTGAGCTCGTCGTGGCTGGGCAGTCCGTCGACGCGCAACAGGGCGTCGAAGACGCTCAAGGAATGCGCGTCGGCCAGAGAGGCCACGAAGGCCTGGGCCGCGTCGTGGTGGGCCCCCTGGGTAGAGATGCCGAAGAGCGCCGCGGCCGCGTCCTCGCCGCGCGCGTCGCTGCGCCGGTGGCGCCGGTACGCCTCCACCAGGGCCGGCCGCGGGCCGAGCAGGGTCTCGGTGATCTGGTGGGCCGCGGCGTCGAAGAACGCGAGCAGCACGCTGGTCGCGGCGTTGAGCGCGCGCGTCGCCGCGGACTCCTCGGGCACGGTGATGCCCTCGAGCAGGGCCTCGGGGTTCTGCATGAGCGACGAGAGGTCATCGGGGTTGACCATCGACGAGAGTCGATCGAGCAGGTCGCCCTGGGCGGCGGCGGCCTCGCGCACGCCGTCGAGCAGCAGCGCGCGCAGCGCGTCGCCCGTCCCCGGCTGGGCCAGGACCAGTGACGCGACGAACTCCTGGGCCAGGGCGAAGACGTAGACCTCGTCGTGCTCGAGGGACCAGGAGTCGGCGAAGGTGGCCAGGTTGTTGACCACGAGCAGCCGGTCCTCGGTGTCGCGCGGCAGCGCCAGCGCCGCGAGCGACCAGGCCCGCTCGGTGAAGTGCCCGGCGACCGAACCCATCTGGAAGCCCGTGAACAGCGGTCCGAGGGCCGCCACCATCTGCGCCAGGACCGGCGCCTCGGCGTCGTCAAGATCCTCGGGCATCGCGAGGGTGCGCGTGAGGATCGGCTCGATCAACGGGCGCCACTGGGCCAGCGCGGCGCTGGCCAACGCCGAGCGGTTGACCGCGGTGACCTGGGGCTCGCGGGCCACCGAGAAGAGGGCGTCGACGTGGCGTCCGACCAGCGGTGCCCACTCCTCGACGCGCTGGCGCTCCACCGGCTGGGGGTTGGGATCGCCGTCCGCACCGCGCGCGATCGACAGGGCCAGCTGGGTGGCGGTGTCGAACCAGGCGTTCGGCCCCTGCTGGCCGAGCAGGTTGAAGATGTCGCCGAAGAAGCCGCCGAAGGGGTTGTCGGTCACGTCCCCAACCTAGAGGGCACAGGCCAAGATGACCTCGGTGTGACGCGTCGTCGATCCGCGCAGGTAGGTGACCGGCGCGACCGAGCCGGCGGGCGTGAGGTACAGCACGGTCAGCAGGCTGTTCCAGTTGTCGATCGCGTGACCCGCGACGCTCGTGATGACGTCGCCCGCGTGCAGGCGCCGCGACGCCGAGCCGCGATGCCCCACCCAGGTCACCATCACGCCACCGCCCTGGGCGCTCGTGCCCTTGATGCCCAGGCTGGAGTGGCAGCCGTCGCCGGTGGCCACGATGTCGGCGACTCGCGCGACGAACTGCGCCGAGTACCACAGGTGGTCGGCGGAGAGCACGGCCACCACGACCCCCTTGGCGTTGACCGCGATCGCGTCGGTCAGGCCGTGCAGGTTCCAGTGCGGCCTCGTGGCCAGGTAGCTGACGACCCCGTTGGCGGTGAGGTTGGGGTCGCCGAGCGTCGTGGTGGCGAACACGAAACGCACGGGCGCGTGGGTCGAGGTCACGATCGGGGCGACCGCGGTGACCGCGGTCGTCGCGGGCAGCGGGCCGAAGGTGAGCGCGGGCACGCGCGCGCCGAGGCGCACGATTGAGAAGCCCATCGTCGTGTCGCGCCCCACCCACGTGACGGGGATGCGCTGGTGCGTCGCCGTCGACGCGCTGAGGAGCGCCCCGTGGGGGATGGGCGTCGTCGTCACGGCGAGGTTGTGCGCCAGGACCATCGCGGCCACCGTGGAGACGTGGCCGGGAACCGTGATGGTCAGGTCGACGGTGCGCGCGGCGGCCGGACGCGCCACCGCCGGGAGCTTCGCCCACGCGACCGCGACGTGGCTGCGCATGTTGGTGTTCGGTGGCGCCAGGTTCCTCTCCGAGGCGAGACCCGCGCCGCCGACGAGGAGGGCGACCACCATGAGCGACGCCACGGCGGCGGCGATCCGGGACCGGAGTTGCTTGCGGGTCGAGGCCAGGGAGTCGAAACTGGGCAGTTCGCTCGGGTGGAGCCACGGCCGCTCGCCCGGCGGCGGCGGCACCGGAAGGCGCCGCCACGGGAGCCACGCGTATGTTCGAGAGACCCAACCCATGACGATCCAGGCTAGTTAGCAAGTGACCAGGTAAACAGGTCGCTCTAGCATCGTCTCCTATGGCCACCGACGTTGCTCTCGACGTGGGCACCGGCTGGACGAGGCTGGCCACCGCCGACGAGGGACTCATCTTCAACGAGCCCACCATCGTCGCCATCGACACTCGATCGGGCGAGGTGGTCGAACTCGGCTTCGGCGCGCTCGACCTGGTCGCTCGCACCTCGCGCCACGTCGTCGCGTTCCGCCCGCTGTCGCAGGGGGCTACGGTGGACTTCGACGTCACCGCGCGGCTGTTGTCGGGGCTGTTCGATCGGGCGGGCATCTCCAAGATCAGCCGGGTGCGCGCACTGATGAGCGTGCCCTCGCTGGCCACGCCCATCGAGCGGCGCGCCCTGCGCCAGGCCGCGATCCAGGCGGGCGCGCGCGAGGTGAGCCTCCTCGAGGCGCCCCTGGCCGCGGCCATCGGACTGGGGCTGCCCGTCCAGGACCCGGTGGGCTCGGCGGTCACGCTGCTCGGAGCCGGGGCCTCGGAGGCCGCGCTGCTCTCGTTGGGGGGCATCGTGACCTCATCGACGCGCCGCCACGGCGGGGCGGACCTCGACGCGGCGATCGCCGCGTTGTTGCGCCAGCGTCACGGCGTCGTCGTCGCCCCGGCGATCACCGAGGCGCTGAAGGTGAATCTCGGTTCGGCGCGCGGCCTCACGCGGGGCCTCAGCGAGGAGATCGTGGCGCGCACCGTGACCAGCGGCGAGCCCGTGCGCCTGAGCGTGGGCGCGGAGCTCGTCAACGTCGCCCTCCACGACGTCGTCGCGTCGACGGTCAAGATGGTCCAGGACTCCCTGGCCGACGCCCCACCCGACCTCTCCCAGGACGTCAGCGCGCGCGGTCTCACCCTGGTGGGTGGCCTGTCGCGCCTCAGCGACCTGGCGGAGTTGATCGCGACGAACACCGGGGTGGAGATCCGAGTGGCCGACGAGCCCGAGCTCGTCGTCATCCGCGGACTGCAGCTCTGCCTCGAAGAGATGTCCTCGCTGCACCCGCTCTTTCGCGACGCCGACCTCTAGAGCTCCTCGGCGCCCAGCTGGTCGGCGGCCGCGCGCACCTGCCAGTCACGGTCCTCGCGGGCGCTCGCCAGCGCCGCCTCGACGTCGGGGCCCTCGAAGTTGGCCAACGCCACGACGGCCCGGCGACGCACGGGTGCCTTGTCCGCCAGCGCCGCGATCACCGCCGCGCGACCACGCTCGTCGCCGATCGATCCCAACGCCGCGACGGCCGCCTCGCGGCACCGCGCGTCGTCGTGGCCCCCCGCGACGCGCGCCAGGGCGTCCACCGCGGCGGCGACCTGGTGTTCTCCGAGGGCGAAGGCCGCCGCGTCGACCACCAGCGCGTCAGCGTCGCCGAGAGAGTCGATCACCGCCGCGACGACGTCGAGGTCGTCGGGCCCGTGGTGGGCGTAGAGCGTCAGGGCCTCGCGGCGCACGGTGGCGTCAGGGTCGCCGATCGCCCGCAGCCAGTCCGAGGGCGCGAGCAGCCCGCGCCGTCGCGCCGCGCGCAGCGCGAGGACCCGCGCGCGCGCGACGTCCGAGGTCATCTCGCGAGTGATCAACGTCGTCGATCCCGCGTCGTCGGCGAAGCCCGCGCGCACCAAGGCCGCGCGAAGCGACTCCGGTAGCGTGGATTCATCTCCGGACACGAACCCATTCCACCACCTCGTCGGCGCCGATGGGTGAGGTGGTACCTCGGCGTCGCCGTCGTGCTCGTCGTCGCGATCACGATCCTCCAGCACGAGGGGACCAACTACTACGCGCTGACTCCGGGGGACGCCACGTCGGTCGCGCCGCTGGTGAAGATCTCGGGACTCGCGACGAAGGCGCACCCCGACCGGATCCTGCTCACCGACGTGTACCTGTCCTCGCTCACCGAGTGGCAGTGGATCGTCAGTCACTTCCAGTCCCACGTCGAGTACGTCACGACCGACGAGTTGATCAGCCCCGGGATACCCACCGACGAGTTGGCCGCGCAGGGTTTCCTCGAGATGAGCGACTCGCAGCAGTCGGCGGAGGTCGCGGCGCTGCGGGCCCTGGGCTGGCACATTCGCGTGGCCGCGGCCGGCGCCGTCGTGAACGGCGTGGGCACGGCGTCACCCGCGCTGCGCGCCCACCTTCGCGTGGCGGACCGGGTCGTCGGTGTGGACGGTCGCGCCGTCGCCACGTCGTGCGACCTCATCGCCGACGTCCACGACGCAGCTCCCGGGGCCGCCGTGCGCCTGAGGGTCGAACGCTCCCACATCTCGGGGACCGGAGTCATCACGTGGTCGGCGCCGAGCACCGTGGTGGTCACGGCCGGGCCGCCGTCGAGATCCCAGGGCTCCTCGGGCTGCCCGGGCGTGAGCGGCGCGGCTCGCTCGTGGCTGGGCATCGCGCTCGAGGACGGAGTCCGGTACCGGTTGCCGGCGACGATCTCGATCAACACCGCGAACATCGGGGGTCCCTCGGCGGGGCTCGCGATGACGCTCACGATCATCGACGAGCTGAGCGCCGGCTCCCTCACTGGCCACCTCGTCGTCGCCGCGACCGGCACCATCGACGCCAACGGCAACGTCGGGGCCATCGGGGGAGTGGCCGAGAAGACGGTGGCCGCCCAACGCGCCGGCGCCCGCGTCTTCCTCGTGCCGGCGGGACAGAACTACGTCGACGCGCGCGCCGCGGCGCAGCCGGGACTCAAGATCGTCGCCGTGCAGTCCTTGCGCGGGGCGCTGCGCGCCCTGCGCTCCCTGGGCGGCGCGGCGCCGGTGCCGCTCACGACACCCCATTAAGCCCGGCCCCCGGCGGGCCACGCCGTAGTCTTGAGCAATGGACGATCGGCGAATCCTCTCCTCGACGCGCCCGACGTCGCCCGAGGTCGCGCGGGTCAATTTCACGGTCGTGCGCAAGGGGGGACTGGACCCCCAGGAGGTGCGACTCCACCTGGAGTCGGTGGCGCGCGAGATGGCCCACTTGGAGTCGCGGTTGCGCGATCTCCAGTCCCAACTGGCTGAGGCCCTCCAGCGCGCCGCGAACCCGTCGTTCGACGAGGCCACCCTGGCGGCGGCCCTCGGCACCCAGAGCGCGGCGATACTGCGCTCGGCGCACGAAGAGGCGGGTCGCGTCACGGCCGAAGCCCAGGAACGCAGCGCGCAACTCTTCGCCGAGAGCCAGCAGCGCGCGTCGGCCCACCTGATCGAGGCCCAGGAGCGGGCCGCCGCGATCATCTCGGAGGCCGAGACCACGGCCCAGCGCCTCGACCACGAGGCGCGCCTGACCGCCGAGCGCCTCATCGACTCGGGCAAGGCCAACGGGGAGGCGCTGGTCGAGCGTGGCCGCGAGCAGGGTCGCGCGGTCGTCGAGCAGGCCAACGAGGCGCGCCGGACGGTCCTCAACGACCTCGCCGTCAAGCGAAAGGCCCTCCATCTGCAGATCGAGCAGCTGCGCGCCGCGCGCGACTCGCTGTCCGCCTTCGTCGCTTCGGTGCGCGACCAGGTGGAGTCCGTGATCTCGGGACTGGGCGCCTCGGACGAGGTCGCACGCGCCGCGGCGCTGGAGGCGCTGCGCCTGCACCCGCCCGCACCGGACCCCACCGAAGAGGAGCTCCTCGCGGGAACGCCCTTGCGCGAGGTCCCCGAGGTCGTCGTGCGCCAAGCGCCCGAGCCCGAGTCGTCCAAATCCCGCCCGCGCCGAGCCGCCAGGGCCGACGCGGCTCCGACCCCCCTGCCCCCGGAGGACGAGTCGGGCACCGACGTCGTCAACGAGATCTTCGCCCGGTTGCGCAAGGCCTCGCTGGAGGAGCGTGGAGCCGCGTCGGGTCCCGTGAAGAAGGCGCCGGCCAAGCACGAGAGCCCCGTGGGCGAACTGTTCGAGCGGCGCGACGGCGCCCTCGAGGAGTCGCTCAGCGTGCTGACGCGCCGCGTGAAGCGCGTCCTCCAGGACGACCAGAACGGGACGCTCGAGCGGCTGCGCGACGTCAAGGGCATGATCACGACCGAGCTCGAGGACGAGTTGGTCCAACGAGCCCGCTACGCCGACGCGGCCCACGCCGCCTTGGCCGAGGCGGCCGCGGCGGGCGGTCGCTTCGCGTTCGACGAGGCCGGCGTCTCGGGCGGGACCGCGAGTCCCGCCGCGCTCGGCGACTGCGCCGCGGACCTCGCGGTCACCATCGTGCTGGCGCTGCGCAAACGAATCCTCACCGACGGCACCGGAACGGCGGTCGAGCGGGCCAACACCGCCTACAAGGAGTGGCGCGGCGCGCGCGTCGAGCGGCTCTGCACCGACGCCGCGCGCCGGGCCTTCCACCTCGGCGTGCTCGCCGCGTCCGAGGGACGCGCGGTCCGCTTCGTGGTGACGCCCACGGACGCTCCGTGTGACGCGTGCGCCCTCGACGCGCGCTCCGGCGAGCGACCCGCCGGGCAGAGCTTCCCCAGCGGGTCGGCCCTCCCGCCGCTGCACGCGGGATGCGCGTGCGCGGTGATTCCCGCTTGAGATTGCCCCTAGGCTCGGCCCGTGCGTAGCCCCACGGACGTCCCTCGCCGCCCCGCCCGGCTGGGCCGACTCTCGCGGCGCTTCTGGATCGGCCTGGTCATCGGGGTCCTGCTCATCGGGTTCCTGTCGCTGCGCAGCCTGGCGGTGCTCTGGACCGACCAGATGTGGTTCCACTCGGCGGGCCTGGGCGGCGTGTTCACCACGCTGTTCCTCGTCAAGGTGGGGCTGGGGCTCACCTTCGGCGCCATCTTCTTCCTGCTGCTGTGGGTGAACCTGCTGCTGACCGACCGCTTCGGCGCGCGCGACCTGTCCTTCGAGCCCGAAGACGAGATCGTTCGCCGGTTCCAGAACGTCGTGCGACCCTACGCGGGACGGATCTACGCCGGGATCGCGCTCCTCTTCGGCCTGGTCGCGGGGCTGAACGCGACGGGGGAGTGGCAGCGCTACCTGCTGTTCGCCCACAGCCAGTCCTTCCACATCAAGGACCCGCTCTTCCACAGGGACGTGGGCTTCTACGTGTTCACGCTGCCGTTCCTGTCCTTCGTCGTCACGTTCATGCTCGTCACGCTCTTCATCGTGCTGCTCGTGACGACGGTGTTCCACTACCTCAACGGCGGCATCCGCGCGACCAAGGCGCGACCGCGCGTCTCACCACGGGTCAAGGCCCACCTGTCGGTGATCGGCGCGGGCATCGCCCTGATGAAGGCGGCCGGCTACCTGATCGCCAAGTGGGAGCTCGTCAACTCCACCAACGGCTACGTCCAGGGCGCGGGCTACACCGACGTGCACGCGCGAATGCCGGCCCAGACCATCCTCTTCTGGCTCTCACTGGCCGCGGCGGTGATCCTGCTCGCCAACGTGCGCTCGCGCGGCTGGTCGCTGCCCGCGGTGGCGGTGGGGTTGTGGCTCTTCGTGGCGCTGGTCATCGGCGTCCTCTACCCGACGATCCTGCAGGCGCTGAAGGTCAGTCCGGCCCAGGCGACGCTGGAGCGTCCCTACATACAACGCAACATCACCGCGACGCGCGCGGCCTTCGGCCTCGATCAGGTCAACTACCACAGCTTCGCCGGGCTCCAATCCATCACTCCCGCGCAGGCCAAGGCCGACACCGCGACGCTGTCGAACATCCGCCTGTGGGACCCGGCGAACAACATCTCGCTCGAGACGGTGATCCGCCGACAGTCGATCCGGTCGTACTACACGTTCGCCAACGTCTCGGTCGACCGGTACTTCATCGGCGGCAAGCTCACCCCGGTCCTGATCGGCACGCGCCAGCTCAACACCTCCAGCCTGCCCTCGCCCAGCTGGGTGAACACCCACCTCGTCTACACGCACGGCATCGGTGCGGCCGTGGTCGCGGCCAACACCGTCGACTCGGCCACCGGCAACCCGGTGTTCGTGGTCTCAAACATCCCACCGGACTCGACCAGCGGGATGCCCGTGCTCACCCAGCCCGCCGTCTACTTCGGCATCAACGACCCCGGCTGGGTCGTGGCCAACACCAAGCAGCTCGAGCTCGACTACCAGGTCACGACGGGCGCCCGGGCGGGCCAGCCGGTCGAGACGCACTACGCGGGCCACGGCGGCGTGCCGGTCGGCGGGTTCTTCAGCCGCCTGGCGCTGGCGCTGCGGCTGGGCGACTTCAACTTCCTCATCTCCAACCAGGTCGACTCCCAGAGCCGGGTCCTGTTCGTGCGCGACGTGATGGCCATGGCCAAGAAGGCGGCGCCGTTCCTCTCCTTCGACTCCCAGCCCTACGCGGTCATCGCCAACGGGTCGGTGAACTACGTCCTGGACGGCTACACCACCACCGACCAGTACCCGTACAGCCAGAACGCGAGCAGCCTGAACGTGAACTCCGGCGGGCTGCCGGGCAGCTTCAACTACGCGCGCAACGCGGTCAAGGTCGTCATCAACGCCTACACCGGCCAGATGAAGTTCTACGTCATCAACCCCAAGGACCCCATCATCGAGGCGTACCGGGCGGCGTTCCCGTCGATGTTCCTGCCCATGAGCTCGATGCCCACGGCGATCCTCGACCACCTGCGCTACCCCTCGGACCTCTTCGCGGTGCAGGCCTCCACGCTGGGCCGCTATCACATCACCTCGGCGTCGGCCTTCTACACCGCCTCGGACAGCTGGCGCATCTCGCCGTCGACCGGGGCGGGCACCCCGAACCAGTCCCTGGCCCAGACCCAGACCACCGACGCCGCGGGCAACGTGCTCTCGACGTCACTGGCGCCGATGAACCCCCTCTTCCAAGTCGGATCGCTGCCCCTGGCCGACCACCAGCAGCTCCTCGAGGAGCTGGCCTACGTGCCGGCGGGCAACTCCGCGACGGTCCAGAACCTGACCGCGTTCATCATGGCCACGAGTGACCCCACCGACTACGGCCAGATCCAGGTGTACGAGACGCCGCGAGGATCCCAGCTCAACGGACCGGTGCAGGCGGACTCCGAGATCCAACAGAACGCGACCGTGAGCTCGACGATCACACTGCTCGACCAGCACGGCTCGAGCGTGCTGCTGGGCAACAACCTGATGGTGCCCCTCGACCAGAGCGTGCTCTACGTGCGGCCGCTCTACGTGACGAGCTCGTCGAACCCGATGCCCCAGCTGCGCTACGTCATCGCGGTGTTCAATCAGGACGTGGCGATCGCGCCCACGGTGTCCGCGGCGCTGAGCGGCGTCCTCGGCGCCAACATCTCGGGCGGCACGGGACCGCCCTCGGGCGGCGGGACCGGCAAGGGCCACACCGCGACCTACTACCTCACCCAGGCGGCCAACCAGTATACGGCGGCCCAGAAGGCGCTGACCGCCGGCAACCTCGGCGAGTACCAGACCGACGTCAACGCCATGAACAACGACCTCAAGCTGGCCCAGCACGCCTTGAAGGCGGCGAGCTAGAAGCGCACGCGTTCCACGGTCGCGCAGACGCCGGAACCATCCTTGGTCGAGCGCTCGTAGAAGATCAACGTCCCGTAGCTCGACATGGGCGCGGCGAAGGAGAACGTCCGGGTGAAGGGAGCCAGCTGGGTGCCGCCCCCCATGACGGTCGTGGCCGCCAGTGGGGTCGAACTCACGTCATCCCGCAAGGTGACGTTGACGACCCCCTCGAAGGCGAGGCTTCGTCCCCTCACGAGCGCGGGCGACGTGATGATCGCGAGCGGGGCCGGGGTCGTGACGACGATGTCGGGCGTCGTGGCCCGCCACACCCACCACGTCCCGTCCGACGAGCTCCGCAGGGACACAGTGGTGACCGGTCCGCGCGCCGACGGACGGATGAGAGCCACCCGCGAGCCGTTTGCTCCGGCGGAGACCGCCTCGACCAGGGGCGTTGCCATGTGAAGGAGGTCCGTGGCGAGACCCTGGGCCGCGGCGCTCGCAGTGAGGTAGCGGACGCCCGAGGCCGCCGTGGGCCACACCGCGTTCGCCGGCACGGGTGCTTCGGTCGTGGACGTCGCGGTAGTGGTCGTCGAGACCGGGGTCGATGAGCGCCACCCGAACCACGAGACCAGAGCCACCGCGACGACCAGCACCACCGTCACCGGTACCCAACCCTTTGCCACGTTTCGAACTTACGCACGAGTCGATTGGGATCATCAGGGGCGAAGGTCCGGAGTTGAAGGTGAGTGACAGACCTGATCGGTGGCACCTTCTCGGGTCAACGTGTAGAGTGAAGTCTCCCAACGCGGGGTGGAGCAGTTTGGTAGCTCGTCGGGCTCATAACCCGAAGGTCGCAGGTTCAAATCCTGCCCCCGCCACGAAGTAGCTGCGGTCACAAGCTGCGGTCACAAGCTGCGGTCACAAGCTGCGGCCACAAGCTGCG
>JGI12269J14319_10003445_pt1 | contig 14818 bp, 11 predicted proteins | sample PeaSoiSIISIP2007_FD_14319 | JGI IMG/M metagenome (IMG submission 14319) | reverse complement strand
CCCGCCGTAGTACGGCTCGGCGCTGCCGCGCGCGTACTGTCCCGACAGGACGGCGGCCATGACCACCACGACGACGCCGATGACGGCCGGCACAGCCTCCGCGCGCAGCACGCGGCGCGGGTTCCGCCCCAGCCGGCGGAGCAGGTCGATCCCCACGCGCCAGACCGTCGGCAGCGCCGCGATCAGGGCGATGGTCAGCGTCGCCCAGACCTTGAACTCCGGTGTACCCGTGAAAACCCGGCTGCGCGCGGTGGCGCCATCTTCAATCAAGATCAATCCAGCGCCGAACGCCGCGAACCCGAGCGTCACTAGCGCCAGCCGCCAGTCGGCCGACGCCGGCCGCGCCCGGGGCCTCCGGCGGACCCGCGTCGCCTGGGCCGGATGTTCACCCGCGCCCTCGAGCGCACCGTCCAGCTCGAGGGATCCGCGCCGTTTACTGGCCACCTGGCTCTCCTGCCGTCCTGCCTAAACAGTGAGCTGTTGAGGCAGCATAGACAAGGCCTAGGCCGAACGGCGGGTGATACCAGGACAACACGCCGCCGACGCTCAGGCGAAGGCGGCGGCGACGGGAGCGAGCCGGAACACGTCCTGCGGCCCGGTCAGATCGGGGAGGGAGACGAACACCGTCGTGACGCCGCGGTCGGCCAGCAGCCGGTAGCGGCCGATGTGGTCATCGGGCGTGCCGGCATGGTGGCTCCGGGCAAACGCGGCGGCCGAGGTCCGGCCGCGCAGCCGCTCCACGATCGACGCGGCCTCCTCCCGGTCCCGGCCGATGACCGGGATGTCGAGCACGGTGACCTCGGCCTGCGCCGGGTCGCGCCCGGCCGCCACGCAGTGCTCGCGGAAGACGGCGAGCTTGCGGTCCAGCGTGTCCAGGTCCGAGGGCAGGTTGCAGCCGTCGCCGAGCCGGGCGGCGATGGCCAGCGTGCGTTTCTCGCCGCCCCCGCCGACGATGATCGGGATCCGCGCCACCGGGCGCGGGTAGCAGGTGGTTTCCGGCAGCCAGACTCGCTCGCTCCGGTACTCCTTCGTGCCGGGCTGCCACAGGGCGCGCAGCGTCTCGATGGCCGACTCCAGCTCGTCCAGCCTGACCCGGGCGGGCGGGAAGGGCAGGCCGAACCCGGCGTGCTCGCGCACCCACCAGCCCGCCCCGATCCCGCAGAAGGATCGCCCCCCGCTCAGGGCGTCCAGCGTGGCGACCGTCTTGGCCAAGATCCCCGGCGCGCGGAACGTGACGGGCGTTACCAGCGTGCCCAGGCGGAGCCCTGGCTCCAGGCCCGCCAGCATCCCCAGCGTCACCCACGGCTCGGGGATTGGCTCCCAGGCGCGGCCGACCTGGGGGATCTGGATCAGGTGGTCCATCAGCGCGATGCCCTGCAGGCCGGTCTCGGTGGCCGCGCGGGCCACCGCGGCCAGCCAGTGCGCCGGGCCTTCCGGGTCCTCGTCCCATCCAAACCGGGAGAGCTGGAGGATGAAGCCCATGCGGGCCGGCCGGCGCAGCTGCTCGCTGGCGGCCGCCCGCGCGCCGGGGGAGTGGGACGCCTCGGGCTGGGCCGACCCGGCGGTCGTCACCAGGTCCCAGCCCTCGCCGCGGATCTCCGCCGCCGCGGCCCGCATCCGCCGTAGCTGGCCCTCGAGCGCGGGCGCGGGCACCGACCCGCCGACCGGATCGCGGGCCCGGTTGCGGCGCCTGCACTCCGCGGGATCGGTGTCGAACAGCACGGCGACGGCGGGCATGCCGCTGGTCCTGGCCAGCCCCAGGTAGCCGAGCCGCCGCGCCGGGTCGAGGCCGAGGGTGTCCACCACCGCGGTCAGGCCGCGGCGGAGCCGGGCCGCCACGATCTGATCGAGCAGGGCAAAGGCGTCGGCCGACGCGTCCAGGTCGTGCTCGCCGCTCCCCACCACCGCGCGGAGCCGGTCGGACGAGACCACCTCGGCCGGGGCATAATGCTGCGCCGCCCAGAACGACTTCCCCGACCCGGACGGCCCGACCAGCACGACCAGCGCCGGATCGGGCAGCGGCCCGGCCGCCGGATCCACGTCCCTCAGGCTCCCTCGGCCAGGTCGGCGAGCCGGTCGAGCGAGGCCAGGAGCTTGTCGGGCGTGGTCGCGCGCGCTCGCGTGAACCGGTTCTCGTCGGTCAGCTCGGTCCAGTCGTAAGTGTGGGTGACCTTCGTCCGGGACGCGGCGATCGGCTCGAGTTCCCACCGCCACAGGTGACCGGGCGGCTCCTTTCCCGGCTCGGCGGGCCGCCAGGCCATCCGGCGGCCCTCGTCGAACTCGACCACGTGGTTCTCCCGGACCTCGCCGCGAGTGAGCGTCATCGTGAACACGTCCCCCGTGCGGCGCACGCGCTGACCGGCCGGTGCGCAGGCCAGGTTGTCGTTGCCGTCCCAGCGCGGCTGCTGGGCCGGATCGGCGATCAGCTCGAAGATCTGCTCAGGCTCGGCCGCGATCTCCCGGCTGGCGCTGACGACGTGCGTCTCCTGTTCCGTTGCCATGCGCCCATCCAAGCACCCGGCCGGGCCGCTTCGGGTCAGGGATCAGGTGGCAGCTGTCCGCCGCTGACCAGGGCGGCGATCCCGCTGACGTTGCCCTCTCGCGTCATCGCGGCTAGTGCGCCGGCCTGCCCGAGCACGTATCGGTCGAAGAAGGCCAGGGTCACGCGGGCCACCAGCCGTTCCACCGGGTTGGTTCCCATGTACGGGATCATGTGGTTCGCACCGAACAGGTCGAGGTAGTACCTGGCCCTGGCCTGGTCCGCGCGATACAGCTGCAGGCTGGTCGAGGGCACGTTGATCGTGTCCGCGGTGCCCTGGACGAACAGCATCGGCGGCGCCGGGTTGCCGAAGTACCGTCCCGGCATGGTCGGCCACTCCTGCCCCGAGAGCACGGCCACGGCCGTCAGCCGGTGATCGGTGCAGCACGTATCCGCCGCGAGGGCCGCGACGGTGTCCCCGCCGTCCGACTGGCCGACCGCGGCCACCTCCCGCTGGCTCAGCAGTCCGGACAGCACGTCGTGGGGCGCGGCGCTCAGGGCCAGCAGCCTGCTCAGCGCGTAGGACATGTCCGCCGGCTGGTTGACCAGGTCCGGCTCGTACGCGGCGGCGCCGACGGTGCAGTCGGTGCGCGGGAAGTTCACGACCGCGACCACGTACCCGGCGCCGGCCCAGGACCGCAGCAGGTCCTCGTACGGGAGGCCGCACTGCATGAACCCCGGGGCGAACACCAGCAGCGGGAACGGGCCACGCGCCGGCGGCGACCCGGCTGACCGCCCGGCCAGCGGATACCAGATCACGATCACCAGCGCCCGCTGGCCGAGGAACTGACCGGTCGGGCCGGTGTGCGCAGGCTCGAGGAGCGTCATCCGCCGATGGCCGACCTGGTAGGCGCCGGCCGAGCCGACGACGGCGGCAGGGCGGGGAGAACTGGCCGCCGGATCGCTGGGCACCCCGCGCTCCACCTGCGTCGCCGCAGCACTCAGCGAGTGCCCCGCACACGCGGAAACGAATGCGAGGATGGCGAGCACGGCCACGATCGTCTTACGGACGGTAACGGGCCTGGCGTCCGGCGTCACGGTTAGGTTCTAGCCTCCCGGGTCATCCGTCGCCAGCCAAGTTACCTGACCTCGGCGGACTCCCACCGGCCGTGGCCGAAACCTGCCACTATTGCTCCTTGATGATTCGGCCCAGCTACGTGAGACTGATCTTGGTCGCGGCCGTCGCGGTCCTGCTGGCGGCCGCCTTGGCCGCGAGCAGCGGCCGGGCCGCGGCAGCCGCGTCCGCCAAGCCGCTGGCGGGGATCATCGTCGGGATCGACCCCGGGCACAACGGCCGCAACGCTGACGATCCGTCCTTCATCGACCACCTGATCTGGAACGGCCGCGAACGGGAGACCTGCGATACGGCCGGCACCGAGACCGACGGCGGTTACACCGAGGCCCGGTTCAACTTCAAGGTCGCCACGTACCTGCGCGCTGATCTTCAGCGCGACGGCGCCCGCGTGGTGATGACGCGGACCAGCAATACCGGCGTCGGACCGTGCGTGACCACCCGCGCGCAGATCATCAACCGGGCTCACGCCGACGTGGCCATCGATATCCACGCCGACGGCGGCCCCGCGTCGGGACGCGGGTTCACCGTCTTGGAACCGGTCGCGGACGGGCCGAACGACCGGGTCATCGGGTCCTCGCGGCGCTTCGGCAGCGACGTCCGCTCGGCATTCCTTTCGATGACCACCATGCCGGTCAGCACGTACGACGGCGTGGACGCCGTCGCCTACCGCGACGACCTGGCCGGGCTCAACCTCACGACCGTCCCCAAGGTCCTCGTCGAATGCGGGAACATGAGGAACGCGACCGACGCCGCCCTGCTGACCTCCGCCCGCTTCCAGCAGGAGATCGCCAGGGCGCTGGCGGCCGCGATCATTCGCTTCCTGGGCAGGTGACGGATCTGCGGAACTTGCCCATCAGGTACGGCCCGGCGAGCACGGGTTCGTAGCGGGGCTCTTCGCCCGGCGGAAGGCAGGTCGGCAGGCAGGAGATCGTCGCGGACCAGTTGGCGTTCTGGAAGTACGGCATGCTCTGCCTGCGGGCCGCGGCCGCCGAAGGGTCGGGCGAATCGACCACCCGGTGCAGGGTCGAACGCCACCGGTCGTTGGTCCAGCGCGCCATCAGGTCGCCGATGTTGATCACGAACGCGCCGGGCACGGATTCCACGCCCGCCCATTCACCCGCGCGATCGAGCACCTCCAGGCCGCCCACCGCGTCCTGCCGCAGGATCGTCACCGTGCCGTAGTCGGTGTGCGCGCCCGCCCGGAGTTGCCCGGGCCGCGGCGGGCGATCCCGGGCCGGGTAGTTGATGGCGCGAAGCGCGTTCGGGCCATCGGCGGTCTTGTCGGCGAAGAACCCGGGCGGCAATCCGAGCCCGCGCGCGAGCAGGGACATCAGCCGGTTGCCGAGCTCGCGCATGGCGTCGTAGTAGGCGGTCCACGCTGACCTGAGTTCCGGAAGATCGGCGGGCCACAGGCTCGGCGAGTAGGCCCAGGCCTCGCCCGGGTCGGTAAACCGGCGCGCTGGCCGGGAGGGCGGCCCGACGTTGAAGACCTCCTTCAGGTCCGCCGGGGCGGCGCCGGACATCGACTGGCTCAGCGACTCACCGGCCAGCGGCATGTACCCGTACGGATAGTCCGCGCCGGGGCGCGCCACGGTAAGCTTGTCCTCCAGCGGGAGGTCGAAGAACCTCGTGGCCATCGTCCACGCCGGGTCGGCGACGCCGTCGGGGATGCCGTGCCCGGTGACCTGGAAGAACCCCACCGTCCGGCAGATCTCGTCCAGTTCCCCGCCGACGGCACCGGGGTCCGCCGAGATATCGACGACCGGAACGTACGACACGCCGGCCTGCTAGCTCACGCTCTTGATCCGCCAGACCCCGACCGCGGCTGCGATGCCGACCACCGCGGTCGCCCCGAACAGGGTCGGGTAGCCGGCCAGCGAGACCAAGGGGGCGGCGATGGCCGGCCCGATGGCGTATGGGGTGACGATGGCGATGTTGATGATGCCGAGGTCCTTGGCCCGGTCGTGGGCCTTTGGCAGCACCTGGGTGATCAGCGCCTGGTCGACCGCGATGTAGGCGCCGAACCCGACGCCGAACAGCACAGCCGCGGCCAGCGCCGCCGGCCAGGTCTCCCAGAACGTCAGCAGCAGGGCGGCCACCGCCATCAGCAGGCCGGACACGGTGACCAGCATCTTGCGGCGCCCGCTGCGGTCGGAGATGACGCCGCCGACGATCGAGGCCACCACCACGCCGCCGGTGTAGATCACGATCAGGATGAGCAGGCCGTCCGCGGCGGTCTGGCCGGGGAACAGCCGCGAATAGTGCACCGCGTCGCGCAGGAAGTAGAGCAGGTACAAGGTCCCCATGGCGATGGAGAGGGTGGCCAGAAAGCGGGTCAGCCAGGCCCAGCCGAAATCGGGGTACTCGCGCGGGCTGATCCAGTAGGAGGAGGCCACCCGGCGCCAGGAGAACGGCTCCCGGTGCTCCGGCGCGAGCGGAGGGTCGGGGGTGAAGAATACGAACGGCAGCGCCAGCACCACCATCAGCACCGCCAGCGCGATATAGCCGGTGACCAGGTCCTGGTTGAGGACGTCTACGACCAGGACCGTGCCCAGGACCAGGCCGAGGGCGATCGGCATGCCGATCAAGCCGGACACCGTGGCCCGCTGCCGGACCGGCACATGGTCGGGGATGGCCGCGCTCAGGCTGGCGAACTCACCGTTCTGGAAGGCGCCGAACAAGAACCACAGCAGGGCCACGACCAGCACCGTGCCCGCCTTGGCGAGCAGCGCCACGCAGACCGCGGCCGGCAGGACCATGGCGAGCGTCCACCGATGCCGGCGGCCGCTGAACCGGCCCAGCCGCCGTCCGTGCGCGGTGCGGTCGGACAGCGCGCCGATGATCGGGGTGGCCAGGGCGGAGGAGACGGCGTTGACCGCGGTCACCACCCCGAGGGCGGCGATCTTATGGCGAGGCGTGATGTCCTGGAGCTGGAGCGCCAGTACGACCTGCGACGGCGCCTGGACCGCCATCCACATGCCCAGCATGGCCAGGGTGAGTCCGACGATCCAGCGGGGCCGCACGTGCACGGTCGGTTCGGCCAGCGCGAGCGACCCCACGTCCGGCCGACCGATTGCCTCATCCCTCATGGAACCTCCGCTGCCCGGGCTCCGCTTCGGATGCGGCCTGCGTCACGCCGCCGCCCCACCGCCATGGCTGGATCATGACGCATCCCGGCCACCTCGCGATAGTGCGCCTCACGCGCTCATACGCCCATCCTCAGCAGCCCCGGCACGCCGCGATGGCGGAGCAGTCTCGTCTCCGCGACCACTACGATCGCGGCGAGCAGCGCCAGCCCGGCGGCCGGGACGGCGAGGGCCACCAGGTCCGGCGCGATGGGCACCGGCGCGGTGGAACCGGTGAATACCGACAGGTTGAGCGCCCCGGACGTGAGCATGGGCAACACCACCGCGCAGGCCACCCCCGCGGCGATGGCGGCCAGGACGGACAGCAGCGCCTCCCCGAGGACGAGCCAGATCTGACTGCCCTGTTGCAGCCCCATCGTGGTCAGCCTGGCCAGCGTCAGGTCGCGGTCCGCCGAGCCGAGGGCCAGCCCGAGCAGCAAGATGACCAGCCCGAACCCGGCCGCCACCACGAGCGAGAGCCGCATGATCACGTCCGCGGCCGCCTGCAGCGGCGAGCTGACCAGCGCGCCGAGTACCGCCGAACGGAATTTGACCGCGGCGCCGGGCACGTCCTTGCTCACCAGCGCGGTCAGCGCCGACTGGTTGATCCCCGTCCCCGTGATGAACAGCAGGTTGGTCGCCGGCGGACCGGTCTCGCCCGCGATGCGCTGCAGCGGCATGATGACGAACAACCCGGCGCCGATCGCGGCCGGGGTGCTCGCCACGGTTCCGGCCACCCGCACCTCGAGCGGGCCCATGCCGGCCTGGGAGGTTAGCTCAGTGACCCCCGAGCCGATGAGCGCGGCCGCCGCCGGGGACACCACCACGGTCGTGACCCCGCCCGAAGACCCGAGTCGAGCCAGCGGGGCCGCCGGGAACGGGACGCCCGCGGTGTAAGCGGCGTAGCTAGCGGGATCGACGGCCACGACCGTCACGATCTGGCCGTTCGGCACCTGCCATGACATCAGCCAGGCGACAGCGGTGCGGCGGACGCCGGGCACGGCAGCGACCGCCCGCTGCACGCCCGAGGTCACGATCGGGGTCACCTGCGTCGCGTCGAGCACCGCGTCGCCGCCGGTCAGCTGCCAGGAGGCCGCGACCTCGCCGCGGGTCACGGCGTCGCGCACCATCCCGGCGAACGACGCCACCGTGAGCGCCAGGACCAGGGCGAAGGCTGGCGCGGCGCTGGCCAGCGAGGCCCGCGACGCCCGGGTTAGCGCCAGGAACCCGGATGCGCCCGCGCGGCTCGCGTAGAGCCTGAGCAGGCCCCGGATGATCAGCGGGTAGAGCCGGCCGACCGCGATGACGGCCGGGATCGCAACCAGCGCCGGAGCCGCCGCGACGTACAGGTTCACCGTTCCCGGGGCCGGCGCCCCCTGATCGTGCAGCACGATGAGCCCGCCGACCGCGGCGGCACAGGCGGTGACCTCGGCCACGGCGCGGCGCTGGAGGCGCGGGGCGCGCCGGGCGCGCACGCCCGGGTTCCTGGCCGGCGCCGGTTTGCGGTACCGCCACGCCGCGATGGCGGGCAGGCCGAGCACCGCCGCCAGCGCCGTCAGGCCGCCCAGCCACCAGGCCAGGTCGGCCGCAGGTCCCGGCGTGAGGAGCACCGCCAGGCCGGCACCCGCCAGCGCCCCGGGCACGCAGGCCAGACCGCTGCCGCGCAGCGTCAGCGTGGCCAGTTGCCGCAGCGACGCGCCGCGCGAACGGAGCATCTCGAGCTCGACGGCGCGGCGCGCCTCGTTGATCCGCGCGGCGAGCAGCAGGACGGCCGCGCCGACCACCGTCAGGCTGACGAACAGCAGCGACAGCACCTGTTGCACCGCGGTATCGGTGAGGGCGAACGCGGTGAGCTGGGTGAGCAACTCGGCGTGGACCATCAGCGGCACCGCGGCGCCGGCTAGGTCACCGGATAGCGGCACGGCCGCGCCCGAAGCGCGGATCAGCGAGTGCTGCACCGCCGGAACCTGGTTCGCCTGCAGGCCGCCGAGGCTGAGCGGGAACTCCCACTGGATGGTCATGGGGAGCAGGGCGAAGACGGCCTGCATGGCGGCGAACTCGCCAGGATCGGCGAACACCGCGCCCGACCAGTAAGGCGGCGCGCGGGGACCAGGAATGTTGAACGACGGCGCCTGGGCGGCGGCGTCCACGTTCCAGAACGCCGAGGTGATCCCCCGTGGGCGGACGATCGCCGTGACGATCACCGGTACCTTGATCGTCTCCACGTCCAGCTTGAGGACCGATCCGGGGTGCAGCCCGAACCGCGCCGCGGTCGCCACGGTCACCGCGATGTGCAGCCTCTGGCCGAGCCTGCTGGGCGGGGGAAAGGAGCCGGCGACGAGCGTGACGTTGCTCGTCAGCGTGTCGCGGTAGATGACCTCGAGTTCCGGCGGGACTTTGCCGGATACCGCGCGAGGCGCCGCGCCGGCGTTCACGATCAGCGGGTTGGTTGACAGTCCGGCCCACTGACCCGGCCCGAGCGGCAGCGGCGTCGTCGCCAGGAAGTGGCTAATCTGTCTCCGCGATTCGTCGAGCTGGCTGTCGTCCAGGACGGGCGGAGTGGAGAAGCTGACCGTGTTGGCGAACGTCAACCAGTCGTCCGTGACCTGGACCGCCCGGTCCACGGGCGTGACCCCGGCAAGCTCGTGCTGCAGCGCCCGGGTCCGCGAATGCAGGCTGTACCTCGGGCCCGCCACCGCCACAAAGACGCACCCGAGGACGAGCAGCGTCAGCGCCAGGGCACTGACCGTCGTGCCGCCGACCTGCGCGCGCAGCCACGATCGCGTCATGCCGCCTCCGCCGCGCGCAGTTCGGCGGCGGGGTCCGGCCTGCGCGCGATGACGGTCGCCGCGACCAGCACCGGCAGAGCCGCGACGGCGAGCGCCAGCGGCAGCGCCTGGGCCCAGGCGAACTGCGTGATCACCGAAGGAACCGGCGGGCTGGCCCTGACGGTCAGGGTGACGGCGGGGACGAGCAACTCGGCGATGACCGCGCCGAGGACCAGGCCGGCCACCGCCGAGGGAAGGCCGAGCATCAGGCGTTCCAGGCATAGCTGGCGCGCCGCCCCGCCGGGGGCCACGCCCAGCGCGGCCAGCAGCGCGTTCTCCGCCCGGCGCTGCCGGATGCCGACCGCGATGGCCACGCAGCAGCCGGTGATCGCCAGGACGGCGGCGGCGATGGCGATGGCGAGCAGCGCCTGCTGCGGCACCGCGGAAAGCGGGTTGGCGGCCAGCCGGGCGGCTAGCTGCGCCACGCTGGTGACGGAGGATCCGGCCGGCAGGGCGCTCAGCAGCCCCGGCGGCACCCGGTGCCCGGCGGTCGACAGCCACCACTCCATCACCGGCAGCGGCGGTAGCGACTGGTTGGCCAGGTAGTCCTGCATCGTCGGGAGGTCGACGATGACCGCGCCGTACGGGGAGGTCACCGTCGGGAACGTCGAGACCACCGCGACGATCCTCACCCCCAGCGTGGCGCCACCGCCTACCGTCGCCGACACCGTGTCGCCGACGTTGGCGCTGTTCGCGGCCAGGAACGCCTGGGTTGCGATGCCCGGAATCGAGCCGGCCGCCACGGCTGATGGGACCGCCAGGTCGAGTTCGCCCCCTATCGGCCCCCCGGGCGCGCTAAACAGGCCGAACACACCGAACGCCGAGGTCGATCCCCATCCGCTGTCGAACGTGGTCGTCCACGCGCCACCAGCGCCCAGCCGGGACGAGAGGAACGATGGGATCAGGTAGCTGTTGTCCGGCGCCCCGTACGCCTCGGTGAGCCCGATCAGCTCGTCGGACGTGGCACTTGTCCGCCAGCCGGACAGCGCACTCCCGGTCGACGAGTTCACCGAGAGGATCTGGAACGTCGCCGCGGACGCCACGCGAGCCGACGGCAGCGCATAGTTCACGATGATCGAGGTCATCCGCAGGGGGTAGATGACCTGGCTCTGTGCCCCCGCGACGCGGAAGGCCAGCGTGTGCGGTCGGCCGTCGGCCGTCAGCGTTCCCGCGGTGAGCTGGTAGGCGTCGCCGTCGGCATCGTCGATCGTGATCGTCACCGTGGCGGGTGCGAGCTTGAGCTGCGCAGGCCCGAGGGCGGCGGTGAGCCGGATCATGGCGGCCGGCCCCGGGAGCACGACGCCCGGCCGGATGCCGCCGGGCTGTATCTTCCGGAACAGCGTCGTAGCGGGCAGCGGCGACTGGTCCGGGCGCAGCAGCGCGACCTTCGCCGCGGCGCCCGGGTCGAGGGCGACCAGCGGGCTGCCCGCGTTGGTGGCGGAGTCGGCGACGACCACGGGCGTCGCCCCGAGCACCGCCGGATTCGCGGCCAGCCGGCCGGCCTGCGCGGCCGGGAACGGCTGGTAGAGGTCGGCGCGCACGTCGGCACCCGCGGCGAACGCCGCCTGGTCGCGGTTGGACCTCTCCCAGCTCTGGTGCTGGGCCAGGGCCAGCGTGCTGGTGGCCACCGCGAGCACGATCAGCAGGACGGTCCCGCCCTGCCGGAGCGGCTGACGGCTGACCTGCCAGCTGGCCAGGGCCGCGGTCAGCCGCCTGCCCCGGGCGGCCAGCCGGTCGCCGGCCCGGCCCGCGAAGGGCAGGATCCGCAGCGCCGCGATCGTCCCGCCGGCCAGCGCGAGCGCGGGGGCCAGCGTCAGGACCGGATCGATGCCGGTACTGCCGTTAGCCCCGGCCGAAACGGCCGTGTAGTGGCGGAGCTGCCATCCAGCCACGACGGCGAGCGCCAGCACCGCGACGTCGGTTCCGGTCCGGGTGGCCGCGGAGATGGCCGCCTGGCGGCCCCGCCGGATCCGGGCGTCACCCGGCGTGGGCGCCAGGGCCGCGGGCGCCATGATGATGACCGCGGCGCCGGCCGCCACGACGGCCGACGCCCACCACGCCCCGGCCACCGTGCCGGTTTCCCCGGTAGCTATCCGCCCGGCCAGCCATGCCCCGGCTACCGCACCGCCGATCCCGGCGATCACGCACAGCGGTACGGCCTCGGCCATGGCCATCCAGACCAGTTGCAGGCGGGTGGCGCCCCGGGCCGCCAGCATGGCGTACTCGCCTTCCCGCTGCGCCGCAAGGAGTTGCGCGGCCGCGACCAGGGCCGCACCGGCCAACAGGAACAGTTCGACCGCGGTGATAGCCAGCAGCGACCGGGAGACGCCGAGACTGGTCGCCGTGCCCGTCAGCACGGAATCCAGGCTCGTGTTCAGGGTCAGGCCGGAGATCGCGGGCGAATTGGAGACCGCCTGCCGGAGTCCGGACACCCGGGCGGCGACCATGCGGAAGCTGCCGAGCGGGATCGCTGGCGTGTCCGGCTGATCCACCCAGGAACCCCCGAAGACGGCGAGCCGGCCGGGCAGGACCGCCGGGTTCACCACCAGCGGCCCGTACGTGATGAATCCGCCGAGCGTGCTGGCTCCGCTGGCGTCGATCTGGTTGAGGTTCCAGTACACCCCCGGGGCGGCCCGGAACAGCCCGGTGACCACGAACGACACCTCGTGTTTGGTGACCCGGTCCCGCAGCCGCAGTACCTGGCCGGTGGACACGTGCAGCAGGGCCGCGGCGGAGGTCGGCAGCGCCGCCGGTATCGGCCCACTGGGGGCCGGGACGGTCGGCCAGGCCCCGGTCACGAGGTGCGCGTGGGAGGTGACGTCGTCGAAGGTGGCGGCCTCGGTGATCGGGATGTTCTTCCCGCCCGTGATGGGCAGCCCCAGCGGGTCTGACCAGTAGGCGTGGTAGAACGTCGACGGCGCGCCTTCCAGGGCCCCGGCCAGGTCCCGGTGCAGGGCCGCGGTGTAGCCAGCCGCGTCCGCGCTGGTCACGGGGCCGTCGATGATCATCGGGGTGCCCGACGCCTCGGCTAGGCCCTGGCGCACCGACCGCGGCAGGGCCTGGCCGGAAAAAACCACCAGCGTGGTCGCAAGCGCCGCCGCCACGAGCGTGGTGAGTGCTGCAGCGGCTAGCACCGCCCGGTGGGCGTTCAGCCGGGGCAGCGTGAACGTTCCCCGGTAAAGCATCAGGTCAGCAAGTTACCGAAGCCGCATACCACTTAGGAACTCCGTTAGGTCTCAACTTGGCCTAATGGCTGCGACCGCCGGTGCCGCACGTGAGGCGATCTTATGCTCCCGGATGCTGGCCGGGTCAGGCGGGCTGCCACAGCTCGACCCGATTACCCTCCGGATCGGTGACCCAGCCGAACCGGCCGACACCCTCCATGTCCTGTGCTTCCCCGTCCACGTCCGCTCCCTTGGCGCGCAACTGTGCGAGCATCGCATCCAGGTCGCGGACCCGGAAGTTGAGCATGGTCTGCTGCGCGCGGGACCCGAAGTAGTCGGACTCGGACTCGAACGTGGCGAACACCGTCATCCCGGCTCCCGGATGCCACAGGCCGTTTTCGTCGGCGTCCAGACCCAGGCAATCGCGGTACCACGCGCCCAGAGCCGCCGGGTCAGCCGCCCGCATGAAGTATCCGCCGATGCCAAGTACCCGTTCCATGCCGCTATCTTGCCAGGGCGGCGATCGGGCGGGCTGGCACCACACCGGCGCCGCTTCAACCCCGGGCCTCAATCGCGGGGGAACTCGTGAGCCTGGCCGCGCTGGGGTGCGCTCACCGCCGCGGTCAGCAACCGGCACAGGGTCACGCGCTCGGCGGGGGACAGGCTCCCCACGGATTCGGCCAAGATCTCGTCCAAGATGTCGCTGCCCGCGCTGCGGGCGCGTTCGCCGGCCGGGGTGATGGCGTGCCGGACGGCCCGGCCGGGGCCGGCGACGCGCTCGAGCACGCCCTTGTCGATCATGCGGCTGGCCAGCGTGCCCATCGACTGGTCGGTCTGGAAGGTGAGCTGCGCGAGCTCGTGCAGCGACGCCTCCGGCCGCTCGTGCAGATGCCTGAGCACGTCCCACTGGGGGAGCGACAACCCGACCTCGGCCAGCAGCCTCCCGTTCGCCTCGCGGTGGTGCCGCCACTGCAGCCGCTTCACGGCGAGACCGACGTCCTGGAGCGACACGTCCCGAACCGACCTGACCATCCCCACACCCTAGCGCATTGACCAAGCTTCCTTATATAAGCTACCTTATCTAAGAAAGCTGATATAGCCAAGGAGTCGCCATGACGAGCACCACCCAGGCCTTCACCCTGACCACCGGCGAGACCGGCCCGGTCGGCGTCACGGTCGCCGAAGGCGGAGCAGGCCGTCCGGTCCTGCTGCTGCACGGGGGCGGCGGGCCGCAAACGGTCGCCGGCTTCGCCGAGCTGCTGTCCGGGCAGGCCCGGGTGATCACCCCCACCCACCCGGGCTTCGCGGGCACCGCCCGGCCCGACGCGCTGAACAGCGTCGGGGGACTGGCCGCGCTCTACGTCGCGCTGCTCGACGAGCTAGACCTGACCGACGTCACCGTGGTGGGGAATTCCGTCGGCGGGTGGATCGCCGCCGAGATGGCCCTGCTCCACTCGCCCCGGGTCGGGCGCGTGATCCTGGTCGACGCGGCGGGCCTCGAGGTCCCCGGGCATCCCGTCGCGGACTTCTTCTCCCTCACCCTGGACCAGGTCTCGCAGTTGAGCTACCACGATCCGGTCAAGTTCGGCATCGACCTCGCCACCCTGCCGCCCGCGGTCCAGGCCGCCGTGCCCGGCAACCGGGCGAGCCTGGCCGTCTACGCCGGGACGACGTTCGCCGACCCCACCCTGGCCGGCCGCCTCGCCGGCGTCACGGTCCCGGCCCTAGTGGTCTGGGGCGAGGCCGACCGGATCGTCGATCCCGACTACGGCCGCGCCTACGCCGCCGCCATCCCGGGTGCCCAGTTCCGCCTCCTGGCCGCGACCGGCCACCTCCCGCAGATCGAAACCCCGGATCAGCTTCTGGCCGCGATCACCGAGTTCGCCGGCGCGCTGACCGTGCCCTCACCGGCTGACCGTGCCCTCACCGGCTGACCGTGCCCTCACCGGCTGACCGTGCCCTAACAGGCGGTGTAGCTCGCCTGATACCCGGCGGGCGGCAGCCCGATGAGGTAACCGGCGCCCTGCGGCACGAGGTACAGCGTGATGGACCAGGCGTCGCACGCGCTGCGATCGGGGCTGTCCCAC
>JGI12269J14319_10003441_pt1 | contig 14828 bp, 11 predicted proteins | sample PeaSoiSIISIP2007_FD_14319 | JGI IMG/M metagenome (IMG submission 14319) | reverse complement strand
TGCCGTGCTCGGTGTAGGCACCGATGACGGCCTCGGCCACCCGCCACTTGTGGATCTCGTCGGCGCCGTCGGCGAAACGGCTCCAACGCGCCTGCAGCAGCATGTCGGAAAGCGGTGAGTCCTTGGAGTAGCCGAGTGCCCCGTGGACCTGCACGGCCCGGTCCACCACCCGCCACAGCGTGTTCGCCACGTGATGCTTGGCCATCGACACCTCTGTCGTGAAGGGGAGCCCGCGTTCGATGCGGTAGGCGGCGTGCAGCACCATCAGCTTGGCTTGGTACAGCTCGATCGCAGACTCGCTCACCAACCACTGGATGCCCTGCTTCTCCGAGAGGTACGAGCCGTGCGAGTAGCGCTGGGTGGCTCTGGCCACCATCAGGTCGAGAGCCGTCTCGATCTGGCCCAGCCAACGCATGCAGTGCGCGAGGCGCGCCGGCCCCAGGCGATACTGCCCGAGGCGATGGCCCTGGCCGCGATCTCCCAGGCGGTTGGCGTCGGGAACGCGCAGATCGGTGATGCGGATCTCGCAATGGTTGTGGCTCCCGGCCATGGTCTCGACGTCCCGCACGATCTCCCAGCCCGGGGAGGGCACGTCCACGATGAAGGCCGTGGTGGCGGCCTGGGGCACCTCGGGGTCGTCCTCGGTGCGGGCCAGCAGGATGGCGAAGCGCGCCCCGCGCGCCCCGCTGATGAACCACTTGTGACCATTGACGATCCATTCGTCACCCCGACGCACGGCCCGGGTCTGCATGAGCGTGGGGTCCGACCCCGCCACCTCCGGCTCGGTCATGGCGAAGCACGACCGGACGGTGCCCTGGCACATGGGCGTGAGGTAGCGCGCCTTTTGGTCGTCGGTCCCCCAGTGCAACAAGGTGTGCATGTTCCCCTCGTCGGGGGCGTAGCAGTTCACGACATACGACGTCCAGCGCGCCTTGGCCGACTCGGCCGACACCGCGGCCAGCGCGGTGGGACCCAAGCCCACCCCGCCCCACTCCCGGGGCATGTGCGGCATCCACAAGTCGAGCTCTCGCGCCCGGGCCCGCAATCGGTCGAGCTCCGCCCGCCAGTCACCCCGGCCCGATTCCTCAGACGCCAGGCGTTCCTCGGTGGGGCGGACCTCGTCGTCGACGAACGCCCGCATCCGGACCCGTGCCTCTTCGACATCGGGGTCGAAGGTGAAGTCGATGGCCATGGCCGGCAGTCTCCCACCCCGGGGCCCTCACGTCGGGGTGTCGTGCTCCGACGGTCGTGCGCGCCGGTCCCGGGCACGGGCCTCGACGCTGCGCACCGCCGCGGCCACTACCTCGGGCGCGTCGCGGGGGACGAAGTGCCCGGTGCGGGCCACGCTCACGAGCTCGCTTCCGGGGATCGACGCCGCGATGCTGGCCGAGACCGAGGGGGGGACCACCAAGTCCCATGCCCCGGAGACGACGGTCGTGGGGGCACGCACCGAGTCCAGTGCGGACTCGACGGCGCCGATCTCGCGCACGAGGGAACGTTGTTCGTCGACGAAGCTCCTCCACACCTGCCGGCCCCGCTGCGCCGACACCTTGAGGTAGCGCTCGTCGGGCAGGCTGGCCCGCAGCCAGTCGAGCACGGCGTGATGCTGGGATCCCACGACGTGGCGCAGGCGCGGCAAGACCCGTCCCACCGTGAACAGCCCTGCCGCGCTCAAGGCCTCTCCCGTCCCGGGCATGGCGAGGAGCCGGTCGAGCATGTTGAGGCTGTCGGCGCGACCGATCGACCCCACCAGGACCAGGCCCGACACGAGCTCGGGCCGGCGAGCGCCAAGCACGATGGCGACTCCCCCGCCGTAGCTGTGCCCCACGACGGTGACGGGCGCCGCGCCCCGATCGACGACGAGCTCGGCCAGCATCTCGGCGTTGCCCTCGATGCTGAGGGTCGTATCGCCGCTGCGACCGTAGCCGGGACGGTCGACGACGAGCAGTCGGTGATCCGACAGACGCTCGGCCACCTGGTTCCAGTCACTCCCGAGACCGGGCTGCCCGTGGACGAAGAGGACCGGTTCCCCCCGGCCCCGGTCAACGACGAAGAGACGGCGCAAGGTGCTCGTCACCGTCACCGACGCGCCCCGCCGGTGATCGCCCCTCGACTGCCCCCACCGCGTCGTGGGCCCGGGGTGCGGACTCCGCGGTCGCGTCGGCGGCAGGGATCTCCACGCTGAACGTGGCGCCGGCGCCCGGTGCCGTCTCGAGGTCGGCCCGCCCGCCGTGGGCGCCAGCCAGCGCGGCCACGATGGAGAGCCCGAGGCCGGTCCCCTCGCCGGTACGGGCCTCGCTGCCCCGGTAGAAGCGGTCGAAGACGCGCGCCGCCTGTTCGGCGTCGAGCCCGGGCCCCTCGTCGGCCACCCGCACCCGCGCCGTGGGCCCCTGGCGCGCCACCGTCACGTGCACCGGGGTCCCGGCCGGTGTGTGCACGGCCGCGTTCTGCAGGAGGTTGTCCACGATCTGTCGCAGGCGAGCGGCGTCGCCGTACACCCACACCGGGCCCGCCAGGTCCACCGTGAGCGGGCGTCCGCCGTCTTTGGTCCGGGCCGCGTCCACGGCGTCGGTGACCACCCGGCACAGGTCCACCTTCTCGAGCTCGAGCGGCCGTCCCTGGTCGAGGCGGGCCAGGAGGAGGAGATCGTCCACGAGCAGGCCCATGCGCGATGCCTCACCCTCGATGCGTTCGGCGGCTCGCCGCCGTTCGTCCTCGCTGTCGAAAGCCCCCTTGCGCAAGAGCTCGGCATATCCCCTGATCGAGGTCAGTGGCGTCCGCAGCTCGTGCGAGGCGTCGGCGACAAAGCGGCGCAGGCGCGCCTCGGACGACATGCGCTCCCCGAAGGCGGCCTCGATCTGGCTGAGCATGCCGTTGAGGGCGGCGCCGAGGCGACCGACCTCGCTGCGATCGTCGGCACGACGGATCCGTCGCGTCAGGTCCCCACCCGCGATGGCCCCGGCCGTGTCGGTAATGTCGTCGAGCGGCCGTATGCCCAACCGCACGATCCACAGCGCCAGCAGCAACAGCGCGATCATGACGCCCACCGACACGAACAACTCGGTGTGGGTCAGCGATGCCAGGGTCTTGTCGGTGGGGTCGAGCGAGATGGCCGTCACCAGGGTGCCTCCCGGGACCGCCACGGCGTGCACCCGGTAGTCGGTGCCCCTCACACCCACGGCCGGCACCTCGATCGACGGGCTCTCGGGTGAATAGGGGCCGTGGTTCCCGCCGTACACACGTGTCGTAGGGGCGGCTCGGACGGGCAGCACCGACGGCAGCGCGGGAGCGGGGTCGGGGTGGCCGGTGAGCCCCGACGGGACCCGGATGATGATCTTGCCGCCCGAGGAGAGGACCTCGAAGTACGAGTCGTCGCTCAGGCGTGACGCGAAGACCGCACTGTTGAGGCGGGGGGCGGCGGGCCGGGGCCCGGTCAAGGATCCGGCCGCGGGAGGCTTCGAGCCCAGCCCGGCCAGCCACGCGCCGGGGTCGGTGACCGCGGTGCGGTCCCCAGCTTTGACGTCGCGCTGGTACACAGAGGTGATGTAGGCGTAGGCCTGGTTCTGTGACACGTCGATCTGCTCGTCGAGCCTGCCGAGGAGGAACGACCGCAGCGACGACGACGTGAGGACGTCGGTCGTGACCAGCCCCGCGACGAGCAGCAGGAGCATGCCCAGGACGAGCCGGCGTCTCAGAGACACGGCTATTCCTTGTCGCGCGGGAGGCGCAGCGTGTACCCGACCCCGCGGATGGTGTGGATCAACGGTGGATCGAAACAGTCGATCTTCTTGCGCAGGTAACTGATGTAGGTCTCGACGATGTTGGGATCGCCGTCGAAGTCGTAGTCCCACACCCGGTCGAGGATCTCGCTCTTGGAAAGGACGCGGCGGGCGTTCTCGAGCAGGTACCGCAACAGGTTGAACTCCGTCGCCGTGAGCTCCACGAGCGAGCCCTGGCGCCACACCTCGTGAGTCTCGTCGTCCATCTCGAGGTCCGAGAACGCGAGGCGCCCGCTGTCCATGGTGGGTATGGTCCGGCGCAGCACGGCGTGGATCCTGGCCACGAGCTCGTCGAGGCTGAAGGGCTTGGTCACGTAGTCGTCGCCCCCGGCGGTGAGGCCCCCGACCTTGTCCTCGGTGGCGTCACGCGCCGTCAGGAACAGCACGGGCGTGCGGTTCCCCCGGGCCCGAAGCCGTCGGCACACCTCGGTGCCGTCGACATCGGGCAGCATGACGTCCAGGAGGACCAGATCGTGGTGGCCCCGCTCGGCCAGCGACATGGCATCGCTCCCGGTGGCGGCGGTGTCGACCGCGAAACCCTCGAAGCGCAGGGCGGCGCCGAGCAGGTCGGTGATGTAGGGCTCGTCGTCGACCACCAGGATCCGGGTCAGCGTGCTCACCCGTCCATGCTCTCAGATGGCGACACCCACGATCCGGCCAACCCCTCGCACCCCTAGGTCCTGGCCTCCTCGCGGGTGCGCCGGGCGCCCCCTCGCACCAGCACGCGCCCCGCCCGCCGCAGGGCCCACCATGTCACCAGGGCCAGGGCCTCGACCACGATGTACATGGACATCTTGGACTTGCCCTCCACCCGGTCCACGAACCGGATCGGGACCTCGGTCACATGCCCGCCGTGCTCGAGGACCTGCAGCACCATCTCGATCTGGAACCCGTACCCCTCGGCCCGCACCTTGTCGAGGTCGATCCGGCGCAGGGCCTCGGCCCGGTAGGCCCGGAAGCCCGACGTCGAATCCGAGACGTGCAGGCCCAGCAGCAGTGCGGCGTAGACGTTGCCACCCTGCGACAGCAGGCGGCGGTGCCAGCGCCAATTGGGGATCTGGCCTCCGCTCACGTAGCGCGACCCCACCACGAGATCCACGCCCTCCGAGAGCGGTGCCACGAGGCTGGGCAGGGCTTCGGGTTCGTGGGACAGATCCGCGTCCATCTCCACGAAGGCCTCCCAGCCCCGTTCGAGTCCCCACGCGAAACCGGCGCGGTACGCGCTCCCGAGGCCCGACTTGGCCCGTCGGCGCATGACCTCGATGCCACCCAGCTGGGCGCTCAGGGCCTCGGCCATGCCGGCCGTGCCGTCGGGACTGCCGTCGTCGACGACCAGCACCCCGGCCTCGGGCAACGAGGCCCGGATGCGGCGCAGCACGTGGTCGATGTTCTCCGCCTCGTTGTAGGTGGGCAGGACGACCAGGACGCGCACGGCGGGCAGCCTAGGTGACCGCCGTGGGGGTACTTCCACCCCCCACGACCTCCAGCTGGGCCTCGGGGGCGGTGGAGCTCCACATCTCCCGCACGATCACCTGGATGGACCCGGCGATGGGAATGGCGAGCAATGTCCCGACGAACCCTCCGAAGAACCCACCCACCAGGTCGCCCACGTTGGCCCCCATCAAGATGGCGACGAGGACGAGGAGGGGGTTGATGCGCACCGTCCGGCTCATGACGATGGGGTTGAGGACGTGGTTCTCGATCTGGGTGTAGGTCAGGAAGATCACGGCGAAGACGATGAAGGCGCTGAGCGAGTGCGCCAGCGCGAACAAGGCGGTGGGGATCCCGGCCAGCGCCCCGCCCACCATGGGCAGGAAGTCGAACAGCGCCACCCACAAGGCCCACAGCAGCGCATAGGGCACACCCAGGGCCATCAGCGTCACGAACACCACCAATCCGGCGATGACCGACGTGATGAAGTTCCCCAGCATGTAGCCGGTGACCGACCGGTTCACCTCGCCTGCGATCCGCGTGAGTCGGGCGGCGCGCTCGGGCGCGAAGAGCCGCATGACCCCGCCCCGCACCTTGGGGCCTTCGAGCAGGAGCAGCAGGACGAGCATGAACACGACGAAGATGTTGAACCCGAGCGCGAAGGCGCCGGCGCCGAGTTTCAGCGCCGGCTTGGTCAGGTTGCGCGCATAGTTCTCGAGCTTGGGCAGGTTCTTGTCCACCCAGCTGTGCACGTGGTACTTGTTCACGAGGCCACCGATCCAACCCTTGCCGTGCTCGGCGTTCTTGACGTAGGTGGGCAGCTTGGAGATGAGGTGGGCCAACCCGTTGGCGAGGGGGGCGCCGAAGGAGTAGGCGAGCCCGGCGAACGCCAGCACCGCGAACACGGTGACGATGGCCACGGCATAGCCCCGTCGTGCCACGCCCACCCGTTGCAGCACCACCACCAACGGGTTGAGCAGCAGGGCGATGAACCCGGCCACGGCCATGAGGAGCAACACGTCGCGCAGCTTGTAGACGATCTTCCCCGCCATCAGGGTGGCCACGACGACGCCCACCGTGACGAGAATGGTCTGGAGGGGGACGTGCCGCTCCTCGGCCCATTCCCAGAGCCGGGCGCGCCGGGTCACCGGTGGCGAGGGAGCGTCCAACACTGTGTCCAGCATGGCAGCTGGGGTGACGCCGACCGCGGCACCCTCGCCCCTGGTCGGCCGGGCCCCGCCCCGGACGCCGCTGCTACCGAGATGGCCCGTGCCGGGACTGCCGACGTGGAAGCATGGCCCCGATGGCAGCGAAGGACGGAGTCGCCCCCCGGAGTCGGCGGGTACGCAGACAGGTCAAATGGGGTCTCTACGCGGTCGGCCTCCTCCTCGTCTTCGAGTACCTGGTCCTGCCCCAGCTCGCCGGCGCCCGCAAGTCCGTGAACCTGCTGGGACAGATCAACGTCGCCTACGTGGTCGCCGGCATCCTCCTCGAGGGCGCGGCGTGGGTGTCCTACAGCCAGCTCACCCACACGGTGCTGCACCACGAGGGCCCGCGTCGCTCCCGCCTGTTGCGCATCAACATGTCGAGCCTTGCCGTCAGCCACATCATGCCGGGAGGGACCGCGCCGGGGACGGCCGTCGCCTACCGCCTCCTCAACCAGTCCGGCGTGGCGGGAGCCGACGCCGGCTTCGCGCTGGGCATGCAGGGCGTGGGCTCCGCGCTCGTGCTCAATTCCATCCTCTGGTCGGCACTCCTGGTATCGGTGTTCCTCCACGGCTACAACCCGCTGTACGCGTTGGCCGCCGGGGCCGGGGTCGTGCTCATGGGCATCTTCGCCGCCGTGGTGGTGGCGCTCACCCGGGGGCGCGAGCGTTCGATCGAGGTCATCCGACGGTGGGCGGCGCACGTCCCTTTCCTCGACGGGGACATGGTCGCCGTCCAGTTGCATCGCGTGGCCGAACGCCTCGGCCAGTTCCTGGCCGAGCGCCAACTGCTGACGCGCGCCGTGGGGTGGGCGGCGACCTTCTGGCTGCTCGACGCGTCCTCGCTGTTCGTGTTCATCGCCGCCTTCGGGAAGATCGTCGCCCCCGTCGACCTCTTGGTCGCCTACGGCCTGGCCCAGGTGCTCGCCGTCATCCCCATCACCCCCTCGGGCCTCGGCGTGATCGAGGGCGTGCTCATCCCCACCCTGGCCGGTTTCGGAGTGCCCAGGAGCACGGCCATTCTCGGTGTCCTCAGCTACCGCCTCGTGAACTTCTGGCTGCCCATCCCCGTGGGGGGCATCGCCTACCTGTCGCTGCGCTTCTCGGGCGAGGGTTGGCGCCAGCGCCTGCGCCACGCCCGCGACGAGGTCGCCTCCATCGACGACGACACGGTGCGGCTCAGCACCGACGCGCTCTCACCCGAGGGGTGAAGCGCAGGTCCGAAGGCTGAAGCTGACCTGCGACGGTCAGCCGGCGGCCCCGAGGGCCTCGCCCTCACGGCGGCGCCGGGCACGCTCCCGGGCCAGCTCCTGGAGCCGGCGCTGGGCGCTGACGCCCTCCACGGTGGGCACCCGCTCCCATGTGCCGTTGGGGCCGAGCGCCCAGGAATTCGTGTCGTCGGCCAGGTTGATGTCGAGCACCTCGAGCAAGCGCGCCTGCAGTTCGGNATCCGTGACCGGCGTNAGGACCTCGATTCGCCGGTCGAGATTCCGCTCCATGAGGTCAGCGGAGCCCATGAGCAGGGTCAGGGGGCGGGTGCCGGTCCCACCGAAGCGGTAGATGCGCGAATGCTCCAGGAAGCGGCCCACGATGGACCGCACCTGGATCGTGTCCGACAGGCCGGGGACGCCGGGGCGAAGGTTGCACACGCCGCGCACCACGAGGTCGATGGGGACGCCGGCCACCGAGGCGTGGTACAGCGAGTCGATGATGTCGGGGTCGGTCAGACCGTTGACCTTGATGGTGATCCGGCCTTCGGGCCCCGCCTGCGCCTCGGACTCGATGAGCTCGGTGATCCGCTGGCGCAGTGCCATTGGGGCGACGACGAGCTTGCGGTAGCGCGCGTAACGGCTGTAGCCGGTGAGGAAGTTGAAGAGGTCGCCGACATCGGCGCCGAGCTCGGGGTCCGCCGACAGCAGGCCGAGGTCCTCGTACTGGCGGGCCGTGCGGGGGTTGTAGTTGCCGGTGCCGACGTGGCAGTAACGGCGGATCCCGTCCTCCTCGCGCCGCACCACGAGGGCGGCCTTGGAGTGGGTCTTGAGCCCGACGAGGCCGTACACCACGTGCACGCCGACCTCCTCGAGGGCCCGGGCCCAGGAGATGTTGGCCTGTTCGTCGAAGCGCGCTTTGAGCTCCACCACCGCCGCCACCTGCTTGCCCGCCTCGGCGGCCTCGATGAGCGACGCCGCGATCGGGCTGTCGCCCGAAGTGCGGTACAGGGTCTGCTTGATGGCGAGCACGTCGGGATCGGCGGCCGCCTGGGCGATGAACGCCTCGACCGACGTCGTGAACGAGTCATAGGGGTGATGCACCAGGACGTCGCGTTCGCGCAGCACGGCGAAGAGGTCGGCGGGCTCGTTTCCGGCGTTGGCCAGCCGCGGTGGGGTCATGGGCGCCCACGCCTGCTCGTGGAGGTCGGGGCGGTCGAGCTCGTACACGCCCCACAACCCCCCGAGGTCCAGTGGCGCGGCGATCTCGTAGCGGTCCTCGGGCCCCAGGTCGAGCTCGTGCACCAACATGTCGCGCATGTCGTCGGAGATGTCGGCGCCGACCTCGAGGCGCACCGCCCGCCCGAAGCGACGCCGGCGCAGCTCCATCTCGACGGCGGCGAGCAGGTCGTCGGCCTCGTCCTCCTCGAGGGCGAGGTCGGCATTGCGCGTGACCCGGAACGCGTAGTGCTCCCCGATCACCATGTCGGGGAACAAGGTCGCCAGTTGGGCGGCGATGATCTGTTCGAGCGCCACGAACCGCTCGCCGTCGGGCATCACCACGAAACGCGGCAGCAGAGGCGGGACCTTCACCCGTGCCACCCGCTCGACGCCGTTCACGGGGTCGCCCACCCTGACGATGAGGTTCAGGGAGAGGTTGGAGATGTAGGGGAAGGGATGTCCGGGGTCGACCGACAGCGGCGTCAGCACGGGGAAGATCTGCCGGTTGAACGCCTCGGTCAGGTGCAGGCGGTCCGCATCGTCGAGCGACGACCAGTCCGCCACCCGCACTCCCGCCTCCGCCAGGGCGGGCACGACGGAGTCGAGGAAGATGTGGGACTGGCGCTCGACGAGCTCGGTCACCCGTGCGCCGATGGCGCGCAGGGCCTCGCTCGGCCGCAGGCCGTCGGCCGAACGCGTCCGCAGGCCGGCGTCGACCTGGTCCTTGAGCCCTGCCACCCGCACCTGGAAGAACTCGTCGAGGCCCTCGGAGAAGATGGCCAGGAACTTGCAGCGCTCCAACAACGGCACCCGGTCGTCCTCGGCCAGTTCGAGGAGCCGTGCCCCGAACTCGAGCCACGACAGCTCCCGGTTGGAGAAGCGTTCCGGGCCCAGGGCGGTCACGGCGTCCGCGACCGCGACCGGAGAGAGCGTGGTCGCCACGTCACCCACCGCCATTGCGGGGGGTGCGGCCGCGCTGGCGCCGCGCGCCGGTCGGGAGGCCTGCATCAACCATCCAGCGTACCGCCGGTGGCTCTCCACCAGGGTCCCAAGTGCCCGGGGCGAGGAGGGTCCCGGCGGTAGGCTCGACCCGGTGCCCCGACTCCTGCGTCGTCTCGCGCCCACCGAGGGCATGCGAGCCCGCCGTGCCAAGCCCAAGCGTCGGACCGAGCTGGGGCTGCTCATCTTCGGCGCCCTCATCGTGGTGGCCACCTACGTCCTCGCCTCGGTGGGCACCACCTCGAAGATCCCCGCCAACCTGGGGCCGTTCCTGGGCGTCGTGCTCGGGCTCGGCCTGGCCGCGCACATCGCCAACCGGATCTACGCCCCCGACGCCAGCCCGGTGCTCTTGCCCATCGCCACCTTGTTGAACGGGTTGGGCTACGTGATGCTGGCCCGCATCGCCCAGCACTGGGCGCAGGCCCAGGCGGGGTGGACGGCGGCAGGGGTGGGCGCCTACATCGTGACCCTGGCGCTGGTGCGCCGGTCCCGCGACCTCGACCGGTACCGCTACCTGCTCCTGCTCGCCGCCGTGGCGCTGATGCTCGCCCCTCTCATCCCCCACCTGGGACAGAACCACAACGGGGCGCGTCTGTGGATCGGGATCGGTCCCGTCAACGGGCAGCCCATCGAGCTGGCCAAGCTGGCGCTGTGCATCTTCTTCGCGTCGTACTTCGTGGAGAAACGCGAGCTGCTGTCGGTGCCCACCTTGCGGGTGGGCAACCGCCTCATGCTCGACCCCCGGCCCCTCGTCCCCATCCTGGTGGCGTGGGGCTTCACCATGGTCGTGCTCGGAGGCGAGGACGACATCGGGTTCGCCCTCCTCATCTTCGTGCTTTTCATGGCCATGCTGTGGCTGACGTCGGGTCGATGGAATTACGTCGTGCTCGGCCTCGTGCTCTTCGTGGCCGGGGCCTTCGCCGCCGACCGCCTCTTCTCGCAGGTGAACGTGCGGGTGGCGGAGTGGCTGCACCCCATTTCCAACGGCCAGATCATGGCAGGCCTCTACGGCATGGGCTCGGGGGGCCTGCTCGGCACGGGGCTCGGCTTCGGGCAGATCCTCAACATCCCCACCGTGCAGAGCGACTACATCTTCGCCGCCTTCGGGACGGAGATGGGACTGCTGGGGACCACCGCCATCGTGTTCGCCTTCGTCCTGCTCGTCGGGGCGGGACTGCGCACCGCACAGGCGGCGCGCTCCGAGTTCGCCCAGATGGTGGCGGCCGGCCTGATCGTGATCCTCGGGTTCCAGGCCCTGTTCATCATGGCCGGGATCGTGCGGCTGCTCCCCCTCACCGGCATCACGCTCCCGTTCATGGCCTACGGCGGATCCTCGCTGGTGGCCAACTACGTGCTCATCGCCCTCCTCATGCGGATCTCGGACGAGGGCGAGCGCACTGTCGTGGCCGAACAGGCCACCGCCATGCCCGTGGCACCGCCTTCGGTGACGGTGGTGCCGATCTCCGCCTCCTGATCCCCGGGCTGTCGCGCCTCAGGCGCCGGTGCCGCTCGTCGTGGCGGTGCCGTCGGGAGCGCCCGCGAGCTCCGACGCCGACCCCGCGTCTGCCGGGGCGAAGACCCACTCCGCCACGAGGATCGGGGTCGGAAGCTTCTGACGCAGGGCCAGGGCGATGGCGTCGGAGGGCCGACACGGCACCACTCGCCTTCCCCGCGGGCCCATGGTGTCGATCTCGGCGAAGAAGAGCTGGCCTCGACGCACCGTGATGCGCACGGCTTCGATGCTCACATCGTGGCGGTCGAGGATCTCGGTGACCATGGCGTGGGTGAGCGGTCGCGGGGTGTCGATGCTCTTGAAGGCGTAGGCGATGGCGGTGCCCTCGGCCAGGCCGACGGGGATCCGCAGCTCCCGCCAGGGATCCTGCGCCTCGTGGAGGACGATCTCGGGGTTGGCGCTGGGCAGCTCCATGTCGACGCCGGCGACGGCCACGATCCTCCACTCCTCGGGGGACAGGGCCAGGGTCTCGAGCGGCGTGGGTGGCAGGCCCGTCACCGCACCGTCGCCCCCACCTGCCTGTGATGGTTGGTCACCTGTCGCGGGCGCGGCCGGGTCGTCGGCCGGGTCGATCGGCGGGGCGCCTTCGCCCGGGCCGAGGTCCTTCATCGTCGGGCGCGCAACTGCACCGACAGCGCGATGCCGACCGCCGAGAAGAAGGCCACTGTGGCCGAGCCGCCGTATGACAAGAAGGGAAGCGGGATCCCCGCCACCGGCATGATCTGCATGGCCATCCCCGCGTTCTCGAACACGCTGAAGGCCACCAGTGTGAAGCAGCCCGCGGCCAGGAGCCGGCCGAAGGCGTCCCGAGCCAGCTGCGCGCTGCGCAGCAGCCGCCACGACAGCACGCCGAGAAGCGAGAGCACCCCGGCGGCGCCCACGAAGCCGAGTTGTTCGCCCAGGGCGGAGAAGATGAAGTCGGTCTGTTGCTCGGGCACGTACGCCAGGTTGGTCTGCGGACCGTGGAAGAGCCCGGTCCCCCACAGCCCGCCCGAGCCGATGGCGGCCACGGACTGGCCCACGTTGTATCCCGTGCTCTGGAGGTTCTTACCGATCTGGAACAACGACGTGATCCGGGTGAGCTGGTAACCCTTGAGGAGCTTGAGGTGCACGACCGCGAAGGCACCGGTGGCGGCGAGGGCGATGAGCAGCAAGAGGTAGCGGTTGGGGATCCCGGCGATGACGAGCATGACGAGCAGGACCACGCACATGACGATCCCGCTGCCGAGATCGGGTTGCTTCACCACCAACAGGATCGGCACGGCGGCGAGGGCGAGCACCTTGATCACGTCGCCCCGGTCGAGACCCTCGGGCCGTCGCGCGCAGAACGTGGCGACGGTGACGATGAGCACGAGGGTGGCGAACGCGGACGGCTGGATCTGGACGCCTCCGAACTGGATCCAGCGTGTCGCCCCCTGAGCGGTCGACCCGATACCGCTGAACATGGCGAGCAGGGCCAGGATCATGGCCACGTACAACGCTGCGCTGGCGTGTTCCAGCCACCGGTAGTCGAGCGCCGCCAGCACGATCATGGCGATGCCCCCCACCACGACGTAAGCAGCCTGACGGGTGAGGAAGTAGTGGGGGTTGAGGCCGGCTGCGGCCAGCTTCGACCGGGTGGCCGAGTAGACCAGGACGACCCCCAACCCCGCCACGACGAGCGTGGTCAGGACGAGCGCGATATCGACCCGAAAGGGCAGGGGCCGGCCCGCAGCCGGGCGGTGTGCGAGAGAGGTGCTCAACCGGTGCGCTCCGACGGACCAGAATACCGGTCGTGCTCATCGGCGCCACATCACCCACCGTGGTCGACCAGGGCTGGCTCTACGACGTTCTGCGCTGGGCGGGCGTGAGCGAACCGACCTCCGCGCACTGGCAGCAGGTCGTGATCAAGCCGCTCACCGTCGCCTTGGTGCTCGTGGGGGCGATGGTGGTCGGCTGGCTCGGCAACCGGATCATCCGGCGGTGGGTGGGAGCAGCCGCACACAAAGCCGTGGCGCGGGCCGACTCGCCGCGGGCCGCCGCCCGGGCCCTCACGCTGACGAGCCTGCTCGCCAATGTGTGGCGCGGCGTCATCGCCACCATCGCGTTCTTCGTCGTCTTGGGGACGATCGGCCTCAACCTCACCCCGCTGCTGGCCGGGGCGACGGTGATCGGTGCCACGCTCGGCTTCGGCGCGCAGAGCATGGTGCGCGACCTGTTGTCGGGCCTGCTCCTCACCGTGGAGGCCCAGTTCGACATCGGTGACACGATCATGGTCGGTGACACCATGGGGACCGTCGAGGACCTGACATTGCGCGTCACGCGCCTGCGAGCCGACGACGGCACCGTATGGTACGTGCCCAACGGAGAGATCCGGAAGCTGGCCAACGAGTCGCGCGGCTGGGCCCTCGCCACGGTCGACGCGCCCGTGCCCGCCAGCGCGTCGGTCGACACCGTGCTCGAGGCCTTACGAGCCGCCGCTGACTCGGTGTCGAGCGATCCCCGCTACAGCGCGCTGTGTCTGGAGCCCCCCCGCTTGTGGGGAGTGGTGGACAGCGCGGCCGACACCTTCACGTGCCGGGTGTCGGTGCGAACCGCCACGACCGAGCGCGCCCGCGTGGCGCGCATCTTGCGCGAGGAGATGGCGCGCCGGCTCCAGGCGGTGGGCGTCTTCTCTCCGCCGGGCGCGAGCGCGCCCGCCCCCGACGTGCCAACTCCGTCGACCCCTCCCGGCGACACGCATTGATGGCGGACACATGCCCTTGAGTCCGCGCCTCGAGCGGGCTCGGGCGGCTTCGGAGCGCAGGTGGCGACGCGTCACGGCGCTGGCGCGCACGCTTCCCGACGTGGTGATCCTCGGCGCCCAGCGGGCTGGGACCACCTCGCTGTTCGACTGGCTCGCAACCCACCCCAAGGTGGCACCGTCGACGACCAAGGAGGTCCACTACTTCGACCGCCACTACGCCGAGGGCGAGCGTTGGTACCGCGCCCACTTTCCGTTGCAGGGGGTGCCGCGCCTTTCGGTGGAGGCCACCCCCTACCTGCTGTTCTATCCCCCGGCGCCGCGGCGCGTCGCCAGCGACCTCCCCGCCGCGACGCGCTTCGTGGTGCTGTTGCGAGACCCGGTGCAACGGGCCATCTCCCAGTACTGGCACTCGTGCCGGCTCGGCGCCGAGGACCAGCCGCTCGATCTTGCCCTGGCGCTCGAGGACGAGCGCCTCGCCGGGCAGGACGAGCTCGTAGCCTCGGGCGGAGAGAGCTTCGCCCACCGCAACTTCTCCTACAAGGCCAGGGGCCACTACGCGCCACAGCTCAGGCGGTGGTTCGACGTCATCGAGCGCGAACGGTTCTTGGTGATGGAGAGCGAAGAGCTGTGGAGCGATCCCGGGGGGCCCGGCCGCGTCCTGCACTGGCTGGGGCTGTCGCCCAACGCCACGCCCTTTCCCGCCACCAACGACGCCCCGCGTGCACGAGCCGAGGAGGACGCGGTCGT